>Ga0209638_1002259_pt1 | contig 11882 bp, 11 predicted proteins | sample BarGraNGADG00211_FD_184490 | JGI IMG/M metagenome (GOLD analysis project Ga0209638, IMG submission 184490) | Arctic peat soil microbial communities from Barrow, Alaska - Barrow Graham LP Ref core NGADG0002-211 (SPAdes) (version 2) | ecosystem: Environmental > Terrestrial > Soil > Wetlands > Peat... | reverse complement strand
CCGGGTGACCAACCTGCCGCGCGACGACCGTTGGGATGCCCTGGCCCGCGGTGCCCTGCGCGACGACCTGTATGCCGTTCTCGAGTCCCTCACCAAGTCGGTCCTCGACACGACGAAGGCCGGCATGACTCCCAACGACCGCATCACCGCCTGGTCCGAAGCCAACGCCGAGTCCCTCGCCCGGTCCAAGGTGTCGCTCTCCGGTCTCGAGCGTCTCGACAACCCCGGCATCGCGGCCGTCTCGGTGGCGCTGCGTACTTTGCGTGGGGTCATCCGCAGCGGGTCGGCGACCACCTGACCGACCGGCCGGCCGGGGTTCGCCGCCACCTGACCGACTGGACACCGCAGTGCACCGTCTTGCGGCTTTGACTTGCCCGAGACGGTGCCGCGCACGTGTCCGAACGGTGTCGGGATGGCGGCATCGCGGGCTGGGGCGGCACTAGGCTCGGCGCTGTGGCGACCCTGAACGACGTGCTGCGCGAGCAGACCGATCTGCGGGCCGCCGATGTCGAGTGGCTGCACCTGCTTCTGGGCGACTGGCAGCTGCTCTCGGACCTCAGCTTCGCAGACCTGGTCCTGTGGGTTCCGGCGACCGCGGGCGGGTGGTACGCCGTGGCCCACGTGCGACCCACCACCGGTCCCATGGTGTTCTTCGACGACATCGTGGGCCAGCGCCTGGAGCAGGGGCGTCGCCCGCTGATGGACCAGGCGTTCAGCGATCTTCGCATCGTGCGAGAACGCGACCCCGAGTGGCGTGACGACATGCCGATCCGCGAGGAGGTCATCCCCGTCGTGTGCCAGGGACGTGCGCTGGCCGTGCTCACCCGGCATACGAACCTGGCAACGTTGCGCACCCCCAGCCGGCTCGAGCTGACCTACCTGGCCACCGCGGACGCGCTCGCCAGAATGATCGCGGCGGGGGAGTTCCCCACCCCTGGCGCCCCCACGGGCCAACGGCGGGGGGCGCCCAGGGTCGGCGACGGCGTGATCCGGCTCGACGCCGACGGGACCGTGAACTACGCCAGCCCGAACGCCATCTCGGCCATCCATCGCCTCGGACATGTCGGTGACGTGGTCGGCGCGTCGCTGGCCCAGATCACCACCGAGGTCCTGCGGGGCGAAGCGCCTGTGGATGAGAGCCTGGCGCTGGTCGTCACGGGGCGGGCGCCGTGGCGCGCCGAGGTCGAGTCTCGTGGCGCGAGCGTGTCCCTTCGGGCCATCCCGTTGATGGAGGGGGGTCAGCGGACTGGCGCGATCCTGCTCCTGCGTGACATCAGCGAGCTGCGTCGGCGCGAGCGCGAGCTGCTCACCAAGGACGCGACCATCCGCGAGATCCACCACCGCGTCAAGAACAACCTGCAGACGGTGGCGGCACTGCTACGGATGCAGTCGCGCCGCCTGCCGGACAACGAGGCGCGCGCTGCCCTTGACGAGGCGGTACGCCGCGTCGGCACCATCGCGCTCGTTCACGAGACCTTGAGCCAGGGCTTCGGCGAGACGGTGGACTTCGACGAGATCGCAGCCCGCGGGATGGCCGCAGTGGTCGAGGTAGCCACGCGTGACGTGCCCGTGAGGGCTGAACGCAGCGGGTCGTTCGGTCGCATGCGGGCCGAGGACGCCACCGCGCTGGCGATGGTGGTCACCGAGCTGGTGAACAACGCCATCGAGCACGGGTTGTCCGGGACTGGGGGAGCTGTCATGGTGCACGCGGAGCGCAGTCGCGACGAGCACGACGAACTCCTGACGGTGACGGTCACCGATGACGGGTCAGGGCTGCCCGAGGGGTTCGACTCTGCGAGCCCAGGACTGGGTACTCAGATCGTGACGTCGCTGGTTGCGGATCTGCGTGGGCGAATCACCTGGGAGAACGCCGAGCCGAGCGGTACCAGGGTGCGGTTCGTCGCGAGGCTTCGGCCGATCAAATCCGCCAAGGATGCGGTGTGACTCAGCTGGCTCGTCGGGCGCGGGCATTACGGCGCTTGAGGGCGCGCCGTTCGTCCTCGGACAGGCCGCCCCAGACACCGGCGTCCTGACCGGACTCGATGGCCCACTTCAGGCAGGTCTCCATGACCTCGCAGCGACGACATACGGCCTTCGCCTCTTCGATCTGGAGAAGGGCAGGGCCGGTGTTCCCGATCGGGAAGAACAGCTCCGGGTCCTCGTCCAGGCAGGCAGCGCGGTTGCGCCAAGTCATAACGGTTTTGCTCCTTGGATCATGGCCTCGGGATTGAGTGTCAGGTCAGTCAGCTCAGGCGGCGTGTTGGTCAGAGTCATAGCGGTTCACTGTCATTAGCGGCGGTGCTGGAGCCGGCGTCAACACGTGAGAATCGCCCTCACGAGCCGCCGTCAGCGCACGTTCGAGACCGCGGCGCGGAATGAGCGTGCACTTGGCCAACGTCATCGTTGGCTGCAGGGTTCCAAGCCTCACAGACGCGATCAAGTCCGGACAAGTGGTTACGGCGTTTTTCTGCCGTGGACCTTGAGAAGTTTGTCACAAGATTGCGGAAATGGGGGATTTGTGCGGCTGGAATCTTTTTGGCGGGCAGATAGCCTGTGCTGCTGTGAGCAGCCCGGAGCCCCTTTCCCGACGGCATGCGGGTATGCCGGGTCGGGTCGCAGCCATGATCATCGGGCTGCAGTCCTTCGGGTGTGTCGTGCTCGCCGTGGCCTTCCCCCTTGCAGCCGCTCGAGGCGCCAGCCTGAGCACCATCAGCCATGTGATGTTCAGCGTCTTCACTGCACTGTTCGCGGCCGGTCTGGGGTTCGTGGCTCGAGGCCTGTGGCGGGGTTTGAGCTGGCCGCGCACAGCCACCGTCGTCTGGCTCGTGGTTCTCCTGCCCGTGGGGTGGGCCATGGTCCAGGGCGGTTGGGAACTGGTTGGCACGGTGATCCTGGGCAGCTCAGTCCTCGCCATCGCGGCTGTCGCGGCAGAGAGCAGACGCGCTTCTACGTAGGGGAGGTGCCCCTTGGAAAGCGGTTCGCGGTCGCTCAGAGAGCGGCGCCAGGCTGATCGGATAGCCGGCCTGGTCGCTGAGAAAGCGTGTCTGGTCGCTCGCGCATTGGTGCGCCTGCGCCGCCCATGGCGACGCAGGCGACGGCTCGACGCCCTTAGGTCACCGTGATCTTCATGTCCATGCCCTTGTCCTTGTGACCGGGCACGGCGCACGACAGCTCGTACGACCCCTTCTGCAGGGTGACGGAAAGGGAGCCGGACTGGCCACCTCCGAAGGTCGATGACTTCTGCTTGTCGACCCCAGGACCCTCGATGGCCAGGTTGTGGGGGAACGAGCCCGTGTTGTTGATCTTGAAGGTGTAGGTCCCCGCGGTGAAGCTCGTCTGGGAGAGGGTGATCGAGAACTCCTTCTCGGTCACGTCGACGGTGGTGCCCGCGGGCGCTGGTGCCGCGGCGCTCGGGCTGCTCGTTGCTGAGGGGGTGGCGGTGGTGTCACTCGTGCTACTGCAGGCGCCAAGCAGGAGAGCAGCAACAGCCACACTCAGGACGCGTGCTCCGGCGGTGTGCGATACGTGGTCCATCGGGAACCTCCCATTCTTGTTGAGTTGTCCTTACTACGAGCCGGGCCACAGTCCGGTTCAACGCGCGGTCATGAGGTTCTTGATCTGTCTGCGAGCCGGACGACAGAGCCCGGTTCAACCCGCGGTGAGGAAGCGCCTTGTCCGGGGCGGTTCGAGGCTCACGCAGCTCCGCGATTCCCGGCCGAGGTTGGATCCCCGGCAGCCCTACTCCCTGTGGCGGGCGCCTGAGCGTTCGCGATCCCGTTCGGCACAAGGCTGAAGGCGCCCTCCTCTTCCTGGGCGTTGTGCAGGCGGAGCACGGCATACAGCCCGTAAAGCAGGCGACGCAGCTCGACGATGTCCTCGGGCTGGGCGGTCTCGATGTCGAGTCCTGCCAGAAGCCGTCGAAGCCGTGACACCTGGTGCTCGATCTCCGCGTGCGTCCTGCTCATCGCCGCCGTCGCATCCGTCCCGCCGAGCGCCCGGCTCACCAGGGGAACAAGCAGCTCCTCGTCGGCCCGCTCGTGCGGAAGCAGCTCACCCTCCAGCCGGTTCAGGAGTGTGAGCACCGGGGAGAGGTTGACGTTGTGGGTGGACAGTGAGTCGGCCGTGGACCTGATCTTCTCGATCAGCGGCAGCACTGCGTCGTGCTCGGCCCGCAGCCGGAGAGCGGTGGCGACGTCCGCCGGGGCCATGGCGATCGTGTGGACCGCCCCTGGCAGCACGGCGCGCAGAGCGAGGCCGATAGCAAGCACATCGATGACCTCCTGAACGACCGCGCCAGCCGCTGGCGGAAGGAGTCCGATGGCCGCCACGACCATCGCTGCGAGCGAGAGCCCCATGCCGACCATGACCGCCTGAAGCGCGATCCCCTTGGAGCGACGCGCGATCAGGATCGCGTCTGCCAGGGCGTCGACCCGGTCGACGGTGAGAACGACGTCGGCGGCTTCTGACGAGGCTGTCGCCCCGCGTGCGGCAAGCGCCACCCCTACGTCAGCCGCAGCGAGCGCGGGAGCGTCGTTGATCCCGTCGCCGACCATGATCGTCCGGCCGTTCGCCGACTCCCGGTCGATCGCGGCGAGCTTGTCCGCGGGGTCGCAGTCGGCCAGCACGGCATCGACGCCCACGATGCGCCCGACCATGTCTGCGATGTCGGCGCGGTCGCCGGTGACCAGGACGACGCGCTTGATCCCCGCCAGCCGCATCGCGCGAACCATGCGGGGCGCGTCCGGGCGGATCGCATCATCGAGCAGGAATACTCCGGCGGGTTCATCGTCGACGGCGACGAAGACGGTCAGCGAGCCATCCAGGTCGGCACGCCGGCGCACCTGGCGGACCCACGGCGGCGCGCTGTCGCCGACGATCCACTCGGCCTTGCCCACCCTCACCCGGTGGTTGCCGACGGTCCCCTCCAAGCCATAGCCATGGACCTCCTTGACGTCCTCGGGCATCTCCAGAACGAGTCCTCGACGGATGGCGCCGGTGACGATGGCGCTCGCCAGGACGTGCACCGACACCTGGTCGAGGCAGGCGGCGAGTCGCAGCACCTCGTCCGCACTCATCTGATCACCCGCGGTGACGACATCGGCCAGGACCGGATGGCCCTGGGTCAGGGTGCCGGTCTTGTCGAAGAGCAGGACGCGCCCGCCGGCCAGCTGCTCGAGGGCGCCACCCCCCTTGATGACGACGCCGATGTGGGCCGCACGGGACAGACCGGACATGATCGCGATCGGGGCCGCCAGCAGCAGCGGGCACGGCGTCGCGACGACGAGTACGGCGACGGCGCGGACAGCGTCGCCGCTGATGGCCCAGGACGCGCCCGCCAGGACAAGAGTGAGTGGGACGAAGAGGATGGCGAAGCGATCGGCAGCGCGGACGAACGGCGCCGACGAGGCCTGGGCCTGTTCGACGAGGCGCACCACACCGGCATACGTGGACTCCGCGGCGGCCGCTGTCGCGACCATCTCGATGGGCGGACCCGCGTTGACCACACCGCTGCGGACAGCCTCCCCGGCGCTCCGCTCGACGGGGAGCGGCTCCCCCGTGAGTGCGGACTCGTCCATGGAGGCCTTGGACAGGAGCCGCCCGTCCACAGCGATGATCTGCCCCGTGCCCACGAGCAGGCGATCACCGGAGACGACCTCGTCCACCGGGACCTCGACGATCCCACCCTCGACGCGCCGCCGGGCCGTGCGCGGTGCCCGCTCCACCAGAAGGCTCAGCTCGCGTCTCGCGCGCGCGGCCGCCCGGGCCTCCAGCAGCTGCCCGCTTGCGAGCATCACCGTGATCATGGCGCCGGCGAAGGGCTCGTCGACTGCGAGTGCGCCCGCCAGGGCAAGAACCGCGATGACGTCGACACTGAGCTGGCGGCGGCGGATCGCGCCGACCGTCCAGTACAGCGAGAATGCAAGGCCGAGCAAGGTGCCGACGACCCACAGAATGCTGGCGGGCGTGCCAGCTGCCATCAGCCACGCCGCGCCGCCCGCGAGCAGCAGCAGGGTGGAGGAGGTGAAGAGGAGCATCTCCTTGCTCTCGCGTAACCGGGTCACGGCGCCATTCTCCTTGCGCCGCTGGCCCGGCCGAACGGACGAAGGTCCCGCCTCATCTGCCAGCTCCCAGCCTCGTGGTATGTCTCCACTGTGAATAGCCTCTTGACTGCAGGCTGCCAGCAACATACTTCACTCACGACGCGACGAGCATCTGGTCGTCACCACCCCGGAGGGCCCGTTGCCCGCAGGCGTCATCACGGCTCGTCCGAGCCACGTTCGAACGGGAGAAATCATGAAGGTCGCAGGGCTGGTTCTTGCCGCAGGCGGCGGAACCCGCTTCGGTCGACCCAAGGCTGTGGTCGAGGTCGGCGGTCGCCGGCTGGTCGATCTGGCCATCGAGTCGTGCCTCCGGGCCGAACTGAGCCCCGTGGTCGTCGTCCTTGGTGCCGCATGGCTCACACCCATGCCACCGGCGGGCAGTGTGGCCGGCACGACGACCGACATCTGGCTGGTGGACAACACCGAGTGGGCCACCGGTATGGCCTCGTCCCTGCGGGCAGGCCTGGCGGCTTTGGAGACAGAGCGAGGCGTCGACGCCCTGGTCGTGACTCTCGTCGACACTCCCTCCGTCGGCGAGCAGCACCTGAGGCGCATCGGTGCGGCTCTTGTCGACGGCGCGACGGCTGCCGTGGCGACGTACAACGGGCAGGCCCGCACCCCTGTCGGACTGGTTCGCGGGGTCTGGCCGGACGTGGTCCGAACCATTGCAGGGGACGAAGGGGCCAGGACGTGGCTTCGGGCCAACCCCCACCTGGTCACGGACGTGGAGTGCGCAGACCTCGGCCCATGGACCGACGTCGACTCGCCCGAAGACCTGCCGCGTTGACCTGTCCTGCTGAACGCGATCAACCAGCTCTGGCAAGGGGTTCCGAATCAGCCCGCCGAGGCTAGACTCACGACGGAGCCGATCACGCCACAGTGAAGTTGCAGCACGCGAGTCCCTCGGGCCCGCCAACCGTCACACCACATGGCGACTTTGGGCGATGTCAGGCGACGTCATAGGGCCTGACTCGGCAGTACGCACAGGGCATGGCCGTAGTCAGCAGTCGTCGACCAACAACAGGGGAGTCGCTTCAATGAACGCCACAAGCTCAGAGATCCAGGAACCGTCCACGGCCATGGCTGGAGACAAGCTCGCCGGGAGAGTTGCTCTGGTTACCGGCGGGAGCCGGGGGATCGGGGCAGCCATCTGTCAGAGCCTGGCAGCCCAAGGCGCTTCAGTGGCTGCCGGATACAGCGTCAACACCCCTCGCGCCGAACAGTTCCTGGCTGACTTCAAGGAGAAGTTTGCCGGGGAAGCGCAGGCGACCATCCACAAGGGCAACGTATCGAGCCCGGAGGACTGCCGCCGTGTCGTGCAAGAGGTGCTCGACCAGCACGGCCGGCTCGACATCCTGGTCAACAACGCGGGTATCACGGCCGACAAGATGGCCATGAAGATGTCGGTGGACGACTGGAACACGGTCATTGCCGTGAACCTCTCAGGCTCGTTCTACATGGCTCAGCCGGCTCTTGAACACATGGTGGAGCGGGGGACGGGTCGCATCATCTTCGTCTCCTCTGTCATTGGCGAGACCGGCAACATCGGCCAGGCGAACTACGCGGCTTCCAAGGCGGGCATGCTCGGGCTGACCAAGACACTCGCGAAGGAGGCCGCATTCCTCCTCGCGCGAGCGGGCAAGCTTTCAGAAGCCGGACTCGGTGTCACGGTGAACACGGTGACACCTGGTTTTGTGGCGACCGAGATGCTCGAGAACGTGCCGGACAAAGTGCTCGACAAGATCAAGTCGCAGATCCCCCTGGGCCGGTTGTGCCGCCCCGAAGAGATCGCGCGCGTCGTCCACTTCCTGGCCGCGGACGCGTCCGCATACATCACCGGCCAGGTGTGGGGCGTCAACGGCGGCCTGGACATGTAGGTATGGTTGGCGTCGTGGTGCTTGACATGCCAAGCAACCGGACGGTATGTTGTGCGTGTGCCGGATGTGCCGTGCACCTTCCATCACCTTGAGGAGATCACGATGGCAACAGCCACCAAGACCACGCCCACGACCGAGATGCCCGCGCTTGCCCAGAAGATCCGCGAGCAGCTGGTCTCCACGGTCCGTCAGGGCCAGCAGCTCTCCGTCGACGCCGCCCAGACCTGGGTCAAGGCCGTGTCGGTTCTTCCGATCCCGGACCTGCCCGCCATCCCCGGCGTCCCCGCCCTTCCCGGCGTGGAAGCCGCGACCAAGTTCACCTTCGACCTCGCCGCGGACCTGCTCACGGCGCAGCGCGAGTTCGCCCTTCAGCTTGCGGGCGTCTTCGTCCCCCAGCAGTCGGCCTGACCCACATCCCGGCGTTGGCGACGATGCACGGAACGGACTAGGTCATGGCAGCAGGAGAGAGTGACCCCCGGCGCATGCTGGGGAGCTTCATCCGGGCGCAGCGACAGATGGCAAATCTGTCGCTGCGCCAGCTGTCTGCCCTGACCGAGGTCTCCAATCCCTACCTGAGCCAGGTCGAGCGTGGACTTCACGAGCCTTCCGTGCGCGTGCTCAAGTCGATCGCAGACGCGTTGAACGTGTCCGCGGAGACGCTGTTCGAGCATGCGGGGTTGATCAGTGGTACAGAACCGCTGGACGACGAGGCTACCGAGGCTGCGATCCGGGCCGACCGGCGGCTCACGGAAGCGCAACGTCGTGCGCTGCTCAGCGTCTACCGCAGCTATGTTGAGGCCAACACCGAAGAGTTGTGAGCCCGCCCGGTGTCGGTGCAGTACCCTTCCTCATTCACAGGCTGATTAGGAGTTCGACACCATGAGCGAAGTACCAAGTCCCGAGTCAGTGGGGCGTGCAGTCCTCGAGCGTCTGGGCGTGGCGGAGGATCCGATGACCGGTGCCGATCCGGTCTCGTTCCTGCGTTCACTGGGTGCTGCGGGTGTCGCGCTGGTGAAGAACCCGGCTGGGACGGCGGCCGCCAACGGCCGGATGGCTATCGGCCTGGCCGCGGCGGTACGCGCGGCGGCGGGACGCGCCGTGGGTAGTGAGGCGTCCGGCCCGGTGGCTCCCGCGGTCGGCGACAAGCGGTTCATCGACCCGGCATACGAGGACAACCCGCTGTTCTTCCTGCTGGCCCAGGACTACCTGTTGAGCGGTCAGCTCGTCAGCGAGCTGCTGGATGCGGCGGGGCTGGAGGCCACACAGGACCTCAAGGCGCGGTTCGCGGCCAAGTTCATCATCGACGCCATGGCGCCCACGAACACCTTGCCGGGCAACCCTGCGGCCCTTCGGGAGGCCTTCGACACCGGCGGCAAGAGCGTGGTGCGGGGGGTGAAGAACATGCTGGACGACATCCGCAACAACGGGGGATGGCCCTCGCAGGTGGACAACACCGGGTTCGAGGTCGGCGTCAACATGGCCGCCACCCCGGGCGCGGTGGTCTACCGCAGCGACCTGATCGAGCTGATCCAGTACGAGCCACAGGTCAAGGCGGTTCACTCGGTGCCGTTGTTGTTCTGCCCGCCGTGGATCAACAAGTACTACATCATGGACCTGGCTCCCGGTAAGAGCCTGATCGAGTGGGCTGTTCAGCACGGTCACACCTGCTTTGCGATCAGCTACCGCAACCCCGATGCGAGCATGCGTGACGTGGACTTCGAGGACTACCTGAAGCAGGGTCCCCTGGACGCCGTCAGGGTCGTGCGAGAGATCACCGGAGCGCCCGAGGTCAACACCGTCTCGGTGTGTCTGGGTGGCACGTTGACCGCGATCGCGTTGGCTCACAACGCCGCGATCGGGGATCGTTCGATCAAGTCTGCGACGTTCTTGAACACGCTGACAGACTTCAGCATCCCCGGTGCCCTGGGGGTCTTCACCGATGAGGCCACGATCGCCGGTCTCGAGAAGCAGATGGCCAAGGAGGGCTTCCTTGACTCGGACAAGATGGCTCACACCTTCGATGCGTTGCGCGCCAACGACCTGGTGTTCGCGTACGTCGTGAACAACTGGCTCCTGGGCAAGAAGCCGCCGGCCTTTGACCTGCTGGTGTGGAACAAGGACAGCACCCGTATGCCGGCCAAGATGCACTCGCGCTACCTTCGGTCGTGCTACCTGCACAATGAGTTCGCGCGCGGAGAGTTCGAGGTCGACGGTCAGAAGCTGTTGCCGGGCAAGGTCGATGTCGACACGTACGTCCTGGCTGCGGTCGATGACCACATCGTCCCGTGGGTCGCGGGATACAAGACGACCCAGCTGCTCGGCGGCAACAACCGGTTCGTGTTGAGCACGTCGGGCCACATCGCCGGGATCGTCAACCCCCCCGGGCCCAAGGCCAAGCACTGGACCAACGACGCCAACCCCGCCGATCCGCAGGAGTGGAAGAAGAACGCCCAGCTGCAGGTGGGGACGTGGTGGCAGGACTGGACCGTCTGGATCGCCGCGCAGGGCGGCCCGTTGGTTGCGGCCCCCCGCCGGCTGGGCAGCAAGGACCACCCGGCGATCGAGGCTGCCCCTGGCAGCTACGTGCGCACTCGCGCATGAGTGGGTCAAGATCGGTCGCGGTCAGCTCGCAGATGCTGGATGTCCATGGGCTCCAGGTCGCCATGCGGGTTCAGGGCCAGGGCGATCCGCTGCTGCTGATCAACGGGATGACCCGCCCGATGCAGAGCTGGGAACCCTTGATCCGCGAGCTGTCCGGGCGAACCGTGATCAGCTTCGATGCGCCGGGTCTGGGCGCGAGCCCCACGCCGGTGCTGCCGCTCTCGATACCCGCTCTGGCCGCACTGGCAGTGGACGTCCTGGATGCTGCGGGTGTTGACGAGGTAGACGTACTCGGGTTCTCCCATGGCGGCGCAGTGGCTCAGCAGCTCGCTTACGACAACCCGGCCCTGGTGCGCCGCTTGGTGCTCGCCGCCACCTCGTGCGGCGTGGGCGCAACCCCCGGCACCGGGCAGGACGGCCTGCGCACCTTGCGCACATCTGGTGGCGTCAGCCCGTGGCCGCGAGCCGACGTGATGGGCCTGGTGTGGCAGTCCATGGCCTTCTCGAACTGGTCGAGCATCCCGTTCCTGGGTTCCATCGAAGCTCCGACCCTGGTCGTGTGCGGGACCTATGACCGCGTTGTGGCCCCCGCCAACAGCCGGGTCCTGGCCCGGCGCATCCCGGGCGCCTCCCTGGTCTCGTTGCCCGCAGGCCACGACCTGCAGCGCGCCGACGTGGCGAGCAAGCTGGCCGGCGTGCTGGAGGACTTCCTCACGGCCGACGATGCCGAGGAGCAGGTGCCGATCATCTGCTGACCCGGCGCGGCGAAACGCGGCTTTCGCTTAGCAACTGCTAGATTGTATCTAGCAGTTGTTTTCATGCTCCTTCGGGGGACTCGGCGAAGGGCGGTCTCGTGGGCAGCACCACCCATGAACAGATGTACGACGCTTTCGGCGCGTACGTGCGCAGCCAACGGCACCTGGCCCAGCTGACCCTGCGTCAGGCTGCCGAGCTGGCCTGCATCTCCAACCCCTACCTGAGCCAGATCGAGCACGGGCTTGCGCTGCCATCGATCGCGGTTATCTCTTCCCTCGCCGAGGCGTTGAGCGTCTCCGCGGAGACGATGCTCCTGCGTGCCGCGGGCATCAGGTCCCGAAGCAGCGTCGAGGGCTGGATCCGCAGCGAGGACGTGATCCGACAGGATCCGCGGCTGGACGACGGACAGAAGCTTGCCCTGCTGGCGGTCCTGTCGTCCTTCGTGGGCTCGTCCTCGGGTGCGGGCCCCGCCGAGCCCGCCCCGGCCGGCCGGCGCCCGTCCGCGTCACCAAGGACGTCACCAAGGACGTCACCAAAGTCGTCACCA
>Ga0209638_1002257_pt1 | contig 11893 bp, 16 predicted proteins | sample BarGraNGADG00211_FD_184490 | JGI IMG/M metagenome (GOLD analysis project Ga0209638, IMG submission 184490) | Arctic peat soil microbial communities from Barrow, Alaska - Barrow Graham LP Ref core NGADG0002-211 (SPAdes) (version 2) | ecosystem: Environmental > Terrestrial > Soil > Wetlands > Peat... | reverse complement strand
AGAGCTGCCCATTCACTTTGAGCCAGGGAGAGTTCGGGTACGAGAGTGTGAAGTTGATGGGCGCTCCGGTACTGCTGGTAACATTTACCGTCTGGGGGGCCACGGAGGCGGCGGAGCCACCGGACTGGCCGGAAAAGGTCAACGTGGGCTTATCGACAACCAGCGTTTGAGCACTCAAAAAGTGCGCGGAAGCAAGGGCGAGCAACGGCAGAATCAAAGGGGAAATCGAAAGAATTCTCTTCAAGGTAGAACCTCCAAAAAGGGCGGGCAGTTCGGACGGGAGAACGCCATAACGCGAAACTTACCATGCACGGCGCGTGCCAATTGGCGTTTCCTCACAAAAGACGTTTTACATCTACTAGACTTCAAGGGTTACGGTCAGTGCAAGGGGGTGGATTAGGCGATTTTAATGGAGCAACGGGGATACACCTCGACACAGGCGCTGTGACAGAGGGCCACGATTTCAAGCGCCGTAGAGGCCGTGGGAGACGGCATAATTCAGCACAGCGGCGCCCAGCCCGGCGGGGCTTTGGCGGGATGCCAGGGCGCGGCGGATTTCCGAAGACGAGATGGGGACCTCGATATCGTCGATGCGATCGAACTCGACGCCGGGAGGCGATTGGTAGAGGTGGCCGGGACGGCTGGCCACGAGGAAGCGAACGCCAGAGGCCACGTCGCGCCAGCGGTGCCAGGTGCCGATCTCGGCGAAGGCGTCGGCGCCGATGAGGAAGTACAACTGGTCGCCGGGCGCCAGACGGGCGCGCAATTTCTCGATCGTTACGATGGAGTAACTGCGCGCCGTGTCTTCTTCGATGCGGGAAACTTCGAAGCGCGCGTCGCCCTGGCAGGCGAGTTCGGCCATGCGGACCCGATCGGCGTAGGGCGCGTGAGTGACGCCCGCCTTGTGTGGCGGATGGGCGGCGGGCACGAAGAGCACGCGGTCCAGGTGGAAGCGTGCGGCGGCCTCGCGCGCGAGGGCGAGATGGCCCTCGTGGATGGGATCGAAGGTGCCGCCGAAGATCGCCAGTTTCAAGGAGTGCACGGCCGTTCCCTTAGGAACCACGCAAGAATATCTTCCCATTGGCTGCGTGGGCTATGTGGCGCCGGCACTCGTGCCGGCCGCGTCCCGACTCATCGGGACGTCTGCCGGGCGTGCTCCAAAGCGCGTCCCGAGGAGTCGGGACGCGGCAGACTGAGAGTCTGCGCCACGTTGGTGGCTGAGCCGGCACTAGTCCCTCTCGATGGTGACGGAGTGGATGCGGACTTCCTTGACGGGACGGTCCTGGGCGCCGCGGGGAACCTTGGAGATCTTCTCGACCACGTCGTAGCCCTCGACGACTTCGCCGAAAATGCTGTGCTTATTATCCAGGTGCGGAGTGGCTGCCACGGTAATGAAGAACTGGCTGCCGTTGGTATTGGGTCCGGCGTTGGCCATGGAGAGGAAGCCGGCCTTGGTGTGTTTCAGGGTGGGGTGGAACTCGTCGGCGAATTTGTAGCCGGGTCCGCCACGGCCTGTGCCTTCGGGATCGCCGCCCTGGATCATGAAATCCGGAATGACGCGATGAAAAACGGTGCCGTCGTAGAACGGCTTCCCGGTTTTGGAACCATCGGCAAGGGAGACAAAGTTGTTCACGGTGTGGGGCGCCTTATCGGCGAAAAGCTTGATCTTGAATTTGCCTGCGGTGGTATCGAATGCGGCGTAAATTTCGTTGGGCATCTCTCAAATTGTAACAGCATGGGAAAGGATGGGAACCGCGCGCTCGACAAATGGCCCCTGATTTGCTACGATATTAGTATCATTGTGGTACAACTGCCCGCACCCACCATCCATACCACGCCGCCGCATCATCCCTCCAGCACTACATCCGAGGAGTAAACCTTAGGAAATCTATGGCTTCTAACACGTATTCCCAGGGCGCCCAAGTCGAGCATCTGAAGTTCGGGTTGGGGCAGGTCCTGTCCAGCAATGAAGAGCGAATCGTGATCAAATTCGACGATCACGGCGAAAAGAAGTTTGTCACCACGTTGGTGATGGGCAGTTTGAAGAAGAGCGATCGGGCGGCGCCTGTCGAGAAGAAGGGCACCCGCAAGAAGAAGACTGCCGTGCCCGCTACGGCGTAGCGCGCGGGATTTCGAGGATACTTTCGTTGAACGCAAGCCAGAAACGGTTATTTGAAGAGGCCCGCAAGCGCAATCCGGACCTCAAGATGCCATCCGAGACCAAACCGCCAGCGAATTGGTCGGAAGCCGATCTCCAGTTGGTGAAACAGGGAGTCGGCGACAAATCCAGCCGGCCGGCGACTCCCGCTGCCGCCATGGGAGACGCCACGGGCGAAGCCCCCTCCGGCGAACAGAGCGGAAGCGTGGTGACCTACTTCGAAGCCAAAGGCTTCGGGTTCCTGCGCCCCGACGATGGTGGAAGGGACATCTTCTTCCACGTCTCCCGCCTGTCGGAAGGCCTCGCCACGGACCTTCGTCCGGGCACGCGCGTGCTCTACGAACTGGGCATGGACCGCACCGGGAAGATGGCGGCAAGCAGCCTGCGCATCCCGCCGCCGGCGGCTCCCGCGGCCGCGGAATAGCAGCTATAATAGGAAGACTCCCCAAGGTCCCTCGCACGGATACCCTTGCGGGTTTGGTCTATTTTCATGTTCGACAACCTATCAGACAAACTGCAGCGGGTTTTCAAGAACCTGCGCGGCGAAGGCAAACTCTCGGCCGAAAACATGGAGAGCGCCCTGCGCGAAATTCGCATGGCGCTGCTGGAAGCCGACGTCAACTTCAAAGTTGTCAAACAACTGATCGAGAACATCCGGCAAAAGGCCGTGGGCGAGGAAGTGCTCAACGCGCTGTCACCCTCGCAGCAGGTAGTCAAGATCGTTCACGAAGAGCTGATCAAGATCCTGGGCAGCCACGAATCCAAGCTGCGGTATGCCAACGAGCCGCCGAGCGTGTTCCTGATCGTGGGCTTGCAGGGCTCGGGCAAGACGACCTCGACGGGTAAACTGGCGCGCTGGCTTTCCAAGAACGGCCACACGCCGATGATGGTATCGGTGGACGTGTACCGCCCGGCGGCGCGAGAGCAATTGAAGGTGGTGGCCCGCGAGGCCGGTACTCCGATCTATGAGGGCGCGCCCGGAGAGACGGCGCCGCTCGACCTGGCACGCTCGGCGCGGCGGGAAAGCGTCAATCGGGGCCGCGACGTCCTGCTGGTGGACACGGCCGGCCGCCTGCACATCGATGACGACCTGATGGTGGAGTTGCAGCAACTCAAGGAGCAGCTCAACCCGGTGGAGATCCTGTTCGTGGCCGACGCCATGACCGGACAGGACGCCGTCAAATCGGCCGATGAATTCCACAAGCGTTTGGGCATCACGGGCGTAATCCTGACCAAGATGGACGGCGACGCCCGCGGCGGCGGCGCGATTTCGATCCGCCACGTCACCGGACAGCCTTTGAAGTTCGTGGGCGTGGGCGAAAAGCTCGACGCGCTGGAGCCGTTCCACCCCGACCGGGCGGCCAACCGCATCCTCGGCATGGGCGATATCCTCAGCTTTATCGAAAAGGCCGAGGAAGCCATCGACAAGAAGCAGGCCGTGGAGATGCAGCGCAAGCTCATCGAGAACGATTTCACGCTCGAGGACTTCCGCAATCAGCTCAAACAGATCCGCAAGCTGGGGCCGCTGGAATCGCTGCTCGGCATGATGCCCAAGGTAGGGATTCTGAAGGAACTCAAGGACGTCAAGGTCGACGAGAACGAAATCAATCGCGTGGTGGCGATCATCGATTCGATGACGCACCGCGAGCGCGACAATCATATGATCATCAACGGAAGCCGGCGCCGGCGGATCGCCAAGGGCAGCGGCACTTCCGTGCAAGAGGTCAACCAGTTGTTGAAGCAGTACGGACAGGCCAAGAAGATGATGAAGACCTTCTCGGGTGGCTTCATGGGCAAAAAGCTCGGTAAGATGAAGTTGCCCGGTGGGTTTCCATTCGGCAATCTGCCTTCGTAAATTTGGGAAAGGTTCGGGCAGGTCGTTCGGTGATTGATAAAGAATGACCGGCCCCACATTGGAGTATTCATGCTGATGATTCGCCTGGCGCGGTTTGGCGCCAAGAAGAAGCCGTTCTATCGTGTGGTGGTAATTGACAAGGAGCGCGCCCGCAACGGCCGCCACCTGGAAGTGGTGGGACACTACAATTCGCTGACCTCGCCGAAGAAGGTCATGCTGAAGCATGATCGCATCGAGCACTGGGTCAAGAATGGAGCCCAGCTTTCCGACACCGTCAAGAGCCTGGTGGAGAAGAACCCGCCCGTGCCCGTGGAACCGGTGGTCGAGGCCGCTCACCAAGCGTAAGGAATCGAACCCCTACGCAGGTCGGCGCTTCGAGTGCATCGCCGGGTTCGGTTACCATGAAGTCTGTGGAGGCGGGGTCAATGAAACAACTGGTTGAAGATATCGCGAAGGCTCTGGTCGACATCCCGGAAGAGGTCGTGGTCCGCGAGGTCGCGGGCGAACAGGTCACCGTACTGGAATTGCGCGTGGCCCCGAGCGATCTTGGCAAAGTGATCGGCAAACAGGGTCGGACAGCCCGCTCCATTCGCACCATTCTTGGGGCGGCGGGAATGAAGCTGAATCGCCGGTTTACCTTGGAAATCCTTGAGTGACTCTTGAATAACGACGCAGAGACCGGATGGGTTGCGATCGCCCAACTCGGCAAGACGCGGGGCAACCGGGGCGAAGTCACGGCGGTGGCTCTCAGCAGCAAGCCGGAACGCTATCAGGCTCTGACGGAAGTTTTCCTCTTCGCCCCTGGTAGCGCGGCCGGGGGCGAGAAATACGAAATTGAATCCACCTGGTTTCATGGCGGCACGCTGGTTTTCAAGTTCCGTGGTGTCGATACCATCGCCGATGCCGAAGGTTTGTACGGCCGCGAAGTGCTCATCCCGGCCAGCCAGCGAACGGCGCTCGATGAGGGCGAGTACTTCCAGTCGGATCTGATCGGCTGCGAGGTAGTGGACCGGCGCACGGGCGAATCCATCGGACGGGTTACCGCCTGGGACGATGGCGGCGGCTCCGGGCTGCTGGTGGTGGACGATAATCTGCTGGTCCCGTTCGCGCGCTCCATCTGCGTGGAGATCGATCCCGCGGCCAAACGGATCGCGGTAGAATTACCCGAAGGATTAAAGGACTTGAACCGCCCGTGATTTTCCATGTGCTGACGATCTTCCCCGAGTTCTTCGAGGGACCGTTCGCGCACGGCGTGGTGAAGCGCGGCCAGGACGCCGGCCTTCTCGCCATCCGCATACACAACCTGCGCGACTGGACCCACGATCGCCACCGCACGGTGGACGACCGGCCCTTCGGCGGCGAAGAAGGCATGGTGCTCAAGTGCGAGCCCATCTTCTCCGCGGTGGAATCCATCTGGCCGGAACGCCACCCACCCGGACAGAAGGTCGTGCTGCTTTCGGCACAGGGCCGCCTGTTCGACCAAGCCATCGCCAACCGCCTTGCAGAGAGTGGAGAGCTACTGCTGGTCTGCGGGCGGTATGAAGGCGTGGACGAGCGGGTGGCCGAGCACCTGGCGGACGAAGAGATCTCGATCGGCAACTACGTATTGAGCGGCGGCGAACTGGCGGCGGCGGTGGTGGTCGACACGGTGGCGCGGCTGTTGCCGGGAGTGCTGGGCAACGAAGCGTCGTCGGCGTTCGAATCCTTCCAGGATACGGGGCACGGCGAGGGCTTGCTGGATTGCCCGCACTGGACGCGCCCGGCGGAGTTCCGGGGCTGGAAGGCGCCGGACGTGCTATTGGGCGGCAATCACCAGGAAATCCGCAAATTCCGCCAGAAGATCGCGCGCGAGAAGACGGAGAGGCTGCGGCCGGACTTGCTCAGGTAGTAAAGTGGGACAGACGATCGCCTTTTGTCGTCTGTCACCCTCCCTCAGAACGTGAGAAAAAAACAAAGGGCCGCCGATGAACGCCGATCAACGCAGATAAAACCAAATTGCTTATCGGCGTTTATCGGCGGCCCATAAATGATTTCTTCACGGCTCCATGCTACCGGATTACCCGCGCGCCTTTCCCTTTCATCGCCGCCTCCACCTCTTTGAGCGACGCCATGCTGGTATCGCCCGGGGTGGTCATGGCGAGGGCGCCGTGCGCCGCGCCGTACTGCACCGCTTCCTGGCCCGTCTTGCCCGCGAGGAACGCGTACGCCAGGCCGGAAGCGAAGCTGTCGCCGCCGCCGACGCGGTCGTAGATTTCCAGATTCTCGCGCAGCGGCGCTTCGTGGAACTGGCCGCCAGTCCAGAGAATCGCGCCCCAATCGTTGAGCGTGGCCGTCTTGGCATTGCGCAGTGTAGTGCCCACCGCCTTAAAGTTGGGGTACATGGTGACCACTTCGGCAATCATCTTGCGGAAGTTCGCCGGATCGAGCTTGGAGATATGCTCATCCATGCCGGGCACCTGGAATCCCAGGGCGGCGGTGAAATCCTCTTCGTTGCCGATCATGACATCCACCAGCGAGGCGATGCGCCGGTTGACCGCCACGGCGCGGTCGATGCCGCCTTGCGATTTCCACAGCGAGGCGCGGAAGTTAAGGTCGTAGGAGATGACGGTGCCGGCGGCGCGCGCGGCTTCCATGGCCTCAATCACCAGATCTGCCGTGGTGGCGGAGAGCGCCGCGAAAATGCCGCCGCAATGGAACCAGCGGACCCCCTCCTCCTCGAAGAGCTGCTTCCAATTCACGTCGCCGGGCGCCATTTGCGAGGCCGCCGACCAGCCGCGGTCGGAGCAGCCCACCGCGCCGCGCAGGCCGTAGCCGCGCTCGGTGAAGTTCAAGCCGACGCGCGCATTGCGGCCGATGCCGTCGAAGGGCGCCCACTGGATGTGGGAGAGATCGACGCCACCTTGCAGCATCAGGTCTTCGAGCAGGCGGCCGACTTCGTTTTCGACGATGGCGCTGACCACGGTGGTGCGCAGGCCGAAGCAGCGGCGCAACCCGCGGACCACGTTGTACTCGCCGCCGCCTTCCCAGACATGGAAGCAGCGCGTAGAGCGGATGCGGCCTTCACCGGGATCGAGCCGCAGCATGATCTCGCCGAGCGCGGCAGCGTCCCAACGGCAACTCTCGCGGGGTTTGATGGCCAGTGCCATGGCCTATTTCCCTCCCCGAATCGTTCGGATCAGGTCCAGGGTGGCGCGCACATTGGCGGCGATGCCCGGATAATCGCCGGCCTTGAGCAGTTCGCCGCTCACCAGGTTGGAGCCCATGCCGACGCAGGAAACGCCGGCGCCGAACCAGCTCTTGAGCGAGGCTTCGGTGGCCTCCACGCCTCCGGTGGGCATGATGGAAACCCACGGGCACGGCCCCTTGACGGACTTCACGAAGGCGGGGCCGCCCACTTCCTTACCGGGGAACACCTTGACGATTTCGCAGCCGAGTTCCTCCGCCTGCGAGATCTCCGACGCGCTGCCGCAACCGGGAGAGTAGGGGATCTTGCGCCGGTTGCAGGTGCGCGCGACATCGGGATTCAGCACGGGACCGACCACGAAATTGGCGCCGCAATTGATATACAAGGACGCCGTCCCGGGGTCCACGATGGAACCGGCGCCGAGGATCATTTCGGGCAGTTCGCGGGCGCAGTACTTCTCCAATTCATTGAAAACCTCCCAGGCATGGTCGCCGCGGTTGGTGAACTCCAGCATCCGGCAACCGCCGGCGAGGCAGGCCGCCGCCACCTCGCGGGCCACTTCCAGGTTAGGGTGGTAGAAGACGGGCACCAGGCCCGTATCGATCATGGTGTTAAGAACTTTCAATCTTGAAAAGCGTGCCATGTCTTGCTCCTGAACCGAAATAAAAGACTAACATGTCTCGATTCGCAACCGTAGCGTAGCCTTCCAGGCTGCCATGCCCCCATTCGTGGGGGCATGCTTCCTCCTGATTTCCTTCACCGCCCAAACATGTTGTACACTAGGAGATTACGGACATTGTCATGCAGAATGCGTTGTTGACCAAATTCATTACCAAGAACAAGCGGGAGAAAGAGTTCCCCGAATTTCGCCCCGGTGACACCATCAAGGTTCACGTGAAAATCAGGGAAGGCGAGAAAGAGCGCCTGCAGGCTTTCGAAGGCGTGTTGATTGCCCGCAACGGCATGGGCATGGGCGAGAGCATCACCGTCCGCAAGGTCAGTTTTGGCCAGGGCGTGGAGCGTATCTTCCCGGTGCACGCCAAGGTGGTGGATCACATCGATGTGGTCCGCACGGGCCGCGTACGCCGCGCCAAGCTGTACTATCTGCGCGCCTTGAAGGGCAAGGCTGCCCGTCTGAAAGAGCGCGGATAGTTTCCGTCTCGCCATGCGGCCGATTCCGGCAGGTGGCAAATTCCGCTGTGCGGCGACTCTGGAGCGAGAACTGCGCGCGCGCGGCTTTCATGCCGTGGCAGGTGTGGACGAAGTAGGCCGCGGCGCATTGTTCGGCGCGGTCTTCGCCGCCGCCGTCATCCTCTCCGAAGATCGGCCGGTGCGTGGCCTCAACGATAGCAAATTGCTCGAACCGGAGCGCCGCGAGGTGCTGGCCGAACGCATTCGCGAGCGCGCGGTGGCGTGGGCCATCGGCGCGGTGGATGCGGCCACCATCGACCGGGTCAACATCTACCAGGCTTCGCGCATGGCCATGCGGATAGCGGTCAACCGCCTGCATCCCGCGCCGGATTTCCTGCTGGTGGACGCGGTTCCGCTGGAACTTGCCTTGCCGCAGCGCGCGCTGATCAAGGGCGACGCGCGCTGCCATGCCATCGCGGCGGCATCGATTCTGGCCAAAGTACAGCGCGACGCCTGCATGCGCGCCTGGGACCGGATCTTCCCCGAGTACGGACTGGCCGCACACAAGGGCTACGCCACAGCGGAGCACTGCCGCGCCCTCGAACAATATGGGCCTACTCCGCTGCACCGCCTGAGTTTTGAACCGGTGCGGGCGCAATCGCGCTTCCCGCTGGACAGTGGCGGCCAACTGGGCCTCTTCGACACGGCGGGCGCCGCATGATGCCCTCCGACCCGCAGTCGCCCGCAACTGCCGAAACCGTGCACTCTCCGATCGCGGTACCGCCGCCAAAGTACCACTGGTATCAAAAGGTGTCGGCCGTGGTGTTCATCACGTTCTGCCTGGAGATCGGACTGTATCTGTTGATCGTCCCGTGGACCGAATCCTGGGACGGCAATTATTTCTCCGGCCTACTGCCGCCAATGAAGCCCTACTGGGGCAACCTGTATGTACGCGGCGCGGTCAGCGGCCTGGGAGCGGTCAACCTGTATATTTCCCTGGTCGAGATCTTCCGCCTGCGGCGCTTCGCGAGACGCTGAGTGCGGCGCCTCCTGCCGATCGTCGCCGCCTTCATCGTCTACGGCTCGCTGTATCCATTCCAGTTCGATTTCGGCCGGACGGACGCCAGCCCGCTGACGATCCTGCTGCACGCCTGGCCGGCGAAGATCGACAAATTCGCGTGGCGCGACGCCTGTGTCAACGTGCTGCTCTATTTTCCCCTGGGGCTGACCGCGGTACTGGTTTTCATGCGCCGGTTGCCGCGTGCCGCGGCGGCCCTTGCAACGATGATGTTGGGCACGGGACTTTCGGCGTCCATCGAAATGCTGCAGATTTTCGATGCGAGCCGCACGTGCAGCCTGCTGGACGTGGCCTGCAATATGGCAGGCACGGTGGGCGGCGTATGCGCGGCGCTGATCTTCCGCCAGGAGATTTTCGAAATCACGCGGCGCCGCCAAGGGCATCGGGGAGCCGGCGGCGCGCTGATGCTGGCCTGTTGCTGGGCTGGCTACCAGTTGTACCCGCTGATTCCGCTCTTCAGCCGCGGACGCCTGCGCGCCAATGTGGCACGCTTCCTGGCGACGCCGATTTCGATGGTGGAGGTTGGCGCCAGTGCCGCCGAATGGTTCGCCTTTGCGCTGGTGATGCGGGCGGTGGCCGGGCGGCTGAAAGCGCCGTGGCTTTTGCTGGCCATGCTCTGCCTGCCGCTGCGCCTGCTGATTATGGAGCGCACGCTGGCCCCGGACGAACTGATTGGCGCCGGCCTCGCCATGCTGGTTTGGACCTACCCCGCGGAGGGTTCGCGCGTGCGCGCCGGTGCCGGCATGCTGGCGGCGGCCATCATGCTCCGGGAACTGTCGCCCTTCGAATTCATCGCGCAGGCGCGCGCCATGTCGTGGATTCCCTTCTCCGCCACGCTGGATAGCGAGCGGCTGAACGCGGCGCTGGTGCTGCTCCGCAAGGCCTTCGAGTACGGCACGCTGGTGTGGCTGCTGCGCGCGTCGGGTCTGCGCTATTGGAGCGCGGGCATGTCGGTAGCAGCGGCGTTAATGCTGCTGGAAGCAGCGCAGCGCTACCTGCCGAACCGCCAGCCGGAAATCACCGACGCGGCGATTGCCGGGATTCTGGCGTGCATCCTCTGGGGCAGCGAGCGGCGCGGCACGGCGTAGCTCGGCGTGCTGCGTGCGCGGATGCACACGGCGTAGCCTTCCTCCAAAACGAACCCTCGTCAGCGACCGCTCCCTCACGGTCGCGGCTCTGATCGGAGCCGCGACCGTGAGGGAGCGGTTTCCTGAAGGACAGCGGTATTCTCATTATTCGTTGAGATGCCGCTGACGTCATAGGCAACCTATGCCACCATGGAGGCAGAGGAGCGACTATGCGCCTGACGACGCTTGCCCTACTGCTAGGGACCGCGACTTTCGCCGCCGATATTCCCAAGGGCGCGCACGCGCTGCTGCGCATGGTGAACTCGGTGAGCACGCGCACGGCGCGCGAAGGCGATTACGTTTACTTGCGCACCGCGACACCGATCGTCACCGGCGGCGCGATCCTGGTGCCGGTGGATAGCTACGTACAGGGCATCGTGATTCACTCCAAGCGCAGCGGGCGCGTCAAAGGGACAGCCGAACTCGGCATCCGCATCGAGACCCTCACCATGCCCAGTGGCAAGGTGATCCGGATGACACCGTCGCTGACTTCGGTGGATTCGGAAGGCTCGGATCAGAAGGTGGTGGGCAAGGAAAGCCAGGTGCGGCAGGGGACGTCCCACGGCGCGGACGCGGTCCTTATCGCAGGGCCCGGCGTGATGGGCGCGGGCGTAGGCGGGATGGCCGACCGGAGTTGGAAAGGCGCGGGGATCGGCGGCGGCGCTGGATCGGCCCTGGGACTGGCAACGGTGCTGCTGACGCGCGGCCGGGAAGTGGAATTGCGCCAAGGCTCGACCATCGACGTGATCTTCGATCGCGCCGTGACCATCGATTGATCGAGGGAAAAAAGCGGCCGACCGGAAGGGGACGGATTGAGGAGAGGGCGACCGCTGTCAAGTGTCTCTTTGCGCTTTAACGACCGATCCCATGGTAGTGCAACGCAATCGGCGGGCGCGACGTATCTTTCGGCTACTGGTGATTTGTGTTTCGTTCCACGGGTTTAGCGGCGACTGCATTATGATAGGGCGTGGACCTCGCTCGCCGTCCCTGGTTACCGGTCTGGTAGACAACGATGCCCGCGCATCCTCCCTTACCCGTCCCGCAGCCACCCGCCGCCGCGCTTTCCGGCTGGCCGTGCGCGCTGCTGCTGTCCCTCTGTGCGATTCTGCTGCTGGGGCTTTTCTCGCGCGAAATCTACGATTCCGATTTCTGGTGGCACCTGCGCACCGGCCAGTACATCGTGGAGCAACACGCGCTTCCCATCCCCGACCCGTTTGCCTGGACCACCGCCACCGCGCATGACGCCTATCCGGGCGAGGCCCGGACGCGCCAGTTCAACCTGACGCACGAGTGGCTGGCGCAGGTGATCTTCTACGCCGTGTGGCGGGCCGGCGGCAGCGCGGGGATGGTGGCGGCCCGG
>Ga0209638_1002256_pt1 | contig 11895 bp, 13 predicted proteins | sample BarGraNGADG00211_FD_184490 | JGI IMG/M metagenome (GOLD analysis project Ga0209638, IMG submission 184490) | Arctic peat soil microbial communities from Barrow, Alaska - Barrow Graham LP Ref core NGADG0002-211 (SPAdes) (version 2) | ecosystem: Environmental > Terrestrial > Soil > Wetlands > Peat... | reverse complement strand
GTAGCCCCGTCGGTGGCCGGCAAAGGCGGCCAAGGGTCACTCGTGTGTTGTGGCGAGAAGATGTCCGCAAAGTCCTAGGAGCGCGTCCGAGTATTCAATGACGCGCTCCTAGAGGACGGCCTTGCGGAAGCGCTCGCGCAAACGCGCTTGCGTCTTGGCGTCCGCAAGGGGGAAGGTTTCTCGCACGAGCTCCGCCGCAGCTCCCCGCTTGGACAGCTTCTCGCGAAGGACAACGAGCCGCGCAGCGTACGGGGCGAGCTTCTCCTGCGCGGCCGCCCGTTTCTTCTGGGCGGCCTTCTTCCCGCGCCCCGCGTGCACGATGGTTCGTCGGAGGGCGCGGACCACCCCGTTCTCGACGGCAACGATCGGCAGAACCGCCAACAACGCGTCCGCCACGGCCCAAGCCTCGTCTGAGCGGTCGCGTGACAGTATCGACTTCACTTCGCGAATCACCGCCAAGGCAACCCACACCTGGCGGACGAGGGCGGCGGTCTTCAGGCCGTACGGGTTCTGCTCACGCACCCAGGCGACGACGGCCGTCGGGCTCAGCGCTCGTGTGGTGGGGACTGAGCGACGCTCGCGCCAAGCTGGGCAAGCCTTGCAGCCGGCGCGGCAGAGCAGGCCGGCCCGCACGACGATGCGCGGCCCGCTCAACCGTGAGGACGGGCAAGGCCAGACTCCGTCTCCTGCCCAGCGGCCGGCGCGTTCGTGGCGCGCACGCGCGGGCCAGCGGGGTGAGGCAATGGGTCGGCGGCGCGATGGAGCGGGCAGCTGACCGCTTGCTCTCGGGAGCGGGCAGATCATTTACTCCCTACACCAGGCGTACCGAGGAGATGATCCGCAACGACAGCCGACTGTTATGATTGGCCTGCCATCCCCGGGCTGCCACCGCTGTCCGGGGCAGCCTCGCCAGGGTTTGCCGTACATGACCAAGCGCGCCGTCGTCCTGAGCCTCACGCTGGCCGCCGCCTCGGCCGGCCGGCAATCGTGGCGATGGTGACGCGGCTGCTCGTGGGGAAGCTGTACGACGTGCACCCGGCGGATCCCGCCGTGCTGAAAATCGCGAGCGCGATCCTGTCGGCGGTGGCCCTCGTGGCCAGCGACCTGCCGGCACGGCGGGCGACGCAGGTCGACCCGCTGGTCGCGCTGCGAAGCGAGTAGATCATGCAGAACCAGGAACTTCCCACGGTGATCTGCCTATCTGGGGACAGACACCGATGAGGATTCCCGAAGACATCTGGATCAAGGCGCTGGCGATGGGCCTCTCCCTCGTCTGGGGCTTTGCGGAGCAGCTCTTCGCCATTCGCAATCGCCGCAAGAACGAGAGTGCCTCTCAGGAGAAGGACCAGGGCAGTTTCCTGTGGATCTCGCTCTCCGTGTCGACGGGCATGACGATCGCCTGCCTGTTCGCGTTCTCTGGATACGCGGCCCTCCGGCACCCGCACCGCTGGGAATTCGCCGGCCTCCTCGCCATGCTCGCGGGCGCTGGAATCCGCATCCAGGCGGTCCGCACTCTGGCGAAGCAGTTCACCTCCCGCGTCACGATGCTGCAGGACCACACGCTGATCCGCGAGGGAGCCTACCGCTATGTCCGCCATCCTTCCTACCTCGGACAGATCCTGATCCTCGTCGGACTGGGTGCCCTCCTCGCCAATGGCGTCTCGCTGGTGGCAGCCCCGCTCTTCACGACCATCGCCCTGCTGCTACGGATCCGGGTGGAGGAACGCGCCATGGCGGAGCACTTCGGCCAAGCCTACGAAGATTACCGTCGCGCCACCTGGAGGCTGCTGCCCCCGGTCTGGTGAACGCGTGCGGGCGCCAGCGTGTCGTGCGGCACGATCCGCCTCCAACGGACCTCACCCTGCTCGCCTGCGCGACCGGGCTGACGCCGTGCGACGCCAGCTACCTGTGGCTCGCCGGAGGCCTGGGTGCCGACCTCGTGACGGCTGACCGTCAGATTGCCTCCGTGCGCGGCGCTGCGGATAGCCCGTATGAGCGGCCTGGCGAGGGGAGAGTAACGGAATACCCACTATCGAACACCGCCGGTCCACCGCCACAGCCCGGAGGTCGAGGACCGATCGAGCTGCGCCCAGGCGTCGCCGCGGGGGGCGCGGCAAGCCTTCATGGACGCGGAAGAACGGCGCGATAACCTCGCCGACCAGAGCAACGGTTTGCGCGCGTGGGCGGCGACTCCCGCGGCGACGGGCCTGCGGGGTGAGCCGGGTCGCGCGTGAGGCACGCTGGCCAGCGGGGTGAGGCGGCTGGCGTGCCCCAGTCGCGGCGGCTGTCGGGTGTAGCCGCGATGTTAGGCGTCGTCGCTTTGCGTGTGGTTCCTGAATTGCGCGTTCAGGTCTTCGCGGGATACGCCAAGGAACTCAAGCCACTTCACGGTGATTCCCGTCAACTCCGTGTCCACCTCGCCTAGGAAGTCCGCCGCTTCCTGGAGTTCCTCGATCATCTGGTCGCGACCCGCAGATGACAGAATAGCCAGACCCCGCAGGAAGAAGTACTGGTGGGCGAGCCAGTTCCTCACCTTGACGGCCCGCTCCAACCGCGCCAAGAGCGCCGAGGAGACGGCGACCCGCTTGCGGATCGATGCAACCATCTGTCCCAAGGTCTTCCCACACTCGCTGCCAAAAAACCGCTCCCGAACTTCCGCAGACGCGCGAAGGAACTCCGGGTTCAAGGTCGTGGCCAACAGAATGCCCAGCTGCTGCTCAACACATTGGGCCTGGTAGACAGCCAGCCCGAAACGCGCGAACGTCTCTCGACGCTGCGCGGCTTCTGGCGCCAGAGCTTGATTCCACGTCGGGAGTTCGTGATCGTCAGGCATGTGACACGGCCATCGCACCCGTTCTTCGTACGCCAACACTCCGCACTCACCCGCGGCCGCTCAGCGGCGGCTCCGGCGGCCGTCGGGAACAGCGCCTGGTGTAGATTAGGCGCCGTACTCTACGGCGCGCCCAAGTACGCGGCCAATTCCTCACTCATCAGGTAGCGCGGCACGTTGTTGTACGTGATGTTCGAGATCAAGCCGTGGTTGATGAGGATCAGGAGCTTGTTCTCCAGGTCGGTGTGTTCGTCGGGATGGTAGACCAGTTCATGCCCGCGACCCCAATAGTGCAGCCCCTTCTTGACGTGACGAGGTTCGTCTCGCTGGTTTTCTTGCAGTGGTCATCAAACGTGTAGTGAGCCAACTTGACGTTGGAAAGCGACACATTCTGTCGGGTGACGTTCTCGAACTCCATCCACTCGCCGTTGAGCTGGTCGATCGTGACGCGGTTCGCCGGCGTCCTGTCCTTGCCCGCCGGGTTCGGTGTTGTCCTGGTGATGTAGAGGTCCGGCATTCATGCTCTCCTTCGCGCTCTCCTTTGAGCGCTCGTCTTCCATTTCCACGACACCATCAACTTCACTGATGATGTCCGACCAGGTCAGGGGAGACAAACACCGTGAGTCGACCGGCCATTCCGATCCGGATCTCGCGACATGCGTCGCCGCCGGGAGGGAGATCTTGACAAATACTTGACAAACTGAGCACGAAACCGCCGTTTTCGACCCCAGCCGGCCGAACGATCATCGCCGAAAACCCTAAGAAAACCGACCGAATCGGTCACCGTCGCTTTCGTCCCTTTCGCCTCTGGACCACGTTATCGGGGGTTCAAATCCCCTCCCAGCCAAATCCAAGCTCCGCACACATAACAACTTGCAGCTGCCGCACTGTTCTGGCGTCGAACGCCCCGGCGGGTCTTCTTGCAAAGCGTTTGCAAGAGATTCCGCGGAAGCCAAGGCTGACCAGCTTCCTGTGCTGCCACTGGTCCGAGAATTGCCAGGCAGATCAGGGGCAGGGCCTCACGTGGGCCAGGAGGACTCGCGGCGCTTCTACTCCCGAGCCAGCGCTTCGATGGGCTCGAGGTGCGCGGCCTTCCTGGCCGGGAGGTAGCCAAAGACGATGCCCGTCAGGAACGCACACCCGAAGGCCAGGACGATCGGGGTCACGGTGAACATCACGCGCCACCCGACCATCGCCGCGGTCGAGAGGCCGCCGGCGATGCCAACGAGGACGCCAGCCAGGCCGCCGATGAAGCAGACCATCACCGCCTCGGTCAGGAACTGGAACAGCACGTCGAAGCTGCGCGCGCCAATCGCCATGCGGATGCCGATTTCGCGTGTCCGTTCGGTGACCGAAACCAGCATGATGTTCATCACGCCGATGCCGCCGACGATCAGCGAGATCACGGCAATCGCGGCCAGCAGGTACGTGAGCGTATTCTGCGTCGCGCTGGCCGTCTCGATGGTGTCGGCCATGTTCCGGATGTTGAAGTCTTCCTTGCCATGACGGTGGATCAGCAGCGTGCGGAGCCCGGCCTGCACCACGCCCATGTCCGCGCCGGGCTTGACTCGCACGATGATGTGCCTGAAGAAGCGCTGTCCGAGGATGCGCGCTCCGGCCGTCGTGTACGGCAGCCAGACGGCGTTGTCCTGGTCGTCTCCCCGGGGGGTCGAGCCCTTGCCGCTCAGCACGCCGACGACCATGAACGGTGCGTTGCCAATCAGCACGTACTGGCCCAGCGGATTGGTGCCTGGAGGAAACAGGTTCTTGACCACGGTCTGGCCGATCACGACGACCTGGGCGTAGCGCGTCACGTGCTCGGCCGTAAAGAACACGCCGGACTGAAGCGGCCAGTCGCGCACCGGCGGGAAGTCCTCGCCGGTTCCGACCGCGCTGATCGTCAAGTCCTCGGCGCCGAAGCGGACCAGCGACGACATTTCCGTCTCCGGAATCGCCATCGCGACGCCGGGCACGCTGACGATGGCCGGCAGGTCTTCGGGCAGGAAACTGGTCACCGCGCCTCCCGATGCCCGAACGTTGGCCGCTCCACGCTCGATCGTCAGCAGGTCGGTGCCCATGGCCTGGATGCGGTCGAGGACGTCCTGCTTGGCGCCGTTCCCGATCGCCATCAGCGCGACGACCGACGCGACGCCGATGATGATCCCCAGCATGGTCAGCGCCGTCCGCAGCCGGTTGTGCAGCAGCGAGCGCAGGGCCATCTTCAGCGACTCGCCGAGGACGGCCACGCCGGGCTTGGCGGGCTGTGCCGTGTCGCCGATCTGTCCCTGACGAGCGGCCTGCGCCTTCGGCTGCGGCTCGTCGGAGGTGATCCGCCCATCGGTGATCCGCACGATGCGATAGGCGTAGGCCGCGATGTCGCTGTCGTGGGTCACGACGATGATCGTGTGTCCGCGCCCGTGCAGGTCCTCCAGGATGGCCATGACCTCCTTGCCGCCCTGGCTGTCAAGCGCACCCGTCGGTTCATCGGCCAGGATGACCGGCCCGCCGTTCATGAGCGCGCGGGCGATGCTGACGCGCTGCTGCTGGCCTCCGGAGAGCTGGCTGGGATGGAATTGCAGCCGGTCGCCGAGCCCGAGTTCCCGCAGGAGGTCGCTGGCGTGCGATTCTCGCTGGAGCTTCGCCAAGCCGCAGTACACGGCGGGGACCTCGGTGTTCTCGACCGCGCTCAGGTCGGGCATCAGATTGTAGCGCTGGAAGATGAAGCCGAACGTATCGCGCCGCAAGGCGGCCAGCTCGTCGCCGTCGAGGCTGGCGACGTCGACGCCGCGGACGCTGTACGTGCCGCTCGACGGCCTGTCGAGACAGCCGATGATGTTCATGAGCGTCGACTTGCCCGACCCGGATGCGCCCATGATGGCGACGAATTCGCCGCTCTGCACCGTCAGGGTGACGCCCGTGAGCACGGTCAGCGGCTCGCCGCCCGACGTGTAGGTGCGGCTGACACCGCTCAACTCGAGCAGGGGCGACGGCATCAGAAGCCCCTTCGACTGCTCAACGCGCTCTTCGCCGCACCCGGCGTCGGCGTCGTCTTTCCGTTGATGACGACCTGTTCCTTCTCCTTGAGACCAGCGGTGACCTCCGCCGAGATCTCGCTCTTGATGCCGACCGTGATCGCCCGCGACTCGAGGCGGCCGTCCGCGTTCAGCACCTGAACGGTGATGCGGGCGCCTGTGCCGGCATTGCCGACGGCGGCGGCCGGGATCACCAGGACGTTCTTGGCCTGCGCCAGCACGATGAACACCTGCGCCGTCATCTGAATGTTCAGCACACGCTCCGGATTCGGCACGTCGAACAGCACGTCGTAGAACACCACGTTGTTGATGAGTTCCGGGGTAGGCAGAATCTGCCTGATCGTGCCGTTCCATCGCCGCGGCTGGCCGAGGACCGTGAAATAGACGTCCTGGCCGACCTTGACGCGGACGATGTCCGCTTCCGAGACTTGCGCCCACACCGTCATCGTGCTGAGGTCGGCGATCCGCAGAATGTTCGGCGCCTGCTGACTGGCGTTGACGGTCTGGCCTTCGAGCGTGGTGATGGACACGACGTCGCCGGCCATCGGGGCCGTGATCTTTGTATACCCGACGTTCGCTCTGGCGGTGTCCACCGCCGCCGTGGCCTGCTTCGTCTGCGCCGAGAGCGCCGCGACGTCGGCGAGAGCGACGCCGTAGCCGGCGCGGGTGACGTCGCGATCGTTGGCCGAGATCATCAGCCTGTCGAAGAGCGAGTCGTTGCGGGTCTGCTGCGCCTTGGCGAGCACGAGTTGCGCCTGCTTCGAGGTGCGTTGCGAGGTCATGCTGGCGAGCGTGGCGCTGGCCGACGTGAGCGCGTTGTCCGCCAGAACCGGATCGATTTCCGCGAGCAGCTGGTTCTCTTCCACGTGATCGCCGCGCTTGACCTTCAGCGACTTCAGCTTGCCGGAGGTCTGCGACCCGACATCGACGTACTTGACGGGCTGCAGAACGCCGGCCGCCACGACCGTGCTTTCGACATCGCCGCGTTCGACCGGAGCGGTGGCATAGACCATCTTGGCGGCGCCGAACATCCAGTGATACCCGAACCAGACCGCTCCGGCGACGAGCAGCGCGCCAATCAGCCACAGGCTGCGTCGGCCCAGACGCGCCGACCACTTCGCCCTCGAGGGCCGCGGCGGTAAAGACGACGAGGCCGGCTGGGCCGCGGGGCCAGCACGAGTGACCGCCGCGGACGCGGCCGGCGGGCCGATGGTGGGTGTGTCCATCTCACGACTTCCTTGGTTCCGGCAGCGGGCGCCCGGCCCGGCCGCCTATGTTTCGACGCCAGCAGCGTATCAATCCGGTGCGGGCGCGTCTGTCCCGGAACGCACACGTCGGCGGCCCGGCACCGTTCGGGAAGGACGCGCGGTCCGGAAGTGTCCCCGACTGAACAGACACCCGTCACCACCTGGTCCTACGCTGCCTGCCGCCGATGATACCTCATCTCGAGCGGCACTTCACCTCCGGCAACGCGGTCAGGGACGTCGTGATCGGGATGTCTGAAGGGCTGACGGTCCCCTTCGGGCTCGCGGCGGGTCTTTCGGGCGCAGTCGCCTCGACCGGGATCGTGGTCACGGCCGGCCTTGCCGAGATTGCGGCAGGGTCGATCGCCATGGGACTCGGAGGCTATCTCGCCGCCAGGAGCGATGCGGAACACTACGCCACCGAGCGCGCGCGCGAGGAGCGGGAAGTGCGGGAGAAGCCCGCGCGCTGGCGGCCGCCGACCCGGCGATCCAGGCGGGCCGATTGACGCTGGACCTGCAGCCGTGGTCGGGACCCGCGGGCATCGGCGCCAGATTCGCGGCGGAGAAGAAGGCCAACCCCGCGGTGAAGGTGATCATGCGGACGTACCAACTCGGGCTCCTGAAGGCTGTTCCCGGGGCGCCAGCGGCCGGCCCTGACGCGCAACGCGCGCATCTGCAGCACATCGCCGACATGCAGGCCGCCGGCAAGCTGGCGGCGGTCGGCCCGATGACCGACGATGGGCCGATACGTGGGATGTTCGTGTTCAGGACCGACGAGGCGGAGGCCCGTCGCCTCGCATCGCAGGACCCGCACGTCAGAGCCGGTCGGCTGGTGCTCGGGTTGTTCACGTGGTGGTGCGCGGAGCACGTCATGCCGGACGAGTTGCCGCCGGTGAGGGTTACAGTGCTCGTGTCCTGCGGACCGCCAACGGCCTGCAGATGACGCTTGAGGTGGATCGAGGACTACGAAGTGATCGGTACTTCACGACACAGCGGAAGGGGGGGCGACAATGTTCCCGATTCCCGTTGACTGCCTGATCGCCCCGGCCTGGTGGCCGGCGTGGTTGGCGCGTGAACAGCCTGGGAGGCGACTACCGGGTCATCGTGAAGCTCGCGTTCAAGATCAGCACGCCGACACTGGTCTGGGTGCCAGCCACGTAGACATTCCACGTCTCGGCGGCCGTGCCTGACGCATAGTTGCCGCTGACATCGGCGGCGAAGGTGTTTCCGTTGAGCTTAAGATCCGTTGGCCGTTCGAGCAACGGAACCCAGAGATAATCCCCGCGCTGGAGTAGGTCCAGTTCAGGGAAATCGAAGAACTCCCGGCGGTGCCGCTGTAGTTCGTATAGACGCCGGTCGTTGTCCCGGTGACCACCGCTGTCACGACACTGCCATTCTGCGACACCTGCACGGTGATCGGCGTGGTGGCGCCGACAGAGGCGGCTAAAGTCGGGCCGACGCACTCGCCACCAGCCGCGCTCGTGGTTCTTGAACTGCCGGTCCACAGGCCGGCCGCGTTCACGATCGGGTGGTGGGCTGGCTTCTCGCCCGCCGCTCGGTACCTGGTGCCGATGATGCCGCTGTGTCTGGTAGTCATTGCCAGCGCGTGGCGCTTCCGCCCGGTCAGGATGGCGGCCATCCCGGTCCTCGTCTTTCAAGTGCTGATCGACGGTGTCGCGTGGCAGTGGCCGAGAACACTGTGGCCATCGGAGACTGGCGAGAATGGCGCATTGAATGCGCTTGGCGTCCTCGGCCGGCCGTACTGACACCTGTTGCCAAGCATGCAGACCGGTGGGGATCTCGTGAGCCCCTTGGAGTGCTGGCGCTTGGCATCGTCGCCTCAGTGGCGCTCGTCCTGCTCTCCACGCGACGGAATGCCGACCGTGATCCTGTCGTCCGGCCGTGAATCGACCGTCCTCGGTCTCGGGTCACCACCCGCCTCGATCTCCTGCGCTCAGGTTACGGCCTGGCGCTCAGGCTGACGGCCAACGCACTCACCGGCGTCGCGACCCCGGTGTCTACTTGATAGATCCACTCCGCTTTCGACGATGAACTTTCCCAGTCGAACCTGACATAATGTGTGCCGCGGTTCGACCACGTCAGCGGGACGACGACCAGGCCGTCGGTATGAAGAAGCGCAAAGAGACACCTGAGAGCCGGCCAGACTCGATCTGGACGTTCCTCCTGATCGTTGGCTTGGCCCTCGCGCTCTGTGCGCTGCTGAAGGTGCCGACGCTCTTCTATCCGGGGGACGAGACGGACGAACAGATCTACTGGCAGCTCGCCGAAAATCTCGCGCAAGGCGGGCCGTACAGCCTGCAGGGGAGCGAACTCCTCTCTCACCTCTCCCCGGGCATCTACGACCATCCCCTCTTTCACTATCCGCCCCTCTTTCCCGCCCTGCTCGTCCCGTTCGTCCTGCTCGGCGCGAAGAGTGCGGCAGTGACCGTGTCCTGGCTCGGCCACCTCCTCGCCGTGGTCGCGGTGGCGTTGGTGGGACGTCACGTGCTGAGTGGCCGCCAGGATGCGGCGAGCGGCTTGACCGCGCCGGTCTTCTGGCTTCCGTTGCTGGCCGTGTGCGCGGACCCGCTCCTGATGTTTGTCTCGCGGAAGCTGTGGACCGACAGTCTCCTCTCGGGGTTGGTCGCGCTCTCGGTGGCGGTGTTTCTGATCTCGAACGGAAAGCGGCGCGTCCTCTTGGTCGCTTCCGGAGGCTTATTGGGACTCGCGGCGCTGGCGAAGCTGACCGCACTCCTGGTGGTGCCCGTGTACGCTGTGGCCCTCCTCCGGCGCAATCTGTCGTGGCGGTCGCGGCTCGGCTCGGTTGTCGCGACCGTCGTGCCAATCGGCGCGCTGGTCGTTCCCTGGGTCGTGTTGTTCTATCAGCGGTGCGGAGTCTTCGTGCCGCCATGGGTCAAGCCGGACGCGTGGCTGATCGAGCACAATTCGTTCGTGAGCGAGATCGTCAGTCGCCCGTGGTACTACTACACCGTGAAACTCCCGCTCGTGATGCCCCTGCTGGCCGTCGTCGCGTGGGCGTTGGTCAGGGACAGGCTCGCGTGGTCGGATTGGCGCGTCCGGGTTGCCGTGGCCTGGTTCGTCGTGACGCTCGTCGCTCTGACCATGATGGGCGCAGGCGGCTACGGGTTTCAGATGCGCCAAGTCGCGCCTGCGGTCCCCGCCGTGTACGTCCTCGTGATATGTCTTGTGGCCCAGCGCGACCGACCGATCTTCCTGATGGCATCGGCCTTCACGATCCTCCTTGGAACCGTGACCGGAGCGCTCTTCTTGTCACTTCCCAAGTTCGACGAGATCATGAGTCTTGCCGAAATCGCGCGACTCATCGAGTTCTAGCTCGACACCCGGCACGTTGCGCCCGTTGCAGTGTGGCGGCAAGCGAGAGCGGCAGGCTGGAGCCGAACAACGCCGTGAGACCGCTGACCATGGCCGGTTTCGTGGCCGGGTATCCGGAGAGAGCGGGGAAATGCGGGGAGGAGTAGAGAGCGTTCCTGCCTGCGAGGTGTAGACTCGCACACGGCTTCGTCAGCGTAACGGTTACGCAGCCTCCGGCTACGAATGCTTCATCGCACAGCTAGTCGGGCACGTAGTGCGAGAACGGCCCGCCGCGTCGGCCGACGCCCGGCGTGCTATCATCTCGCCCGCTGCGGGGGCACGAGAGCGACGATGCGGACTCCGAAGGTCTTCGCGAGGATGGTGGCGTCGAACTCGTCCCAAGCGGCCGGTGGCGTGGCCGACGTCACCGCCCTCGAGCAGGCACGGGCCGCCATGCCCGCTCGGGTCCCCGTCCGTGTTGTCGTCGGCGACCACGTCGTCAAGCTCGCACCGGAACGACAGTGGCTGACCAATCTGATCAAGATGGTCGCCTATCAGGCCGAAAGCGATCTGGTGCATGCCGTCGCCGGACCCTACAAGCGCGCCACCGATGACGCGCGCACCCTCATCCAGTCCACCTTCATGAGCGCCGCGGATCTCGAGGTCACCACCGATGAATTGCGCCTCACGCTCGCGCCGCTCAGTTCCGCGCACCGCACCCGCGCGATCGCCGCGCTCTGCGACGAACTCAACACCCGGCAGACGCGGTTCCCGGGCTCACGCCTTCGCCTCCGATACGCCGTCGCGACCGCCGGCCCCTCAGAGCGGACAATTTCATGAGCGCCTATGTCAGGAGGTCTGGCAGGCAGGTCTAGGCAGCGCGGCGGAACAGCCCGCCCACCCGTACCGGCTTTCCTAAACGCCTTGGGGACTCGATGTCCGCGTTCGCGTGAACTCGCGGAAATCTGAACCCCTCTCAACGAGTCAAAGAGGGCGGATGCCCGGGCTGACGCTGGCGGTCCGCCGACACCAGGGGAAGTGCGCCGACATCCGGGAAGAAGAGACCCGCCCATGCGGGTCGGCGAAGGAACCGGTGTCGGCTGCCGCGGACGATTACTCGCCCGAAGAAATGCCGGTCTCCCCACCAGCACCATGGACCATCCTCCGCCTAAACCGGTTCCTCGCGCAGCGGGCCGGCAGGTCCCGCCTTCACGCGGGCCTCGCCGTGGGGCAAGGTGGGGCAACGGGCGGTGCGATGGAGCGCGTTGGGGCGTGAGGCGAGTACGAGGAAGCGCGGCAAAGCGTGGTAGGGCGCGTCAATCCCGTCGACTCAAAATCCCGAGAGGCGCAAGTCTCGTGAGGGTTCGACTCCCTCCTCCGGCACCATTCGACGCGGCCCCCACTCCGTCACGGGCCTCGCTCATGGCACGCCAGCCTTCATGGGCCGAGGCGAATG
>Ga0209638_1002247_pt1 | contig 11931 bp, 10 predicted proteins | sample BarGraNGADG00211_FD_184490 | JGI IMG/M metagenome (GOLD analysis project Ga0209638, IMG submission 184490) | Arctic peat soil microbial communities from Barrow, Alaska - Barrow Graham LP Ref core NGADG0002-211 (SPAdes) (version 2) | ecosystem: Environmental > Terrestrial > Soil > Wetlands > Peat... | reverse complement strand
GGAGGAGGAGATCTGCGGTCCGGTCGGCCCGGTCGAGCGCGGCTTCGTCACCCTGGAGCGCGGTCAGCAGCTCGACCCCCTCGGTGCCCGATTCGCGCAGCCACTGGGCGATGTTCTGGGTGCTCCGCTCCGTCGCGCAGACGAGCCCGACCGTGCTTCCCCGCGGAAGCGCCCGGACCTCGTCCAGCAGCTCGGCGTACGAGGGCGCCGCGAGCATCGCGATCACTGGTGCACGCCCGTCCACGAGGGCGATGGTCTCGTCGGCATGGAACGTGGACGTGGCCACGAGGTCGTAGTGGAAGCGCGCCAGCCGCTCGTCGACCCGGTCGATGAGCACGCCGTCGGCGTCGGCGAGGCCCTCGAACGTGTCCGCGATCCGCTCCGCCGCGCGCTGGGCGTCGGCGGCCGTGCACTCCACGAAGAGGATCGCGACGCGGGGCCCGGGGCGCTTCCGCGCGGCGGCGACCGCGTAGACGGCCGACGCCACCTCGTCGGCGGAGTAGCCCGAGCGCGCAGCTGCACGGAGCATCTCGGCGACCAGTCCCTCGAGGGCGCCCGAGGTTCGGCGCTGGGAGGCCCTGGCCGTGACCCGGGTGCCGGCGCCCTGGCGCGAGACGACGTAGCCGCCCTCGGCGAGCCGCTTGTAGACCGCGCGGACCGTGTTCGGGTTGACGTGAAGGATCGCGCCCAGCTCGCGCACCGTGGGCAGGCGTGAGCCGGGATGGAGACGGTCGGTGTCGATCTGGTAGGCGAGCTGCCAGTAGAGCTGGGTGGAGATCGGGACGTCCGAATCGCGGGTGATGTCCAGGGCCCCGCCCGCGGTCGCGGATGCCGGCACCGTCGGGGCGCCCACGGCGGCGTTCGCGAGCGGTCGGGCGTCGCGTCCGACAGACGGGTCGTCGCGCCACCGCGGCCGGTGGATGCTCCCGGACCTCTCACCCATTGACATAGCCCGATAGTCCAACTATGCTGCAGATGTCTTAGTTGACTATATCAATTCGCGACGGGGTCGCCGCGGGTACGAGGCCACGAAACCGATGGAGTTCCTGCTTCTCATCCTTGCCGTGCTGATCGGCCTTGCGGTGCTCGATGCGACCGCGGCCGAGGTCGGCGTCGACTCCCGCTTCGACATCGAGGATTCTCACGCGCCGCTCCACGGCGCCCACTGACCTTCGCACGCTTCCGCTCGGCGAGGCCCTCTCCCTCCCCCTCTTCGCCAGACCGAGCACGATGGACCGCCGGCAATCGCCGGCGGTCCATCGATTCATGGCCGGTCAGGCAGGGCGGCCGACGTCGGCAAGGGCCTCGCGGTACAGGCTGTGCCCGTCGATCCCGCGCGACGGCGACACGAACAGCGTGAGGTCCTCTTCCAGGCGGCGCTCGAGATGCGAGTCCGCCAGCCGGTCGAGCGTCCGGGCCGCCCGCGCCGCGCAGCGCAGGATGTGCTTCGTCTCCGGGCGGGCCGGGTCGTCCCAGTACCAGCCGTCCGAGGCGAACATCGCCAGTCGCCAGCGCTGCGTGTCCATCAGCTCCAGCAGGCGTCGCTCAGCGTTCTCGCCGGCGCCCGCGGCGAGGGTCGCTCGGGCGAACGCCCCGGGCTCGGCAGCCCCGATGACCACGTCGACATAGGCGTCGCGGGCGGCCCACGGGTCCAGGGCGACGCGCTCCCGAGGGACGTCACCACGCCCGGGCAGGTCACGCGACAGGACGTCCGTGAGCGCGTCGATCCCCGCAGCCAGGCGCTCCAGCGCCGCCCGGAGGGGGCCCTTCCAGCGCCCGTCGGAGGCGCACGGGCACTCGCCGGACCAGCGAAGTACGCCGTGGTGACAGCTCCACGACGTCCGATCCGCGATCCGCGCGAGGGGGAGCGATTGCGGGTCCTCTGCCGCGAGCGCGGCGCCAAGGGACACGATGTCGAACCCGCGATCCTGGTCCGGGTTCGTCAGGCGGGCCAGGAACAGGTCGCGCCAGCGCTGGTGATGGCCGTACAGCTCGCCGTCCGTGGCGACCAGGACGAGCGGCACGCCCTGCTCGCGGCGGTGCGATCCGTCGCGATGGAGCGGCGCCGCCAGGGCGGGCAGGACGTACTCCCGGGCGAACCGATCCGCGTCCGCCGTCACCTCCGGCGCGAATGACACGGCGCCGGACAATGGCCCGTCATAGAAGGCCGCGATGATGTCGCGGCCACCGCCGAGCTCGACGCGATGGGGGCGACGCGTCTCGAGGCCGGGCGTCGAGGCCTGCCACGGCGCGAGGATCGTGGCCCGGACGCCCTGGCTTGCCAGCTCGCGGAGGGTGGGGAGGTCGGCGGCGGTCTCCGGGAGCCACATGACGCTGGCGGGGCGGCCGAATCGGAACGCGAAGTCGCGGAGTCCCCACCGGATTTCCGTGGCGCGGTCACGCGCCGAGGCGAGCGGGAGGATCGCGTGGTGGAACCCCTGCGCTACGGCGTTCTCCCCGTGGTCCGCCTCCACCATCCGGGCGAGCAGGATCGGGTCGTCCGCGGCGAGCCAGATCGTCAGGGTCGGCCCGATGTCGAAGCTGATCCGGTCGAGGTTGCCCCGCTCCGCGTTCGGCCGGTAGCACTCGGCGGTGACCCGCGCGTTCCAGTTCGCGAACGGGGCGGCGGCGAGGTCGTCCGGAACCTGGCCGGTGAACGGATCGCGCCGCTCCGGCTGGTAGAAATGGCCATGGATCGCGAGGCGACCTCGAGTCATGGTCGTCGGACGGGGTTGGCGCGCGGCGCCTAGAGCCCCTCCTCCTCGGCGCGGTCACGGCTGGTCGCGATGACGTGCCCGACCCGGACGGACATGCGCGCACCCGGCGCGAGGTCCAGCGGCCACGTGAAGACGAGCGCGGAGCCCTGGTAGACCCGCTCGAACCCGGCCTCGGAGTTCGAGATCGTCTCGATGGGGGAGATCCACGCATCCGCCGCGGGCGTCACGGTCGTGGCGACGTCGAGGCCCACGTAGTCGTTGCCCGAGTGGAGCGACGCGAGAGCGGCGCGGCGGTCCGCGCGGTCGTGCGTGATCCGCTCGCCGTCGACGGCGTAGTAGGCGGCCGGGTTCGCCCCGCCGCCGAGCATCGTGGTGGCCCACTCCACCGCCAGGAGGCCGCGCAGCGGCGCGTCGCCCAGGTTCTCCAGGGTCACGTCCAGCGCCAGGGTCGGCGCGCGCCGGTCGCCCGCGACCTCGATGCGCTTCTCGACGCGGATCGGAACCTGGCCGGCGGCGGTGCGGGCCGACCCGTGACGCTCGAGCCGGACGTGGCCGCCGCCGCCGCCGGTGCCCGCCTCCAGCACGCGGAACGGCTCGTCGACGACGTCGGCGAGCTCGTCGATCTCCGCCCGCGCGAACGCCTCCGGCGTGGTCCCGGCCGGGAGCACGTGGACCAGCCCGGACCGGCGCTCGTACGCGTCGTAGGCGAGCCGGCCGGCGAGGCCAGATTCCTTCGTGGCGACCCGGTCGTGGATCGAGCCGACCCCGGCGCCGGCGTCCGACCCATCGGTCGGCCCGGCGAGCGCGCGCTCGTGCTCGATGAGCGTCTCGTGGGACGCCTCCGGGCGCCGTCGCAGGACGGCAGCGAGCGCGTGGCGCACGGCCCGCACGTCCCAGCTGCCGATCCCGGCCCCTTCGGACGGCTTCACGACCACGACCTGGCCCGGCGTCGCGAGGACGACCTCGTCGATCCCGTCGAAGTCCACGTCGGCGGCCCTGACCCCGTCCGGTCCGGGCGTGACACCGGCGGCCCGGGCGGCGCGGTCTGCGGCGTCCTCCGCCGCGATCAGGTGTTCGTACGTCGCCAGCCGCATGTGGCTGATGTAGACCCCGCCGAACAGGCCGTGCCAGTAGCAGTCGTTCGACTGGCCCTGGAACAGGTGGTCGAGGGCCGCGGAGCGGGCCGCTCCCGGCGACATGGCATTGACCTTCGCGGAGGTCCGCAGCATCTGCTTATGGAGGTCGTTGACCTCGCGGTACTTGATCTGGAAGTTGCGCCAGAACCCGCCCCGCAGGTACCGCGCCTCGGGTCGCCCGGCGGCCTCGGCCGCGTGGAGCAGGCCCGAGAACACGCGGCTCTCGTCGGGCGGCAGCGACCACTCGCCCATCTCCGCGTACGAGGCCGTCGGCACGTACACGCGCCCGATTGGCGGGTTCCGGTCCAGCCAGTCCGACGGCGTCGTCGTGGTCAGCCAGGCCGCGTTCGCCTCGAGCGCCTCGAAGAAGCGGTCGACCCAGCGATTGCCGCCCCAGCAATGCTCCCAGGTCGTGGGCCACGACCCGAACTTCTCGCCGTCGTCGCCCATCATGCCGACCCGGTCGCCGGCCTCGGTGGCGTGCTCGCGGAGATAGCCGATGACGTCGTCCACGTCCCCGAACGGGATCCGGTAGCGGAGGCCCTTCTCGGTCCCGAAGACGGTCAGGATGCTGCCCTGGTCGTCGGTCGTGTATGGGCCCCAGAGCTTCTCCTCCGGGATCGCGGCCGCCCGGAAGTGGTTGTCGTCCAGGATCGTCCAGCCGTAGCCGCCCTCGACCAGCGCAGTGGGCAGGTCCGGCTCCCAGACCCGCTCCGCGAGCCAGGCGCCGCGGGGCCGGCGGCCGGTGATCCGCTGGATCTCGTCGGCCATCTTGCGCAGCTGGCCAACCCGGTCGCGCTCCGGGAGCGAGGCCAGGACGGGCTCGTAGTAGCCGCCCCCGAGGAGCTCCACCTGGCCGCGCCTGACGATCTCGGCCAGGCGCTCGATGAACTCCGGTCGTTCGTCGCCGAGCCAGTCCAGGAGCGGGCCCGTGTAGTGGAGGGCGAGGCGGACGCCCGGGTGGCGGTCCAGCGCGTCGAGCATGGGCCGGTACGCCGCGTCGTAGACGTCGCCGAAGACCCATCCGAAATTGCCCACCGGCTGGTGGTTGTGCAGCGCGAGTGCCAGCGAGATCCGCGGCGCCACGAGTCCTCCTGTGCCTGTCGGTCCGATCCTCCGACGATCGGCGGGCCGTTCAGCCCGCCTCGGTGACGAGCTGGCGCCTGCTCGCCGGTAGCCCGGCGAGGTCGAGCCCGGCGGCCGGCAGGTAGAGCTGCTCCGCGTACTCGTGGAGCATGCGCGTCGTGGAGAAGCGCCAGATTGTGGTGGCCATGGAGCGTTTCATGAGGGTCAGCCACTCGCGCGGGAGGCCGCCGGCGGTCCGTTCGTAGTAGCGGGGGACCACCTCGTCCTCGAGGATCCGGTAGAGGTCCAGCGCGTCGGCCCAGTCCTGGGCCCCCTCGTCCGGGTTCGTGACGCGGCCGCCGATGGCCCAGCCGTTGTCGCCCGTCCAGCCCTCGTCCCACCACCCGTCGAGAACGGACAGGTTGACGATGCCGTTCGCCGCGGCCTTCATGCCCGACGTCCCGGACGCCTCCAGCGGGCGGCGCGGGTTGTTGAGCCAGACGTCGACGCCGCGGACGAGCAGCTTGGCGACCCGCACGCTGTAGTCCTCGAGGACGAAGACGCGACCGCGCAGCTCGGCCGAGCGGCTCCGCTCGAAGATCCCCTGGATCACCTGCTGGCCCGGCCGGTCGGCCGGGTGTGCCTTGCCGGCGAAGACGAACTGGACCGGCCGGTCCGCGCTCCAGACCAGCCGCCGGAGGCGCTCCATGTCGGTGAACAGGAGCTGGGCGCGCTTGTAGGTGGCGAAGCGGCGGGCGAAGCCGATCGTGAGGATGGCCGGGTCGAGCGCCGAGTCGAGCTCGAGGAGCGTTGCGGGCGATTCCCCGTGCCGCGCGAGTTGCGAGCGGAGTCGCTGCCGGCCGAACACGGCGAGCTCCAGCTTCTGGTACTGGTGCGCCTCCCAGAGGTCGCGGTCGGGGACGCGTCCCACGCGGTCCCAGAAATGGGCCGCGTCGGACGGGCCGTCCAGGTCGTCGAGGTCCGCGTCGAGGTGGCGCTCGAACAGCTCCCGGGTGGCGCGGCCGACCCACGTCGGCGTGTGGATGCCGTTCGTGATCCCCAGGATCGCCCGCGTCCCCAGGATCGGCTCCCACGTGTCGTTGGCCGTCTGGGCGTGGAGCTGGGATACGGCGTTCGCGCCGTTCGACACGCGGAGGCTGAATGCGGTCATGTCGAACTGGGCGGCGTCGCCCTCGACCCCGAGGCCGAGGCGGAGGATCTCGTCGACCGGCACGACTGCCGGCGCCGTGCCGTCGCCCTCGCAGAACGGCCCGGCGATGCGCCGGACCAGCCCCGCGTCGAAGCGCTCGTTGCCGGCCGAGACCGGCGTATGGATCGTGAAGACGCTGCAGCGCCGCACGGCCGCCCAGGCGTCCGCGAGCGGCATCCCGCCGGCGACGAGCTCGCGGGCGCGCTCCACGAGCAGGAAGGCAGAGTGGCCCTCGTTCAGGTGCCAGATCGCAGGCGCGAGGCCCAGCGAGCGGAGCGCGCGGACGCCGCCGACGCCGAGGATCAGCTCCTGGTGCAGCCGCATCTCCCTCCCGCGGACGTACAGGATCTGGGTGATCGGGCGATCCGCTTCGCTGTTGTTCGAGTGGTCCGTGTCGAGGAGGAGGACCGGAACGCGGCCCACCTGGAGCAGCCAGACGGCGGCGGACACGGTCCGGCCCGGCAGCTCGACTGGGACGGAGAGCGGATCGCCCATCGGGTCCAGCACGCGCAGGAATGGCAGCCGCCCCAGGTCGAAGTCCGGGTATTCGTGCTCCTGGTGGCCGTCCGCGTCGATGGTCTGCCGGAAGTACCCCTTTCGGTAGAGGAGCCCGACGCCCACCAGCGGCAGCGCCATGTCGCTGGCCGTCTTCATGTGGTCGCCGGCGAGCACGCCGAGCCCGCCCGAGTAGATGCCCAGCGATTCGTGGAAGCCGTACTCCGCGCAGAAGTAGGCGATGGGCCCCGTCAGCTGGCCGGCGTGGCGACGGTTGAACCAGTGGTCCGCCCCGGTGGCCATGTAGCTTTCGAACGCCTGCATGACGTCGTGGTAGTCGGTGATGAAGGCGGGGTCCTCCACGAGCGGCTTCCAGTTGATCGCGGACTGGAGGAGGGCCACGGGATTCCGGTAGCGCGACCACGTGTTCGGATCAAGGCGGCTGAAGAGCATCGCGGCACGTGGGTGCCACATCCACCAGAGGTTGTAGGCGAGCGTGCGCAGGCCGTCGAACTGGGGAGGAACACGGAAGGGCGCGCCGGGCTGGGTGGGGACGCGGACGAGCGGGGCCATAGGGCCGCGATGATACCGGAGGGATCGCTGAGTCGTGAACCGGTTTAGTGGCGCGAGCGCGCCGGCCCGGCTACCATCGCGCACCATGCAGGTGATCTTCGTCGCCGCGGAGTGCGAGCCATGGGCCAAGACCGGCGGGCTCGGCGATGTCGTTGATGCCCTGGCGCGGGCGCTGGGACGGATCCCGGGTGCGGTCGACGGCCCCGTGGAGGTCTTCCTGCCGCGCTATCGCAGCGTCGAGGTGCCCCCGTCGGCGGCGGTCGCCGACCTGGACGTCCGCGTGCCCGATCCGCTGGCACCCGGCGGGATGACGGACGTGACGGTCCGCTCCTTCGACGCGAACGGATATCGCCTCCGGCTGGTGGACCACCCGCCTGCCTACGATCGGGCGGGCTTCTACGGCGATTCCTCGGGCGACTATCCCGACAACGCGCGGCGGTTCGCGCTGCTCGCACGTGCTGCCCTGGAGACGCGGCGTGCCGAGCGGCGCCCGGTCGACGTCATCTCGATCCACGACTGGCACGCGTGCCCCGTCGCGCTCCTGCGCGACGTGCCCTACGCCGGCGACCCGGTCGTCGGGGGTGCGGCGATCTCGCTGACGATCCACAACCTGGCCTATCACGGGTGGACGCCGCGCGACCAGGCCGACCAGCTGGGGCTGGGTGCGGCGGGCGCAACGGTCGGCGACGGGTGGGGGATCGACCTCCTGGGCGAGGGGATCCGGCGCGCCGAGACCGTCAACACGGTGAGCCCCACGTATGCGCGCGAGGTCCTGCTCCCGGCCTCCGGGATGGGCCTCGATGGGCACCTGGTGGCGCGCGGCGACCGGTTCACCGGGATTCTCAACGGGCTCGACCAGGACGTCTGGGACCCGGCGACCGATGCCGCGCTGGCGGCGCCGTACGACGCGACGAGTACGGCCGGCAAGGCGGCCTGCCGGGCGGACCTGCTCGCCCGGCTCGGCCTCGATCCCGCGGGTCCGTCGGCCGTGCTCGGGGTCATCGGCCGTCTCGACCCGCAGAAGGGGTTCGACCTGGTGGCCGGGGCCGCGCGGCGCCTCGTGTCGCGTGGCGCGCGGCTGGTGGTGCTCGGCAGCGGCGACGCGACGCTGCTCGAGGGACTCCGTGCGGAGGCGGCCCGATCGCCCGGCCGGATCGCGGTCGTGGAGCGCTTCGACCGCGAGCTCTCGCGGCGCATATACGCGGGGGTGGACCTGTTCCTGATGCCGTCGCGCTTCGAGCCGTGCGGCCAGGGTCAGATGATCGCGATGCGCTACGGCACGCCGCCGGTCGCGCGTCGCACCGGCGGGCTCGCGGACACGATCGTCGATCTCGGCGTCGATCCGGCGGCGGGGACCGGGTTCCTCTTCGACGCGGCGACGTCGGAGGCCCTGATCGGCGCCGTCGACCGCGCGCTCGCCGTCTTCGCGGCCGCCGACCGGGGACCGTGGCAGCGGCTGGTCGCCCGCGGGATGGCCGTCGACTGGGCCTGGGAAACGTCGTCGGCGCCGTCGTACGCCGCCCTCTTCCGACGCGCGATCGAGTACCGGCGCGCCGCGAAAGGGTAGGGAAGGCAGGCGTCGGCCGGACGTCGCCGACGGGCGCCGAGCGTGCCATGAGACGCGGCGCGGCGAGTCAGCGGAGAGCAGGGAGATGACGATGTCGAAGCAGCTGATCCGCGCCGCCACGTATCGCGATCCCTATGGCTGGCGCGCCGGGACCGTCCGGGTCCTCGCCAATGCCCTGCTGGTGTTGCTGGCGTTCGAAGTCGTGTCCATGGTGGGCGTGGCGGCGGCGATCGTCGCGGGGGCGACCATTCCCTCGACGCCACTCGAACTGGTGCCGGGAGTGACGATATCCGTGACGCCAGTCGAACTGGTACCGCTGGTGGCCGGCTTTCTCCTGGTCCGCTGGATCTTCGTCCTGCCCGGCTTGCTGGTGGTTCTCGTCGGCCTCGAATACGTCGCCCGCCGAGCTCCGCACGCGCGTGTCGTGACCGCCATCGTCGCGTTCGCTCCGATGGTCCTGTGGGAGCTGTCGAAGTCGCCGGGCGGCTTCCCCTCGGAAACCGGTGCGGTCCTCGGCGTGACCGCTGTGCTGTTCGCGGTCCTCGCGCGTCTGCCGGCCCGCTTCGAGGGGCGCTCGACGGAAGGTCGTGGGGCAGCGCAACCCCCTGCCGGAGCTGCGGTCGCTCCTCGCTGACCCGGATCAGCCCAGTCAGCGGCGCGTCGCGACCATCAGCGCGCAGCCCGCCCGGAGCGAGGATCCGTCGGGCGCGATCGCGAAATGCTCCCGGGCCGCCGGACCCGCGCCGCGGAGCAGCGCCCGCGCCGCGTCGGCGCGCCAAGGCGCCGGTGCGCTGGTCGCGAGCCACGACTCGACCTCGTGCTCGACGTCCCATCGCCGAGCCACCCGGCTCTCGAAGTCCGCCGCGTCCAGGAGCGCGAGCCATTCGGGCGCCCGGAGCGTCCGCGCGTGCGACGGGTCGCGCAGCAGCTCGACGGCATTGATGAACGTATCGAGCGGCCCGTCGTCCGGTGCGACGAGGTCGACGATCGCGAGCCGTCCGCCAGGCCGGACGACGCGGCCGATCTCGCGGAACGCATCGCCGGGTCGAGGCCAGTGGTGGACGGAGAACCGGCTGATGGCCAGGTCGAACGTCGCGTCGGGGAAGGGGAGCGCGCCCGCCTCACCACTGGTGAACGTGACATTCTCGATGCCGCGCTCCGCGGCCAGGCGGGTCGCGACGGCCAGCATCTCCGGCGTCGGGTCGATCCCCACCACCGATGCCACCGCCGGCGCGAGGGCGAGCGCCGCGTGGCCGCCGCCCGTCCCGACGTCGAGCGCACGATCCGTCACGAGCGGCTCGACCGCCGCGACGAGCCAGCCAAGGTCGGGCGCGTTCGCCTGCTTCCAGCCCGAGCCGTACTGCTCGGCGACCGCGGCCCACTGCGTCCGGGTCGCGTCGTCGGTCACCCGGTGGGCTCCGCGTCAGCCGTCCGGCCGCGGCGCGGCCACTCCTCGCGCCGGCGGCCGGTTCGCGGCCACAGGGCCGGCGGGGTCGCCTCGCCCGTGACGGCCGGTGTGCCCAGGGCTGCCAGGAGCCGCGCCGTCGCCGCGGCCACGTCGGCGACGGCGGCCTCGAACGCCTCCGCGTTCCGACGGGGTGGCGTCCGGGCGCCGCTCACCTTGCGGACGTACTGGAGGGCGGCGGCCTGAACGTCGCCGTCGGTCGTGGGGGGCTCCGCAACGCGGAGCGGGCGGATGCTTCTGCACATGCCCGGATCGTAGCGCGGCCTTGCGTTGACCGGTGCCATTCGACCTGACGGGGCGGCGTCGCAAGCCTGAGCCGGATCGTGGACCGATCCGCCGGCAGCCCTCCGACAGGACCCGCGCTACGATGCGCCCCAATCCTCCCGCCGGGTCCCTGGACCCGCGGGATCCGGGACCCGCCGGGTCCGGGAGCGTGGGCACCACTCGAAGGGGGACGACATGGCAAGCGCAGCGACCGCAATCGTGAACCGGCCGGCGTGGGTGGATCTCTCGAGCTCCGATCCCGCGGCATCCCGCGCGTTCTACGCGAAGCTGTTCGGCTGGGACGTCGAGGTGACGGCGGACCCGCAGTACGGCGGGTACGCGATGGCGAAGGTCGGCGGCAAGGACGTGGCCGGGATCGGGCCCACTCAGTCGCCCGGGGCACCGACGGCATGGATGCTCTACATCGGCACGCCCGATGCCGAGAACCTGGCGACGGAGGTGCGCGCAGCCGGCGGCTCCGTGATCGCGCCGCCGTTCGACGTCGGAGACCAGGGCCGCATGGCCGTCTTCCAGGATCCCGCTGGCGCCTTCATCTCGGCCTGGCAGCCCACCAACATGTCCGGGTTCTTCACGGGCGCCGCGAACACGTTCGCATGGGCGGAGCTGAACGCGCGCGGCATCGAGAAGTCCATCCCCTTCTACAACCACGTCTTCGGTTGGACCACGATGACACGGCCGATGGGCGAGGGGATGGGCGACTATACGGAGTTCCATCTCGGAGGCGCGAGCCTCGCTGGCGGCGTGGAAATGAGCCCGATGGTCCCCGCGGAGGTGCCCAGCTACTGGATGGTCTATTTCGGCGTGGCCGACGTCGACGGCGCCTACCAGGCCGCGCTCGGAGCCGGAGCGCGAGGGATGCTGCCGCCGCGTGACTTCCCGGGCGGCCGGTTCGCGATCGTCGGCGACCCGCAGGGCGCGGCCTTCGGACTGCTCAAGATGGCCGCAGGTTAGCCAGCCGGCCTCGACGCACGACCGTCGTCGGCGGGCCCCGAATCGCGGAGCTCGCCGGCGAGGAGGTCCATCAGCTGCCCGTCGTGCCACGTCCCGTCGTGGCCCCGCTCGTATTCCCGCATGATCCCGACGGGCCGGAAGCCAACCCGCTCGAAGGCGCTGATCGCCCGAATGTTCCCGGCGGCCGGATCGATCGTCAGGCGACGATGCCCGCGCACCTCGAACAGATAGCGCGCGACCAGCGCGATTGCCTCGGGGTTGAGACCCAGGCCCTGGTGCTCCGTGTCGAGGAAGAGGTCGATGTGCGCGTGGCGGTCGTCGGGCTCTTCCGTCACTGGGCGGCGGTGCGGACAGCCGTGCTACGCTCTCCCCGCGCCTCCACGGGCCGCTGGCGGGAGTAGCTCAGCTGGCAGAGCGGCAGCCTTCCAAGCTGCATGTCGCGGGTTCGAACCCCGTCTCCCGCTCCA
>Ga0209638_1002243_pt1 | contig 11957 bp, 11 predicted proteins | sample BarGraNGADG00211_FD_184490 | JGI IMG/M metagenome (GOLD analysis project Ga0209638, IMG submission 184490) | Arctic peat soil microbial communities from Barrow, Alaska - Barrow Graham LP Ref core NGADG0002-211 (SPAdes) (version 2) | ecosystem: Environmental > Terrestrial > Soil > Wetlands > Peat... | reverse complement strand
CCGGCCGGCCGTTGCGGAGGCATCGTCTCGGAGAGCGAGCCATATTCCTCTCGCTCTGCGAGCACTCTCGCTGTCACGCGGGTCGCCGCACTCCATGCGCCCCAATCCGGTAGTAGCCGCGCCGGATGCGCTCAAAGCGCGCTTCTTCGCCGTCGGCATTAACCGCCAACGCTGCCTTCACGGATTTCCAGAGCAGTGGCTCCCCCGCGAGTTGTTCTGCCGCCGCGTGAATCTCCCGTACCTGCATCGGGTTCCCGGCCTGTTCGAGCACCAGCGTTACGGTCTCGAGCACCGGGCTCACCCTGGGCGGAACAGGACGAGGTTTGCGAGGATTGGCCTGGGCTTTGCGGAGCAACTCGTAGTGGATCGCGCCGAGCCGCGAGAGCTCAACCCCGGCTCGAAGGTTCGAACGTGCCCCGTTTAGTTCCAAAGGTTCGAACGTGCTCCGTTGTCTATAAACCTAGGTGCGACGTACGAACCCCCTGAGCGTGGCCCGATAGTTCTCATCCGCCACTACCGATCAGGTGCTTGACTCGCTTCGCGCCGGGCGCTCGAAGGCACTCCGGCTCGGATCTGGCTCTGAGCGGGGATAAGCTTGCCGTCGAGGGTGGAAACGATTGCGTTCATGCGCCGCGCGATCCCCCATTCGGGCCATGAACCTCCTCCGAAACGCGACGAACATATGGATTAACGCGCAGCGGCAGCACCAAAAGCGCGTATGCGGCATCACTAGGAGACATCACACCCGGGTCATCTCACCTGCCCGCAAGCGCAGGCCGGCGAGCATGACCTGCCAGCCCCAAGGAGATTGAGCGGAATGCGCCCCAACCGGAAATGGGCGACTGCGGTCGCCGCACTGGTTCTGATCCTGACCGTCGCGGGCACGGCAAGCGCGGCGACGGTCTCGACGGTCTACAGCAACATCCCGAGCACCTTGCCGGGGAACCTTCCGAGCTTCGCCTTCGAGGCGCGCTCGGCATCCGAGTTCGGCGGCCTGGTCGAGCTGGCCAGCGGCGCGCGAACGAACCCGGTCGTGACGGTGACCATGAGCAGCTGGGGCTGTCAGAGCGGCGGCTGGTCCACGGGTAACTGTGTCACGACACCAGGAGCAGTGTTCAGCGAACCGATCACGCTCAACATCTACGCCGTCAACCCTGTTGACAACTCCGTCGGGGATCTGCTCGCGTCGGACACGCAGACGTTCAAGATCCCCTACCGGCCCTCGGCTGACGACACGAACTGCAGGGGCGCCGACGCCGGGAAGTGGTACAAAATGACGGACTCGACCTGTTACGACGATCTCGAGCACAACATCAGCTGGGACCTGGGCGGACAGAGCGTGACGCTGCCGGACCAGGTGATCGTCTCGGTCATGTACAACACGAGCGACTGGGGCTACCAGCCGATCGGCGACGCGGCGCCATGTCATTCCAGGCCGGGCGGCGACGTCTGCGGGTACGACTCGCTGAATGTGGCGCTCGTTACCACCCATCCGCTTGTCGGTATCGACCCGCTGCCGGCCTCTGCCTACGTGAGCTCCTTCTGGACCGGTGCATACTGCCCGGGCACCGCGGGCACCGCCCAGGGCATCTTCAGGCTCGACCCGGGCTGCTGGGACGTCGCGCACGGCAGCTCGGGAACGCCGTGGGGACAGCCGGCGATCCAGATCGACACCTACGCCCCGCAAGCTGGTGCTACCGGTCCCACCGGTGCTACCGGCGCCACCGGCGCTACTGGTTCCACCGGCGCTACTGGCCCAGCAGGAACGAACGGAACGAACGGAACCGCCAGTCCAGCCGTCAAGGTTCAGGCAACCCCGCAGACGAAGATCGCCAAGGCGAAGATCCGCGCCAGGAAGTACACGGCGAGCTTCAGGTTCTCCGGCTTCGGCGGCAAGGGGAAGCTCAGCTTCCAGTGCAGCCTGGACAAGGGCAAGTACAAGACGTGCCGCTCGGACAAGAGCTACAAGCACCTGAAGCGCGGCAAGCACGTCTTCCGGGTGCGGGCCAAGGACGCCAGCGGCAAGCTCGATCAGACTCCCGCGACGAGGAAGTTCAAGATCTAGCCTGGCGCCGAATCCTGCCGAAACCCGGCGAGCGTCGTTGGGCCGCGGAAGGCGCGGCTCCGACGATGTCTGACCGTTTTGCTGGGGCTCTCTACTCGACACGCCCGGAACACCCTCGCTATCACTCGCACAGCGGCACTACACGCTCTCTGATCCGGTAGTAACCGCGCCGGACGCGCTCGAAGCGCGCTTCGGAGCCCTCGGCGTCGGCGGCCAGAGCCGCTTTAACCGAGGTCCAGCGCAGCGGCTCACCCGCGAGTTGCTCTGCCGCTGCGTGGATCTCGCGTGCCCGCATTGGTATCCGTGCTCGCTCGAGCACCAGCGTCACGGTCTCGAGTACCGGGCTCACTTTGGCGGGAATAGACCGAGGCTCGCGAGAATCGACCGATGCCCTGCGGAGCAATTCGTTGTGGAGCGCGCCTAGGTGGACAAGCTCAACCCCGGCTCGAGGGTTCGAACGTGCCCCGTTTAGTTCCAAAAAGGTTTGAACGTGCCCCGCTGTCTATGAGCCAAGGTGCGACGTCCAAACCCCTCGCGGCCGCGGAGTTTGGGTCGACTACGGCTTGATCTCGACTCCGTCGGCGCAGGCTGGCACCGCCGCGGCCTCGTTTTAGGAAACCGAGACGGAGTTCTGCTCCTCCTGCGGCGAACAGATTCCTGTCGATCGCTACGAGCTTCATGTGCGCGGTCTAGATGTAGCGCGACCCGCATGCCCGAAGCAAGACCTCGTAGAGATTGCCCAACGGGCACGCGGTGAGTTCGGTCAGTTCGAGGATCGCCGGAGGCGATATCTGTGGTGACGCCGCCCCTCCGCTCCCGGGCAGAAGTGTTGCGCGCTTGCCTCTCATTGCTGGCGGGTTGGCCCGTGGTGAACCTCAATGAGATGCGCGACCTTCTGCTCCGGCGCGTCACCACAGATGACTTTGAGCTGGCAGAAAGTGCTCGAGCCGGAGACATGGCACTAGTCGCTGCATGTCTAGAGCTTGAGCAAGAGCTATTCGACGCCGAGTTCGCAACGCTCGAACATTTGCTCGCCCTCTGCCAGTCCGGGAAGCGGTCAGGGTTAGGTCGCTACCCGCACCTCGGCGGGCACGTAGAAGTGGCGACACCGGTCACGTGGAATAAGAGGATCTTGCCGCCCCCGTCGCTGGCAAGCTTGAGCTCGTAGGACCCGATCTTGATCGCGCTCCCGGCGAAGAGCTTCTTGACCGTCATCGTCTTCGTGCCGGAGAAGTTTCCGCTTTTTGTCACGCTCTTAATGTCCACGCCCAAAGCGCCCCCCCGGGTGAGTCGATAGGAGAAGCTCTTGCTCGGAGCCGAGAACTTGTAGATGAGCTTGACGGAACTCGCTTGAGAACTGGTGAAACTCGTCTTGGTGAGATGCGCGGAGAACTTGCCGCTCGAGGTTGTGCTAGAAGCGGCGCTCGCGAGGCCACAAGTGACAACGAGAGCTAGGACGCACAGAACCGAGCCGAGCAACAGCCGGGCCGTGGTTCGGTGGCTGAGGGCGACAATCCGGAAAGCGGACGGCGAGTTGACCATTTTTCTACCTCCGTGTAGACGAGTCTTCGAAAACGATCGCGTAGGGGGCGGGGGGACGCGAGCCGGATCATTTCACTTTGGCCACGTCCCGTCAAGATGGGTGTGACGCGACGGCGCAAAGCTGCTCTAGCGCCCCACGAGGCTTTGGAGCATGGTCTCTCCAAAGGAGATATGCGCTAGGTGGGGGTTTCTACCCCCTCGGAACGCGCCGATTGGAGCGACCAGGGCTGGTTTCCGCGACCCCACCGCGACCCCGCCGTAGGGGTCGGAAACGGCTCGAAGCGGTTTCTAAAGGGGCAACACGGTTAGGTAACGGAAACTGCCGATTTGCGGGAATAAAAGGCAGTTTCGGCTCTCTCACTGATAGTGCCCCCGGCAGGAATCGGACCTGCGCACGCGGTTTAGGGATCCGCATCTCAATCGATAGGGTGTTATCAAGCATTGGCCTCGTGGTTGACCAGAAACTCATAGCAAGCTCACTTCGTCTGCTACGGCTCGAGGGTTCGAACGTGCCCCGTTTAGTTCCAAACCACGGTTTTACGGGGTAACCCGCGACAACCAAAGTGCGACGTCCGAACCCCTGAGCGCGGCTTCAGAGTTCGTATCCGCCAACGCCCGACTCGGCGAGCGAGTGGCCACCTTGTGGTTTGAAGAAGAGCGCGACGCCGAGCTGGGCGAGGGCGAGGGCGAGGTAAGTGATGATCATGCCGGCGAGGGTGGCGAGGCACGAAAGCGGTAAGGGGCGGATGCCGAGCAGTCGGGCGAGTGGGCCGAAGAACGGCAGGGCGACTCCGACTGCGGCGCAGGCGAGAGTGGCCGCCAAAAGCGGTACGCTGGGGCGGCGGTGGCGATGCGCCCGCTCAGGCCGGCGCCTCGTCTGCCGATGACCATGACGACGATGGGCATCTGCGGACCCCGGCTCGAATCTACTGCGCGCACCGGCGCGGCTCCGCTTGCCCTGGACCGTTGCTCGCGACTTCTCGAGGGCTCGAGGTAGCTGCGGATGGGGCACGAAAGCATGGACGAGTTGCAGGGCACTCTGCTCGAACTTGAAGAACAGGTGAAGCTTCTGGTCAAGACCGAGATGCGCCTGCGCAGGACGCAGGCGGAGTTGCTTGCCGCCAAAGAGACGATCGAGGAATACAGCAGAACGCTCGAGGAGAAGGTCGAAGAGCGAACGGCAGAGCTTCGCCATGCATACGAGCAGCTGAATCAGGCGAGCAAGATGGCGGCGATCGGCACCCTGAGCGGCGGCATCGCCCACGACTTCAACAACCTCTTGTCCGCCATTCTCGGCAACGCCGAGTTGCTGACGCTTGACCTACCTCCGCATAGCGAGCAGGAGCGTCTTGCCGAGACGATCGCCTCGGCAGCGCGTAGAGGATCCGAGCTGACCGCGAGGTTGCTCTCGTTCGCCGGAGCCGCTCCCTTGAGCGCGCGGTCGGTCAACCTGAACAACACCATCCAGGAGGTGGTCTCCCTTCTCGGTCACACAATCGAGAAGACGATCGCTGTGGAGGTTGCTCTGGCATCGGACTTGGCGATTGTCCACGGAGACCCGATTCAGATCTACCAGGCGGTGCTCAACATCTGCATCAATGCCAAGGAGGCGATGTTGCCCCGCGGCGGCGGGACGCTGCGAATCGAGACGCACAATCGTGAGCTCTCTTCAGACGACGGGCATATCGGTGGCCACGCCCGCTCCGGCCGCTTTGCCGTGATCTCGATTAGCGACACCGGTATCGGCATGGACGACGAAACAATCGAACGTATCTTCGATCCGTTCTTCACGACTGGCGACAGGAGCATGGGGAAGGGCCTCGGGCTATCGATCACCTATCGCATTGTCACGAGCCACGACGGGTTCATCAGCGTCTCCAGCAAGGAGGGACGGGGTACGTGCTTCAACATCTACCTCCCCGCCTGCGAAGACGACGCGGCAGCACGTCCAGTCTCGGAGGAGGAAGAGCTCGCGGTCAGCGGCGAAGGCACGATCCTGATCGCGGACGACTTGGCGGATATCAGGAACCTCGCAACCTCGATCCTCGAGCGCTTCGGCTACCGAACTCTCACTGCCGAGGACGGTAAAGAGACCGTCGAGATCTACGAGCAGCACCGAGACGAGATCGCGATGGTGGTGCTCGATCTCATCATGCCGGGGTGGAGCGGCGAGAAGACGCTCGAGGCGCTGAAGAGCATCAACCCCGAGATCAAAGTTCTCATCTCCTCCGGCTACAGTACGGAGAGCGCGAACGAAAAGCTCCTGGCCCTGGGTATCGACGGCTTCCTCCAGAAGCCCTTCACCATCGCGGAGCTGCTCGCAGAAGTGAGGAGAGTACTAAGCGGGAATCGAGCTGAGTAAGCGGAACGCCGGAGCGTTTTCGGGCTCCATTCCCTCGAAATCCAAGGGACGTCAGCGCACAAACGCGTAAAGGAGGATCAAGTGTCGACAAGAGTTGGTGTGGGAGAAAGTAAGGACACCGATTCGCTCAAGGCCGGAGTCGAAGCTGCGCAAGGAGCACTCGCTCAGGCCGGCGTGGAGAAGTGCGATCTGGTCCTGCTCTTCGCCACCGTCGACCACGATCAAGCGCGTGTGCTGGAAGGAGTGCGCTCGGTTACCGGTGACGCTCCACTGAGCGGATGCTCGGCGGAGGGCGTTATCACCCAGGCGGGGCCTGCCGGAGAAGGCGTGTTCACGCAAGCCGGCTGGGTATACGGAGAGAGCGCGATGACGGTCATGGTGCTCGCCTCGGACACGATACGATTCTTCACCTGTTGTAGTCACGGTCTCAAGGCAGATTCGCGACGATCCGGCGAGGAGTTAGGAAAGAAGCTCCAGGAATTGCAGGACGAGAAGCCGCGCTTGTTACTGATGTTCCCCGACGGACTGAGCGTGAATACGACTGCTTTCTATGCCGGCATCGAGGCACAATTGCAAGAACCGCTCCCGTTCTGCGGGGGGGCAGCGAGCGACAACATGTCCTACACGCAGACGTTCCAGTACTACAACGACGAGGTACTGAGCGACAGCGCGTCCTGTGTCGCGGTCTGCGGGGATGTCGACTACGTGATTGGAGTCAACCACGGGTGTCTTCCGATCGGATTGGACAAGACCGTCACCAGGGCGGAGCAGAACCGCCTCTACGAGATCGAGAACAAGCCTGCGTGGGAGTTCTTTAGGCAGTACCTTGATGAGGACATCGAGAAACTGACCGTTGAGGCCGCGGGAGTGATCTGCCTGGGTGAGAGGCTGCCCGAAGAAGAGGCATCGGAGTACGACCAGTACATCATCCGCATACCCCTTGGTCAGAACGAGGACGGCTCGCTTCTCCTCTCTACGGAGATGGAGACGGGGAGCAAAGTACGGATGACGCGAAGAGACCCGGACAGGGTCTCGCTCGGGGCGAAGCAGCTCGCAGAGAGGATTAAGCGCGAGCTCGGCGACAGGAAGCCGAGCGCTGTTCTCCAGTTCGACTGTGCCGCTAGAGGCAAGACGTTGTTCGGGCCCGAGGTCAAGGAGATGGGAATCGACGCCATCCAGGACGTGCTGGGCAAGGACATCCCCTGGGTGGGGTTCTACACCTACGGAGAGCTCGCTCCGATCGGAGGCAAGAACTACGCGCACACGGCAACCGTCGCGCTCTGCGTGATCTGCTAAGGACAATCATGCTTCGTCGTCGCGACCGGCAATCGTGAAGCACCCTGAGTTTTTCGAGGCTCCGAAACCAGGCGCCGTCTTGGAGAGCGACCTATCTTCCGCTCGCTGGAGAGGACGCTCTCGCCGTTATCTAGATGGCCGTCCTACATGCCCCTTGATTCGGTAGTAGCCGTGCCGGACGCGCTCGAAGCGTGCTTCACCGGTCTCGGCGTTGGCCGCCAGAGCCGCCTTAACCGACGTCCAGCGCAGCGGCTCGCCCAGGAGCCGCTCAGCCTCTGTGTGGATCTCGCGCGCCCGCATCGGTCGTTCGGCTCTCTCGAGCACACGCGTCACGGTCTCAAGCACTGGGCTCACCTTGGCGGGAGCAGGCCGAGGTTCACGAGGATTGACCGAGGCCCTGCGGAGCAACTCGTCGTGGAGCGCGCCGAGCCGAGCAAGCTCAAGTTGTAGTCGAGGGTTCGAACGTGCCCGTTTAGTTCCAAAAAGGTTTGAACGTGCCCCGCTGTCTATGACCTAAGGTGCGACGTACGAACCCCTGAGCGCGACCTCAGAGTTCGTATCCGCCACTGCCCAAAGCCCGGGTTACCGGGGTAATCCGAAACAACCAAAGTGCGAAGTACGAACCCCGGGATGCGCGTCGAGAGTTTGTGTGGCAGCTGAGGTATCCGCTCGCCTTGCGAGCGGTCAAACGGCCAGACCAGCCTCGGCAGCCGCAGCCGGAAGTGCCGCCCCAACTCGGTCACCGAGCATGCCATGCTTAGTTCGGTCTCTTGAAAGGAGGGCATGACCCAGGTCCCGAAGTCCCTGCCGCCGCGAGCCGACTCCCCTCGGGATCCGCTGGTCGTGATCGCCGAAGTTGCTACACCGATCGTGCTCGAGGGCAGGTATCGCCTACTGTTGGGAGCGCTCGTGCGCCTGCACCGCTCGCGAGAGGGCCGTTGGACGCTCGCTGCAGGCTCGGGCGCCGTTGTCATCGTTCTGGCCTTGCTGGCCGCTCGCCATTTCGCCACGACGTCCTGGCCGCTGTCGAACGGGCAACCGGCTTTGCTCGCCGCCGCGGGGCTGCTTCTTGTCCTCGCCTAGGCGCTCAAAGCCTACGGGTGGGGACGACTCTTCACGCCGAGAGAGCGGCCTCAAACGCTCGCGCTCGCCGCGGGCAACGGCGGTGCCGCGCTGATCGGAGTCGTCCTTCCCGGCCGCTTCGACGACGCGATGCGGGGAGCCGTCGTCCGCGGCTACCCAGGCTGTCCCGCCGGCGCGCGCGCTCTGTCTCTCGCTCGTCATGCTCGGGCTGATCGACAGCGCAGCCCTGGCGCCACTCGCCTCTGTCGGCGCTGCCTTCGCAGGCGCTGGGATCGGCGTCCGCGTCGGGCTTGCGCTGGTGGCTCTCGCCGGCATCGCTGCCGCCGCCTCGATTCTCGTCCTGCCACACCTGGCGGCGAGCGGGCGCTCCCTGCGCTTCCGGCTCGGACGCTGGCTGAGCCCACGCACGACCTCGCCGAGACGGGCGATCGAGGTCTGGCTGCTCGTGTCGGCCTGCTGGCTCGTCCGAGCGGTCGCGCTCTTCCTGCTCCTCGGCACGCTCGGAATTGGGTTCTCGTTTCCGGTCGCGCTTCTCTTTCTCTGCGCGGGCGCCGCCGGGGCTGCGCTGCCAACCGGTTCCGCGGGCGCGGCCACGCAGATCGGGGCCGGCGCTGGGGCCCTCATCGGCTCTGGCATTGGGGCTTCCCAAGCCCTCGCTGTCGCCATATCGGTCGCGGCACTCGGAGTCTTCTCCGGGACTGCGATCTTCCTCTTCGCCGTCGTATGGCGCACCGGAATGTCGCTGCTGCCGACCGGGGCCGCCTCGCGTAGCTGACGGGGTTCGCTGTCGTCTCCGCCGGGAATCTGCGTTTTCGGCGGCCTGCTCGAGCGCGAGTCACCTCGGCCGCGGACGATCTCTGCCTGACTAACTGGCCGCTCGAGCGAACGAGCTCGAAAGCGACGCATCCCACTTGACGTTAAACCGGTTTAGCGCTACAAAGTCCGTTAGCACTCGAGAAGCACTTGCACTTGAGTGCGCGCTCGATAGGGGGGGATACATCATGTATGCAGCAAGACTCGCGCGACGCGCGGGCAAGACGTTGATGCTTGCCGTGGTCGCGGCGCTCAGCGCGTTCACGCTGCTCGCTCTCGCGGGCGGGCCATCTGCCGGAGCCTTCGGCGGTACAAAGACCTTCGGCAATCACAAACTCGACCTCGTCACTCGGCAGGGATCGCAGCTCATGCTCGACGGCCAACCCTGGCGGGCGTCCGGAGGCAACATCTACTGGCTCGGCCTGGACGAGAACGGCCGTACCGGTCTCAACTACCCGACGCACTTCCGCGTCCGGGACGCGCTGGCCACCGTGTCGCTGATGGGCGGCACCGTCGTCCGGGCGCACACGCTCGGCATCTCGACGGGCAACCCGCTCTCGCTCGAGCCGTCGCTCGGGGTCTGGAACAAGAAGGCCTTCGAGTCGATCGACTACGCGATCAAGACGGCACGTGACTACGGCATCCGGCTGATCATTCCGTTCACGGACAACTGGACCTGGTACCACGGCGGCTACCACGACTTCACCGACTGGCTGGGGCTGCCGAAAAGCGCCTTTTACACGGATCCCACGGCCATCGCCGCCTTCGAGGACTACATCTCGCACCTGCTCAACCACGTCAACCGATACACGGGGATCAGGCTCAAGGACGACCCGACGATCCTCGCCTGGGAGACGGGAAACGAGCTCAGTAACCCCAACCCACCGGCCGAGTGGACGGAGGAGATCGCGAGCTTCGTCAAGCACGACCTCGGCGCCAAGCAGCTCTTCATGGACGGCACCTCTGGCATCAACAGCGCCGCTCTGCCGGAGCCCGACGTCGACATCTACTCCGACCACTTCTATCCGCTCAACATCACCAAGCTCAATAACGACGCGAGCATGGTCTCAGCGGCCGATAAGGTCTACTCGGCCGGCGAGTACGGCTGGACCCGTGACAGCGGCACCACCAACACGCTGCCCAACTTCCTGGCCGCGATCGAGGCCAACCCGGGCGTCAACCTCGACCAGTACTGGTCGCTGTTCCCCCGCAACGACGACTGGTCGTACGTGCAGCACTTCGACAACTACCAGCTCCACTACCCGGGCGACACGCCCGACCTGGCGACCAGGGTTAGCGAGCTGCGGACACATGCCTTCGCCATGTCCGGCCGTGCTGTGCCGGCACTTCCGCGACCGGGAACCCCGGTGATCACTAACGTCGAGCATCTCTCGACGGGGAACCTGATCGAGTGGCGAGGAACGGCCGTCGCGAGCACCTATAGCGTGCAGCGCTCGACCAAGACCCCGTTCGGGCCCTGGACGACGGTCTGCGACGCCTGCGCAACCGACACCAGCGCTCCCTGGCTCGACGCGGGAGCCCCGGATGGTCCGAAGGTCTGGTACCGGGCCTGGGCGGTCAACGGTGACGGAGTCGCAGGGCGGCCTTCAGCGTCGTTTCAGCTCTCGTTCGCAACCATGGTCGACCCGCTGAACGACTTCAGCCTGACCTACAGCCACAGCGACGACCTCGTCATCGACAGCACGAACCCGTCGTACTACTACGGCGACACCGCCCGAGCGGCTCGCACGACGGCGGTGGCCGACGAGATCGTCTGGCGCATTCCGGCCGTCCGCACGTTCGAGCTGGACGGTTACTTCGCGCAGGGTGGCACGCAGCTGCACTTCGTGTTCTCGACCTCTGCCAACGGGATGCACTGGAAAGAGGTTCCAGTCGACGAGGTCCTGACTCACATCGGCACGGCGCAGAGCGGAAACCACAACAACCAGGCCAAGTGGGTCTACACGATCGGTGACCTGCACGGAGCGAACTACGTCAAGGTGACGTGGATCGCCGGTGGATCGGCCTCCTCACCACAGATCGGAGAAGTGAGGGCGACCTACCTGAGATCGCATTTCCCGTTTCATTGATGCCTCTGGAGTGATCTAAGCAGGGACTATTGGATGGGGGCGCGACCGACCAGGTCGCGCCCCTAATAACCTCCGAGCCGAATCGGGTGAACTGATTGTAACTGTGGTTTCGAGATATGCGGTTTTCAAACATTTTCAAACAAGGAGTGATGAGATGAAGCGTCTACACGTGCTCTTAGGCCTAGTGGTCATCGCGGCGGTAATGCTGCTGCCTTCGGCCCCGGCCGGCCTTGGGGCCGGTGCTCCACCGATCAGCCTTGCGTCCATCGCTGACCAGACCCTGGACATCTACCCGGGGCTTCTTCCGATCACGCCGACCACCGTCCCGCTGACGGTCGACCCAGCGGACGCGGCCATCACGATCAGGACGAGCAGCACCGACAAGGCCACGGTCGTCGTCGGCACCGGCAGTCTCGTCATTACTCCAGAGCAAGCCGGCACCATGTACGTCGAGGTGACCGCTGCGGAGGCCGGCTACGCCGAAGCCACGCAGACCTTTGCGGTGCATGTCGTCAGCAAGACCGACAGCGGCAGCTACAACTGGAGCTCCGCCAAGATCGGCGGTAGCGGCTACGTGACGGGCGAGGTGTTCTCGAAGATCGAGCCCAACGTCCTGTACGCGATGACCGACATGGGTGGCGCCTACCGCTACGACTTCAGCCGCGACTACTGGGTCGGGCTCACGGATGAGGCCACCTCCACCAGC
>Ga0209638_1002241_pt1 | contig 11963 bp, 8 predicted proteins | sample BarGraNGADG00211_FD_184490 | JGI IMG/M metagenome (GOLD analysis project Ga0209638, IMG submission 184490) | Arctic peat soil microbial communities from Barrow, Alaska - Barrow Graham LP Ref core NGADG0002-211 (SPAdes) (version 2) | ecosystem: Environmental > Terrestrial > Soil > Wetlands > Peat... | reverse complement strand
TTTGCAATCCCGCCCCATATCCCGCAGCTCCGGCAGCTTGTCCATAGCCTCGCGTATGCGCTTGCCGCCGACGTGGGGTAGGGCGGACGCGAGCCGGCCGATATCATCCGCCGGAAACCCCATCGCCTTGCCCAAATCGCGAATCGAGGAACGTGCTTTGAGGCAGCTTACCGTGCAGACCATGGCGACTCTATCTTTACCGTAGCGCTCATAGATATATTCAATCACCTCATCCCGCCGCGCGGCATCGAAGTCTATGTCGATGTCCGGCATGCCCTTGCGCTCGGGATTGAGAAATCGCTCAAAAAGCAGATTGTGTTCAATAGGGTCGGCGATTGTGATTCCCAGGCAATATGCGACGAGCGAATCCGCCGCCGAGCCCCGGCCCGAGCACCGAACCCCGATCGAGCGCGCGTAAGTCACTATGTCCCAGACCACTAGGAAATACTCAGGAAACCCGAGATCGTTTATAACCTTAAGCTCATATTGGAGGCGCTCTACCACATGGGGAGTGATCGGCCGATACAGCCGTTCGAGAGCCTCAAAACACAGCTTGCAGAGATAGCTATAGGCAGTTTCACCCTGCGGCAGCGGGAAATCGGGGAAGCGATATGTCCCCAGATTCAAGTCGAGGTTGCACTGCTCCGCGACCCAGTCCGTGTTTGCGAGCGCGTCGGGATAACGCCTAAAAAGGTTCGCCATCGCCTTCGGGGTCTTCAGGAAATACTCGCTATTGCGCTTCCGAAGGAGGTTGGAATCGTCCAATGTACTAATCGTTTGGACGCAAACCAGCAGATCCTGGACTTTAGCGTCTTCTTTCGCTGCGTAATGGACGTTATTTGACGCCACTTTACGCACGCCAAGCCCCTCCGCAAGCTCACTCAATTGTGAATTCAGCAAAGCAGTACCGGGGAGCATGTTATTCTGCAACTCGATCAGGAAGTTATCCCGCCCGAAAACGTCTATCCACTGTTGGGCGGCGACTCTTGCCTCTTCAGGTCTGCCTTGCAGGAGAAGCGAGGGTATCTCGCCCCTGGGGCAGCCGGAGAGGCAGAAGAGGTCGTCCCTGTACTCTTTTATCACCTCCACACTCGCTGCGGCCTCGCCTTTCTCGTGCGAAAGCTGCGCGCGGGTGATGATTTTGCAGAGGTTAGAATACCCGTTCAGGTTCTTTGCTAGGAGTACGATGTGATGGCCGTTTTCAAGATCAAGCTCGACCCCCACAATTGGCTTGATCCCGATCTTCTTTGCGTAGTCGTAGAACCGCACCGCGCCGTAGAGGCCGTTGTGGTCGGTGATCGCGAGCGACTTGCAGCCGATCTCCTTCGCGCGGTCCAAGAGCGCCCGAACGCTGCTGCCGCCGTCGAGAAAGCTGAAGTTGGAATGCACGTGCAGATGCGTAAAGCCCATCAGTCCTGCACTCCCGTCATCGCCCACGCCGACTTTCCGTGATCGAAGCAAAGCTCATATATGCCGCCGTAGCCGGTCAGGACCCGAAAGTATGTCCTCTCGCTCTCTCCATCCCACCAGGCGCCCGTCAGCCTCCAGCACTCCTGGACCTCCTTCACGCGGCGCATCTTGCCCTGCCACTCGAACGCGACCGGCGCATGCCTGCTGTTCAATATCACTTGTATGCTGCGGTCAACCATGATACAAGTGCCGATCTGCTGCTGGCCTCAACGCGGCTGCGAGGAAGACTGCGTTTTCGCCGAAGCGTTCGATCAGCAGTTCGGTTACCCGATTCAGGCGGCTTTTGCGCTCGCTGTCGCCGATCAGGCAGAGCTGAGAACTCTCGCCCGATGTAAGCTCGGAAAGCGAGATTCGGACCTTTGATACCTCCATCCCCGGCTGCATAATTGAGCTCAGCAGCCTGCCGAGTGCTTGATTGATGCTGTAAACGGAGTCGGTGGGCTTTTTGAACTTGAAATAGGCCGGGAGCACAGAGTCAGCATCCTGAGCTCCGTCGAAGGGTGCGGCCAACGCTGATCGCTGCTCCGCATGCTGGATTTGTCGTGATTCGTTGAAGATCATGAGCGTGATCTCTCCCGCAAGCACGTTTCTCTTCCTGAGCTTCATCACGGCCTCGCCGGTCATTTCCTTCAGATGCTCCTCGATCTGAGCAGGTTCCTCAAACGCCGAAAGGAACGTATGTTCGATATTAATAACTTCAGGAGGATATGCCGCCTTAACCGGGCTAAAGTCTATGCCGAGAGACTGCCTGCGGATAAAGCTTCCGATCGGCCCGAACTGGCTTACAAGCGCGCGCTCGGAGACCCTCGAAAGCTGGCCGATGTTGGATATCCCGAGTTCGCCAAGTCGCTTTTCGATTTTGCTGTTGACCGTATCGAGCGCGGAAACGGGTAGGGGCTCTAGGAAGTCGGCTTCGCCTCCGGGTCGAACTCGGAAAAATGGGGACAGTCCACGCCGAAACAGGGTTTCTGGGACAGTCCCCATTTTTCCCATGCCCGATGCGATCTTTGCGAGCAGCTTATTCGACGCGCAGCCGATCAGAAGCGGCATGTCCAATCGCTGAGCGACCTCACGCATTATCCGCGCGCAAAGCTCCGACGGGTCCCCGAACAGATTCCGCCCGGCGGTGACGTCCATATACGCGCTTCCGAGCGAATCAGGCTCCAGCATCGGGGAGAACTCCGAGAGTATATCCAGGAACTCCTCGAACACGAGCTTGTATGAGGTGTAATCGGCTTTGAAGATGACCGCATCGGGGCATGCGCGCTGGGCATGGCGAACGCTGTCGCCTTCTTTCACGCCGAGCCTCTTTGCTTCATTCGACGCCGATACGACGACCCCGCTGGTGTGATATGCTTCGCGGGCTCGCTTTTCGCCCCGAAGCATAGCCGATGGTCCTATGACTATCACCGGCCTGCCGTGCAGATTCGGCCGCTTCCGCTGCTCGACAACGGCGAAAAACGAGTCCAACCTAAAATGCAGGATGTCTCTAGCCATACCACTCTTCCGCCTGAGACTGATATTAGAATTATAGGCATCGAACGGATGTTTGTCAATGGTTACATATACAAATGTATACTACCCATTTCCCTGCGCCCGCGAATTCTGACGCAACCAAACAGGCAGGTGGTGCGTTAAGTAAGATGAACCCAATATCGGCAAGAGGTACTTACGTGAAGACATTCATCGCTGCAATAGGCTTGCTTTGGATTCTCGGTTCTGCCTGCGCGGCTGTAAAGCCCACAATGTCTGCGGTTGCTGACCTGGACGGAAATGGCCGTAAGGAAAAGGTGTGGATCACACTCGTCAAGGATGCAAAGAACTATTCCGACCATTTCATTCTGCACGTAGACAAGGCGGAGGTGCAAATCTATGGCGAATTCGATGGGTTAGCGATCGTGGATATCGATCGGTCGGATCGATACAAGGAGATCGATATCCGGACCTACGGTGGCAGCGACATTGTGGATCACAACATCTATTGGTATGACAGCAAGAGCATCCAAAAACTCGCCGACCTCAGTTCGAAGACTGATTACAAGGGCAACGGCATTGTATTGAACCGCTGGTGGACTTGCTACGTGAGTATCACCGACAAATACGTTATGGACAAGAGGCCGAGGAAGCTAGTCCTGGTGCCTCAGGAGATGTACTACATCGGCAAGCAGCATAAGGTGCTGCGCAGTTTTCCGATTTACTACTCAAGGCAAAACAAATCTGTGGTTGCGAACGTAGAGCCCAACAGCGCCATAACAGTGCTTGTCTATGTTCTCAATCAGGTGGACCCCAAGAACCCAGAGAAGCACGACGTGATGAAAGAGTGGTTTCTGATCAAGACGCAGTCCGGGCTGCTGGGCTGGGTGCAACTGCAAACGTTGACCGAAGATGTCGAGCGTATGCAAGGCGCTGGCTAGAGTACGCTATGCCGTTCAGAACTCCTTGCCAAGGCTCATCTGCCCACCCGGCTCCACTGTCTCCAGCAACGGCAGGTCCATTCCGAGCATAGATGCGAACATGCGGGCGTTTTGGGCGGATTTGCCCTGGTAGTGGTTGTTGAAGAAGACGTAGGTTTTGGAGGTCCGGCCTTCGAGGTCGGTTACTCTCGGCACCCACTCGGTAAGCTCCTCCTCGGAGTAGAGGTAGTCGTAGCGCTGATACGATTCCTCGTGCTTCCACCAGTTCTTGGCGTTGCGGCCGTGGAATCGCACGTAGCCGATGCCGGATGTCGCGGCCGTAACTGGAGGCATCAGGCCCTTCAAGTGCGGTTCATCGACGGAGCAGAACCCGAAGTCGAGTTCCCGCAGCAGACCGAATGTGTCCTCATTCACCCAATCGGCGTTGCGAAACTCGATCACGGCAGGCAAATCGCCGATCCTGTCCCTGAACTCCCTCAGCTTCACGACGCTTTCATGCGTGTTCCTGAAGCTCCACGGATACTGCGCGAGCATGCAGCCGAACTTGCCCGCATCTCTCAGCGGCTGGATCGACCCGAGGAATATGTCGAATACCGTGGATTCGGGGTTCTCGACGTGAGTCATATCCTTGTGGGCTTTGACAACGAACTCGAAGTCATCGGGGGTCTTCTTCGCCATCGACGCGAATGATGCCGTGCCGGGGATAGCGTAGTAGCTGGAGTTGATCTCGGTCGTGTTGAAGCAGCGCGCGTAATAGGCGAGCATGTCCTTCTTCGCGGTGCGCTCAGGGTAGAACGGACCCTTCCAATCATCGTAGCTGAATCCCGATGTTCCGATCCGAATCATGCGCGTGCCTCCGTTGGCATAGTTCTACCCAGTCGAACACATGTCCTGCCATGAAGAAAAGTTCAGAGTAGCTTACGAGGCGGTATCGGAGGTTTCACGGCGCATTAACCAGAACACAGACTAGGAAGCCTGCGCGTACACGGGCGCAACGTTTCCACGCGTGGAAGCAGTATAGAGATATGGGATGGAATGGATGACTTTTCGGGCGAAGCCAGGATTGTGTGCATTAACGCTTATCATACTCTCGTTCGGTGCGCGTATTGTATTCGCTGCTGAACCAGTCGCTTCGAGCGCTCCACCAAAGGCTGCCGCGGGCATGAGCCTGTCGATTGTTGACGCGGTGAAGCGCGGTCAGGCGTGCAATCCTCTACCCAAAGAAGCAGAAGCGCGAGTTGCCGGTGCGATAGCCCGATTGCGCGCCGCCGGAGGGCTGCCGAACCCCATCATCGCTCTTGCCCAATGGGCCGGGCAGAACACGGGCGGGCTTGACGAGAACGTGGCCGTCATCCAGACGATCGAGGTCGGCGACAAGCGAGGCCAGCGGATGAAGGCCGCCCGGTTTGAGCGCGACTCTACTGTCTACGACAGGAACCAGGTCCTGCTCGATGTGTCGCTCGCGGTCCAGGCGGCATACTACAGTGCGCTCCGTTCGGATGTTGATTATCAGGTCGCCTCGGAGCTTCTTACTATCACGAAGCAGTTCGAGGATGCCGCCAAGACCCAATACGCCGCGGGAGATGTCGCGCGAAGCAACGTGCTGCGCGCCGATGTTGAGGTCTCCCGCGCGCAACAGGATGTGACTGCCGCCGAGAAGCAGCGCGCGGATGCCTATTCCACGCTGCGCAGCCTGCTGCTCCTGCCGGAGGATGCCCAAGTTACGCTTGTTGATAAGCTGGCGTTTGTTTCTTTCAAATATCAGCTCGCCGATCTGGAGGCGCTTGCCTGCAAACAGCGTCCGGATCTGCTGGCGGAGAGGCTGACACGAGCCGCGGCAGAGGCTTCCGTTCATGGAGCGAAGGTGCAATCGCAGCCGGATGCTTTCGTTGAGTACCGCCAGGCGTCGTTCGACCCCAGCGAGGGCACCTCGATTCGCGGCGGCCTCACGTGGCCGCTTATGGATTTGGGCAGTATCAGAGCGGATGTCGCTGATAAGAAGGCCGCGCTCGCCGAGCAAGAGGCCAGGCTGGCCGAAACTGAACGGACAGCAAAGCTGGAAGTCGAAACCGCGCTGCACGCGTTGGATGAGGCGCGCAAGGTTGTGGAATCGTTCGAGTCCGGCAGGATCGCCCGAGCAAAGGAACTCCTGGATATGGTTCAAACGGGATATGATAAGGGCGCGTCGAGTTATCTTGACGTGCTTGATGCTCAGCGGTCGTATCGAAGCGAGCAGGCCGACTATGCCCGCGCTCTTGCGGACTATAATATCGCCCTTGCCACGCTTCAGCGGGCCGTTGGAGGTAAGTTATGATGATCGGTAACGAAGCTTCCGCAAAGGGCGGCAAACAGCAGCGTACCAAGCTCCTGATTGTCTGCGGCCTTGTGGTATTGGCGATAGTCGCATACGCGATGTTTGCTCGCGGGGGAAAGGTTGATGGGGCCTCCGACGAAGCCACGCTCAAGCCGGTTCTCGTGGAGGTAGTGTCCGCGAGGATCGGTCCCGTGGACACAGTTGTGAATGCTCAGGGCACGCTGATCCCCTCCCAGGGCTTCTGGGCCAGAGTCGCTGCTCCGAGCGCCGGACGGCTCCAGAGCGTTCTTGTCCGCGAGGGCGACAGAGTGAAGCGCGGCCAACTACTTGCCGTTATCGATAGCCGGGTGCAGAACGCGCAGGCTATGAGCGCCGCATCGGCGTTGCGGGTATCGGAGTTGCAGGCGAAGCAGGCGAAGCTCGCCGCCAGGGGCGCGGCAACGGATCAGTCAAGCGCGGTTGAGGTGGCTCGACTTGAGCTCGATATTGCCCAAACGGAGCTGCAGAAGCTAAAGAACGGCGCGCGCCCGCAGGAGATTGCGCAGGCCGAGCAAGCCGTCAAGCAGGCTCAGGCAATGCGCGACAGGGCGGCAACCGAGATCGACCGCGCGCAGCTTCTGTTCGACAAGGGTATTGCGGCCAAGCGTCAGCTCGATGACGCGAAAACGGCTCTGGCGGTTGCCGAATCCGCGCTGGAAAGCGCGAAGCAGCAGGCCGCGCTGGTGCGGGAGGGGACTCGCCCCGAGGACCTGAAATCCGCCGGACTGCGGGTCAAGACCGCGAAGGCGGCGTTGGCTCAGGCCGAGCGCGGGTCGCTTCAGGTGACGGCTAAACAGCAGGAGGCGCAGGCCGCGAATGTCTCCATCGAGCAGAAACGCGCCGATCTTGCCGCCGCTGCCGCTACCGCGGGCCTCTCCGAACTGCGGTCTCCTATCTCGGGTGTCGTGACAAAGCGCTCTATGAACCCCGGAGACATGGCCGACACGACTGTGCCGGTTGTCGATATATGCGATGCCAAGGCGCTCGATATCTCCGCCAACATCCCCGCCGAGGACGGTATGAAGATTCGACCGGGCATGCCCGTGAGAGTGACCGCGACAACCGCGCCGGGGCAGAGCTTCGCGGGCAGAGTCGTTAGTCTGGGCGAGGTGGACCCGCAAACAGGGCTCCTTGCGGTGCGAATCACGGCCAACAACCCTGGCGCCGTGCTCAAGGTCGGGGCATTTGCCTCTGCCGACATCATTGTGCACAGCAACCCCAAAGCCGTAGTCGTACCCAAATCCGCGGTCGTCAATCGCGAGGACAAGTCCGTTGTGTTCGTTGTTACGGACGGAAAAGCCTATCTTAGGCAGGTGACCGAAGGTTCGGAACAGGGCTCTGATGTTGAGATCATCCGCGGGGTCTCCGCGGGAGATCAGGTGATCCGAATGGGCCAGTATGAACTCACGGATGGGGCCGAAGTAAGGCTGCCTAAGGCGGAGCCGAGATGAACCTGAGCCGCTTTGCGACACACCACATCAAGGCGGTGCTTTTTGTCACGATCGCTCTGTGCATTATCGGCGCGTGGCTCGTGCGCACCTTTCCGGTCGCGATTCTGCCTGATATCACATTCCCTCGCATCGTGGTTGTCGTGGATGCCGGTGAGCGCCCCTCGCGCACGGTCGAGGCCGCAATCACCCGCCCGCTTGAAGAGGCTATTGCCACCGTTCCAGGCGTGAACCGAATTCGGTCCAAGACTCAGCGGGGCGGCACCGAGATTACAGTGGACTTCAACTGGGGCACGGAGATGCTTACCGCGCTTCAGCTTGTGAACAGCAAGATCAGTGAGGCGCGATCCGGGTTTCCTTCCGAGACCCGCATCAGCATCGAGCGGATGAATCCCACGGTCATGCCCATCATGGGCCTTTCGCTCAAGGCAAAGGGGCTGTCTCAGTCGGAACTGTGGAGCCTGGCGACCTACACCCTGCGGCCGCGCCTCACCCGCGTTCCCGGTGTCGCGCGGGTAGTTATCCAGGGTGGGAGGGTGCCTGAGATTGCGGTCGAGGTAAACCCTCAGCGGCTGGCTGCCTATCGGCTCTCAATGACGGATGTCGAGCAGGCGCTGACGGAAGCCAATGTGACTCGTGCCGTGGGTCTGATGGACCGGCAGTTCCAGCAGTATCAGGCGCTTATCTCCGGTGAAACGACCGACCCCGCGCAACTCGGCAAGATTGTTGTGACGCAGCGCAGCGGAGTCCCGATCTACCTCCGGCAGCTAGCGGATATTCATCCGGCGGTGCGGGATCGACAATCGGTTGTCGCCGCTGACGGCTCTGAATCGGTGCTCATTAACATCGTGCGGCAGCCGGAGGCGAATACCGTTTCGGTCGTCGAAGGAGTCAAGAAGGAAGTCGCTGACCTGAAGCCAACGCTCCCCGCCGGCGCTGAGGTCAACGTGTTCCTGGATCAGTCGGTGCTGATTCGTGAGGCAATCCAAAGCGTCAGTGAGGCCGTGCTTATCGGCGCGATCCTGTCGGTTATCGTTCTGCTTGCGTTCCTCGGTGACTGGCTGGCTACGCTTGTCACCGCCGCGATTATCCCGGCGACGGTGCTGATTACGTTTCTGCTGATGCGGATTTCCGGGCTGACCCTGAACCTGATGACGCTCGGGGCACTCGCGATTGGGATCGGCCTTATGATCGACGACGCCATTGTCGTGGTCGAGAACGTGTTCAGGCACCTATCGCGCGGGGAGGCGCCCGATAAGGCGGTAATGAGCGCTTCGGCCGAGATTGCCGCGCCAATGATCTCCTCCACGCTGACCACGATTGTCGTATTCCTTCCGTTGATACTTCTGGCGGGGGTTGCGGGAGCGTTCTTTACCGCGCTCGCCGTGACACTCACGATTGGCCTGATGGTTTCCCTGATCCTCGCGCTTCTCGTCAGCCCCAGCTTATGCGCGGCGTTCCTGAAAGTGCCGGAGCGCGGTCATGAACACGGTCGATTCTTTGAAGCGATAATCGCGTGGTATGAGAGAGTGCTGAAGACAGCGCTCAGCGGTCGGTGGGTTCTGCCTACTGTGTCGGTCAGCATTATTGTGTTGACGCTTCTTCTGGCCACCCAGCTAGGGACCGGGTTCATGCCGACTATGGACGAGGGTTCGTTCGTTCTGGACTACAATACTCCTCCGGGAACCTCTCTTGTTGAGAGTGACCGGATACTAACGCAGATTGACCGGATTCTCAAGCAGACGCCGGAGGTCACCACATTCTCCCGCCGAACCGGTGAGGAACTGGGATTTGCCATGACCGAGCCGAACAGGGGAGATTACTCTGTTGTGCTGAAGCGTGGCCCAAGACGCGGGATCGAGGATGTGATGGATGACATCCGCACGAAGGTAGCGGAGCGCGTTCCGGGTGTGGATACGGACTTCATCATGGTGCTGCAAGACCAGATCGGAGACCTCGCGGGCGCGGCAAAGCCCGTGGAGGTCAAGCTTTTCGCCGAGGAGCAGAAAGAGCTTGAGACATCGGCCCAGACGGTCGCCGCTACGCTGGAGAGGATCAAGGGCGTAGCGGATGTGAACACAGGGATAGTGGAGGCCGGGCCGGACTTGATGGCGAGGATAGACCCCTCGAAAGCCGGACGCTTGGGCCTTACTCCCGATAAGGTGGCCGACCAGGTGAATGCGGCGCTGTACGGCGATGTCGTAACCCAGATCTTGCAGGGCGACAGACAGATCGGCGTGCGCGTGCGGTATCCGGCTGAGTATCGGTCCGACCTCGCGCACCTGTCAAGTCTGCCCATACGCGCGCCCGGAGAGTTCAACGTCCCCTTGTCGGCGCTTGCGGGGATCGAGCGCATGCAGGGCTTGACGGAGCTTAACCGTGAGGATCAACGCAGGGTCATATTTGTGACCGGTGAGCTCAACGGTCGTGACCTCGGAAGCGTGCAGCGGGATGTGGAGTCGGCCATGCGAGGAACCGACCTGCCGGCGGGTGTAACCTATGTGCTCGGGGGCGCTTTCCAGAGCCAGAAGGAGGCGTTCCAGGGAATTGTCGCGGTGCTAGCGCTTGCGGTTGTGCTGGTGTTTGCAGTCATGCTGTTCCAGTTCGGTTCGTTCACGGCGCCGATAGTGATTATCCTGATCATGCCTCTCTCCATGTTCGGCGTCGTATTCGGCCTTTGGGCGACCGGGACTCCTCTCAATGTATCCTCCCTGATGGGCGCGGTTATGCTCGTTGGGATCGTGGTCAAGAACGGTATTTTGCTGCTGGATCGGGCGCAGAAGGCGGAGCATGAGGGTTACTCGCTTGACGAAGCCGTGCTGCAGGCGGGTAGGCTGAGACTGCGACCGATCTTGATGACTACGTTGACCGCTATTCTCGGCCTTGTGCCTCTCTCACTTGGGCTGGGAGCGGGAGCCGAGATGCAGAAGCCACTGGCGGTCGCGGTGATCGGCGGACTGAGTTTCTCCACGGTATTCACACTGCTGCTTGCGCCGCTGCTATATGTATCACTCCGCCGCAGGCGCGGGCAGGCTGATCAGCAAGACCTCTGAGTTCATCCGTGCCACGAAGTTTTGCCTCTGCTGCTGCCGGGTATCCGAGACTGGGGCTGCCGCGATTTTAGGCTGAACTGTAAGTCCGGCAGGTTTCCCGCACGTCTATGGATAAGTGAACCTTGTCTCGGGATTTCCATTGCATTCAAATCCCGAAACACACGGGGTGGCATGCATTCTTCCGCGGTGGGTTTTGAAGTCTGGCCGGTTCTGGTTTATGGGGGAATAGTCCTGCTCTTGGTGGCCGGGATGATCGCCCTGTCCTATGTGCTCGGCGAGAGGCACAGCAATCCGGCGCGTAACGAACCCTATGAATCCGGCATCGAGCCGACTGGCTCAGCCCGACTGCGATACGGCGTCAAGTACTACCTCGTTGCCCTGTTCTTCCTGCTGTTCGACGTCGAAGCCGCGATTGTCTTCGCCTGGGCCGTTGCCGCGAAGGCTTTGGGTTGGGCTGGTTACTGCGTAGCGGTGTTGTTCATTGCTACGCTGGTGATCGGGCTTGTCTATGCGTGGAAGCTTGGTGGGCTGGATTGGGCCATGAAGCCTTCGGGGGGCGATTCGGAGATCGCCACCCATCAAGGATCGAAGCGATCCGAGGAAGGGCAGGAGCAATGAAGTTTCGCAGGCCGACGGAATCGAAGACCGCGCCGCTATTGACCTCATCGCCCGCGATCATGGAGAACTTCTTTATGGCGCGGCTGCAGGACCTGGTCGCATGGGGCCGACAGAACTCGATCTGGCCGTTCGGGTTCGGAACGTCCTGCTGCTTTGTCGAGATGAGCGCCGCGTTTACGAGCGAATACGACATCGCCCGGTTCGGTTCGGAGGTGATACGCGGCACCCCGCGAGAAGCCGATGTCATAGTCATCGCCGGAACGGTGTTTGTGAAGATCGCCCCGGTTATCAAGCAGCTCTACGACCAGATGATGGAGCCGAAGTGGGTGATCTCGATGGGGAGCTGCGCGAACTCGGGCGGGATGTATGACATCTACAGCGTTGTGCAGGGCGTGGATCGGTTCCTTCCCGTGGATGTATACGTTCCGGGCTGTCCTCCAAGGCCGGAAGCGTTCCTCGAGGGGCTGCTCCTGCTGCAGAACGCGATTGGCGCGGAGCGGCGGCCTCTTAGTTGGGTGGTGGGTGACGGGCAGATAGTCCGTCCGGAGCTTCCCGTGTTCAGAGACCTCAGGCGAGAGGAGCGGCAGGCGATGACCGAAATACGCCC
>Ga0209638_1002240_pt1 | contig 11963 bp, 6 predicted proteins | sample BarGraNGADG00211_FD_184490 | JGI IMG/M metagenome (GOLD analysis project Ga0209638, IMG submission 184490) | Arctic peat soil microbial communities from Barrow, Alaska - Barrow Graham LP Ref core NGADG0002-211 (SPAdes) (version 2) | ecosystem: Environmental > Terrestrial > Soil > Wetlands > Peat... | reverse complement strand
TAGTGCCGATGATCAGACCATCGTGCAGCAAGTACTCCGCAACTTGGAACTGACCCCATCAACGCCGCAGGTTCATGCACTGCCCTTCTACAGCTCTGACTACACGCCGCAGTATGCCCTGCGCGAGGTCCGTCAAGGCCAGGGGACGTTCCGCGTCGAAGTGACCGATGCCTATCATCGTCAGTGTGCTGTCAGTCGCGAACATTCGCTGCCCGTCCTTGAAGCCGCGCATATCATCGAGTGGTCCGACACGCACACCAACGACGTCACCAACGGCATCCTCCTGCGTGCCGACATCCACAAGCTGTTCGACGCCGGCTATGTCACCATTGACCCCGACGGCTACCGGTTTGTCGTCAGCAAGCGCCTCAAAGAGGACTACGACAATGGTAAGGAGTACTACCAGCTTCATGGCTCGCGCATCCTCCTGCCAGAGGATTCGACCGCGTGGCCAAACGAGGAAAGGCTCAAGAGCCACAATTCCGAGCGGTTTGCCGAATAGCTCGAGGTTGGGGGGCGTCACCTGAGCCCATGTGACGATGTTGTTTCTCGGGACTCTTGAAAGTGTTTACCTTTTAGGTTAACATAATGAGAAGAACGGAGGACAAGCGTGATTATCTTGTTCGCAAACAACAAACTGCAGAAAGAGTTTTCGGACGATAGAAAGTTGAAGCAGGTACGGGGAGATCGTCAGGCGAAGTTGATTCGACAACGCTTGTCTGAACTGAAGGCTGCCAATACGCTGGCTGACATGTGGAAGCTGCCGGCTGCTCGCTGTCACGAACTGACGGGGAACCTGAAAGGCATGGTCTCTTTGGACTTGGACTATCCCTATCGTCTGCTTGTCAGTGTCAGTGGTGAGAGTGTTCAACATCGGTCGGATGGGGGTCTTGTACACGACAGTGTGACGGCTGTCATCATCGAGAGGGTGGAGGACACACATGACTAGCAAGAGGAGATTGTACGAATACGAGGGAGAAGCTGCCTCGGCACCTGGTGACACGCTCAAGGAGACTCTGGAAGCTCTGGGAATGAGCCAGAGTGATCTGTCCCGTCGTACCGGTCTGACGCCGAAGACAATCAGTGGCATCATCAATGGCAGAGAACCTCTCAGCCAACAGACCGCACTGCAACTCGAGACGGTCCTCGGCGTTCCTGCATCGCTCTGGAACAACCTTGAGCGGCAGTACCAGGAGTATAGAGCTCGCAATGTTCAGGCTGAGCAGATGCATGCTCAGAAGAACTGGCTGCGAGAATTCCCGATGCGTCAGCTCCTCGATTGGAAATGGGTCGAGCGCTGTGCAGACGTCGGACAGCAGGTGCTGGCGTTGCTGCGGTTCTTTGGCTGTGCGAGTCCCGAGCAGTGCGACACATACCTGCAACGTGCCGCCGTTCAATACAGGACGTCGGCGGCGTTTACTGCTGACGACTATGCTCTGAGTGCCTGGCTTCGCCAAGGGGAGCGCGTAGCGCAGGAACTGGGTTGTGGTGCGTATAACGCCGATATCTTCAGACAGGCATTGCAGGATGCTAGGAAACTGACGACCGAGGCACCCCAGGTGTTTGCGCCAGAGTTGCAGGAACTGTGTGCGACCGCCGGCGTCGCAGTTGTGTTCGTTCACGAGCTGCCGGGGATTCGGGCCAGCGGGGCGGCGAGATGGTTGACACCCGATAAGGCACTCATTCAGCTGAACTTGCGCTACAAGTCTAATGATCAACTTTGGTTCAGCTTCTTTCATGAGGCCGGCCATGTGTTGTTGCATGGAAAGCGCCAAGTCTTCATCGACGGACAGGACGACGAACCGAACGAGCTGGAACAGGAAGCAGACAGGTTCGCTAGTGACACGCTCATTCCAGCGCGCGCATACAGCAGTTTCGTACAAAGAGAGAAGTTCACGTCTTCAGCAATCACCACGTTCGCCCGTGAACAGCAAGTTGCTCCTGGCATCATCGTTGGCAGATTACAGCATGAAAAACGTGTGAGGCACAACATGTTGAACGGACTGAAACAGGGATTGACGTGGGGTGAACAGACCGACGGGGTCCGATAAGATATCTAGTATGAAGAGATCCTGGTTGACGGTGATCCGCGAGACTCCTGACGACGCACAGTTCACCGCACAATTCACCTATTTCTGTGCGCACCTCCCGACACCATCAGATATGATGCAACACTAGGGGACGCATGAGATGACTCCGCACAAACCGAAGATTTCCAATATTACTCCGTCTGGAGCTCGGCGGGCAGGTGACTATTATCAAGACGTTCGTGCGGCGAAGTTCCTTGTCGAGTGGCTGAACGAACCTCAGAAGTACCGGTATGTGATTCTTGAAAATGACGAAGCAGGGTCTCTTGACGATATTACTGCTGAGACGCAAGATGGCCAATTGGTCCTGATCCAAGTCAAGTATACGACGGATACAGAAGCTTATCCCTTGACATTCAAAGTCTTGCTTGCCAAGCCCAGAGGTAAGACGCACCGAGGAAGGTCCTTGTTGCAGAAATGGTCTGATTCGCTGAGGGAACATCCACCAGACCAAATACGGCTGGCGACTGTTGAGACAAATCGCCGTGCGGGTGATGATCTTCAGAAGTGCCTCGAGAACGGTCACGTCAACTTGGCTCGTATTGAGCCAACTATACGCCGGAAGATAGTTGAGCAACTTGGCGAAGAAAAGGCGACGGAACTCTTCAGCACGTTCATCTTCGAAGTTGGTTTGCCAAGTATAGACGAAACAGAGGAATCCGGACGCTGGCTTCTCCGGACGCTTAATCCCCAGTGTCGTGACGCATGGGATAGCCTCATGAGGGCGATCCGAGATTGGATCGTCAAACCCTCTTCTCTTCCTGAGGACTCTCACATAGATCTACGTGCTGTCCAAACAGCGGCACGCTGGTTCGTGTTGCGCGAAATCGATGAGCAATTTCGTGTGCCAAGCGACACGATGGTACCGGATGATATTGTGTTTCAATCAATGCTCACTGAACTTGAAGCCGGAAGCCGAGTGTTACAGGTCATCGGTGCACCAGGCTCGGGCAAGAGCACTCTGCTCACCATGTTCGCTGAGAGTATGAAGAGACAAGGCCATGCGGTCTTGCGTCACCACTACTTCATCTCGATGGCTGATACGACTGAACGCAGGTACTCAGCCGAGGTGACGATGGAGTCCTTGATGCAGCAGATCAAGGAGTTCGGGACAGGCCTATTGGGACCAGAAGAAGATCGCCTGAGTCCTGACCCTCGCCAACCAGGCGAACTCGGGAGTTGGCTCAGGAGTTGCGCCAGCAAGATGAAGGAGCGGCAACACCGTCTGATTGTGATCATAGACGGATTGGACAATGCTTATCGTGAGTCACCGCACAACGCCCAGGATGAGCTGGAGAACGTCTTTCAGGTACTCCTCCCCCCACCAGAAGGTATGTACGTCGTCATTGGCAGTCAGGCCATTCCTCAAGAACAACTTCCGGATGCATTGACCAGTCGCGTTCATCATCCGAGAGTCAAGCGAATGCCTCGGCTGTCCATCGATGCAGTAGAGAACTGGCTTGAAGACCATGGTGTGGAATCCATGAGTGTTGATCCGAGAGTGCTGGAGAGCGTAGAGCGACGCCACGAGCTGGCGGTTGCGATCATTGATGCGTCCGGTGGGCTTCCATTGGCCTTCCGGCTGCTGCAAAACCAGGCCATGGCAAGTAAGTTACTCGTGGACGAGCATTCCATATCCAGATTTCCCAAAGTCATCGATGGCAACATAGAAGACTACTACTCCCGTCTCTGGGCTCGGCTGAGCCAAGTTGCTCGCTTCATGCTGAGTCTCCTGGCGCAATTTCGGTGGCCGTGGCCAATATCGGGAATTTGCCAGTGTATGAGACGGGGTGACTACAGCTCTGGTGAAGTAGACAACGCGCTTTCGGAGATTCGCTACTTGTTGTCCCAGGACCCCGGTCCCGTGACAGTGTTCCACACAAGTCTCTCTTGGTTTGTAGGAGGACAACCCGAGTTTGAGGAATGGAAGCCCAGACTCACCGGCACGATCGTACGCTGGCTGGAAAATGATGCCCCTGATGCATACCGGAGAGCTCACCTGTGGATAATCCGGGCGAGCGAACAAGATGTAACGGAATTGGTGAACCAGCCCGAGCGCGGTTGGCTTGTGGATTCGCTGCGTCACCATACTCCGCGAAGATACATCTCGCAGATTCTAGAGGAAAGCGGCGAGAATGCCCTGAAGCAGCGTCGATTTGACGTTTTTGCCCGGAGATCGCTCCTGCAGGACTACGTTTTCGATGTGTTTGGCTACGACGACAATGGCGAAGGAGCGGTTAGCACGCTGCTATCTGGTCAACTGGTCAGGTACGCGTCGGAGGGTCTTGCAGATCAGTTGGAGGGAGAGATCAGTAGCCTCAGTGATAGTGAAGTCCACGTTCTCTTCGCATATCTCCATGAAGTCGGAGATGAGTCTGGAGCAGGAAGATGTCTGGAGGAGATCAAGGACAGAATAGCAGGAAGTGGATCACACGTTTCACAATTCGACAAGCTTTCCGAAAGACTAGCATATTGTGCCGACATGCAGACCTGCTTGCCAGATGCATCGGCAGACAGTTTTCTCCTTCGGATTCAGCGCAACAGAGAGTCCGTCTGGGGGGCAGTAATCGCGGCAGGCTATGGCAAGGCCATACTGAGACACAAGCGTGTCGCGCTCGCGCACGATCTTTTGATGCATGCTGCCGAATTGAAGCCGAAGGAGATCAACAGTTGCTTCCCGTGGTTGTATACACTTCTCATTGAGCAGAGTTCCTATACGCGATCCGACGTTTCCAACGAGAGTCTCGCTTCCTCGAGTCCATGGCCTCACATGCTGCTTGTGTCATCAGGATCGGACTACTCCGAGATTCCCCCGATTACGCTGCCAAACGCGAACGAGGTTTTCGCCCTTGATGGTTTCATGCGGGGGGATGAACCTGACCGGCCTCGTCGGATCGTGGATTTGTTCTTCTCCTTCTTCGTGAGCTACGCAACGGGCCACGAGACAGCCGTACACAATTGGTGTGACGGGGTGTCTTCGACTGAGTGGCTGTCGAGCTTCGTTCTCTTACTAGCGGGAGCCGCCAGAAGTCTGTTCCGGCGAGGCTTGCCGGGCGGTGACGGAGAATGGACTCCTCTATATACCCGTTTCGCTGAGTTGGATCCATCTCCTCGTAACGAGCAGTCCAGCGACTACTTCTTGGTATCAGACTGTCGGAAGGCGCTCGTTGACATTATGCTTCTGTCTTCCTGCGTAGACTCCTCAAGAAGAGAGAAGCATGAGGAACTCGAGATGACCGCTGCGCTGCGTACTTCGTGGTTCATTCCGGATCGCTTCGTTGAGTCTTTGGTAGATCTTAACCGCGTTGGACCGTGGAGCGGCGTCGCCGATATAGTCTGCAAATCATTCACCAAGAACCTACATGTTGAGCCACAAGAGGGGTTCATGGGTTGCGCAAAAAGGTTGGCACTCTATTCGGAATTTGCGCGTCAGGCAGGAACAGCGTGGAAGGAGCTGGCCGACCTGAGTTGTGAGTACTTGGTCGGCTATGGATGGCGCAAGGACATCTTCATGTTTGATCTGCTGCAATGTGCTGATGAGCTGAGTCTCAGCGCCCCTGACGTGGCTCGACGTATTCTCAAGAAGGTTTCCAGTCCGGCGCTCTCGGTGTTGTCATTCACTGATGGTAGCGAGACACATGGATTGCCAGACGCGCTCGCATCGACAATGATTTCGGTGTGCCCGGATCGGATTCTCCCGTACTATAACTGGCTTCAGAACCGAGAGAGGTATCGTGATGCAGGGCATGTTTTTGCATGCTGGATACAGAGTTCGACCTTCGACACGAGTTGGGACTGCGCGTTGGGCGCGACGTCGAGCGATTCGGAGTCGATACTGGAACTCAAGAAACGCTGTGAAACCGACTCGCGAGCGCAGAGCATTCTTGCTGCGGTTGAAGAGCGGTACGGCGGAGTGGAAGGCCGAATACAGCCGACCGACTCGGAACCGCTTATTGCCAAGACAAAGACCGTCGAGGGAATTCCTGATCCAAGTCTCTATCCTCCTGATCACTTAGAGGCCTTTCTCTTCGAAGCCCGCGCAGCGGCTTGGAACGAGGACGTAGTTGCTGGCTGGCTGCAATTCTGGATCAACGATGGACGGGGAGACGAGGCCATCAGTTCTTTGGATAGGCTATACCATCGGGACTGGCGTCGAACGAACACGGGGCTGGAAACCTATCTGCAGATTCGGTCGGTTGTCGGAAGAGATGCGGCCTTTGTCTGGCTTGTGAGAGCGAATCGAGGGTTTCGTGGATGGTCACCGAACTTCATGCATCTGGACAAATCAGAGGCTCTGTGGAAGGAAGTGAAGACTCGATTTCCCGAGAACTGGCTCCGATTCATAGAGGAGACAGTGTATAGCGAAGAAGGCGACGAGAACATTGGCACACGCGGAATGCTGGCGCGGCTAACTCGATATCTCGTTCTTCAAGGACAGATTGGCGCTGCTTGTGATCTGGCTGAGGGGGCTTCTGTCCTGCTTGAACAACTGATTCCTACCGGAGTATCTGTTGAGTTGGTTCAGCCGGAGTGGCTGGAACAATCATGAGTGCCACTGATGAGTCCATCAGGACTCTCCTGAACAGACTGTACTGGCCTATTCCAGATGTAGCCTCGGCTTCTTGTGAGGAGATCGCCGCACTTCTGGCGAGCCCGGAAACGTCACAGACCATGGCAGATGCAATCGTCAGTTCGCTTGCACAACAGGAGTCTGAGTATCGCGTTGCTGTGGGCCTTCTGCCCGTTGTGTACGCACGAGATGTTTTCGGCACCGAGCTAGGAAGACTCCCTTCGCTGGGAAGACTCATTTCCGCGATACATCGCCCCTCGCCGTTGGCCAGCTCATACCTAAGGACTCTCGGTGCATCAGACTGGTTGCTCGAAACACAGACGCCGCAATTCATGACCATTGATGGGGTCCACTCGGCCGTGGATGACGATTCCTTCAGGGTCATGGATGAACATGGCGCCCCCCAGTCCTTCCTCCAGATGGTGCAAAGGCTGTCCGAGTCTACTCACATCGATTGCATGGAGCACATGCACGGCGAGTATTGCAGTCTCATGAGGGATCCGGAGAATCGCGACTTGGATCTGGATCCAGACATCACTTGGGATCACAACAGAGAATACGTTCCCATTGTCACTCGTACTGTCGAGGTCTACATGTCTGCTTACCTGCGGACTCTTTCTTGGTTGATATACAGACGTGTTCTGACAAATCGAGAAGGCGAGAAGCGGGCGGCTATCGCCAGTCCAGCAATTCTAGGGTATTGGCGCACGAAGGCCGTGAGTGTGCCATCGTGGTGGCCTTGGCTCGGCAACATCGGAGACGCCGAGGCGGCGAACCAGGTGCGGAGGGCCATAGAAGTCTTGGGAGAGGGAGATCACGGCTTGGCAGGCGAGTCTCCCATCTTGGAGGCGTCTGGAAGAGTGGCATCCGGGGACTGCGTGACGGACCTGGACATCCTGAGCTATCTCACGGACGGAGCAGAGACTCCCGAGGAAAGCACTTGGGGAGCTGACTTTGAGTGGCTTGAGGGAAAGACTGCCGTGGCTCCGTTGGGCACACATCTTCCTTTGACGATGCCAGCCAGCGAGTCAATGCCTACATCGTATATGGTCCAGGGCGCCACACTCTGTGCGGCATCGACATCACTACACCTCCGGCTGTGGGGTAGCTGGCATTGGGCATCGCTAGTCCGTGGGTTGCATGCACCTTCTGAGTGGCTGTCCACTGGAGGGGTTGCGATCAGCTGTAAGGATTTCGAGGTCGCCTACGACTGTGGCGATTCGCGTCACGCTTCATTGATCCGATGGAACTCTGGTCTGCGCAGTACATGCACGCTTCTTGATGCGCACGATTTCCATGGCTTGGGCTTCGTCATGCCGTCAAATGGAACCGCTCTGCTTGGGACGAAGCACACACTCGACACGGTCAGGGAGCAGACGGGGATGCATCTGGCTTGGCTATGCCGAGTGAGATGCTACTCACAGAAAGACGGTTACGGATCGTACGAGGTCGTTGACTCTTTCTTCCCGGTAGTTCCCTAACTCATCGCTCTCCCACACCGCTTAGGAGTGAGTTACAACTGTCTTGAGGCGACAGAGGCACTACGTCTTTTTCCAGGACAAGGAGACTGCGGACTACGTAAGGTCGAGGATGGAATAATTGGCATCGGCCTGAGTTGGCTCGGTGCTTGGGCGGGCAGCGTATCAACCTTTACCAATAGGGTTTTGGAGCTATGATGTGCATGTTGGAGCAGACTCTGGCTACCGCCGAGCAAGCGGGAGGGAAAGGTGGTCGAGATTGACTGGTGCAGATGATTTGCGGTTTAGAAAGCAGTTCTCGGGGCACGAGTCCTTTTCCCTCAGATATCCTTGGCTGAAGAAGGGATATGAAGAGATTCGCAAGGATTCCGGCACTTTTGCTGCAGATGATGCAGTAGTGCGGCTTGGCGTTGGTAAGAACATGGTGCAATCGATCCGCTACTGGTGTCTGGCCACTCGAGTGCTGGTCTCGAAGAGTTCGTCGCATGGACACGTTCTGGGTCTGAGCGACTTAGGGAACCGACTCCTTAGCGACACAGGGTGGGATCCCTATGTCGAAGATGAAGGCACCGCTTGGCTGCTGCACTGGAATTTGTGCAGCACGGGTAGTTGGACCCCCACATGGTATTGGGCGTTCAACTTCCTTCCCAATGCTGCGTTCACCCAGCCAGCCTTGGTGATGCTGCTGTCCGATTGGGTGCGTGAGCTTGGGTGGGACGACGTAGCTGCGTCGACGATGAAGAGAGACTTGGAGTGCATGATCCACAGCTACTGTACTCGCAGGATTGGATTGAAGGCTCCCCTGGAATCCATCAGCTGTCCTCTGCAGGGACTTGGTCTTGTCGAATGGGACGCCGGTTCTGGACTACTGCATTGGCCCACAGGGAACAGACCGAGTCTTCCTGTCGCCGTCTTCACATACGCTTTGTGCGAGTATTGGTGGAAGACTCAACCGCACAGATCCTCACTTGACATTCAGGAGGTCTGTTTTGCGGAAGGATCTCCTGGTCGTGTTTTCAGACTAGACGAGGAGTCTGTCTTGGACTACGTTAACCAGATTGCTGCTGTCACGGCGGATTCGCTGATTCTGGAGAAGACCCCCCTTGTAAACCGACTTGTTGCGAAGAAGGTCGTGACACAGAGTCTTGGGTTCGACATTCTGGATGCATACTATAGCAACTAGAAGGCAGAAGTCGGCAGTCTCTGTCAGCAGGGACTTTTTGCGCTCAGTCAACATAGAGCAGGACTTCTTGAACGCGGCTCCTGTTAAGTTACTACCAACGCATAGCGTCCAGAGGTGTCTAGCTCTCATGCTGAGGGGAGTTAATGAGCCTGTCTATAGAGCTCAGATGCTGACCGGGGCCTATGGTTCTGGAAAGTCCGCAGTAGCACTTGCCATGGCTCAATTGCTGGACGCCAGGACCGGGATTCGAGAGAGGCGTGCCTTGGCTAGCTGCATGGACCCTCTTGGCAATGCTGACTTCCTCGATTCGGTGGTGGGGCACTACCGAGTGGTGGCTGCGAGCGCTCGCAAGGAGGCCTTAGGGTCTAGTCTCCTTAGGGCGGTTGGGTTGGCTTTCGCCGACCGGAAGTCCATCCTGAGATCCAGCGGATGGACGCGATTCGCGCATGATATCGACGCTGGAATGATCCCTGTTGACGATCCCAGTCTCGTTGAGCAACTGCAATCTTTGGCTCAGCAGACGGTTCAGGAGACCGGGGAGCGCGGACTGGTTGTTGTCATGGATGAGCTTGGGCAGGTACTTGAACACGCGGCAGAGCACCCCGACAATGGAGATGCGCATTTGTTGCAGGTAATCGCGGAAGCTGCGGTGCGGAGCGACTCGCCCGAGCTCTGGTTCTTGGGAGTGCTCCATGAAGAAGGGGCGGAACTGTCAGATCGTCTCGGCAAGCGGGGTCGTGACCAATGGCGCAAAGTGGAGCAGCGTTTCGTAGAAATCCCCTGTGTCCCTGACCGCGAGGATACGATTAGACTTGTCAGTGCCGCAATGCTAAGCGGACGGACTCGGAAGAAGGTGCCTGCAGCCATGGTGAGTCTTATATCGAGTTGTCAACCACTTTGCCCAGTCGGTCTGACGCAACAAGCGTTCGGGCAGCTTTGTGCTGACGCCTATCCGCTCCATCCGGCTGTGTTGCTCGCGCTGCCTTTGCTTGCTCAGAGTCTTGGCCAGAGTCATCGATCTGTGTTGTCCTTTATCTTGGCTCCTGAACCTCACGGATTCCAAGAATGGTGTTCCAAGAAGTCGACACACGGGGGGGATGGCCTGTTCGGATTGCCGGACCTCTATGACTATATCTGCGCTGTTCTACCCATCAAGAGAGAAGCAGATGCTTCAGAAGCGAGCACCTTGGCTGACGCCGAGGAAGTTCTGATTCGCCTTGGGCCGGAGCGTGAGACAGATTCCTGCGTCGTTAAGTCAATTGCAGTCATGGACCTGATCGGGGGAGCGAGCGGGCTCAAGCCATCCCCTGCTGTGCTGAAGCTGGTCTTGACGGGGCTCGGTCGTGGTGTCGGACAGGTGTCACAGTCAATCAGAGCTCTTGAGAAGGAACGTCACATCGTCTTTAGGCCCATCGGCGGTCGCTATCATGTTTGGCAGGGGAGCGACGTTGATCTAACCACGCGGGCCACCGCTGCTCATGGGGCGCTGGACCCCACATTTGACCTGACTGAGATGGTACAGACCCTGGAACCTCCTGCAGCTATTGCAGCGAGACGACACTCGATCGACACGGGAGTACTAAGAGTCGTTTCGAGTCGAACAGTGTCTGCGTCGCAGTTGCCCAATGCTTTCCAGGAGGCGCCGCAAACGGGCGTCGTTCTGTACTGTCTGACTACGTCGGCGGAGGAGCTGGAGCTTGCTCAGAACCTCCTGCGGCATTGCACACAACAGAACATCCTGGGCGTTGTTGCGCGGGACAATGGACAGCTTGCGGCAGCGGCCCGAGAGGTGGCCGTCCTCGACTGGATCACGGAGCACACTCCGGAACTCGAAGGGGACCGAGCTGCGCGGCGGGAGCTGGGTCAACGTGTCTTAGAGGCGAGGACTATCCTACGGCAGTTATGGGCTAGCGCGTTTGGTCCGCATGCCGGAGGAGTGGTGTTTTGGCAGGGGAATCCCATTCAACCGGCGACCGTGAGGAGACTCCGAGGTCTGGCTTCGGACATGTGCGATGTGATCTATAGCCGAAGCCCCAAGGTTCGGAATGAACTGCTAAACTGTGACAAGCTAAGTTCACAGGCAGCTGCGGCACGGCATTCGCTCGTCGACCATATGGTGACTAGTCGTACCAGCCCCCTACTACTGATTGAAGGGTATCCGCCGGAAAGAAGCATGTACGAGTGTGTCCTGCTGGAGACCGGTATCCACCAAAGGGAGGCGTCTGGCAAGTGGGGGCTTGGAGAACCTTCGCCGGAGGATCCTTCAAGGATGCTTCCTGCATGGCAATTCATGGAGCAGCTCATAAGACGCGATGCTCCCTCCAAGCAAATCTCTGTGAGTGACCTGGTCACCGCTTTGTGTGCCCCACCGTTTGGATTGACTCTCGGGCTAGTTTCCGTGATCGTTATCGCCTACATCCTTGGCAACGATCGCACCGTGAGTGTCTATGAGAACGATGCCTTTGTGCCGCGTCTGTCTACGCCGGTCTTTGAACGCATGCTTAAGTCCCCGAGCTCTTTCTCGTTGGGCTGGTGTGGAGCGGCTGGAGCTCGACAGGAAGTTGTTGCACGACTTGCGCGAGGGTTGGGCGTAGCGCAAGGGGTTGTGCCGGTCGTCCGAGGTCTACTTGAGCGCATCTCCGTGC
>Ga0209638_1002239_pt1 | contig 11964 bp, 9 predicted proteins | sample BarGraNGADG00211_FD_184490 | JGI IMG/M metagenome (GOLD analysis project Ga0209638, IMG submission 184490) | Arctic peat soil microbial communities from Barrow, Alaska - Barrow Graham LP Ref core NGADG0002-211 (SPAdes) (version 2) | ecosystem: Environmental > Terrestrial > Soil > Wetlands > Peat... | reverse complement strand
AGGTTGACGAGTGTGGTCTTGCCGGCTCCGGTCGGCCCGACGATAGCGACTGTCTGACCAGGTTCGGCGACGAGGTTCAAGTGCTCGATCAGAGGAGTGTCGGAATCGTACCGGAACGAGACGTCCTCGAAGACGACGCGACCGGAGACCTCTGCGGGCCGGACAGCGCCCACGGGCTCTTCCGACTGCTCCGGCGCATCCAGCAGCTCGAACACCCGCTCGGCGGAGGCCACACCGGACTGCAGCAGGTTCATCATCGCGGCGACCTGGGTGATCGGCTGGGTGAACTGGCGCGAGTACTGGATGAATGCCTGGACGTCGCCCAGGCTCATCGTGCCGGAGGCCACCCGCAATCCACCGATCACGGCGATCACGACGAAGTTGAGGTTCGCGATGAACATCATGGCCGGCTGGATGATCCCGGAGATGAACTGCGCCTTGAAGCTCGCCTCGTACAGCGATGCGTTCTGCTCGTGGAACTCGCGCGACGCGGCCTCCTGCCGGCCGAAGACCTTGACCAGTGCGTGCCCCGTGTACATCTCCTCGATGTGGGCGTTGAGGGTTCCGGTGCGCGCCCACTGCGCCGTGAACTGCGGCTTGGACCGCTTGGCGATCGCCGCCGTCACCACCCCGGCCACCGGGATGGTGACCAGCGCGATCAAGGCGAGCAGCGGGGAGATCCAGAACATCATGGCGAGCACGCCGACGATCGTCAGGACCGACGAGATGAGCTGGCTCAGAGTCTGCTGCAGGGTCTGGGCGAGATTGTCGATGTCGTTCGTGACCCGGGACAGCAGGTCGCCACGCGACTGCCGGTCCAGATAGCTGAGCGGTACCCGACCGAGCTTGGTCTCGACGCTCTCGCGCAGCCGGAACACCGTGCGCTGGACGACGCCGGTGGTCAGCAGGCCCTGCAGGTACCCGAACAGCCACGCGCCGAGGTACAGGGCGAGGACCACCAGCAGGATGCGTCCTAGGGCCGTGAAGTCGATCCCCTGCCCTGGGATGACGTGCATCGCCGCGAGCATGTCCGCCAATCGGCCCTGACCCTGTGCACGCAACGCCGCCACGGCCTGCTCCTGGGTGACACCCGCCGGCAGCCGCTTCCCGATGACGCCCTCGAAGATCAGGTTCGTGCCGTTCCCCAGCACCTTCGGGCCGAGCACCATCAACGTCACGCTCACGACCGACAGGGCGACGACCGTGCCGATCACCAAGCGTTCGGGACGCAGCACGCCGAGCAGCCGGCGCAACGACGCCCGGAAGTTCGCCGCCTTCGCCGTCGGCATGCCCATCCCCATCATCGGGCCACGGCGGGGGCCACTCGGCCGCCCAGCGGGAGGCCCGGCCGGCGCGGCCGCCGCGGGACGCTTCTCGGCGCTCACGCCGCCTCCTCCTCGGTCACCTGCGAGAGGACGATCTCCCGGTAGGTCTCGTTGCTCGCCATCAGCTCCTCATGCGTCCCGATGCCCGCGACGACGCCCTCGTCGAGGACGACGATCCGGTCGGCGTGGCGGATGGTGCTCACCCGTTGTGCGACGACGATCACCGTCGCGTCTCGGGTCTCGGGTCCGAGCGCCCGTCTCAGCGCCGCGTCGGTCGCGAAATCGAGCGCCGAGAAGGAGTCGTCGAACAGGTAGATCTCGGGACGCCGCACGATGGCCCGCGCGATCGCGAGCCGCTGCCGCTGGCCACCGGAGACATTTGTGCCGCCCTGGGTGATCGAGGCTTCCAGTCCGCCCATCTCCCGCACGAAGTCGCTGGCCTGCGCGACGTCGAGGGCGTGCCACAGCTCGTCGTCGGACGCGTCCTCCTTGCCGTAGCGCAGGTTTGAGGCGACCGTGCCGGTGAACAGGTACGGCTTCTGCGGCACCAGCCCGATCGCGCTCCACAGCGAGTCCAGGGCCAGGTCGCGCACGTCGACGCCGTCCACCAGGACGGTCCCGCCGGTCACGTCGTACAACCGCGGGATCAGGTCGAGCAGCGTCGTCTTGCCGGAACCGGTCGAGCCGATGATCGCCGTGGTCTCGCCGGGCTCGGCCGTGAAGCTCACGCCACGCAGCACCGGGTCGACCGCACCGGGGTAGCGGAACTCGACGTCCCGCACCTCGAGGTGCGCCCGCGAGGTCATCGCGCCGGCTGGCTCGAGCGGTGGCACGACCGTCGACTCGGTGTCGAGGACCTCGTTGATCCGCTCGGCCGAGATCTCGGCACGCGGTACGAGCATGAACAGCATCACCGCGAACATCACGGACATCAGGATCTGCATGATGTAGCTGAGGAACGCGATCAGGGAACCGACCTGCATCGAGCCGTCACCGACCCGGTGGCCGCCGAACCAGATGATGCCGACTGTCGACAGGTTCATGATCAGGAACACGGTTGGGAACATCAGCGCCATCCAGCGGCCGACCCCGACCGAGACCTTCATCAGGTCCTTGTTCGCCCCGGCGAACCGGTCCCGCTCGTGCTCGTCACGGACGAACGCGCGGATGACCCGGACGCCGGTGATCTGCTCGCGCAGCGTCCGGTTGATGGTGTCGATCCTCTTCTGCATGCTGCGGAAGAGCGGACGCATCTTGCCCACCGCGAGCGCCAGCACACCGGCCAGCAACGGGACGACGACGAGCAGGATTCCGGAGAGCTCGACGTCCTCGCGCAGCGCCATGATGACGCCCCCGATCATCATCACCGGCGCGGCGATCATCATCGTCAGGCTGAGCATCATGACCATCTGGACCTGCTGGACGTCGTTGGTCGTGCGCGTCAGCAGGGTGGGCGCGCCGAAATGGCCCAGCTCGCGAGCGGAGAACGTCTGGACATGGTCGAAGACGGCGGCGCGGACATCCCGGCCGAGCGACATCGCGACCCGCGCGCCGAAGTAGACGGCCGCGATCGAGCACACCACCTGGACCAGCGTGACTCCGAGCATCTGGCCACCGAGGTTCATGATGACCGAGGTGTCACCCTTGGCCACCCCGTTGTTGATGATGTCGGCGTTCAGGTTCGGCAGATACAGGTTCGCCATCGACTGAATCAGCTGGAGGACGACGACGACCGTCAGCGGGCGCGTGTACGGCTTGAGGTACTCGCGCAGCAAGCGCATCAGCATGAGGACTCCTGGTTGGTCAGCGCGCCGTCGAGGAAGAGCTCGACGATGTCGTCTGCGGTAAGGGCGGGTTCGGGACCCGCGAGGGTCGGCCGACTCGCGGTGAGGACGATGGTCATCAGCAGCCGCGCGCACACGTCGGGCTCGCGGCGCAGCTGGGATCGGTAGGGCTCGAGCACCCCGGCGAGTGCCTTGCCGATGAGCTCGAGCGGATGGAGGGCTCCGGAACCGGACGCTCCGTGATGGAACCCGGCCAGTCGCCGATGGCTGCCGGACGGCTTGGCGGTCGAGGCAGGATCCGTCTCGTCGAGCTGACGCAGAGCGACAAGAAGACCGGTCACATCGCGGCTCCGGCTCAGCATCACCCGGACCACCTCGGCGAGGGTGATGTGCAGATCTGACGCGGGCGCGATCGCGGCGAGCGCGGCGATGGCGGGCGCCGGGTCGAGCGCCTGCTCGACCGCGGCCCTCAAGATCGCCGGCTTGTCCGGGAAGACCCGGAACAGAGTGCCCTCGGCGACCCCCGCCGCTTCCGCCAGCTCGCGCGTCGTGACGCTGATCCCCCGGTCGCGCAACAGCGGCACGGTCGCAAGCAGGATCGCAGCGCGGCGCTCGTCGGGCGTCATCGGCGCGCCTCGGCCGCTCGCACCGTGACCGACGCCGCCGACGACCGCAGGCAGCGCGGTTCGAAGGTCCAGGTTGTCAGGCGTGTTCGGGCGCACGAGGGGATGCTACACCAATGAGTGAGCGCTCACTCATTGGTGTCAAGCACCGGACGGCAACCCACGACGGATGCACCCCCGGGAGCGTTCGTCAGGTGAGCGGCGGCACCGGGGGTGTCGGGGGCACCGGGGGTGTCGGGGGCACCGGCGGCACCGGAGGTGTCGGCGGTACGAGCGGCGGGGCCGGTGGCGTCGGGTGCTGGCCGGCCTCGACCTCGGGGTTGAAGCGCCGACCGCTGGCCCGACCAGCGCTGGTGGCGTCGGCCGATGCGGCCTCCGCCTGTCGCCGCGCCTCGGCCAGAGCGGCCGCCGGGTCGACCAGCGCCGGCCCCAGGTCGAGCGGCTCGCGCTCCACCATCGGTGCCTCGCCGCTGGGCGCCTCGCCTGCCGCTCCCCCACCGAAACCGACCGCGATCGAGCCGAGCGCCGCGGTGAACTCGGTCGGGACGATCCAGAGCTTGTTCGAGTCGGTCTGCGCGATCTTCGGCAACATCTGGAGGTACTGGTACGCGAGCAGCTTCGGGTCGGCGTCGCCGCGGTGGATGGCGTCGAAGACCTGGAGGATGGCGCGCGACTCGCCCTCGGCGCGAAGGATGGCGGCCTGGGCCGCACCTTCAGCGGTGAGGATCGCGGCCTGCTTCTGGCCCTCGGCGGTGAGGATCTGCGACTGCTTGACGCCCTCGGCCGTGAGGATCGCCGCACGACGGTCGCGCTCGGCCCGCATCTGCTGCTCCATCGAGCCCTGGATGCTCGCCGGCGGGTCGATCGACTTGAGCTCGACCCGGTTGACCCGGATCCCCCAGCGCTCGGTCGCCTCGTCGAGCACGCCGCGGAGCTGTCCATTGATCTGGTCACGACTGGTCAGCGTCTGCTCGAGGTCCATCGAACCGATCACGTTACGCAGCGTCGTCACGGTCAGCTGCTCGATGCCGGTGATGTAGTTGAAGATCTCGTACACGGCGCCCTTGGGGTTGGTCACCTGGAAGTAGATGACCGTGTCGATGCTCACCACGAGGTTGTCCGAGGTGATCACCGGCTGGGGCGGGAACGAGACGACCTGCTCGCGCAGGTCCACCTTGGCGCGCACCCGGTCCACGAACGGGATCAGCAGGTGAAGGCCCGCGTCGAGGGTCCGGGAGTACCGACCGAGCCGCTCGACGATCAGCGCAGACGCCTGCGGCACGATCCGCACCGAGCGGACCAGCGCGATGACGACGAACAGCGCAACAAGCGCGAGGACCAGCATGCCAGCGACCTGGCCACCGCTCGGGTTCGAGGAGAACATGGGATCGACTCCAGTCAGTGAATGTGCGTGGACACGGCTTCGACAACAGCGGTCGCGCCCTCGATCCGCGCCACGCGGACCTCGGACCCGACCGGATGGACAACGCCTTCTTCTGAGCTGCGCGCCGACCAGACCTCACCGACGAGCTTGACCCGCCCGCCATGGTCCGACACTTCCGACACGACGACGGCGGTCCGGCCGACCTGTGCGGTGACGTTCGTCTCCTCGAGTGGCATCCGGGCGCGCAAGCGTCGCAACAGCCAAGGGCGCAAGGCGACCAGGAGTGCGACCGACACGACGGCAGCGACGAGCGTCTGAACGACCGGGTTGGCGCCGAGCCCCGCGGCGAGCGCGCCGGCGAGCGCGCCTCCGGCGAACATCAGGAGCACCAGCGACAGAGAGAGGAGCTCGATCACGCCGAGGACGAGCGCCCCTCCGACCCACCACATCCAGCTCATGCCGGTTGCCTCCTCGTTCGACGGCCTGGCCGCGGTCGGACGACGTTCGTTAGATCGTCCACCGGACTGTCTCGATCCTAGGCGCAGGTGATCCCCCGTGGCGGGGAACCGCAGCGGTCAGCGAGATGCGCGCGCGGCGAAGCGGTCGTCGCGTCGCTCCACCTCGAGTGCCAGGCCGAAGGCCTCCGAGAGCTGCTCGGAGCGGATCACCTCGGTCACCGGACCGGCCGCCGAGACGCGGCCGTCCTTGAGCAGGAGTGCGTGCGTGAACCCCGGCGGGATCTCCTCGACGTGGTGCGTGACGAGGACCAGCACCGGGCATCTCGGGTCGCCCGCGAGCTCCGCCAAAGCGCCCACCAGCTCCTCCCGGGCCCCCAGGTCCAGGCCGGCTCCTGGTTCGTCCAGCAGCAGGATCTCCGGGTCGGTCATCAGCGACCGGGCGATCTGGACCCGCTTGCGCTCGCCCTCGCTCAACGTCCCGAACAGCCGGCCGGCGAGATGGTCGACGTCGAACACGTTCAGCAGCGCATGCGCGCGATCATGGTCGAGGGTCTCGTAGCGCTCCCGCCACCGCCCGGTCCGGCTGTACGCCGCCGTCAGGACGACGTCGAGCACGGTCTCCCCCGGTGGTATCCGGTCGGCGAGCGCGGCACTCGCCAGGCCGATCCGCGGGCGGAGCTCGAACACGTCGACCCGCCCGAGGCGCGCCCCGAGGATCGTCGCGGTCCCGGAGCTCGGATGGAGCCGACCTGCGGCGACCTGTATCAACGTCGTCTTCCCGGCGCCGTTGCGCCCGAGCACGACCCACCGCTCGTCGTCGTTCACGGTCCACGTGATCGAATCGAGGATCGTCGTCGTGCCGCGCCGCACCGTGACGTCCTGCAGCTCGAGCACCGAACTCATGAGCCCGACACTAACCGGCGCGGGGCGCACATTCTGGTTGCACGCGCGCATACCGTGGAGCCGTGGACAAGACGCCGGAGCTCTTGCGGCTGCCGCGCTCGGTCCTGCTCGCGGTCTGGCTCGACGGCGTCGGGACGGCCGGGGTGACCGTTCGCGACCTGCTCAAGGCGGTGCAGGGCGACGACGAGCCGCACTCGGTGCGCGGACCGGACGACTTCGGCCCAGCCGGCAGCGGTCTCGCGGACCTGGTCGCCGCCTGGGCCGGTGGGCCGCGCGCGGTCACCGCCGTCGTCGCGACGCCGGAAGACCCGTTCGGACTCCCCGGAGACGTGGTGGAGGCCATCGGTGCGGCCGAAGGATGCGTGCTGATCGAGCTTCCCGACGGCGCTTATGCGGCGGTCCCCGAGGTGGTGCGATTCGGCACCGTCCTCGAGCAGGGCCACGAGGTCACCTGGGACGTCCGCCGGATCGAGCCGTGGCACGGCTCCCTCGGCTCGGGTCTAGGTGGGCTGACCGAGGCCGAGCGCGAGATCCGCCGCGCACTGGCCACGGCGAAAGGCACCCTGGCCACCATGAACCTCGAGGGCTGGGGCCGGCCGGCCGCCGCCACCGCGGCTGCGCTCGGCTCGGTCCGGGACCTCCGCTGGCCGCTGCCACCGTATGTCGACGGGCGTCGGCGCCGGATCCTGGCCAAGGCGATCCGGTTGCGCGCCATCGTGGCGCTCGCATGCGATGCCGACGGCGGCGGCGTGGACCTGTGGTCCGACGGCGAGCCGGCCACGACATTTCGCGCGGTGCACCGGGCGGCACGACTGGCCGTCTCGGCAGCCGTGCTATCAGTGGGGGTTGACGTCGCCCTCCCGCCCAAGCGCTGACTGGTACACCGCCAGGGTCCGTTCCGCGATCGCGTCCCATGAGAAGTGCTCCTCGACCCGGCGCCGCGCTGCAACGCCCCACGCCCTGGCACGGTCCCGGTTCGAGACGGCTTCCGACAGCGCGGTAGCCAGGTCGGCCACGAACGCCTCGGGATCGACCGGGGTCCCGGTTCCGTCCGTGACCTGGTCTATCGCCACCAGGAGGCCCGTCTCGCCGTCGACGACCACCTCAGGGATCCCGCCGGTCGCCGTCCCCACCACCGGGAGGGAGCACGCCATCGCCTCCAGGTTGACGATGCCGAGCGGCTCGTAGATCGACGGGCACGCGAACACCGTGCCGGCGCTCAGCACGGCGATCAGCTGATCCCGCGGCAGCATCTGCTCGATCCACACCACACCCTCGCGGCTCTCGCGCAGCTTTTCGACGAGGCCGGCCACCTCCGCCGCGATCGCCGGGGTGTCGGGCGCCCCGGCGCACAGCACCAGCTGCACCTCCCGCGGCAACCGCTCGGCCGCCCGCAGCAGGTACGGGAGACCCTTCTGTCGGGTGATCCGCCCGACGAACACCACGGTCGGACGCATCGGGTCGATGCCGAGCGCCCGCACCACCCGATCGCCGTCGATCGCCGCAGCACCGGTCGGTCGCTGCCACGCGTCCAGATCAATGCCGTTGTGCACCACGCGCACCCGGCTCGGGTCGACGGCGGGGTAGCAGCGCAGGACGTCGTCGCGCATCCCACTGCTGACGGCGATGATCGCTTCGGCCGCCTCGTAGGAGGTCTTCTCGGCCCACGAGGAGAGCGCGTACCCGCCGCCGAGCTGCTCCGCCTTCCACGGCCGCAGCGGTTCGAGGCTGTGCGCGGAGATGACGTGCGGGATCCCGTAGAGCCGCGAGGCGAGGTGTCCCGCGAGATTCGCGTACCAGGTGTGCGAGTGGACGAGGTCGGCCCCGCCGTCCTGCCCCACGTCGCCGGCCATCTGCAGGTCAGCACCGAAGGTGCCGAGCACCGGGTGCAGGGCCGTGAGGCCCTCGGGCTCCGAGTAGCCCGTCACCCCGGGCTCGTCGCGAGGCCCGTCCAGGCATCTGACCCGCACCTCGATGCTGCGTCTCAGGACGCGCGCCAGCTCGGTGACGTGCACTCCGGCACCGCCGTAGACGTGCGGTGGGTACTCCCGGGTCAGCAGATCTACTCGCATGTCGCTCACGTTAGCGTGGACGTCTTGTTTGTCGTCTGGCCCTGACGGCACGCGCACCGTAGGGTCGACATATGGCGAACCCGCGCGTCCTGGCCATTGTTCTCGCCGGCGGAGAGGGCAAGCGCCTGATGCCTCTCACTGCACATCGCGCCAAGCCGGCCGTCCCGTTCGGCGGCACCTACCGGCTGGTCGACTTCGCGCTGTCGAACCTGGCGAACTCGCATTACCTGCACATGATCGTGCTGACCCAGTACAAGTCGCACAGCCTTGATAGCCATGTGACCAAGACCTGGACGATGTCGCCGCTGCTCGGCAACTTCGTCGCCCCGGTACCGGCCCAGCAGCGCATCGGCAAGCACTGGTACCTCGGCAGCGCGGACGCGATCTACCAGTGCTTGAACATCATCGACGACGAGCGCCCGGACATCGTGATCGTCACCGGCGCGGACCACGTGTACCGGATGGACTTCTCCCAGATGGTGGACTCTCACGTCGAGACCGGCGCGGAGCTCACCGTGGCCGGCATCCGCCAGCCGCTCGCCTGGGCCGACCAGTTCGGCGTCATCGAGACCGACCCCGCCGACCAGACGCGGATCAAGGCATTCCGGGAGAAGCCGACCGACGCCGTCGGCCTGGCCGACGCCCCCGACGAGGTCCTCATCTCGATGGGGAACTACGTCGCGAACACCGACGCTCTCGTGGCCGCGGTCACGGCCGATGCCGACAACCCGGGCTCCAAGCACGACATGGGTGGCGACATCGTGCCGTACTTCGTCGAGCGAGGCACTGCCGGGGTCTATGACTTCATCCACAACGACGTCCCGGGCTCGACAGATCGCGACCGCGACTACTGGCGCGACGTCGGCACGCTCGACGCCTACTACGAGGCGAACCGGGACCTCATCTCGATCCACCCGGTCTTCAACCTGTACAACGGCAAGTGGCCGCTCTACACCGGTTACATGGGCAGCCTGCCGCCCGCGAAGTTCGTGCACGGCGGGCCCGGCCGGATCGGGCACGCCATCGACTCGATCGTCTCGCCCGGCGTGCTGATCTCGGGCGCGACCGCCTCGGGTTCGATCCTGTCCCCCGGCGTCCGCCTGCACTCATGGTCGACCGTCACGGACTCGGTGCTGATGGATGGTGTGCACGTCGACCGGCACGCCCAGGTGCACCGCGCGATCCTGGACAAGAACGTGTTCGTCGACAAGGGCGTCCGGATCGGCCTCGACCACGAGCACGACCTGGCCCGCGGCTTCACCGTCACCGAGTCCGGTCTCACGGTTGTGCCGAAGGGCACCATCGTCAACTCGTGACGGCGCCGCCTGCCGAACGCCTGGACGTCCCGTTCGTCCTGGGGTTGAGAACCCGTCGGTACACCCCATCCCGAGCAAGCCGGGAATCGGGTTGGCCACCCGGCGCCGAGGTTCAGCCCCGGGCCGATGGAGGTCAGTCGATCGGGTGCACGAACAGACCCGAACGCAGCTTGGGCTCGAACCAGGTGGACTTCGGCGGCATGACCTCACCGCGGTCGGCCACGTCCATCACCTCGACCGTTGACGTGGGGTGCATGGCGAAGGCGACCGCGAAGCCACCGGAATCGACGAGGCGCATCAGCTCCGCCGTCCCACGGATGCCGCCGACGAAGGCGATGCGCTGGTCGGTGCGCGGGTCGTCGATCCCCAGAATCGGGGCCAGCACCTGCTGCTGCAGCAGCGAGACGTCGAGACGCGCGATGGGGTCGGACTCGTCGACGAGGCCCGCGCGGGCGGTCAGCAAGAACCAGCGGCCGCCGGAGTACAGGCCGAACTGGTGTCGCCCGGGTTCGGGTGCGGTGCTGGACGGTCGGACGTCGAAGCCCGCCTCCAGTGCCGTCAGGAAGGACGCCGGCTCGTACCCGCCGAGATCGCGCACCACCCGGTTGTAGGCCATCACGGTGAGCTGGTCGGCGGGGAAGACGACGCTCGGGAAGTCGGCGGCATCGCCGTCACCGCGCTCGTCCCAGACCCGGGCCGCCGCGGCGCTGCGGTGGTGCCCGTCGGCGATGTACAGGGTCGGAATCTCGCCGAAGGCGGTGATCAGGGTCTGGACCAGCTGCGGATCCTGAACGGTCCAGAGGGTGTGGCGGATGCCGTCGTCGCAGGTCAGGTCGTACTCCGGTGCTCCGGACGTCACGTCTTCCAAGGTGGCGGCAATGGTCGCGGCGCCGGGAGCGTCCGGGCGGTACATGAGAAAGACCGGCTCGTCGTGGGCGCCGAGGGTGCCGATGTGCCGGGTCCGGTCCAGCTCCTTGTCCGGGCGGGTGTGCTCGTGGGTGGCGATCACTCCGCGCCGGTACTCCTCGACGCTGGTGCAGCCCACGACCCCGGTCTGGATCGCGGCTCCCATGCGTTGGCGGTACACCATCAGGCTCGGTGCCTCGTCACGGACCAGCACACCGCGGTTGATGAAGTCCGCCAGGTTCGCCCGGCCCAGCGCGTAGACCTCGTCGCAGTGCGGGTCCACGTCACCGAGATCGATCTCGGGGCGGGAGATGCGCAGGAAGCTGTCCCGGTTGCCGGCCGCGAGGGCTCTGGCTTCGGCGGTGTCCACCACGTCGTACGGCGGGGCAGCGACTCGGCTGACGAGCTCGCGGGGCGGACGGAGGGCTCGGAACGGTCGGATCAACGCCACCCGCACACTCTTCCATGCCAACGGGCATGGTCCCGAATCAGGGCTCGAGCCCGGTTTCGCCGATCGGAGCTGCGGCCCACCGGACGTCCGGCGTCAGATCCCGACGGCCTTCGATCAGGGAGCGAGAGCGCGACGCTCGGACGCGGCCGCCATCAGGAAGAACGCCTGTGCCTCGGCCGACGTCCCCGAGTGGTCGAAGTGCGGCGCGCCGCACGCGCCTTGGACCAGTCCGTGCTCATCCACCTTCGCGGCCGCCGCACGGCGCAGGTCCCGCCCGACCTCGATCCACCCGCGCTCGAGCCAGCGGTCGGCGACGCCGGTCAGGATCGAGTAGGCCAGCATCTGCGCCAGGTTCGTCTCGACGAAGGTGCTCGCGTCGTCCACGACGTCGTGGAACAGGCCGTCTGCGCGGCGCCACCCCAGACAAGCGTCGATGACGCCGCGAGCCTGCTCGACGAGCGCGTCGCGATAGGGCGCGGCGGCGTCAGCACGCAACGCGCGAGCGAGCCCGGCCGCGACCCAGCCGTTGCCACTCCCCCAGTGAGCGGCGCGTTCGAGCCGCCCGCTCGGTTCGTCCCAGATGTGGGACCAGAGCCCGCTCGCGTCGTCGTGCAGGCGACGGCGGTGGCCGTCCAGCTGGGCCATCGCCGCGTCGGCGTGCCCGGTGGCCGTCAGGAGCGGGACGACCATGTACACCGAGTCGACCCACACCTGCTCGGTACCCTTGATGTGGAAGATCGTG
>Ga0209638_1002238_pt1 | contig 11965 bp, 9 predicted proteins | sample BarGraNGADG00211_FD_184490 | JGI IMG/M metagenome (GOLD analysis project Ga0209638, IMG submission 184490) | Arctic peat soil microbial communities from Barrow, Alaska - Barrow Graham LP Ref core NGADG0002-211 (SPAdes) (version 2) | ecosystem: Environmental > Terrestrial > Soil > Wetlands > Peat... | reverse complement strand
TCAGTTTTCGAGCCGTTCTTTACTGAGGACTGAGAACTGATGACTGACAACTATATTATCGCGCGAAACGAACTCCCGCCACGCTCAGCTTGAGCACGAGTCCGTTTTCGCAAAACCCGCAAATTCCCTCGTGCGGTCCCTTCCCGAATTCGTAACTCGTAATTCGTAATTCGTAACTCGGCCGACAGGCCCCTTGAGCTTGCGCTTCAAGCTCAAAACTGGTATACTTTACCTGCTTGAAAGCACTGGAAACTTCGCAATCTTCAGCCGCTGTTTCGCGGCTTGAACTACGTACAAGAGAACCTTTTTCGCCTCGTAACCAAGGCAGGAGCGCACTCGATGACAGACAAGGACGAGAAGATAATCCCTGGCGACGATCCCGAAACCGACACTTCCGTCGAGAACTACGATGCCGATAACCTCCAGATTCTCAAGGGTCTGGAAGCGGTGCGTATGCGCCCGTCGATGTATATTGGCGATACCACCTCCCGCGGGCTCCACCACCTCTTCAGCGAGGTTGTGGACAACAGCATAGATGAGCACCTGGCGGGGTTCTGCAGCAAGATCGATGTTATACTCGGCGCGGACAACACCGTCACCACGGTAGATAACGGAAGCGGCATTCCCACTGATATTCACAGCGAGGCTGGGGTCTCCGGCGTTGAAGTGGCCATGACGATGCTCCACGCTGGAGGCAAGTTCGGCGGGGAGCACTACAAGGTTTCCGGCGGGCTGCACGGGGTAGGGGTCTCGGCGGTGAACGCGCTGTCCGAATGGCTGGAAGCGCGGATAAGGCGCGGCGGCAAGCTGCACTACCAGCGCTACGAGCGCGGCGTCCCCTGCGAGCCTTTGAAAGTGATTGGCGATGCGGATACGACCGGCACCACCGTTACCTACATGGCCGACTACGAGATCTTCGACGAAATAGTCTACCATCCCGACATATTCATAAGCCGCCTCCGCGAGCTTGCCTACCTCAACAAAGGCCTGATAATAACCTTCACCAACGAGCAGGCCGAGGAAGAGGAAGAGCGCACCCGCACTTTCTGCTACCAGAATGGCATTGCGGAGTTCGTTGAGCACCTGAACCGCAACAAGGACCCGATTCACCCCGTGGTCTACTTCGGCGGCGAGCGTGATGATACCGCGATTGAGGTTGCTCTGCAGTACAACGAGGGTTTCCAGGAGAACGTTCTTAGCTACGCCAACAATATTCACACGCAGGAGGGTGGAACCCACCTCTCCGGCTTCAAAACCGCGCTTACCCGCGTGATTAACAACTACGCCCGCAAGTCCGGCGCCCTGAAAGATAAGGACCCGAACCTGGGCGGGGACGACGTTCGCGAGGGCATGGCGGCGGTTATTTCCGTTAAGATCAAGAACCCGCAGTTCGAGGGACAGACCAAGACCAAGCTGGGCAACGGCGAGGTGGATGGTATTGTGAACTCGATTGTGGGCGAGAAGTTCGGCGAGTTTCTGGAGGAGCACCCGACTGCGGCGCGACGTATTGTGGACAAGGCCCTGACCGCGCACCGCGCGAGGGAAGCCGCTCGCAAGGCCGCGGATATGGTCAAGCGCCAGAGCGCGCTGGAGAACGCTTCGCTGCCGGGTAAGCTCGCGGATTGCATCGAGCGCGACCCGCTGAAGTGCGAACTGTTCCTCGTCGAGGGCCAGAGCGCGGGAGGCAACGCGAAAGCCGGCCGAGACAAGCGCACGCAGGCGATTTTGCCGCTCAGGGGCAAGATTCTGAACGTCGAAAAGGCGCGAATGGACAGGGCGCTCGAAAACGAGGAGATTAAGTGCCTCGTGGCCGCACTGGGCACGGGAATTTGCCACAGCTCGATGGATAGCACCGACGACGAGGAGACCCCCGAGCTCGATTTTACCGAAGTCCCCGATGCCGAGGTCGAGGGCGGAGCCGAGGGTGAGGTCGAGGCTGAGGCTGAGGTCGAGGCTGCGAGCGGTAATGGCCATGGCAAGAAGAGCGCTAGGGGCAATGGTTCGACCTTCGACAAGTCTAGACTGCGCTACGACCGGATTATTATCATGACCGACGCGGACGTGGACGGCAGCCACATCCGAACGCTGCTCTTGACTTTCTTCTACCGCTACATGAAGCCGCTGGTGGACGAGGGGCACATCTACATAGCGATGCCGCCGTTCTACCGGATTAAGGCCGGCAAGGACAAGGTGTTCTACGCAAGGAACGACGCGGAGCGCGATGAGATACTGCGCGCTTCCGGCAACAAGAAAGATACAATCGTGACGCGGTTCAAGGGACTGGGCGAAATGGACGCCGAGGACCTCGAAAACACGACCATGAAGGTCGATACGCGCTCGATCCAGCGAGTTATGGTCCAGGACGCGGTTGCGGCGGATGAAATGTTCACCGTGCTGCTGGGCGACAAAGTCGAACCGCGCAAAGCGTTTATCGAAGCCCACGCCAAAGAAGTCCGCAACCTGGACTGGCACGCGTAAGATAGCAGAGAGCTGAGAGCGGAGAGCAGAGAGCAGATGATCTGGGCCGGGGATCGACCCCGGCCTTTCTACAAATACCGCACACCTGCCGCCACGGGCGGTGACCCAAATGAGCGATGGTCTGGACATAGAGTTGGAGGAGGCTGCGACCGCGCAGCCGCCGGTATGGAGGGGGCCTTACGGTCTCCGGGCCTTTCGCCATCGCAACTTCGCGCTCCTCTGGTCCGGCCAACTGATCTCGCTCACCGGCACCTGGATGCAGGGCCTCTCGCTGCCTTACCTGATATACCACATGACAGGCTCCAAGTCTCTTCTTGGCGTCGTCGCGGCCGCAAGCCTGCTTCCCTCGGTTATTGTCACTCTCCCTTCCGGCGTGATCGCTGATCGGTTCAGCAAGCGCAGAATCGTGATGCTTACTCAGACGCTGCTTCTGGTGCAGGCGCTGACTCTTTCCGTGTTGACGTTCACCGGGCTCATCCGTCCGTGGCACATTATTGCCCTTGGCGCATTTGCCGGCTTTGCCAACTCGATCGATATGCCCACACGGCAGGCGATGGTGGTGGAACTGGTGGGTAAGGAAGACCTTCCCAATGCCGTTGCGCTGAACTCCATTATGTTCAATCTGACGCGTATTGGCGGCCCGGTTGTGGGCGGCATAATCTACGCGGTTGTCGGGCCTGCCTGGTGCTTCCTGGTGAACGCGATAAGCTACCTGGGAGCGATAATCGGCGTGTTCATGATGAAGAACGTGAAAGCGCTCAAACGGGCGCGTCGAGATGAGCCCATGCTGAAGCAGATTCGTGAAGGCTTCTCTCACGTCTGGGGTAGCGTGCTGATGAGGAACATGCTGATCATGACCGCGGTCTCGCAGATGTTTCTTATGCCGTATACCATCTTCTTCCCTGTCTACGCGACTCAGATATTCAAGGTGGGGACGAAAGGGCAGGGGATAATGATGATGTCCGTTGGCATCGGAGCCTTGACGTCGGCGATGATGCTTTCCTCGCTGGGGCATCGGTTTGAGCAGAAGACGTTTGTCTTTGTTGGGGCCATTCTGGCTCCTGTGGGTCTGATCGCATTCTCGCTGTGCGGCAGTTTCCACGCCTCCCTGGTGTGTCTGATAGCTATAGGAATGGGGATGATGCTGTTTATGGCGTCGTCCAACACGATCATGCAGATGGGGGCGCCCGCGGAACTGGGCGGTCGAGTGATGAGCTTGAGGGCTCTCGTTATGTTCAGCGTTGCTGCCATTGGCTCGTGGACGATGGCCAGGCTCTCCGAGGTAAGGCACGTCGACGTGCAGGGGACGCTATTGATCGGGGCTGTTGTCGGTCTCGCCTCGGCGGTCTATTTCGCCCTGGCTTCTCGGCGAGTTCACGATGTCGCCCGAGTGCCGGTGTCCTTGGTTTCGGAAGAGGCAGACGGGAGGCCACAATGAAGCAAACTGACGCGATAGTGATGTCCCTGGCGACGGATGTGAGCGGCGATTTGGCCTCGTACGCCGCGCATGGGCGTAAGGCTCTGATTCCTCTTAATGGCCGACCGGCGGTTTCTTACCTGTTGGATAACCTCAGAAATTGCGAGGCCGTGTCCAAGGTGATACTGGTATCCGACCAGCCGGGACTCGATTGTGCTTCAGAAGCAGACGTGTGCCTTGACGCGAGCAGTGACGTGTCCGAATGCGTGCTTGCGGGTGTGAGGGCGGCTGCGAACTCGGAGCGATGCCTGATCATGAACGGCGATATGTCTCTGGCCTCCTCGGAGGCGCTCACTGATCTGCTGCGCTGCGCTCCCGATAGCGATGTTGTGTATCCGATCGTGGAGAAGTCTGATGTCTGCGATGTTTTCCCTGGTCGGTCGGCGTTCTATGTCAACACGCGAGAGGGGCAGTTCACTGGCTCTAGCTGCCTGCTTTTCAGCCCAGAGGCGGTGCTGGCCAAGCAGGAGATGCTGATTCGGCTGCTGAACGCAAGGAGCAACCCCAAGGAATTGCTGGGGCTGGTCGGGCCGGGATTTGCGATGAAGCTGATGCTTACGAAGCTCGCGTTGGGCGAGTTCGAAACCCATCTGTCGCGCGCGCTGGATTTGAGCTGCCGGGTGTTTGTCACGCACTTTCCAGAGCTTATGGTCTCGATCGACAGACTCTCCGATATAGGCATGATGGAACGCGAGCTTGCATCGATGAGTTCGTGACTACTCCGTCTGTGTCCCGATCTCGCCCTCTTTTACTGCAACGTCGCTGTTGATGCCCATGACGCCGCGAACGTTCAGGACCATGTCGTGCAGGTTGTATAGATGGTCCGGGGTCTTCACCGAGCCTTTGAGGTGCACGATCTGGTTGATGGAGCTGAGCTTGATGTCCGATACATCGACCACGTCCTGGGTCGCCAGCTTTCGGAGGACTTCGCGCTGGATATCGGTGTCGTCGAACTCGCCGGGGAACTGCTCGCTCGATGCGACTCCCGCCCCGGGACCGGACGATTCCCCGCCTATCGCAAATGCGGTCTCGCCTATGTTGCCTTCGGCCATCGTGTAGCCCATGTGGGATTTGGCGGTTTCGTTCTCATCGCCGTGCACGATCCGCAGGTCGTTGACGACTTCGTGGATGCCCTCGACTTCGTAGGCCAGCTCCTCCGCGGTGCGCTTTTGGTTCTCATTGTCAACCTCGCCGTGGAGAACCGCGACGCCATCGTGGACATCGACGTTGATCTCCGTCATCCCGGTCGTCCGGTCGGCTATCAGACTCGCCTTTATCCTGAGTTCATTGAGCTTATCCGCAACAGCCATCATGCCACACCCTTTCATTGGGGTTCCAGTTGACTGTATACCCGCTGGCCGTGTTGTCATAACGTTGGAACGTTCAAACGTTATGACGGAAGGACCAGCGCTTAGACTTGGGGGCTTTTCTCTGCTATAATCTCGGAGGAGATAAGATCGTGCCTCAAGACTTCAGCGAATTGGATAGGAAGAAGGCTTTCGCTCGCGCCGTTGCTACGCTCAAGGCGGAGGGAGAAGCTGTGCTTGCGTTGTGCGACCGTCTGGACGAATCGTTCGGTTGCGCCGTTGAGCTGGTTCTGACCTGCAAAGGCCGGTTGGTTGTGACCGGTATGGGTAAGTCGGGCGCGATTGGCCGCAAGCTAGCATCGACCTTCAGCAGCACGGGGACGCCGTCGCTGTTCCTGCATCCGGCGGAGGGCATTCACGGCGACCTGGGGATGGTTACTGGTGCCGATGTCGTGTTGGCGCTCTCGAATAGCGGGGAATCCGATGAAATCGCCAGCATTCTGCCCGCGATTGGCCGAATTGGCGCGAAGATGATCGCAATGGTCGGCAGGACGGAGTCAACGCTGGGAAGTTTCGCTGATGTCGTCCTCGATACCTCAGTCGAATGTGAAGCCTGCCCGCTGGGTCTTGCGCCTACGACTAGCACGACTGTGCAGTTGGCGCTGGGAGATGCTCTTGCGCTCGCAGTAATGGAAGCGCGACGGTTTACTCACGAGGATTATGCGCTGTTCCACCCTGGTGGCGCGCTAGGTCGGAAGCTGCTTTTAAGAGTCAGCGATGTAATGCGCAGCGGCAGCGAAATGGCGGTCGTGGACGCGGACGTGACGCTGCGGGATACGCTTTTTGCGATAACCCGAGCGGGAGCGGGCGCCGCCTGCGTGGTGGACGAGCAGGGCAAGCTGCTGGGGATCATCACGGATGGCGACGTGCGCAGGGCGCTGATCGCGGATGAGAAAGCCCTTGGTAAGGCCGCGTCCGAGGTCATGATTCCCAACCCCAGAACAATTTCGCCCGACAGGCTCGCGACCGAGGGACTGCGTAAGATGGAAGGTCCTCCGAAGCAGATCGGTGAAATGCCGGTGCTTGAGGACGGGAAGCCGGTCGGTATGCTGATGCTCAAAGACCTCGTTGCGGCTGGTATCGTATGATCAAGGACAAGCTCGCCGGGGTCAAGCTGCTCGCGATGGATGTGGACGGAACCCTTACCGAGGGCGAGATGATCCTGCTCGACGGCCAACAGATCAAGCTTTTCAATGTCTACGACGGCCTTGGGATCCGCCTTGCGATGAACTACGGGCTCAAGGTCGCGTGGATCACCGGCAACACCTCCAACGCGGTCATGGAGCGCGCGCAATCTCTGCAGGTGACCGATGTCTACCAGGGCGCGAGGTTCAAGACCGAGGCGCTGGAGCACGCCGCCGCCCGCTATGGCCTGAGCATGGCCGAGATCGCGTATGTTGGCGATGACCTCAACGATTTGCCCGCACTTGAGCTTGCGGGCGTTGCGATTGCCGTGGCGAACGCGACGGACGAGGTTAAGGCGCGCGCGGATATGGTAACAGAGCGCAGCGGCGGTCACGGAGCTATCCGTGAGGTGATCGAGGCTATTCTGAAGGCTCGCGGCGAATGGGACAAGGCTGTCCAGAGCTTCCTGGACGAGCTGAAGAGCGAGCAAGAGGGAAAGGCCGGGCCGGAGGCCGTTGCCTGATGGCGCGGGTGACGATATTCCACACATCCGACCTCCACAACAAACTCACGCCTGGGCTTGCCCAGCGGCTGCACGAGCTCGTGGAAGCCACCCCGAAAAGCCTGATGCTTGATTCCGGCGATTCGATATCCGCTGGTAACATCTTCTGGCGGCCCGGCGGGGAACCGATCCTCGATCTGATGAATTCTGTCCCGTATGACGCGATGTGCATGGGGAATCGGGAGTTCCATTTCCTCGAACAGGGCCTGACTGCCAAAACCTCCCGCGCGGCGTTCCCGATCCTGTCCGCCAACCTTAGGGCCTCCGTGCCGGGGTTGGAGGGGGAGGAATCAGCGGCGGCGACAATGACGACCGGCGTCGTATCATTCGTGAGGTTCCACTTCGACGGCCGCGCGGTCGCGGTCCTCGGGCTATCAGTTCCATGCATAACCGAACGGATGGCTGTTAAGAGAGTGTCGGATTTCTACTTCAGCGATCCTGTCGAGACCGCAGGCAAGCTTACCCCGATGCTGCGCGAGTGTGATCTCGTTATCGCGCTCACTCACATCGGGCTGAAGCGTGACATCGAGCTTGCCGAGAGTGTCGAGGGCATCGATCTCATACTCGGTGGCCATACTCACACTGTCGCTGAAGAGCGGGTGGGGGAGACTCTCATCGTCCACTCCGGGTTCTATGGGCATTACGTACGGAAGCTGGAGATCGAGTTCGGCTCGGGCAGGCCCCAAGTGCAGAGCGAACTCATCCCGCTGGGGAAGGCGTAGCCATGGGTGTGAGCATACCCAACTTCATCTGTGCTTTCCTAGTCGTGCCGACGCTTGCGGGGTGCGGGCTTGGTCGATTGGCGCGCAGGTCGTGGCGCTTCAAGGACGAGCCGGCTTTGGACAGGTTCGTTCTAGATACCGCACTTGGCCTTGGGATGCTTTCGTTTGTGTTCTTCACAATGGCCGCGCTGCATCTGTTGTCGGGAATCGCGGTCTACATGGTCTGTGTTGCGCTTGCCTTGGCCCTCGGAGTGCCTCTGGTTGCGTGCGATGCTGGGCTGGGGATTGTCGACTGGGTTAAAGGGAAGAACCGGCCGCCTATGCCGTCGTGGAAGACGGTTGTGTGGGTAATCCTGTTCAGTTGCCTCGCGCTGGTTGTGCTTATCCCCGCGATGGCGCCGCCGTCAGGAAGCGACTGGGACTCGCTGGCGTATCATTTGTCGATCCCCAAGCTCTATCTCCAGCATGGCGGGTTCTACTACGTCGATTACACATCGCACTCCAACTTCCCGTTCCTCGTGGAGATGCTGTATACCCCGGCGCTTTCGATCAATGACCCTGCCGGTGCGAAGATGGTGCATTATCTCTACGGCGTGCTGCTGGTGCTGGCGGTTGTGATGCTCGTGAGGAAGCACTTTGCTCCGAAAGCTGCCCCTCTTGCGGCGCTGGCGATTGCTGGGATGCCGATTGTGATGTGGGACGCTACTACGGCCTACATCGACCTTGCGACGGCGCTGTATACCATCGTGGCTGTATATCTTCTGCTCGATTACTTTAACAAAACTGAACTGCGGTCGCTTGTCTGGTGCGGAGTGGCCGCGGGCTTTGCGGCTTCTACGAAGATGACCGGCCTTACTCTCATACCCATACTTGTCATGTGGCTCGTGATCGATCGATGGTTCGCCGGGAAGCGCGTGGAGTGGAAGCCGGCGCTCTTGCTTGCGGGAGTGGGGCTGCTGGTGTGCTCGCCGTGGTATATCAAGAGCCTGATCTATACCGGCAACCCGGTTTATCCGTTCTTCTATTCCATCTTCGGTGGTAAGGATTGGACGCAGGAACTTGCACACAACTATACAATCTCACAGGCGCTTTTCGGGGTCGGGCACGACCTTGCATCGTTTATGCTCCTGCCGTTCGATCTGACGTTCCGCTGGACGGAGTTCTGTGACAAGGGCCAGTCGTGGTTGGTCGTCGGCCCGATATTGCTTGTGGCGGTTCCGCTGTTGTTCGCGGCGAAGTGCTGGTCACGGAAGCTCAAGGGCTTGCTTTTGTTCTTCCTCGCGCAGATGGCGGTCTGGTTCGCGCTGACCGAGCAGGGCAGGTATCTGATTCCGGCATTTGCGATACTGGCGGTGATCACCGCGGCAGTCGCCTATTCGGACGAGCGGTTCAGAATCACGCGCATCGCGCTGTATGTCACGTTTGCCGCCACAGCGCTGTTCGGCGTCTGGGTGCTGATGCCGTTCATACGGAGCGCCGCGCCGGTGGTGTTTGGCTCGGAGACGACCGATCACTACCTCGCGAGAACCGTGCCGGTCTATCTGGCCGAGAAGTGGATCAACGATCATTCGCTGGCCGATGCCAAAGTCGCGCTGTTCGGGGATACGCGCGGGTTCTATCTGGAACGCGACTATGTGTGGGCGGACTGGGGGCACAACAAGCGCTTTACGCGGAGGTTCGTGTCCGCTGACGAGTTCGTTTCCTATCTCAAGCGGCAAGGGATTACGCACGCGATGGTCAATTTCAGAGTCCTGCCGAGCCCTGGGTCGGCGACTGGGACCGCGAAGCTTGTCTACGAGGCAATCGATCAGAAAAGATTCGAGCGAGTGGGGGATATGGAGCCGACGACGGTCGGCGTCTACAAGATCAGATGAAACGCAGCATTGGATCGAGGGGGAGCAGGCAGTGAAGATAGCGATTATGACCGACTTGGAAGGCGTTGCCGGGGTCGTTGATTCGCCGAACTGGTGCAGGCCCGAGGGCCGGTACTATGACATTGCCAAAGAGTTGCTGACCGAGGAGGTCAATGCGGCGGTTCGGGGTTTTCGGTCCGGCGGCGTGGAGCAGATGCAGGTGATCGATGGCCACGGGTGCGGGGCAATCGATATCAGGCTGCTGGATTCCGGCGTTGAATACGCGCGTGGGTGGCCGGACGGGTGGCCTTTTGGGATCGATTCGAGCTTCGATGCGGTCGCGTGGGTCGGGCAGCACGCAAAGGCCGGGACCGAGCGCGCGCATTTGGCTCACACTCAGTCGTTTGCGTATGTCGATCTGTCGGTGAACGGCGTATCGATCGGCGAGTTCGGGCAGATTGCGTTCTGCGCCGCTGAACTCGGGGTTCCGGCGATCTTCGGATCCGGGGATCAGGCGTTTGCAGATGAGGCAGCGACTCTTATGCCAGGCATCGAGACGGTTGTGGTGAAGCGGGGGGTGACCTCAGGCAAGGGTGACGAGTGCACGCTCGATCAGTATCAATTGCGAAACGCTGGAGCCGTGCATTTCGCTCCGCAACGCGCCAGGGATCTTATCTTCGAAGGGGCTGCGAGGGCGATAGAGAGGTTCCGCCGAAACCCGTTCAAGGTGCGGACTCTGGACCCGCCTTACGAGTCCGTCACGATTCTGCGCGCGGACGCCGAGCATGAGCGCCGGGAGGTTAGGAAATCGCACGATTCGAGCTTCATCGGGCTGATGAACTCGTAGTGGCCGGTCTCCGTGCCGGCCGTTGCGCGGCACGGAGACCGCGCACTACGGATTTGCGGGGTACAAGAAAACGGGGCCGGAGATATCCGACCCCGCTTTTGCGTGTAACAAATCTAAGCCAGTCTTAACCGTGCCGCATTTCTTGCAGCGTCTGTCGGAGAATCACTCCCCAGCAAGCACCCAACAGAGGGACGCAATACGCCCTTAAAGAACGTGGTCCACTGTAGTTTGCGCTTGCAGACACAGCACGTATCCTGGTGTCGTTTGTTTTCCGCTCCACACCAGAAGCACCTTACCATGTTGTACACGCTCCCTCCAAAGGCGATAGTCCTACTAGATACAGATAGAACCACCATGGAAACCTACTGCACAATTTGTGCCAACAGGCCCATCCATAGGCAATTCTGGGGAGAATCTCCACAAATCGGGTCCGAAGCATGCCTGCGTGCCAGCTACGAGCGTTTACCCAGCGAGCACTTAGAACAAACATTGGTCAAACAAGCCCGGCTATGGTTCGCATGTGGATCACGATTACTGCAGAGGTTAGGCTGGGACAGAGACCAGCCACTACAAGACTTCAGTGAATTCCTGCAACTAGGCGGCTTTGTGCACCTGAGTCTTGGCGACTTCAAGCAGAGCGGTCACGACCTCAGGGTCGAACTGCGTGCCTGCAAGCCGGGAGAGTTCCATCTGCGCGTTTTGCACTGTCAGCCTGTCTCTGTAGGGCCGCGTTGCCATCATCGATTGATAGGCATCCGCGGCGGAGATTATGCGCGCGGAAAGAGGTATCTGGCTGCCTGAAAGGCCCTCGGGGTAGCCGGTTCCATCGAATCTTTCGTGGTGATAGAGCACGGCAGGCAGCATCGCCGACATGTAGGGCGACTTTTGGATAATCGCGTGGCCGAGGACCGGATGCTTCTCGATCAGTTCCATCTCCTGTTCGGAGAGCTTATCGGATTTCTCCAAAATGCTATCGGGTATGGCGATCTGCCCAATGTCGCGGAGAAGCGCCGCCACGTAGAGGCTTGTGCGATCGTCGTTTGAGAGGCCCAATCTCCTGCCGACCTCGCTTGCCGTCCGCGCGATGGCTTCCGAGTGGCCGGAAGGGTTGGCGTGCTTGGCATCGATGGCTGCGGCCAGGGCTGTGACGGTTGTAATGTCCGTCGCGTGGAGAAGCACGTAGAGCTTGTGAGGGTCGGGTTTGGGGTCCTCTCCGCACTCGGCGTCGAACGCGACGACTGCGTTCCGGCCTTGCATCTTTGCCTGGTAGAGCGCGCCATCGGCGGCGCGAAGGAGGCTGGCTCTGTCATCACAGTGGGTCGGGAACTCTGCCACACCTATGCTTAGAGTCAGTCTGGAGGACTGGGATTTCGCCTGCTCGAAGACGCAGTCCTCGACGGCCTTGCGAATTCTTTCAGCGAGGATCGCGGCCTGAACCAGCCCGGTTTCGGGGAGCACGACCGCGAATTCTTCGCCGCCGTAACGAGCCGCCAGGTCCACATCGCGGACCTGCTCGGCGATGACTCGTGCGATG
>Ga0209638_1002236_pt1 | contig 11971 bp, 10 predicted proteins | sample BarGraNGADG00211_FD_184490 | JGI IMG/M metagenome (GOLD analysis project Ga0209638, IMG submission 184490) | Arctic peat soil microbial communities from Barrow, Alaska - Barrow Graham LP Ref core NGADG0002-211 (SPAdes) (version 2) | ecosystem: Environmental > Terrestrial > Soil > Wetlands > Peat... | reverse complement strand
GAACCCTGGCTTCGACCGTCTTCACGGTGGCGTCCGGGACCTCCGCCACGCCGACCCCGGCGCCCGTGGCCACCCCCACCCCAGCGCCGACCACCGCCCCGACCCCGACGAACGCGCCGACCGTGACGCCGACACCGGCTCCGACGCCGACACCGGCAACACCGTCTGCCGATCCGTCGGCGAGCCCGACTCCCACGTCAACCGTCACTCCGATCCCGGCGCCGACTCCCACGCCCACGCCGACTCCCACGCCCACGCCGACTCCCACGCCCAAGCCGACTCCCACGCCCAAGCCGACTCCCACGCCCACGCCGACTCCCACGCCGCCACCGACCTACACCTTTGATGATGAGTTCGGCGGGACGACGCTGCGACCAGTCTGGATCCACCACTACAGCTTCTCCGGCATCGAGAATACCTGGTCGATGGCGCAGAGCAGCGTAGCCAATGGTCTTCTGACGATAACCGCCACGCGGACTGCCCCGAACGTATGGGTCAGTAGCCTGATCGACACCAAGACGACCTTCGTCCAGAAGTACGGTTACTTCGAGGCGAGTATTCAGATCCCGAAGGGGAAAGGCATGTGGCCTGCCTTCTGGTCGTACTACGACGATGATAGTGAGATCGACACGGTGGAGGTCTGCGCCAACCCGCTCGGCGCGAATGGCAGCAACGATGCGTCGCTGCTGCACAACACCGTCCATTGGCCGACCGGCTCATTGGGCAAGGCCACGCGCCCAACTGACCTATCACTCGGTTTCCATGTCTACGCGGTGGACTGGCGGGCCGATCACGTCGCGTTCTACCTCGACGGCACGGAAGTCTGGCGTTTCACCGACGCGGCGCATGTCCCGACCGTGGCGCTGCCGCTGATCCTCAACCTTGCCGTGGGTGGCTCATGGTGCGGCCCCAGCGATACCACGACCCCGAGCCCATCGAAGATGCTGGTTGACTGGGTGCGAGTGAGCCCCTAAGGGACTGTCAGGAATCAATGGGCTCAGTCAGGGAGGAGCCGCTGGCGGGGTAGGAGGGAGTAGTTCCACTCGCCGTGGAAGGCGTCGGGCCGGAGGTAGAGGGTTTGCATGTCGGCGTCGGAGACGCTCACCCCGGCCGGGTAGGCGTTCTCATCGAGCCCGCTCCGGACCTTGAGGCCGGTCTTCGTGGTCGTTGCGGCGATGAGCTTGACGATGACCTCGTGGCTGACGAGCGGCTTGCCTCGCCAGTTCTGGCTGATCGCGCTGAACAGCCGGTGCTCGATCGTGTTCCACTTGGAGGTGCCGGGCGGGAAGTGGCAGACGGCGATCTCGAGGCCGGTCTCGTCGGCGAGCTTCTGGAGTTCCAGCTTCCAGAGACGGAGCCGGTAGCCGTTGCTCCCGCCGGCGTCGGCGGTGACGAGGAGCCGCTTCGCGGCGGGATAGAGCGGCGCGCCCATCGTCGCCCACCAGCGGCGGATGCTCTCGACCGCGAAGGCGGCCGTGTCGTGGTCGGTCCCGACGCTCATATGGGCCTCGTTCTGTCCAACGTCGTAGACCCCGTAGGGGCTCGCCCGGCCGAGCTCCGGGATCAGGAAGTCATGCATCAGGACCTCCTCCGGCGCGCCCTTCGGACGGAGCTCGCGGCCACCGTTGCGGAACGGCCCGACGAGCTCCTTCTTCTTCGTGTCGACGCTGATCACCGGCTGGCCCAGGGACAGCTGCAGCTGCACCGCCGCGTTGAGGTGGCTGAACTGGGCGTCGCGGTCGGGGTGGTTCGTCCCTGCGAGCGTCTTGCGGTTGGCCTGCAGGCTGTAGCCCAGCTCATGGAGGAGCTCCGACACGGTCTGGTGACTGACCGCATGGCCCTCGTGCCGGAGCTCGGCCGCGAGCCGCCGGACGCTCTTCGTCGTCCAGCGCAACGCTGACTCGGGATCGCCCCGGGTCCCGGGCTCGATGAGCGCTTCGAGGTCGCGCCGGAGCGTCGGGTCACGGTCCGCTGCCCGGGGTCGGCCGGCGCCTGGCCGGCGGATCCGGCCGCGCTCGAGGGTCGCCCCGGCCCGGACGTCGGCCACGCCCCGCCGGACGGTCGCGCGGGTGAGCCCGGTCGCGCGGGCGACGGCCGACACCCCGCCCCGACCGATGGGGAGCGCCTCGGCGCCGGCCACCAACCGGCGGGCCCGCTCGTCGATCAGCGGAGCGACCGCCTCGTACCGCGCCCCGATCGCCGCCTCATCAATCACCCACCTATTCTACTGCATCTATAATTCCCTGACAAGTCCTAAGCCCGGATCCACCGAACGCTGCGTGTCACGCCGTGAGGTCGCGCGTGTAGTAGCTCGGGCCGCTGAGGGAGCGAGTCCCAGCCCCGACGAGGCACAGGCGCGGACGTCGACCGGAGCGTCCCACCGCTGCGAGGCGGCTCATGACAGATCAACGGCAGGTGGCCCTGGAACTTTGCTCTGCACGACCACGGCACGCGGTCCTGTACGTCTCTGGGCACGCGTCCTGCCCGTGGCCATGAGAAGGTAGGCGTACTTTCACGTGGCCATTGACACGTCCAGCACGTGGTTCCGGTCGAATGGACGCAGGTCCGTTATGCCCTTCGCCGAGCTTGGGGAGAAGGCCGTTCCAAGGCACGGCTGACCGAGCTGCACGGCCATGTGCTCGGCATTGGAGCGCGCCTATACCCGCGCACTGCTCGTTGAGGCCGCCGCCCGGGCGATCCACGCCTTGAAGGGACATGCCGAGGAAGCCCGCAGAAGCGCCGCGCTCGTCACGATCCTGGGGATCACGGTGCTGGCCTACCTCGTTGAGCGAGTTCCAACGTCGGCGTCCAGGGCGTCCGGCCTACCGCCGAGGCCCGGCAGCTGACCGAACAGGTCGCCGCTGATGGGCTCCACTGAACGACGTACGGCGACGCGGAAGACCGTCGGGAGCAGGGGCAGCGTTCCGATGGAGAAGCCAACGAGCCATCCAACGCCGGTCCCGTCTAGGCCACCGACGCGGGCGCCGACCACCACGAACAAGAATACGACCAGCATGCCGGCAACATTCAGGATCGTGCCCTGAAGGAAGCGTCGTTCCAGGCGCGCGATCGGCACATACAGGCTGTTGATGGTCACCGGAAAGATGCCCAGACTGAGCAGGCGTAGCAGCGTGCCGGCCCGGTCCGCGTATGGCGCCCCGAAGATGGACAACAGCGGCCCGGCACCCACCAGCATGAAAAGGTTGAGAGCGATACCGGCGCCGATGCAGAGCCAGAACGCGAGTCGCAAGCGGATGGTCAGAGCTTCGATGTCACGCGCCCCCGAGGCGTAGAGCGCGGTTGCCAACGCGGCTGGCACGGCCCAGCCAAGGCTCGCGATCATGTATGCGATGTAGAAGTACGCGTCTGCCTCGGCGGACATGACCGCGGTCACGAGCAGTGGCAGCAGAAGCCCAGGGGCAAGGATCGACAGATTCAGCAGGTGGTGCCGCAGTGCCAGCCCCGCAAGGCCTTCGGGCACGTGCCATAGCGGTCGGGCTGGGCCGCGGTCGGAGCTGCGTGGCACGGCCAGGATCAGTGCCATGGATGCCACGCCGCCGGCGACCCACGCCAGCAAGAGCGACGTCCCATCAGGCCGCAGGACGGCGAACCCGATCCCTCCGATGACGATCAGCACGATGAGCTTGGTGATGGATGCGATCGTGTTGCGGAGAAGCTGAAGGCCACCGCGCAGGAGGCCAATGAAGGCCTGGTCGAGGACGAAGCCCGATGCCGTGCTGGCGACGCCGATCGCGAAGAGGAGGACAGCAGTCGGCACGTTCAGGGCATTGAGCTCCGGGGCGATCCAGCTGGCAGCCGCGATGAAGACGGCGCCCAAGACTGCCCCGACGACGGCGGAGATGGTCACGGCCGAATAGATCAGGCCGCGCTCGGAGCCCTCATGTTGGGAGAGTTCGCCCATCAGCACGGTACCCAGCCCGATGGTGGCGACCTGACCCATCAGCAGCATCGCGGAGATAGCGGCAGCGGCGAGTCCCACGGCCGGTGCTGGGAAGATGCGCGCAGCCACTGCCCAGAAGATCGCTCCGATGACGCTCGTCACGACGGTGGCCCCGAACAGGCTCCCCGCGTTGGACAGCAACGAGCGACTGGGGCCGTCGGTGATGCGCCAGCGGCCGAGCACGACCCGCGACCGGGCCTGCGTCGACGCGCCGTCGGGTCTGGTCACGACGAACCGTGACTGCCGTTGGCGCGTCCCCCAAGGCCAGCCGGACCACGCCGCGACAGCAGCTCGCGATAGAGGGCTTCGAACTGCGGCAGCACCCGGGAGGCGGCGAAGACTTCCACTCGCTCGCGCGCGGCGTTCCCCAGGTCGGAACGAAGGCCGTCGTCATCGAGGAGACGCTGCATCGCGGCAGCCAGTGCCTCCTCGTTCCCTGCCGGCACGAGCAACCCGGAGGCGCCATCCTCGATGATGTCGACGATGCCACCGAGCCGCGAGGCGACCACGGGGCGCCCGCGGCTCATTGCCTCGGTCACCACGTTGCCGAACGTCTCGGCCCCTACCGACGGCACCACGCCGAACATAGCGCGCTCCCAAGCGGCCATCACAGTTGCGTGGGACGTCGCGCCGAGCGCCACGACCCCGGACGGAATGTCCGTGGGCGAGTTATAGAAACGCGGACCAAGGAGCACGAGGGGCGGTGCCGGCGGGCGCAGTCGGCGGTAGGCGCCCAAGAGGGGCCAGATGCCCTTCTGTGGCAGGAGCGCGCCCACGAAGAGAATGTACGGTTCTGCTGGCAGGAGCCGCAGCAGCGTCTCGTCCGGGACTCCGGTCTCGTCGGGTGGCAGGAAGCTGGGAATGACCGCGTCGACTGCGACCGACAAAAGGCTGCGCTCCCCGAGGTGAAGCAGGTGGCGATCCATCACCGAGCGGACGAAGTGGCTGACGCTGTGCACACCGCGCAGATTGGCGCGCAGCAGGGCCCGACCAACGAAGATCCCACCGACGGCCACCATGGACTTGCCGATGCCGCGGATGCGGTGCCGCGTCATGACGGGCGCGTCGACGCGGCCCAGCACAGAGTTACCGGCGTCGTCCTGCGTATAGGTGAACGCAGCGCAGCGGAGGCACTTCAGCGGCGCGGGGCCGCTGCACACGAACCCGCGGTAGTAGAGGAAATTGCGCACGGCGCACACGTTGCCGTAGTCCCGGGCTGATAGGAGAAGCGGGATCTGCGTTCCCAAGAGTGATGCGGCCGCGGAATAGCTGATCCACCCGTAGCTATGGACCGCGTCGGGCCGGAACCGTCGCACGATCCTGCGGAGGGCGAGGGTCGTTGCCGGGTCCGGGAAGGGCGGGTGATGTCGCCGTCTCGGGTCCTTCGAGAACCACGGCACGCGGGTCGTCAGTGCCCGTATCCGGTGCACCGTGACGCCGGCCTCGTCCTCAAGCTCGGGGAGCCCCGTTTGCCAGGGCGTCGCCACGTTGACCTCGTGGCCGGCGTCGTGCATCGCGCGGGCGATCATCTGGACTTGGCGATCGGCTCCGCCGACGAACGGCGGGTAGGAGTCGGTGATGAGCAGCAGTCGCATAGGCCGGTTGATCATGCGGGCGGATCGATACTCAGCCGCCGATCGAACGTCGATCCATCGGGCGCGGCGCAGTGGAGCGAGATCTGCCAGGGTCTCGTGTCGGTGACTTCGGTCCGGGGCAACTGGCCCAGCCAGGTTTGCCCGTTGTCAATCGCGCCGATGTGCCAGTCGTATCCCGGTTGGTCCGGGCGATTGATCGCGACCTGGCAGTCGAGCGCGAGGCCGGTCGCGTTCCGAACGCCCAGGAGTTGGTCAGCACCGGTCCTGGGCGGCACGCTCCAGAACTGCACGAAGCCCGGATGAGTTTGATCCTGTGCCGCGCGCGTCGCCACGACGAATCCCGCACTGCCGAGCGCCAGTCCCAGAACGACCAGCAGGAGCGACCCAGGCCCCACGCGAATCCGCGGACGTGCCCAGTTCACCTCACGGCGCCGCAGGCGCCAGAGCCAGATGGTGGCGGCCGCTGAGAGTGCCACCAGTTCGACCGCGGCCACGCTCGATGCATCCAGACCATGTGCCGAAATCGCCACGATGATCCCAGTCAGAACAGCCAGCACGAGGCTCGTCCCGAGCGTCGTCAGGAGGACTTGCGGCCAGCTCAGGGGGCGGGGACCGAGTGCCTGGGTGATGGCGAAACCGGGAACCGCGAGGAGGATCAGGCTGACGACACCCAGAGCCGGGTGGTCGGCGACCAGCTGGACCGCCAGCGCCCCGAGCGCGAGCAAGATGATCAGCGTCGTCGCGATACGGCCCCGGGGGTCACGGAGCGCCATCGACCAGCCCTCGCACGTCGTAGATGATGATGTCGCCGCTGTCGTAGATGCGGGTTACACCGCGCAGCCCGTCGAACTTCTGCAGGGCGGCCAGCGGGATCGGGGTCGTGTGCTGTCCGGCATCGGGTTCCGCGCTCTCAAACCAGTACTTGTAGACCGGCACGTCGCGGGCCAAGCGCAGATCCACGACAACGTAGCGAATGCCCGCCCGGCGCATGATGTCAAGCTCGCCACGGCCGAGCGTCTGGGCGAGCATCACGTACGCGGTCCCCAGGTGTTGGTTCGCAGACGTAACCGGATACTGCGAGCCGATGCTGGCGAGCAGTTTAGCGTTCGTTCGGTCGGCGATGAGACGGTTGTTCGGCCCGAGCTCACTGAGCGCCCATGCTGCAGTGTCCGTACCCTGCGGCTCGATCGAGAGTTGCTCTGCCGCGACGCGATAGGGCCCCGGCAGCCGACCTTGCGGAGGGTCGCCGCTGACGATGCCGCCCGCGAAGACGACAAGCAGCGCGAGGACGACGATTAAGCGACCATGAGGGCGCCAGCGTGACGGACGCGATCCGACGAGCCAATCGGCACCAAGGACTCCCAGCGGAAGGAAGAGGAACTCGGAAGCACGCTGCGAGGTCTCGGAGCCGGCGACGGTAAATCTGAGAGCCAGGCTGGCCGGATAGAGCACCGCGGCGAGGACGAGTACCAGCACGAGCGCGGGCGGGTGCCGACCGCGGACAGCGTGCAGCAGCATGAACGGCAATGCCAGCAGCAGCAGTGCGACCGAGGCATACGCGACGACGATTTCGGGCAGCGGAGGTGGCAACCCGACACGAGGCACGAAGAGCTGTTTTGCTGCGGTTGCGCCCCTCAACACGGCGAGCAACTCATCGACACCGCCCAGCACGATGGTGCGGAGGTAGGTGAGGGCGAGACCGCCAACGGTCGCGAGCCAAACGATGTTGACCGCCACTGCCCACGCGGCAGCGACAACGATGGGCCAGCGCGGTTTGGCGCCGCGATAGCGAACCAGCGACAGAAATGCCCACGTCGCCAGAAAGGTCACCAGTACGAGAGACGTCAGGTGGTGAGTCACCGTAGTGGCGGCGATCGCTGCGAGTGCAAGGCCGCCGTGAAGGAGCGACCGACCAGAATGTCGAGACCAACACAGGACGGCCCAGATGGCCAGGAACGCAAGCGGAATTGCGAGCGATTCGTAGGCAAACTGGGCGTCGAACGGGAGGAAGCTCACATTCGCCATGTAGATCACGGAAGCGATCCCGGCAACACGCCCAGAGCCGGTAATCGTTGCTGCCAGGAGAAAGAGGCTCAGCATCGTCACCACCCGGGCGGCGCCCATGAGGATCATCGCCAGCGGGAAGACGCCGAGTCCGGAGGACACCCTGGCCGCGGCCGTGGCGGCCTCCAGGCCCGGGAAAACCGGACTGATGCGCAGCAGCGGGTTGTCCGCGAAGAGGTGCCCGCTGCTCAAGACGTCATCGAGCGTGCGCCAGTGCGTGAACTCGTCGGGCAGGGTGAAGGCGATCGGGCTGGCCATGACCTTCACCAGGTAGAGCGCGAGGCCCAGGATCAGCACGATGCTGATTCGCTCGTTCCGGCTCGGGGTAGGCGCCACCAGGCCCCAGATCGATGGACCCATCATGAACAGAATCCCGGCCCAGAACAGCGGCAGCGACATGGGGCCATCAATTCGGGCCTGTTCGTCAGCAAGTCCCATCAGCAGCAGACCGGCCCCCGTCGAGGCCAGGATCAGGGGCTGCCATGACACGGTGACGCGCAGTCTTGTGATGCTCAGGCGATGGACCGCCTGTCTTCCGGTCACCTAACGGTGCTGGGTCGTCATCAGGATGGCTTCAACTCCTGCCGGCACGCGCCCGACCTGCCGCGTACGCGAAAGGCCCTCGAACCATTCCTGCCATCTCGTCTCTCCAGAGCCCACGAGGAAACGTCCGTGAACGGCCCTCATTGCGAAGGGAGTCCGCCCGAAAGAAGTATGCCGCAGCAGCCGGCATGGCGGCGGCGATTCGGAGAGCGTCGAGTGGATGACGCGACACGTGACGCAGAAGAAACGACGTCAGGCCTATCCCGTACGAACGCATCGTTGAGCGGAACTGCGCTTCGCTGACCGGGTGTTCGTGCCAGACGATGGCACCCGGTTCGTATGCGAGCGTACGGCCGCTGCTCACGACGTCGAGAAACGAGGCCAAGTCCTCGCCGCTCCGGGACGGCGTAGCACCGCCGAGCGCCACGTCGAAACCGCCCAATCGACGCAGTTCCGAAGTGCGAAACGACATGTTGGCACCCGAACCGAAGGCGCCCGCTGCGAACGGATAGAGCGGACTGCCTGTGCGATGCTCGCGCAGGTCGAAGATGCGGCGCTCAAAGCCTTTCGAGTAGCCGCCCCACTCCTCCATCCAGAGCTGTGCCTGCGTCTCCAGGTCGGCCGGAAGGATCGCGCCAGTGAGACAGCTGATGAAGGCATCGCCGTCGACCGGCATACGCATCGAAGTCGCAATGGCGGCCAGCCATGAGCGATCCAGACGCACGTCGCCATCGACAAACGCGACGATGTCTCCCCGCGCCTGACGAAGACCGTGGTTCCGAGCACGTGACGCCCCGCGTCGCGATTCGACCAGGTACCGCAGTGTGCGGCCGCCGGCGTCGATGGACGAAACCACGGCGTCGGCGCCGCTCTGGCCGGGGGCGTTGTCGACGACGAGGATCTCGAAGTCCGGATACGACTGTTCGACAAGGTCCTGCAGGCACCGCCGAAGTGCGTCCGGGCGATCGATGGTGGGAACCACGACCGATACCGACGGCGGCACCCGCAACGTTTCGCGGCGCGCCTCGAGGCACGCCGGCTCAGCCACATCTGCGATTCCGCCGGCACCGATCGAGGTCACGGCACTCACCGCGTCTCCCTCCAGATGGCGCCTGATGCGGGACCCCAACTCGACCTCGACCGCCGTTGCCAACGAAACGGAGGATATGCCGGCGTCCCCGAGATCCAACTCCACGAAACCGAGGGGCCACGTATGGATCCGGACGAGGACGCGCGCCCGCCCGAACGGCACGCCATCGGTAGTCACGGCATGCGCGATGTCCGCAAGCGGCTCGGACAGCTCGACGTCGAGGACCCGTATCGGGGTGAAGCGAGCTTCCATGGAGCGTGACGGGAGTGCCACGGACGTCATGATGCCCTGTCCGGCGTATGTCTCCTGCGCGGGAGCGCGCCCTCGTATCGCTCCACGGCCGAGGGCAGCCCTCCCACGGCCGTGACGACCAGCGGCGGTCCATGGCTCATCGCGATGTGGGCTGGTCCGCTCGTCGACGAACGATGATAGGGCAAGACGACGGCGTCAGCCTGGGCAAAATACGCCGCGACCTCTGCGTCATCGACATAGCGGTTGACCAGGGTGAGTATCCCATCGGGTCCTCCTGCGGAGTTACCAACGCTCTCGCGACCACTGCGTCCGTCATTGCGACTTAGCCCTGGGCCGCTCCCTCGATGCGGCTTCGGTCACCGGGCCCCGCTGCCCGACACGTCCGCTGACGTAGCCAAACATCGTGATGCACAAACCCGCGACGATGGCCGCTGCCCGCTGGACCCCGCCGCGATCGCCATGCAGCATCTGGCCCATGCCCCGAAGCACCCCGGCGGGAAGCACTCTGGTCGTGTAGGAACGCTCCGAAGAGAGGCCAACCTTGGTACCTTCGAGCCGCGACAGGATCGCCTTGGAGCGTCCCTCGTGGAAGCAGCGGGACCGAAAGTAGGACCACCGCGCCCGGCTCGCCGGGGCGTGATGTCGCACCGTCGAGGTTGGGACGTAGACGACCCGCGACCAGGGGAGCAGGCGGCGCAACCTGATCGCGAGCTCGGTCTCTTCACATCCAGCGGGGAGCGTGCCGACGCGCCCGACTTCAGTCCGGAAGCCGCCGGCATTCACGGCGGCCTGCCGCCGTAGCGACATGCTGCAGCCGATCGGGTTTCGGATCAGAGCCTCCCCTGCAGGCAGGCCACGGTAGGAACAGCCCACAACCCAATCGAACTCGTCGGGCATCCACCGCGGCCTCCCCGTCTCCCAGATCGGCAGTGCCTTCCCGCCGGTAGCGATCACGTGCTCGTCTTCGTACGGAGCGACGAGAGCCACGAGCCAGCCCGGGTCGGCCTCGGCGTCGTCGTCGAGGAAGACCGTGATTTCGCCCGTGGCCGTGTGGAGACCGGTGTTCCTGCCGCCCGAGAGGCCCCTAATGCCCACGTTCTCCACGACCTTCACGCCCGAGAGCTCGCGCTGGGCACGCACGAACAGCCCGGGGTTGTGGTCCACGACCAGGATCACCTCGGTCGGTGGCGGCACCTGCTCGGCGGCGGAACGCAGAGCGGCGGTCATCTCATCCCATCGATCGAGCGTGTAGGCGCACACGATCACCGAGACCTCTCGGGTCATCGTGAGTCCCTCATGCTGGCCGTTCTCCCTGGCAGCAACCGTGGATACTCCATGACCAATCGCGCCCTCACCGAAGTTCCACGACGAGCGGGACATGCTCTCGCCGCGCGATCTCGACGATAAGAGCGCTCGCCTCTCGGCCAGGAATGACCCCAAGCCTGTCGAGCACGTGCTGTTTCTCGGGTTCCAGGCGCACCCCGAGGTCCAGCACCGTGATCTGGATATCAGTGCGACTACTGAGAGCCAGAGCAGCACCGGCCGCGGCCGGACCTGAGCCGACGATGACGGCGGTGGCCATTAAGAAAGCAACGCGTTGCGCATGCGCCGGAGTGTAGTCGTGATCCGTTTCAGTGGCCAGGTCTGGGGAGTCTCAGGTGATCGTCAACATTGGCACGCCACTCCGCATGGTGATGTGGGACAAAGGTGATGAGACGGCCGCGTTCAGTGCGCCTCAACAGTCGATACCGTCTTCGACGACCCGACGGTCGCCGCGGCGATGCTCGATCGGCTCCTCCATCGCTCGGTCGTCTTCAATATCGACGGCAACAGCTATCGGATGCGGGCCCACGAGGCTCGGGCCGAGCACCTCCGAAAGGGGGTGATGGCGCCGTAAAGCCGCTAAGCTGACGTCCGCCCGGCCCGGGTGCTCACCTGGGGAGTTTCGATGATCGAGGGTGGGGAGTTTCCGTGATCGGACAGGTGATTAGATGTCGATGCTCGGCCACGTTGCAATCGGCGTTGCGACCGCCCGCCTCGTAACGCCAGCTGGCAAGCCGTCGCAGTTGCTGCGGACACGGATGGTTGTGTTGGCGGGATTGGCGCTACTGCCGGACGTCGACTTCCTCATCCACCCGGTCGCTCCGTCCGTCGGCCTATTCGCTCATCGCGGAGCATCCCATTCCTTTGCAATCGCAATGGTCGTCGGTGCGAGCATCGCCGTCGCGATCAGATTGCGGGGCGGCCGGCGTGCCGTGGCGTGGGGGCTCTTGGCAACTGCTGTTGTCGCCAGTCACGGCGTACTCGACTTGCTTGGTGAGAGCGATCTGGGCGTGGCTCTGCTCTGGCCGATGTCTGATGCCCGCTTTCTAGATCCCATAGCGTCTTGTCAACAGGTCAACCCCCAGTTCGGGTCGAAATCGGCCCCGTTGCGCCAGACGCCCCAGACGATGCTGAGCGCCTTGC
>Ga0209638_1002234_pt1 | contig 11976 bp, 9 predicted proteins | sample BarGraNGADG00211_FD_184490 | JGI IMG/M metagenome (GOLD analysis project Ga0209638, IMG submission 184490) | Arctic peat soil microbial communities from Barrow, Alaska - Barrow Graham LP Ref core NGADG0002-211 (SPAdes) (version 2) | ecosystem: Environmental > Terrestrial > Soil > Wetlands > Peat... | reverse complement strand
CGCGGCGAGCGACCACGCCATGGGACGCTGACGCAGTGCGGAGGGCTGTGCCCTTCTTTGACACGGTCTCGTTGGCCCCCGTCTCACTCGACGGGTCGGAGGTCGTGCGGGACTGCCGCACCAGGTCGCGACCCCACATACGGCCTGCCTCGGTCGCGTCAGCGTGCGGATACCGGCTGGTCCGGGCGATCTGTGCGGCCAGCGCGGATGCCAGAGCGGCGTATTCACGGGACCCGGGCTCCGAGCCGGCACCAGGTGCGGCGCTGTAGAGCCATGCGGGGCGCCCGGGCCCCAGCACATCCGCGCGGGTCCGGACGACCAGCCGGTCGTACAACAACGTGTCCAGGTGTTCGCGGATCGTGTTGGGGTGCTGACGAATCAACTCCGACAGGGCTGCCACCGTGCAGGGTTCGGGCTGGTCGATCAGGACGTCAAGGATTCTCGCCCGGGCGGTTGAGAGATGGGCCAGGCGCCGGGTCACCCGTGGCGTTCGCAAGGGCCCATACCCCGTCTGTGGCCAGGCGGTCGATCCCTGATTAGTTTTCACGGAACAAAGTGTAATAAACTTGCCCATGCACCGCCACTTGCGGTGCGCTGAGGCGCCCAAGAGCCCTTATCGCGTTGAGTCGGAGGACTTCTCATGAGCACGGTCGTTGTCGCAACAAGTGCCGCAGACGCTCAGGCGGTTGACGCCGTCAAGGATCATCATGCCCAGCTTGCGGGCGCCCTTGCCGTCCACGTGGAGGGCCTCGTCGACGCCGCGTCACGGGGCGATCTGGCCGGAGCCGCCACCACAGCCGAAGCCTTGGTCAGGTGGTGTCAGGCCGAGCTGATCCCGCACGCGCTCGCCGAAGAGCAGGCCATGTACCCCAAGGCCCACGAAGATCCTCGCGCCCGGCTGCTGGTCGACGCCATGCTCGCCGAGCATCGCGACCTCGTCGAGCTGGTCGAGGCCATCCGGAACGCGACGGGCCCCGTGCGAGCGGCTGCCAACGCGCAGGCGATAAGGACCCTGTTCGACTCGCATCTGGTCAAGGAGAACGAGCAGATCCTTCCGTTGCTGGCCGGGTCCGCCGAGGTGTCGCTCGCGGACATCCTCGGCGGCATGCATGAGCTGCTCGGCGGGACCGACAACGGTGAGAGCACTGAGGCATCCAAGGGCGGATGCGGTGGCGAATGTGGTTGTGGTGGACAGGCACCCGACGACGTGCTGCCCGAGCTGGACGCACGAGCGGTGCCACACGCCATACGTCATGCGACGATCTTCGGTGCCCTGGACTCCGTGGGACCGGGGAGCGGCATGGTCCTCGTCGCTCCACATGACCCACTGCCGCTGCTCGAACAGCTGGAACAGCGCTCGCCGGGCCTGTTCAGCATCGCCTACCTCGAGCGCGGCCCTGAAGCCTGGCGGGTCCGTTTCGTCCGCGCCTGACCCTGTGCGGCTGGGCGAGGCTCGGCTCAGATGGCCTGGGCCGGTACCAGCCCCAACGTCCCCAACTGCGCGTGGCCATACGCCGTCGGCCCCGACGGCATCAAAAGATCGATCCGGCGTGGGCGCATCGAGTCATCGACCCGCAACATGGCCTGCAGGTGCACCTGCGGATGCATGGCGACGTGGTCATCGATGACGGCGTTGAGCAAGCTGGTCAAGAGGTGCGGGCCCCGGCAGCCGATCTCCAGGCGCACGTGGTCGCGGCCCACACGCCCCACGGTTTCGCAGGTGCCCTGCGCGGCGTCCGGCGCGGCGTCGACGACGGTCTCAAGCCTGTCAGCCAGAGACTGAGTTCCCTCCAACGTCAGTCGCCAGTCGTTCTCGGTGACACGTCTTGCCTGAGCGACCTCGCTGCCCTCGGCCGGTGCCAGCGTCACTGACATCGGGGAGGAGGCGTTGACCTCGGACAAGAGCTGGTCGAGCGCATTGCTGTTCATTGGACAAGGATGGTTCGTTGATCAGGTTCGCGTCTGCCACTCGTCGGCATTGGCGAGAAAGTACCCGAACGGACCAGCCGGACATCGCGCGAGTGGCCGATACTGCGTCACCTCAGGGGTGCTTCCGGTTCCCGAAAGTCGGCAAGGGGTGGCCCCGTGCTTCGTCGCGGGTCAGATCGGGCATGCTCGAACGCATGGACACAACGTGGGAGACCGAGAGCATCCGTTCGCAATACCCGGCGCTCAAGAACGGCGCCACCTATCTCGATGGTGCCGGTGGGACACAGGTGCCCATTGCGGTGATCGATGCGATCTCCGAGGCCCACCGCTCGGGTCTGAGCAACGTGCACGGCCCGTTTGCTTCCAGCCGCCGCTCGATGAAGCTCATCGCCGACGCCCGGGCAGCGGTTGCTGATCTCGTCGGTGGCGAGGCGGGTGGGGTTGTCCTGGGACCGAACATGACGACCCTGACCTACCGGATGGCCGGGGCACTGGCCAAGACGTGGGAGCCCGGCGACGAGATCGTCGTATCGGAGCTCGACCACGACGCAAACGTTCGGCCATGGGTGCAGGCCGCGGCCTCCGCAGGAGTGACGGTGCGATGGGCGCGAATCGATCCGAAGACCACTGATCTGCCAGCCGGACAGTATGCCGTGCTGGTCACTTCACGCACGAGACTCGTTGCCGTCGCCGCCGCATCGAACCTGATCGGGACCATCACGGACGTCGCGGCGATAAGCCAGATCGCCCACGACTCGGGGGCGTTGGTCTATGTCGACGCCGTCGCCGCCGCGCCCCACTTTCGCCTGGACATGTCTTCACTGGGTGCCGACCTGATTGCCGTCTCCTCCTACAAGTGGTGTGGTCCACACGCCGGAGCCGTCGTGGCCTCCCCTGAGCTGCTGGAGACGCTGCGACCCGACAAGCTCGAGCCGTCGTCGAACGAGGTGCCCGATCGTTTCGAGCTCGGCACCCACGGGCTGGCCAACATGGCCGGCATCAGCGCAGCGGTGGACCATTTGGCCGGTCTTGTTGCAGGAGAAGGAGATCGGCGCCACCGACTTGATTGTTCGTATGCTGCCCTGGCCGCCAGGGAGGACGCCCTCGTGCGAGGCACGATCAGCCGGCTCACGGGAATACCGGGGGTTCGGATGGTGGGGGATCCGACTCGTCGAACGGGGACGATCTGCTTCACGATGGGCTCCATCACGCCCGGCGAGGTCGCTGAGCGGCTGGGGGAGCAGGACATCAGCGTGTGGAGCGGTCACGCCTACGCATGGGAGCTCACGCGGGTGTTGGGAATCCGCGAGACCGGTGGTGGGATCCGGGTCAGTCTGGCGCCGTACACCGCCGAGTCGGACCTCGATCGGTTGGTCGCGGCCGTGGCGGCGATGGCGGACGACTGTGGATAAACCTGACTGAGGATCGTCGGGTCCGGCAGGATGCCGGGCATGAGCGCGATCGGGGCCTTGACCCTCAGCACCGACGCGGCGGCGACAGAGCTGGGCCACGCCGTTCACGAGCTTGTCACGCGTCAGATCGACATCGACCGGTTCGTCGATCGATTCCTGGTCTCTCGCGTCTATGTGTTGTGTCCCGTGCGCCCCGGGCTGTTCGTCATGTCGCGCCCCGGCGGGGCACCGATCGTGCCGGTCTGGTCGACGATCAGGGCGCTACGTCACGTGATGGGCGGCTTTGGCTGGCTGGCGTGCACCGGGGCAGAGCTGGTGGTCCAGCTACCCGCCGGTGTGGGCTTCCTGATCGACGACGGTTTGCCATGCCCCATCGCGTTACCTTCCTCGGTTCTGCCCAAGCACCGATAACGTGACCTTTGTTGAGCTTTGTTGATCTCCGTTGACCTCCCAGGAACGAAGGGTGACAGGCATGATGCAGTCTTGGGGTCACCTGGTGGCCCGACGAGCGAAGACCGTCCTTGGTGCCGGACTGGCTCTCGTCGCGGTTGCCGCCATCTTCGGCCTGGGTGTCTTTGGCAGCCTCAGCAACGGTGGCTTCGACAACCCGGCAAGCGAGTCGGCCAGGTCGCTGGTTGCGGAACATGCGACCTTCGCCAGCCACGACGCCGACATCGTGATCATCTACTCCAGCCCCTCGATGAAGGTCAGCGACCCGGCCTTCCGGGAGTCGGTCACGAACGTGATCTCGGGGCTCCCCAAGGGGTCGACCCAGCGCGTCACCACGTGGTACCACACGCCGTCGCCCACGTTGATCAGTGGGGACCAGCACGCGACCCGGGTCATCATCGCCTTGAGCGGCACCACGCAGGATGAGAAAGCCGCCCTCTATGACCAGGTCAGGCCCCACCTCGACGCCAAGGGGCTGAGCACGAGCGTCGGCGGGGCGTGGGCGGTCTTCCGCGACGTGAACAAGCACGTCTCAGCGGACATCACCCGAGCCGAGGCGATCTCGATGCCGATCGTGATCCTCCTGTGCCTGGTGTTCTTCGGCAGCGTCGCAGCCGCCCTGATGCCGGCCTTCGTCGGCGTCGTGGCCATCTTCGGGGCCTTTGCTCTCGTGCGTGCCATCACCATCGGCACCGAGGTCTCGATCTTCTCCATCAACGTCATCACGCTGATCGGCCTGGGCCTGGCGATCGACTACGCGCTGTTCGTCGTGAGCAGGTTCAGGGAGGAGCTCGACAAATATCCCGGCACCGAGCGTGAGCATGTCAACGCAGCCATCACCACAACGATGGCGACCGCCGGCCGCACCGTGTTGTTCTCCGGCCTGATCGTGGCCGCTTCGCTGGCCTCACTACTGATCTTCCCGCAGAGCTTCCTGCGTTCGATGGGCTATGGCGGAGTCGCCGCGGTCCTCGTCGCGATGGCGGCTGCACTGACCCTCCTGCCAGCACTGCTCGCCGTCCTGGGACCACGGATCGAAGCCGGTCGTATGCCGTGGCGCCGCGGCTTGCGCGCACAGGAAAGGGCTCGCCTTGCAAGAGCCGGGGCTGATCTCACTGGCGTTGATCTCTCCGCGACGCACGGCGGGTGGGCACGACTGGCGCACAGCGTGATGCGGCGACCCGTCGCATACGTCGTCGTCATCGCCGTGGCTCTGATGGCGCTCGGCACACCCTTCCTCTCGGCCAAGTGGGGCAGCATCGACGAGCGGGTCCTGCCTGTCAACGCGCCCAGTCGGGTTGCCGCAGACCTGGGCACCCGCGAGTTCGGTGGCCGGACCGCGAGCGCCAACATCGTGGTCGAAGGAGCCAGCCAGGGTCAGCTTGATGCCTACATCGGCCGCCTCGGCACGGTCAGCGGGGTTCAGTCAGCCCGTTTGATCGACCAGGCTGCTGCCCGCCCGAGTCGCACCGGCACGACGAGCCTGGTCCAGGTCAGCTGGCTCGGTAACAGCCAGGCCGAGACGTCGCAGCAGCTGGTCAGGGACTTGCGCACCGTCGATCCCGGCACCGGGGCCACCGCTCTGGTGGGCGGGCTGTCGGCGAGTGCCGTCGACCTGGTCGACTCGATCGGCTCACGCTTGCCGTGGATGGGTCTCGTCGTCATCGCCATCATGTTGGTTCTGCTCTTTGTTGCGTTCGGCTCCGTGGTTCTACCCCTCAAGGCCGTCGTGATGAACGCCTTCTCCCTTAGTGCCTCGTTCGGGGTCGTTACCTGGGTCTTCCAGGAAGGTCACCTGTCGGGCCCACTCGGCTTCACCCCCACGGGCTACCTGGACGTCACCCAGCCGATCCTGATGCTTGCCATCATCTTCGGCCTGTCGATGGACTACGAGGTGTTCCTCCTTTCCCGGATCCGTGAGGAGTGGGACCGTACCGGTGACAACACGACATCTGTGGCCAACGGACTTCAGCGCAGCGGGCGGATCATCACGAGCGCCGCGCTGCTGCTGGCCGTGGTCATCGGTGGGTTCGCCACCTCCGGCATCGTGCTCATGAAGATGATCGGGGTCGGCATGCTCGTCGCCGTCCTGATCGATGCCACCGTCGTGCGCGCACTTCTGGTCCCGGCCACCATGCGGCTGCTCGGCACCGTGAACTGGTGGGCCCCGGGCCCCCTCCGACGCTGGTGGGAGCGTCACGGCCTACGCGAGTCGACCTAGCCATGACGGCCATGCTGCTCAGCCCGGCTGACCTGTCTCGCAAGCGGGGCTTGCGACGGATGCGCGCTGTGGCGCTGTCGCTGCTGGTGTTCGCGGCGCTCGTCTTCATAGCGACCCGAAACCGTGATGGTGCATGGGGATACGTCAACACGACCGCGGAAGCAGCGATGGTGGGAGCGCTCGCGGACTGGTTTGCCGTGACCGCGCTCTTCCGTCACCCGATGGGCATCCCGATCCCGCACACCGCCATCATCCCCAACCGCAAGGACGCCCTCGGTCAGAGCCTCGAGGAGTTCGTGACGGGCAACTTCCTGACCGTCGAGGCCGCACGTGAGCGCGTTGTCCACGCTGACGTGGTCCGCAGGGTCGGTCGCTGGCTCACCGAGGAACAGCACAGCGCGCGGGTGATCACCGAAGTGGCCAAGGCGAGCAGCCACGCCCTGTCGGCCATCAAAGGCGACGACGTCCGCGACTTCGTCGAGCACACGCTCATGCCACGGCTGGTGAACGAGCCGGTGAGTCCTGTTGCCGGTCACCTGCTCGGGTCGGTCGTCGAGGACGGCGCTCACCACGGTCTGGTCGACATCGTTGTGGTAGAAGCCCACGCTTGGCTGCGCACCCACGAAGCCACCGTGGCGTCGATCGTCGCCGAGAGAGCGCCCTGGTGGACCCCTGGGTGGCTCGACCAGAAGGTAATCGACCGCATCCACCACGAGGCGTTGTCGTGGCTCGTCGACGTGCGAGACCACCCGAACCACTCGGCACGCAGGGCGCTGGATGACCTGCTCGCCCAGCTGGCACAGGACCTGCAGCATGACCCCGAAACGATCGCTCGCGCCGAGGCGCTCAAGGTGCGCGTCATGGCGCACCCGCAGATCGGCGCTTCCGCGGTCGCCGCGTGGGAGGCGTTGCGCACGGCTCTGCTCGGGGCCGTCGCTGACGCCGATGGCCCACTGCGAGGCAGAGGAGTGGCTGCGTTGTCGGAGCTCGGCGAGCGGCTGATGAACGACCCCGACCTGCGTCACCGGGTTGACGGCTACGCGTCGGATGCCATCGGGTTCGTGGTGGGCACCTATGGTCACGAGATCGCCCAGGTCATCTCACAGACCGTTGACCGTTGGGACGGCAAGGAGGCGGCCGAGCGCATCGAGCTGCACGTGGGTCGCGACCTGCAGTTCATCCGTATCAACGGCACCATCGTCGGCGGGCTGGCCGGTCTCGTGATCCACACCCTCAACGTGCTGCTCTGAGCTGGACCTGGCTCCGAGCAGGACCTGGCTCTGAGCTGGACCTCCCGTTGAGTCGGAGCTTGCTCTGGGCTTTACCTTCCGTTGAACTAGCCCTTGTTCCAGGCGTTTTCGACCAGACGCAGAGCCTCCGGTGCGCTGAGGCCCAGCCGTCGGACCGAGTGAACGTAGTCAGTCGCGGCGACGCGCGCGGCGTCGGCAGCTGATGAGTGCGTGGTCGGCTCGTCCACGACGTCGCTACGCACGAACGTGCCGCCACGGCCATGGGTGGCGATGACCGAGTCGGCTTCCAGCTCTCGGTAGGCCCGCGCGACCGTGTTGGCCGCCAGCCCAAGATCTGCTGCCAGCTGTCGCACCGTCGGAAGCCTCGTCCCGGCGCCCAGCCGACCCTCCGCTACGGCTGCCGCGATCTGGGTCCGCACCTGTTCGAACGGTGCCGTCGCGGCTTTGGGGTCGATGGTCAGCCGGAGTGTGCTCACGGTCCCACGGTATGCCGGAACTATCCCGGAACATGGTCGATGCGATCGGAGCCGCCGGCCCCCAACAGGCCGCAGATGAGCCTTCCTGCTGCGGTGCTGTCCAGATTGAGAGACGACCCTCCCAAGATGCGGTCTCGGGATCTACCGTTGTTACAGGTCACGAGTGTCAGCGACAAGCCCCGGCTCGCTGGCCGGCAACCCTCCACCGCGGTGGGGTGCCCCGGGTGAAGACCTGGCGACGTGCCCCTGGGCGCGGCGCAAGCGCGGGTGTGCTCATTTTCGTATCCCCGCACCTCACGTCAGGTGCCCATCCCCACCTCTCGTGAGACCTATCCAGAATCATCAAGAGTAGGAAGGGAATCCGATGAGTGACACCACCGCCAACTGGTCTTTCGAAACCCGCCAGGTTCATGCCGGTCAGGCTCCAGACCCGACGACAGGGGCTCGGGCACTGCCGATCTACCAGACCACGTCGTACGTCTTCAAGGACACCGAGCACGCAGCGAACCTGTTCGCGCTCAAGGAGTTCGGCAACATCTACACGCGGATCATGAACCCGACGCAGGACGCGGTCGAGCAACGACTCGCCTCGCTCGAAGGCGGGGTGGGGGCCCTGCTCGTGGCCTCTGGCCAAGCCGCGGAGACGATCGCGATCCTGAATGTCGCCGAGGTTGGTGACCATATTGTCGCGAGCCCGCAGCTGTACGGCGGCACGTACAACCTGTTGAAGTACACGCTCAAGAAGCTCGGTATCGAGACGACCTTCGTGGAGAACCCTGACGACCTCGAGTCGTGGCGGGCCGCCGTCAGGCCGAACACCAAGGCCTTCTACGCCGAGACGATCAGCAACCCCTCAGCGAATATCCTTGACATTGAAGGTGTTTCGGCGGTCGCGCACGAGGTCGGCGTTCCCCTCATCGTGGACAACACCGTAGCCACGCCATACCTGATCCGCCCGCTCGAATGGGGTGCCGACGTGGTTGTCCACTCGGCAACCAAGTACCTGGGCGGGCATGGCTCGTCCATCGCCGGCGTGGTCGTCGATGGCGGCACGTTCGACTTCGCCACGGACCCGGCCCGGTTCCCCGGCTTCAACGAGCCGGACCCGAGCTACAACGGGCTGGTCTACGCCCGCGACCTCGGGGTGGGCAGCCCGTTAGGCGCCAACCTGGCATTCATCCTCAAGGCGCGGGTTCAGCTGCTGCGAGATCTGGGCGCGGCCGTCTCACCGTTCAATGCATTCCTCATCGCACAGGGGATCGAGACGCTCTCGTTGCGGATCGAACGCCACGTCGCGAATGCGGTCACGGTGGCCGGCTGGCTGGAGGCGCACGCCCAGGTCGAGTCGGTGGCCTATGCATCGCTGGCCTCCAGCCCGTGGAAGGCCCGGGCGGACAAGTACGCCCCGCGTGGTGCCGGAGCCGTCGTCGCCTTCGAGATCACCGGAGGTGTGGATGCCGGCAAGCGGTTCGTCGAAGCTCTGACCCTGCACAGCCACGTGGCCAACATCGGCGACGTGCGCTCCCTGGTCATCCATCCGGCGTCCACCACGCACTCACAGCTCTCGCCGGAGGACCAGCTGGCCGCCGGAGTGACTCCGGGACTGGTGCGACTGGCTGTCGGCATCGAGCACATCGATGACATCTTGGCGGATCTTGAGCAGGGGTTCATCGCCGCCAAGATCTGAGCGCCCGGATGGGCAATTGAGACAAGGCGAAGGATTCTGGGTGTGCTGACGCCCAGAATCCTTCGCCTTGTCAGGCTTGGCTGGCGCCGCCTGAGGCGTCCACCGCACGGCCAGGTGGACGCCTCCTCACCAGCGAACACGCATGTACAGGAGGTTGTGACTTGAGTCACACAGGGCCACACTCGGAGGAACCAGATGCGGGTGCACCGCTCCGAACTCGAAGCGACGGTGGTTTTCGAAGCGGCATGGGGGCGCTACGTCGCGGTCTGACCCTTCATATTGCATCGTGAAGCAAGCGTGAGCCTAAGGCCGCTCGGGGCCGACGAGGGAGCCGCAAAAACTACCGTTCTCTTTAGCGATAAGAGGCACTTCCTGACCACTCCAGCATCTGCCCGTCCGACTCGGGTCATGTCCAAGTACACCAAGTGGCTCGGTTGGATCCTCGTCGCCGTCTGCCTTGCTGCGGCCGTCTCCCTGCCGGTGTTCGACAAGGCGAACTCCGAGCGGCTCGGTTCCGTCATGCTCGTCGTCGGCGCAGCGCTCGTCGCGGCCGGGATGTTCGCATTCGGCAGGACGGCCCCTTGGCTCGCCATGGCGCTTGTCACCGTGGGCGCGCCGCTCGGCGGCGTGTTCCTCATCTGGATCCTTCTTCCACTGATCGCCGGGATCGTTCTCATCGTGCTCTTCGCCCGGGATTCGTTCCGCAGCCAACCGGCGTGACCGGTGCCTCAAGACCGGGCGCGCCAGTGCCCAGCGTCATTGCCCTGTCGAGCCTGAGGCCGTCGAGGCTGGGTCTTCGAGTCTGAGGGCGTCAAGTCTGAGGGCCGGATATCCTGAACGTCATGTCCTCAGAGCGCGCGCCGCAGTCCTCGCGCGCCCGGAACCCACGACGGCGTCCTACCAAGGGCAGACCGGGCAAGTCACCAGACGCTCGGGCGGCCCGTATCGCCCGTCGTCTCGCGTCGGTGCCCAAGGTCACCTATCCCGAAGACCTGCCGATCACGGCTCGCAAGGCCGACATCGCCGCGGCCATCCGCGACCACCAGGTCGTCATCGTGGCGGGAGAGACCGGCTCCGGCAAGACCACGCAGCTGCCCAAGATCTGCCTCGAGCTCGGCCGCGGCGTCGAGGGCATGATCGGCCACACCCAGCCTCGGCGCATCGCCGCCAGGTCTGTGGCAGAGCGCATCGCCGAAGAGCTGCACACCGAGCTCGGGACCGCCGTTGGATATCAGGTGCGCTTCGCCGATCACTCCAGTGCCAGCACCCTGGTCAAGGTCATGACAGACGGCATCCTGCTCGCCGAGATGCAACGCGACCGCGACCTGCGCCGATACGACACGATCATCATTGACGAGGCCCACGAACGCAGTCTCAACGTCGACTTCATCATCGGTTACCTCAAGCAGCTGCTGCCGCGCCGGCCGGGCCTCAAAGTCATCATCACGTCGGCAACCATTGACCCGCAACGGTTCTCGAAGCATTTCGATGACGCGCCCATCATCGAGGTGTCCGGGCGCACCTATCCGGTCGAGGTGCGCTACCGACCGCTGACACAGCTGACCGATGACGGCGGTGTTGACGTTGACCAGGTCACCGGCATCTGTGAGGCCGTCGAGGAGCTGTGGACCGAGCGCCGGGACTCGGGCGGAGACATCCTCGTCTTCCTCTCCGGTGAGCGTGAGATCCGGGACGCCGCAGAGGCGCTGAACGGCATGTCCTTGCCGCACACCGAGATCCTGCCGCTTTTCGGGCGCCTGTCGGCCGCCGAGCAGCACCGTGTCTTCGGCCAGCACACCGGTCGCCGCGTGGTCCTGGCCACGAACGTCGCCGAGACCTCCCTGACCGTGCCGGGCATCCGGTATGTCGTGGACGCCGGAACCGCACGCATCTCGAGGTACAGCCAGCGCACCAAGGTGCAACGCCTCCCCATCGAGCCCATCTCGCGGGCGAGCGCCAGCCAGCGGGCAGGACGCTGTGGTCGCGTCGCGGACGGCATCTGCATCCGGTTGTACTCCGAGGAGGACTTCGAGACCAGGCCCGAGTTCACCGACCCCGAGATCCTGCGCACCAACCTGGCCTCCGTGATCCTTCAGATGACCTCTCTCGGCCTGGGGGACATCGCCCGCTTCCCCTTCCTCGATCCGCCGGACTCACGTCAGATCGCTGACGGCGTCAAGCTTCTGGAGGAGCTCCAGGCGATCGTGCCGGCTGATCAGGCGACAGACCCCCGCAAGCGGCTCACGGCGTACGGCCGCAAGATCGCCCAGCTGCCCGTCGACCCGCGCATGGCCCGGATGGTGGTGGAGGCCGAAGCAAACGGTGCGCTGCGAGAGGTGCTCATCATCGTCTCGGCCCTCTCCATCCAGGACCCGCGCGAGCGCCCCTTGGACAAGCAGCAGCAGGCCGACGAGAAGCATCGACGGTTCGCCGACGAGCACAGCGACTTCGTGGGGCTGCTGAACCTGTGGAACTACCTGAAGGAGCAGCAGCAGGAGCTCTCGGGCAGTGCGTTCCGCCGGATGTGCAAGAGCGAGTACCTCCACTACCT
>Ga0209638_1002232_pt1 | contig 11983 bp, 10 predicted proteins | sample BarGraNGADG00211_FD_184490 | JGI IMG/M metagenome (GOLD analysis project Ga0209638, IMG submission 184490) | Arctic peat soil microbial communities from Barrow, Alaska - Barrow Graham LP Ref core NGADG0002-211 (SPAdes) (version 2) | ecosystem: Environmental > Terrestrial > Soil > Wetlands > Peat... | reverse complement strand
CGTCCTTCTCGGGGTGACTCAAGCCTCAAGCACCAGCTTCCACATGGCCGAGGAGATCGCTGGAGTCCCCTACGTGCTCCTCGACGATCCGGTAGACCTGACGATGACCGATGCTAACGGGGACCGAGTAGAGATGCACGGCACGCGGCTGCATGCCAGGGTGGCTAGGCGCAACTACGACGCGCTAGAGGCTCAGATGATCGACCTGGGAATCTGCCACATCCGCACAGTCGGCAGCGCGGAAGTGCGCGTGATGGATGCGATGCTGCAGCGCATGTTCCTGGTCAGAAAGCTCCTCGAAGACCCCCTGGCGGTGCTCGACGCAAGCGAGCGTGCGAAGTGGGCATGATTGTTGCGAGCTGCCTCACTTTGGCTATCGCGGCACTGTGTATCGAGGCGCTTGAACTGGGGGCGCGAGCCTGCCTGCATGCTGTTTGCGAGCGGTCGGCTTCTTCTCCAGTTGCTTGACAAGAGTGCCCCCGAACATGAGGTTGAGCGCCCCAGCCGCCGCCAGCACGATCACGATCGATTCGAACGACTTCTGCTTGATCCTCGGCAACAGCCATTTGCCAATGAACACCCCCGCGACGATCGCCGGGGCAACAGCGAGGTTGAACGTCAGTGAATCGGCGGTGACTATCGGTTTCTGAGGTTCGATCCTGGTCAGGATGACATAGACCGGGAACTTGCTTAGGTTGATGATGAAGAAATACCAGGCGATGGTGCCCATGAACGCCTCTTTGGAAAGCTTGTGGGCGGCCATATACATTTGCATCACGGGACCCGCGGCGTTGGAGATCGTCGTCGAGAACCCCGCCGCCACACCGGTACCGGCTACGCCGACGGGCGAGGTGGGCTGGAACTTCTCGCCAAGCCGGTTCTTGAGCAAATGTACCGCCAACATGACGAGCACCAAGGCGCCGATGATCATGTTCGTTGGGTCGGCGGCCTTGCTCTTGCCGATCATCGCCAGCGCCGCCGTGCCGAACGCCATCCCAACCACGACCCAAGGCAGCAGCCCCACCAGCTTGTCCCACTGAGCGTGCCGCCGATACCAGGCGACCGCAAACACATCACCCATGATCAGCATCGGCAGCATCACGCCGATGGAAAGGCGCCCGCCGAAGCCGTAGGCCAGCATCGGCACGACGAGTATTCCTATCCCCGGAACGCCGGTCTTCGATATTCCCACAAACAACGCGGCCCCAAATCCGATAGCCCACTGCCAGAGTTCATATTGCCAAAGCTGGTAATGCATCAACTACTCCCGAATCAACCGTCCATAGCCATTATAGCTGAGTGGGGCGAGGATTAACAGGCTCAGCGATTGGTATGCTATACTTGGGTTGTGAGTCAGCCGAGTGGGAGATTCGTGATGATCCAACGCACTACGCATGCCCCGTTTCGCTTCGCGACCGTCGATGAACTACGGAGCGCCATTGATAACCTGGGGCTGGACATACCTCTGGAAACCGACACTTCGTACCTTGCGCGGACGGTCGATATAGCAGGCCGCATCGCGCCGAACTCAATGGCTGTTCACCCGATGGAGGGAGCGGACGGCACGGCGGACGGCGCGCCAGACACACTCACGTTTCGGCGCTACAAGCGGTTCGCCGCCGGTGGAGCAGGGCTCTTGTGGTTCGAGGCCTGCGCGGTCGTGCCTGAGGGAAGAGCAAACCCTAGGCAGTTGATGCTCACCAAGGAGAACCGCGATCAGTATGCGCGGCTGCTGGAGGAGTCTCTTAGGGCTGCAACCGAGTCTATGGGGCCGAATCACAGGCCTTTTACCGTGCTGCAACTGACGAATTCCGGCCGATATAGCCGCCCAATCGACGCTCCCAAGCCGATAATCGCATTCCACGACCCGATTTTGGACAAAGACAAAGGCATTCCGCCGGAGTATCCCATCATATCCGACGATGAACTGGAGCGGCTCGAGGACGCCTACGTGGAGTCAGCCAAGCTCGCGTTCCAGCTTGGCTTTGACGCCGTTGATATCAAGGCCTGTCACCGATACCTCGTGAACGAACTCCTCGCCGCGCACACCCGCGAGGGCAGATACGGCGGCAGCTACGAGAACCGTACCCGGTTCCTCAAGAACGTAATCGGCAAGGTCCGGGCGATTGCAGGGGACAAGATCGTCACCTGCAGGCTGGGTATCCACGACGCACACCCCTACCCCCACGGCTGGGGAATGAGCGCGACCGACCCGATGCAGCCCGACATCACCGAGCCCAAACGCCTCGTGCGGGAACTCAGCGAATCGGGCATGCCTCTGATCAACATAACCATGGGCAACCCCTACTTCCGGCCGCACGTGAACCGACCTTACGACAGGCCGATCGAGGGCGGTAGCTATCCCCAGGAGAACCCGCTCGTGGGCGTGGACCGGCTGATCGGCCTCACGCGCGAACTGCAGCAGTCCGTGCCGGAAATCGCCGTCATCGGCAGTGGTTTCAGTTGGCTGCGGAACCTGTGGCCATACGTAGCGGCAGGCTCGATTCGAGACGGCGACATCAAGATGGTCGGGCTCGGTCGCCAGGCGTTTGCGTATCCGGGGTCTGCCAAAGAGATCATCGAAACCGGCAAGCTGGAGCGCAGGCACACGTGCGTTAGCTGCTCCTGCTGCACCCAGATCATGCGCGATGGCGGCAGGGCAGGCTGCGTGCCATTCGACAGCGAGGTCTACGGCCCGATCTATCGCGAGGGCCGCCATAACAGCTTCGACTATATCAAAGCCCAGGCCGAACGCTGCCGCGACTGCTTCGATCCGACCTGCAGGGACGGTTGCCCTGCAGGAGTAGACATCCCCGGCTTCGTGACTGCGCTGGCCTCCGGCGACATCAGGGGCTCCTACGAAATCCTCCGCCAGGCGAACTCCCTGCCGGAGATGTGCGCCTATGTGTGCCCCGCCGAGGTTCAGTGCCAGGGAAGCTGCGTTGAGAACGTTTTCTCGGGCAACCCGGTTCCGATCCGCGAACTGCAGCGCTACGTCTGCCGAATCGCCAGGAAAAGCGGTTGGGCGAAGGGCGCAGCCCCGGCGGCTTCGACCGGCAAGCGTGTGGCGATTATCGGCGCCGGTCCCGCCGGCCTCGCGTGCGCGTCGAGTTTGGCCGCAATGGGCCATGATGTCCATGTGTTCGATCCGAAGCCGGCACTCGGCGGCGTCGCGGCGGGGGCGATCCCCGGCAGGCGACTAACGAACGCCGACTTCGAGGCAGAGGCGCTTGGAATGCTCGATGGAGTCACCTTCCACGCAGGCGAAGCGCTTTCGACCGAGCGTAACCTGGATCAGTTCGCGTCTGAGTTCGACGCGGTGTTCTTAGGCATCGGCCTCGGCAGTTCAACGCCGCTGACGGATGATCGACCCGACGGCGTCGAAGACGCGATCGGCTTCCTCGAACGCGCGAAGATTGGCGAGGTTTCGGTGCCGCAGCGCGTGGCCGTGATCGGCGGCGGCAACACCGCGATGGACGCAGCGACGACTGCTCTCGAACGCGGAGCCCGCGATGTCTACCTTATCTATCGGCGGTCCTTCGCCGAGCTTCCCGCCTGGCCCGCCGACCGTGACGAGGCAATGAACATGGGCGTCCACTTCTTGCTCCTGACCCAGCCGATTGGTTACGAAACCGATGACAAGGGCCGGCTAACCGGAGTCCGGGTATCGCGGACCACCCTCGGCGAGCCCGATGCCTCCGGCAGGCGCAGGCCCGTTATCGTACCCAATAGCGAGTCCGTCATCGCAGTCGATATGGTCCTTGAAGCCATCGGCCAGAAGCTGCCCGACGGCTTCGAGAGTCTGATCCCCGGCGTACTGATCACAGGCAAGCGACTCCTCAATGTGGACAGCGAGGGCCGCACATCCCGAAGAGGCGTCTTTGCGGGTGGCGATGTCACCAACGGTGGCGCAACGGTCGTGCAAGCGATAGCCGACGGAATGCGCGCGGCGCGGGAGATGGATAGGCTTCTGAGGTCGCGGGCGTAGGGGGCGCTACGCATTCGCAGTGTAAGTGCGCTGTGGTATGATCGGGCATCACATCTGGATGTTAGTGATGCGCGGAACACCATCATCAGAGATGAGGCGGGATCGCCTCTCACTTGCCTCTTGGCTGATGTCCCTGTTTGGGACAATGGAGTAACGACATGATCAGGACAAAGCGCTGCAGGATCGAGCCAATTGACCGCAGCCATTTGGACAGCGTGATTGAGGTCTACCGAGAGTGCGAGGATTTCCTGGCTCTTGGCCCGCAGCCGAAGGCTTCTCTCGAGATGGTCTTATCTGATGTCGAACTGTCGAGGACGGAATATGGAACTTACTGCGGCATCTGGGATAGCGCCGATGTGATGATCGGGATCGTTGATTACGTTGCTGGCGGCTTTGAGGGCACTACAGAGACTGGCTTTCTGTCATTGCTGATGATCGCAGTTTCGCGCAGAGGCTCAGGGTTTGGGGCTGAAGTAGTGAGTGCCATTGAGCACGTGCTTGCGGAGGAGTTCGGAGTCACGACTGTCTTGTCAGCAGTTCAGGTAAACAATGAACCCGCTATCCGGTTCTGGGCGAGGATGGGCTATCAAACTGCGTCTGGGCCGGAACCTCAGCTAGACGGAACCGTAACGTACAGGCTCAAAAAGGATATTTCAAGAGGTTGATGGCGGCAGAGCTGCCTCGGTTCAACTGGACGCCGAAAGGAAAGGTCCTATGGATTACCCAACTCAGGAACACAAAGAAGCAGCAGAGGCCATCGTAGAGCATCTTTCCAACTGGCCTGAGATAGAAGCCATCCTCCTAACGTGCTCCTGCGCCAGAGGAAGAGCTACTAGAGATAGCTGCCTTGATGTGGCCGCTCTTGTCTTGCCCGGCATTTCCAGACAACAGATGGATTCCGTCCAGAAGCGCTGGGATAAGTGCTGCACTTCTGAGAGGGTATTCCAGGATCTGCGGCAAGTCGGAGCATATTCACTTGCGGAGGTTGAGTTCTGTGACGGCGTTTTCGATCCATCCGGGCACGACTGGACATCGGGTCCGGATACTTTTGAGTTGGCAATCGGGAACATCCTAGTCTATTCCGTGCCCCAGTGGGAACGTAGCGATTATCTCAGCACCCTGCAGCGGAGTTGGCTGCCCTACTATCCAGAGCACTTACGCCAGCAGCGATTGGAGATGGTACTGCGCTACTGCCAGAACAATCTCGATCACATCCCGCTGTACATAGAGCGAAGACTCTACTTCCAGTCATTCCATCGTCTTTGGAACGCGTTCGGCGAGTTCCTGCAGGCGCTCTTCATTTCCAGGAGGACCTATCCCATAGCCTACGACAAATGGATAAAGGAGCAGGTTGCCGAGATACTCGGACTGCCTGAACTATATGCGCAATTGCCGAGACTATTCGAAATCGCGGCGTTCGAGAGCCGCGACATCCTACGAAAAGCAGAACAACTGAGAAGCCTTGTGGATCGCTACGTTCCCTCCGTCTGACTACGGTCCGTCGATCCCCATTTCAACATGCTCGTCTGACGGCACCCTCAATACCGTTTCCGCCTCCAGTTCTAGAGGAAAGAAGACGTCGTTGTAGTCGCAGATCATCCACCACAGGTCGGCGCGGCCGAGGTAGCGGTAGGCGATGAGGTCGATGCGACCTAAAGATCAGAACCGATTGCGCGGCGTGCGCACGGGTGTTATAATGCCCGTGCGTTCTAATGCTGTGGCAAGGAGTTGGGAAGGATGCTGGTCCGATTATTGACAGCGCTGGTGGGCATACCTCTTGCCGTGGTGCTGGTCTTCTTCCCCGGCGGAATCCCGTTCGCGGTCGCCATGGGCGCGATATCCGTTCTCGGCGTGATGGAGTTCTACAAGGGCGTGCGCAAGATCGGTGCGAGGCCGGTCGAGTGGGCCGGGGTACTTGCGGTGCTCTTCTTTGTTTTCTCCGCCCGAACGTTCAGCTACGCCGACCGCACTACAGTCGGCGCGATGTTCCCGACCGCCCTTACACTGCTGCTGATTCTGTCTTTCTGCGTGGAGCTGATCCGCCGCGAGCGAGCGCCGATCCTTAACGTCGGCTCCACTGTCTTCGGCGCGATCTACGTCGGCTGGCTGATTTCCCATCTGGTCGTGCTGCGCGGGGTCTGGCTGGTCGGCCTCACGCCGGTGCCTCACACCGTCACCGTTGGCCCGTACCATCCCGAGATAGGCGCGTGTCTCGTAATGCTGACATTCCTGGGGACGTGGGCCTGCGATACGGGCGCCTACTTCATCGGCAGGGCGTTTGGCAAGACGAAACTCGCGCCCAGGCTCAGCCCCAACAAGACGTGGGAGGGCGCTGCAGGCGGATTCGTATCTTCGATCGTGGTCACGACGATAGCTGGCTACGTCATCCATTTGCCGCTCGCGCACTGTCTCGCGCTCGGAGCCCTGTTTGGGGTGCTCACCCAGCTAGGCGACCTCTCGGAGTCCTCGATCAAGCGCGAACTCGACATCAAGGACTTCGGCACGATGGTCCCCGGTCACGGAGGCATCCTCGACCGCTTCGACAGCCTCCTCTTTACCGGCCCAGTCGCATATTACTACGCGGTCCTCTTTCTCAACCACTGGCCAAAATAGATCCCTTCGCTGATTCTCAGTCCCCGATTCCTCTCCCTCGACGGGGCAGGGTTGGAGAGGCCTGCCGCCGAACACCTCACTAGATCCCAATAGGAGCCGCCATGACATACACAACCATCGCACTGATCCTTATCTGCATCCTTCTTCCTACCTGCCTGAGCGCCGCCGCGCCGCCGCAGGTGACGAGCGACATTGTCTACGCCCGCGTCGGCGGTCGAGACCTTCACCTGAACCTCACCGTGCTCGCAGTCCAGCCGTCGAAGCCCCGCCCGGCGGTCATATGGGTCCACGGCGGCGGATGGAACGCCGGAGACTATCACGATAGCTTCGCCGGCGCATTCGGGCTGACGGAGATGGGCTACGTGACCGGCAGCATAGAGTACCGCCTGAGCCAGGAAGCCAAGTATCCCGCGCAGATCCACGACTGCAAGGCTGCAATCAGGTTCCTGAGAGCGAATGCGGGCAAGTATGGCATCGACCCCAACCGCATCGGCGTCTGGGGCGGCTCGGCCGGGGGGCACCTCGTTGCGCTGTTGGGCACGACTGGCGGCATAAAGGCGCTCGAGGGCGACGAGGGCAACCTGGGCTATTCCAGCCGTGTGCAGGCCGTGTGCGATCTTTTCGGCCCGACGGACTTCTCCGAATCCGGCATCAAGGAATTCCTCCCGGTGATCGCCACGTTGCTCGATCAGTTGCTGGGCGGCCTTGCGAGGAACAACAAAGGGTTAGCCCGACTCGCCAGCCCGGTCGAGTTCGTCTCCAAAGACGATCCGCCGTTCTTGATCCTGCACGGCGATGAAGACCCTCTCGTGCCGTTGAGTCAGAGCGAGACCCTATACAATGCCCTCAAGAGAGTCGGCGCTGATGTGAAGCTGGTCAAAGTCAAACACGCCGGCCACGGCTTCGGCGAGAAAGAGAATGAACCGAGCTTTGCTGAGATCAAGAAGATGGTGCAGGAGTTCTTCCGGGAGAAACTTGGAGGCGGGAAGTAGCAGGATCTTCCCCTCTCCTTCGCGGCCCATCACAAGACGTAGTGAAGAATGAGCCTGAGAGGAGAGGGCGGGCTACTCCACCGCCGATTTCAGCGGCCAGACGTTCATTGAGACTACTCTGACCCTGCCGTCTTTGGAGTAGAACTCAAGCCCCTTGGTCCCGTTGGGGACGAAGCAGGAGGAGAACACTGCTCGTCCGTTGGCGGCGTAGACTTCCACGGAGTTTCGGTCGACAAGGATGCGCAGGGTGAGGCGATTGTCCTCGGGCATTACAGCGGCTTCGCGGCCGAGGCAGCTTAGAATCCCACTGCTGACGGTGTAATGGACATCCTGCCCGCGGAGGCGGAATCCGAACTCCGCGGCGTCTTTGAGCTCGATTTCAGCCTTGATGTCGAAAAGCTCGCCCTCAACGCCGGAGAGCAGATTCTCGTTCGGGCTGACAGTGACATCGCGCCATTTGTGCTCGCCAGTTCTCAATCCCTCGATCTCCCTCACCGGCAGCCGACACATTCGGACGCCATCGAGGAAGGTCTTCAAGGTGCACTCGCAGGGAAAATTCTGTTGCTGGTTGAACGGCATACCCGGATACTCGCCGCCGCGCATCCACGTGATCTGAATGCGGCGGCCGTCTGAGACGGGAATGTCGCTGTAGGTTTGGGTGGCGTAGTAGTGCGCGCCGTAGTCGCCCGTGAATGGCCCCTCGGTTGGCTTGAAGGTCTTGCCGTCGAATGTGCCGATGAAGTAGCTGCCCGTGCCCGCGACGAAGACCCATCGGGTGTTTGCCTTGTCGCCATCGATGGACAGCTCGAAGAGGTCGGGGCATTCGCCGTCGTGTGGGAAGTGCAGGCTTGAGGTTTGCTGCCAGTTCAATAGGTCGGTGGAGTTGAAAATAGCATACTCGTCACCGTCGAGGTAGAGCGCCATGACCCAGTGCTTTCCGGGAGCGTACCGGAAGACCTTGGGGTCGCGGTTGCCGCCCACGATGTGCTTGATGATCGGGTTCTTGGCGTATTTGGTGAAGGTCCGGCCGCGATCGTGGCTGTAGGCAATGCACTGCGTGAACGGGTCGCCTGCGGCGGTGTAGAACGCGCATATCGTCTTTTCTTTGCCCTGTTGGAGACCGGAGGTATTGTGCCAATCCACGACCGCGCTCCCGGAGAAGATCAGCCCCAGGGTGTCGGGCCGCAGGACGGGCTCAAGCTCGGTCCAGTGCACGAGATCGGGGCTGACGGCGTGTCCCCAGGTCAGGTTGCCCGCCTGCAGGCCGAGCGGATTGTGCTGGAAGTAGAGGTGATACTCGCCCTCGTAGTAGACCAGCCCGTTGGGATCGTTCATCCAGTTGCGTTTCGGACTGAAGTGAAACTGCGGGCGAACGGCCTCGCTGCACATGCTCGCAGAGGCGAGCAGCAACGCTAGAACAAGTGACCATCCAAGATAGCTCATGATTCCCTCCAACAGGTAGTTGCATTCGAGTCGACGGGCGCAATATCCTTCGCCTGGGACATCAGGCAGGAGTTCCATAGGTGTATGTGGAATTGCTACACCTATGCGGGGTGAAATCTGCTCCCAACAAAGGAGTTGAGTTTATGCATTACCTTTTGCGGCGTGATGCGACAGCTTCATCCAGAGATCGGATGAGGATAGTCGCCCTTCTTCTCCTTCTTCTCATCAGCAGCTTGGCTGGCTGCGCCAATTCGCAGACGACACCGACTGCAGGCAAGGTCTGCAGCTTCACATCTCGTACCCGGGTGGTGGTGTTCAGGCCCGGCATTGGGCAGTGGGCGATTGCTGCATTCGGACAGGCCCGGCCGGGCAACGAGTTCTACTACAACAACCAGCTCTACCGCGTCACCGACTCTGACAAGGCGCAGGTTGTCCCGTTCGTTGATGCCGCAAAGCTCTTTGAAGCGGATCGACCATCTGATTCAGCCAGCCGCCGCCCCGCATCCGGCGACGTGGTTCAGATTTTGGGCGAGGATACGCGACCAGTGTCGCACGCGTTGTATGCGAGAGTTAAGCCTGGTACCACGATACGCTTCCAAGGCATTGCCTACACTATCTCCTCGAAGGGCATAGGGCACGTCTACTCATCAGCAACCAGCTCGCTGCAACGCATCGAGATCACCTCGAGCGCGTGGCAGCACGTTACAAACAGACATACGCCCGGCGGGACACAGAACGCTGGGGCAAGCATCTTCAACCCGGGAGTAGACATCAGGGCGCTGATCAAAGATGCTGAACTGATCACACCTGTCCTGGAGTCAAACGGCTATGTCGGTCGTGAGTTTGACGCTGGCCGCATCATCGGCTATGAGGGAAGCAAGCAGACCACTAAATACAGAGTGATAGCCACCCAGTCGGGGAAGCTAGTAACCGCGTATCCAGTGGTCCAGTAGGAGAAACGAGTGGGAATTGCGGTCGTTCTTCAGGACGAAAAGTGCAATAACATAAGCGAGACCATCCTCGACCCTCAGGGAGTGATCAGCCTCTCCCTGCCCGATCTGGCCGATGGCAGCTACAGTTGCGTTCGGTTCATTGACCCCTACGGCGATGCCATCTTCAACCCCCGGCAGGCGACAGTAATGATCGGCGAGTGGGACAGGCTGAAGCACGCGTTTGTTGAGCAAGACGCGGAAGCGCTTTGGGCTGATATCCGCGCGCTGATTGTTCGATGCTCAGAGGAGCCGCATGTGTATCTTAAGTTTGTCGGGGACTAGGACACAGGCTTACGCCGATTCCATCTTCTTCAGTATCAGATCGAGTTCCTCCCGCGCATCTTCGTCGTCAGGATCGAGGCGAAGGCCCTCGCGATAGGCCTGTGCTGACTCTTCAAGCCTGCCGAGTTCATCCAGACACCAGCCCATCATGAAGTGGATGTCGGCGTCCTGCGTATTGAGCTTCAAGGCCGCTTGATACTCAGCTAGCGCTTCTTCCCATCGTTCTTGTTTCCGTAGGACACCGCCCAGGTTGAAGTGGGGCCACCAGTTGTCGGGTTCTAGGCGTGCGGCTTCTTTATACTCCGCGGTGGATTCTTCCCAGCGTTCTGTCTCTTCATAGGCCCACGCGAGTTGGTAGTGCGAGTCGTAATCATCGGGTTGCAGGCGAACCGCTTCCTGGAGAGCTGTTGCCGCTTCGGAATAGCGCTCCAGGTCCATCAGAGTCAGACCGAGGCTATAGTGATGGTCCACATCATTGGGGTCCAGTCGGATTGCCTCGCGGTATTCAACTACCGCGTCGCCCTGCCGATCCAGGACCGAGAGCGCGTGCCCCAGATTGTAGCGAGCTTGCGGGCAGTCCTCAAGCCGAATTGATTCCCGGTATTCAGCAACGGCTTCTTCATTCCTTCCCAGGTCATCAAGCGTATCAGCCAACCGAAGATGATAGTCGGCCTCGTTGGGATCAATGGCGATTGCTTGTTGATATGCGGCAATGGCTTCCTCGTGTCTGCCCTGTTCGCCCAGTGCAAATCCGAGGGACTCCCAGATTCCGCCCTCGTTCTCTCCGAGCCGTATCGCCTCGCGGTACTCGGCGGCGGCTTCCTGATACTGCTCCGACCAAGATAGTGCGCTGCCCAGACTCCAGTGATAGCTGCTGTCGCCGGGACTTAACGCGACGGCTTTTCGGCAGGCGGACACGGATTCTTCGTATCGATCAAGGTCGAAAAGCACGCGGCCGAGAAGGTCGAGCGTGTCCGCGTCATCGGGTCCTCGGGCAGCCGCTGCTTCAGCATACCGCAGGGCATCATCATCTCTGTTGGATTGGGAGAGGGCGAGAGCAAGGTTGTAGTTAGCGCCTGCATCTTCGGGTTCCAAGGACAGGGCTTTCGCGAGCACCTCGGCGGCCTCTTCGTTTCTGTCCAGATCGATGAGCACGCAGCCGAGTAGACTGAGATGGTCAGCGTCGTCTGGGTCAAGCGCTGCGGCGGCTTCAGCCTCGACGAGAGCCTCTTCAAATCGATCAATCTTGGCGAGGCAACCGCCGAGATTGTAATGCGCGTGGGCGTCTTCCGGGTCAAATGCAAGAGCAGCGCGGTACTCATCTACAGCCTCCGCCGTCTTGCCTTGTTCCTCAAGCTCGACGCCGCGGTCGAAGTGTTGTTTGGCTTGATCTACTGTCGTCATCTGCTTAGCCTCTTCCTATCGGCTGCCAAAGACCCATAAAGCAGCGCCTCGGTTATGTCTTCGTCCTCGAGATAGGGGTATGCCTCGGTGATCTCCTGGCGTGACATCCCATCGGCAACCAGGTTGATCACCAACGCGGCGGATATGCGCATACCTCTGATGCAGGCCTTGCCGCCGAGGATGTCGCGGTTGAATGTGATTCTGTCTAGTTTCACAGGACCCCACCCCAACCCTCCCCGCCTCGGGGAGGGGGCAAGCTGTTCTATCCT
>Ga0209638_1002231_pt1 | contig 11985 bp, 6 predicted proteins | sample BarGraNGADG00211_FD_184490 | JGI IMG/M metagenome (GOLD analysis project Ga0209638, IMG submission 184490) | Arctic peat soil microbial communities from Barrow, Alaska - Barrow Graham LP Ref core NGADG0002-211 (SPAdes) (version 2) | ecosystem: Environmental > Terrestrial > Soil > Wetlands > Peat... | reverse complement strand
ATCTGAATATACCGATGTTAAAGACATTGGTAATATTATTGTAAAACCAAACGGGTCTGTGACCCTGAAAGATATTGCCGAAATTATTTTTGGGGTTAAAGAGCAAACTTCATATAGCCGAGTCAATGGGTTGGATGCTGTAACGGTTACCCTGGTAAATGATAATCAGGTCAACCTGATAGATCTTTCACACAAAACCGTTGATGTAATTAAGACACTGAATGAAAATCTTAAATCTGAAGGTGTCGAAATAGTTGTTCAGAACAATAATGCCGAAATCATGGAGAACAACTTAAACCAGATAATTCATCTGGCTGTCATCGGAGGTTTGCTCGCAGTACTTATATTATGGTTCTTTTTACGTAATATCCGACTGGTATTTATAATTGCACTTTCGATTCCTATTTCGGTTTACGTTGCTTTCAACTTTTTCTATGCATATAATATCTCAATAAACAGTCTGACGCTTGTTGGTATGGCTCTTGCCATAGGCATGCTAGTGGATAATTCGGTAGTTGTCCTTGAGAACATTTACCGGCTCGTAAGTCAGGGAGAGAATATTGATACGGCTGTGAAGCAGGGAACAAGCGAAGTGTGGAGATCAATTTTCGCTGCCACTCTTACAACTATAACTGTTTTTCTGCCTTTTCTTTTTTCAGACAACTTCATGATCAAGATTATCGGTAAGAACATAGGTGTATCAATCGTCTCCACCCTGATAATTTCATTATTCGTTGCTCTTCTTTTCATTCCGATGGCAGCACACTATATTCTTAGACTGGTGAAAGTTTCTGATCTGGGAGTCTTTAAAAAGCTTTCAATACATAACCGGCTCATTCAGGGGTATTATCTAACTCTCAAGGCCAGTATGAGAAATCCAGCAGGTACAATAATAGGTACACTCATTGTTTTCTTCGCTGCACTACTTATCAGTCTTAGCCTGAGTGTCAGTTCAACCAAGGATGTCGAGACTTCAAGTTTCAGACTTTCAGTTACTATGTCTTCCGGATCGACACTTGAAAAAACAGATCTCTTTGTTACTGAAATTGAACATGCACTTAGCGGGATACCTGAAAAAGGAGATATTGTAAGCAAGGTAGATGAAACTGATGCTACAATGACTATAAATCTTACAGATGGCTGGGATAAAAAAAGTAAAAGATCTCTTCCGGAAATTAAAAATGACATTCTTGAAAAAGTAAGAAACCTAAAAACCGGAGAGATCACAATGAATGAGATTTCTGCCAGCGGGGGTTATACAGGCACTTCCGGAGGAACAGGAGCAGTAAACCCGGGTGCAGACTTTATGAACCTCCTGGGAATTGGAACAACAACGGAAAGTGTTATCATAAAAGGACAGAATTTCAGCCAGATGAAAAACATTTCAGATGACATTAAGGCAGCTATTCAAAACCTGTCAACTATAAGCAGCGTGAATGTAAATGTCCAGGACAATACCCCTGAAGTTCATTTAATGTTCGATATGGATTATATCGGGCGTAATAATTTCACTTTGGATAATATCTCATCAGCACTTTCCACCTTCGGGAAAGAGTATTCTTCAGGTGCAACTTTTTTACAGGGGACTGAAACCTATGATATAACCCTGAAATATGCTGATGAAACGGGGCAAGTTAAAACAAACACCGACAAGACAATTGATGATCTAAAAAACCTCGAGGTTACAGGAAACAGTTCCAATCTGATGGAAATGCAGGAGTTATCAAATATAGTATTTTCGTCCGGAATGGGGAATATCCACAGAGAAAACCGGGAGAAAAAAATTACGGTTACATATAGTTTTAATTCGGATATAACCGGTTCAAAAGATCTTCTTGAAGGAGCTAGAGCAGAAATTGAATCAATTGTTTCAGGTATCAATATACCTTCAGGAATTGCTGTCGAAGTTGTTCATGAAGAGGATCCGTTAAAAGATTTCTACTACCTTATCGGGATGGCATTCCTTCTTATTTATATGATTCTTGCTTCAGTATTTGAATCATTTTCAACTCCGGTAGTTCTGATGTTCAGCATACCACTTGCCGCTTTGGGGTCACTTATTGCACTGATTCTTACAAACAATTCTCTCCTTAATGCAAATACACTGATTGGATTCCTTATACTTCTTGGGGTGGTTGTAAACAATGGAATTCTTCTTATCGATTACACTAATATATTAAGAAAGAGAGGCTACCGGCGTTCGCGCGCTTTGATGACTGCAGGCATTGCACGCGTGAGACCTATTCTGATCACAGCATCAACAACTGTTATTGCGCTTTTTCCCCTTGCTATGGGAAAGTCTGAATTTGTCGCTTCCATTGGCGCTGCTTTTGCGATTACTGTCATCGGGGGACTGACTCTGAGTACCATGCTTACGCTAATTTTTATTCCGACCTTTTACTCTGGACTGGAGAATTCCCTGCAATGGATCTACTCACTAAACTGGAAAACAAAAGTTATTCAACTAATAATATTCACCTTCCTTATACTTTTAATATATAGTTTTATTGGGCAATTCCTCTGGAAACTGATAGCTACCATACTCTCATTAATACTTGTACCTGCAAGTACCTGGTTCTTTATGAATACCCTTCGGAAGGCGAGAGAGACTGTGATTTCTCCTGATGAACCAGTTAATATTTATATTCAGAGTCTTGTTAAAATATATGACAGGGAGAGCCATCTTCTGAGAGAATGGAATGCAGGCGCCAAAATCAGGGAAAGACTCGGCCTGACAAAAAAATATACTTCATGGAATGATATGAACCATTTGAGCTGGCAACTTCCATTGATAGGGTTTGTTATCTATTTTACATATTTTTATCTTAAAAGCGGATTCTGGATTTTTATCTTCAGTATTTGTATCTGGTTCTCTCTTCTTGGCATCTGGATCCCTTTATCTAAACTGTTAACGAATTTTATATCATCAGACAAGAGGAAAATATATTTAAGGGCTATAAAAACTCTTGATATTCTAGTATTCTGGTTCATACCCCTTGCTAATATTTATCTTTTTCAGATAAGATGGCATAATTTAGCAATAGTACTTATACTGGGAGTGATGTGGCTATGCGGACTTATAATATACAAGGCAGGAATTAAATTGAGCCAGGAGAATATAGATATCTACCGTCTGGAAGGTAGGTTTAAAAATCTCCGGAAAAATTTCTACAAAATAGTCGCTTTGGTACCACTGATAGGTAGAAAGAAAAAACCTTTCAAAGCTTTAAGTTGTGTTTCGTTAAATATTGGTAACGGTATGTTTGGTCTTCTCGGTCCCAATGGGGCAGGCAAAACGACTCTGATGAGAATTATATGTGGAATACTTGAACAGAGTTATGGTAAGGTATGGATAAATGGAATGGACACTCAAGAAAAGAGAGAAGAGCTTCAGGGACTAATTGGATACCTTCCCCAGGAGTTTGGAAGTTACGAGAATATGACCGCGGATGAGTATCTTAACTACCAGGCTATGCTAAAGAATATTGTTGATGTACAGATAAGGGAAGAAAGAGTAACGTATGTACTAAAAGCTGTGCATCTGGAAGACCGGAGAAATGAAAAAATAAGTTCATATTCCGGAGGAATGAAACAAAGGATGGGAATAGCGCAAATATTGCTCCACCTTCCCCGGATACTGGTTGTTGATGAGCCGACAGCAGGTCTTGATCCAAGAGAAAGGATCAGGTTCAGAAATCTTCTTGTAGAACTTAGTCGCGACAGGGTTGTTATTTTCTCCACACATATTATTGAAGATGTTTCCAGTTCCTGCAACAAGGTTGCGGTTCTTAACAAGGGGCTTCTGATGTACCTGGGTAAACCTATTGATATGACCAGAGAAGCGGAAGGACATGTATGGCAAATCAATCTTCCCACCCTGGATTTTGAAAGTTTTATCAACAGCCATCTTGTTGTACATCACATGTCCGAAGGAGAAAATGTCAGAGTAAGATGCATTTCTGAAGAAAAGCCCCATCAGGTGGCAGTTAACGTAACTCCAAATCTAGAAGATGCCTATCTGTGGCTTCTGAGGAAAAAAGTCAGAACGACTTCTTAGAATAAACAGGTTAAAATCATTAAAATGAAAAACAAGAGATTTTATAACAATTACATCCTTATTTACAAGATGATCATATATAATTTGAGGATCATCTTTGCAAATAAGTTCATATGGTTCCTTGCCGGATCTATTTTGTTCTATCTCGGTCTTTCAGTAATTTATGTATTCTCAAATGACGTTACCAAAATGGAAGATCTGTACGGAATCTTCCTTTTCTCAGGGGTCCTTCTTGTTTTTTATCCGTCGGTTTTTGGAGTCCAGAATGATCAGGATGCCCGGACTATCGAAATATTATTTGGGATTCCAAATTACAGGTACAAAGTCTGGCTCGTAAGAATTGTACTGATATTCATAATTACTTTTCTTATCATGTTTGTTTTCACCATGCTTTCTTCCTATTTTATTGTTAAATTCCGTATTGTTAATATGACATCACAGGTAATGCTGCCTGTGATTTTTCTTGGAGTGATGTCTTTTATGCTCTCCACCATTATCAGGAACGGTAATGGTACAGCAGTTGTGATGATAGTATTCGGAATGATTTTCCTCGTTCTCAGTGATCCGTTGAGCAAGAGTCAGTGGAACGTGTTCCTGAATCCTTTCGACATGTCACATGATGTAAATGAAATAACATGGGCTATTATTACATTTAAAAACCGCATAATCCTGATTACAGGATCTATTCTTTTTTTGCTTGTGGCCCTTTACAATCTCCAGAAGAGGGAAAAATTTATGTAGGATTTTCTTTGTGGTTCTCTGTGCTACCTCCGTGCCCTCTGTGTAAGTTCTTTTTTTTGTTACACAGAGAAACACAGAGGAAGCACAGAGGTTCACAGAGAAATCCAGTCACTCAAATGGATTCTCCCTACTGAAATCAGGTATGTAGTTTACATTACTATCCATATCCTGCACCCACCCATTCCTTAAACCAAGAGCTTCCATTTTCTCTACAACCTCCTCATATTCATCTTTATATAGCGGACGATTAAGTACCGGATGTTGCCTGACCTGTTCTGTAGGATGGTATTGAGACATAAGCGATAGATGTACTCCCGGTGACAATTCTTCAACAATTGATTTTAGAACTCTTTTACTCTCTTCAACACGACCAGGCAAGACAAGATGTCGTATCAGTAAACCGTTTTCTGCCCTTCCAAATTCATCTGTTACAAGCGTTGATCCTTTCTGATAGTACATCTCTTTAATTGCTTTCAGGGCTGTTTCAGGGTAATCGGGGGCATCTGAATATTCTGATGCAATTTCTTTTGTAACATATTTATAATCCGGAAGATATACATCAATTATTCCGGAAAGATTACGGATTGTTTCTAATTTTTCATAACCATTTGTATTATAAACTGTTATAGGCTTATAGCCGTGTGCATTCAGTCCTTTTATTATTGCCTTAACCTGAGGTACGACATGGGAAGGAGACACAAAACCAACAGCCGGTATTCCATCTGAAAGTATTTTTATTATATGTTCCAGGACTTCCTCCAGATTCATTTCGGTATTTCTGATTATTGAAGTGCAACTGCTGATTTCATGATTCTGACAATAAAGGCAATGAAGATTGCATCCCCTAAAAAAGACATTACAGATGCCATCTTTCCCGCTTATGACCGGTTCCTCGCCACGGTGAATACAGACTGAAGCAACATTAAGACCTGCATCTGTTTTGCAGTATCCCAATCCCCCCTCAAACCTGTTTACCTCGCACTCCCTTGGACATATAGTACAATTCTCGAGAATTAACCTGTCATTTGCGTCATATATATCTGCCTGTTTCACAGTGTTCATTGAAATATGTAAATATGTTTCCGGTTTGTTTCCAGTTGATTGCAAATATCGAAATGTTTCCCGATTTTCAAGCTACGTATTTGAACCACAAGCATAATACTTCAATATTAATGTTGATTATTTTGGTGATTTAATATAAATATGTACCTTTGTCAGCGAATTGAGGAGAATTTGAGCTAGGGGACCAGAGTCCCCTATTTTGTTCCCGGTTTTTGGAAAATGATAGAAAAACAGAAAATACAGGGATTAGTTAATGAATTCGTCAGGGGAACGGGGCTCTTTCTTGTTTCTGTTAAAGTAAGCAATGCCAACAGGATTACTGTACTGGCTGATAAGAATGAAGGAATAACAATTGATGAATGCGCAGCAATACACAGGCATATTGAGAATGGACTTGACCGAGATAAAGAGGATTTTGAATTGCAGGTATCCTCCCCAGGTCTGGATATGCCTTTTGTAGTTATGGAACAATATTATAATAACGAAGGAAGGAAAATAGAAGTTACTGACAATGAGGGTTCTAAATTCATTGGTAATCTTAAAAATGTTACCGCGGGAGGATTTGAGCTTGAGACTAAATTAAAACTTCTTTCTTTCAATTTCGAACAAATAAAATCAACAAGAGTTATTTTGACAATTAAATAATAATAAGAGGTTTACACCAGATGGAAAATGTTAATTTAATCGACACTTTTTCGGAATTCAAGGAGCTGAAAAACATAGACAGACCTACAATGATGAGCGTTCTTGAAGACGTGTTCAGAAGCATGCTCGCAAAAAAATATGGTTCAGCTGATAATTTCGACATTATTGTCAATATCGATAAAGGTGACTTTGAAATATGGAGGAACAGGGTTGTTGTAGAAGACAAGGAGTTGACTGATCCTGTAATACAGATACCACTATCAAAGGCTAAAGAGATTGATGAAGACTATGAAGTAGGTGAAGAAGTATCTGATGAGGTAAAGTTCCTCGACTTTGGCCGAAGAGCTATTTTATCGTTAAGGCAGAACCTTACCGCACGTATTCTCGATCTGGAAAAAAATAATATCTATATCAAGTATAAAGACAGGATCGGTGAAATAGTCACCGGGGAAGTCTATCAGGTATGGAAGAGAGAAATACTTGTGCTTGACGATGATGGGAATGAACTTATTCTGCCAAAAAGCGAACAGATCCCTTCCGATCATTTCCGCAAAGGAGATTCAATCAGGGCTGTCGTAATAAAGGTTGAAATGAGAAACAATACTCCTTTCATTATACTCAGCCGTACTTCGCCCGTATTCCTAGAAAGATTATTTGAACTTGAAGTTCCGGAAATATTTGATGGTTTAATTACGATAAAAAACATTGTCAGAGTACCCGGGGAACGCGCCAAAGTTGCTGTTGAATCATACGATGAAAGAATCGATCCGGTTGGAGCATGTGTGGGAATGAAGGGCTCAAGGATACATGGTATTGTCAGGGAACTACGGAATGAAAACATAGATGTTATAAATTATACTTCTAACAACCAGCTTTTTATCCAAAGGGCGCTCAGTCCTGCAAAGATTACATCAATCAAACTTGTTGAAGAAACAAAAAGGGCGGAAATCTATCTGAAGCCTAATGAAGTATCTCTCGCGATCGGGAAAGGTGGTCTGAATATTAAACTGGCAAGCCAGCTAACCGGATATGAGATTGATGTTTACAGGGAACCGGGAGGAGAAGATGAGGAAGATGTTAATCTTGAGGAGTTTGAAGATGAAATTGAAGATTGGATAATCGAAGAACTTAAGGCTATAGGTTGTGATACAGCAAGAAGCGTTCTGAATCTCTCAATCAGCGACCTTGTTAAGAGAACAGATCTTGAAGAAGAAACAGTTAAAGAGGTTGTTAACATCCTCAGGGCTGAATTTGAATAAATAAATAAATAAAACTATTCGCAGTCAATGGTATTGAAGTTTTAACAAAGGCAAGGCATATTTATGACAGAGGATATTAAGGTTACAAGATTAAGCAAAGCCGCCCGCGAATTCAATGTGGGAATATCCACTATTGTGGAATTCCTTCATAAAAAAGGGTTTGATCTTGATCCCAACCCAAATACGAAACTTCCGCACGAAGCTTATATCTTACTTATAAAAGAGTACAGTACAGATATCAGCGTAAAAAAGGAGTCAGAAAAACTCATACTTAAAGATCTCCATAGGAAAAAAGAATCTGTCTCTATCGGTGATTTTTCAGAGAAGATTGAGAGTGAAGAATCTGAAAGAGATGATAATGTTCTTGTCAAAGATTCTTCAGGAGTAAAGTCATCTGTAGATATTAAGACTGAGATCAAAAAACCTGAGGTAAAACTTGTAGGCAAGATTGATCTTGAGAAGACATTAAAGCCAAAGATTGAAAAAGATTCTGTGTTTAAGGAGGAACCTGTGCTAAAACATGTTTCACCAGTTGTCGAACCTGAAAAGCCCGAGAAGAAAATAACGGTCGAAGAGAAGGAGACTGTTGATACTATAGCCCAGGTTGAAGAAAAAAAATCTAAATCAAATATTGATCTTCATATTGTAGGGAAAATTGAACTCGATACAATTGCCAAAGAGACCTCCCAGGTAAAAAAAGAGGAAAAGAAGGAGAAACCAAAAGTTCCTGCAAAAGGGGAAATCAAAGAAAAGGATATCCCCAGTAAGGATGAAGCGAAACCTGCCGCAAAAAAAGAACCGGAAATTATAGAAGAGCCTGTCACTGAACCGGTTATTGATGAGATCCATATTGAAGATATCATAGATGATGCTGAACTTCCTGAACCCGAAGAGGATATTATTGCTCTTTATAAGACTGATTTTAAAAAACTGGCAGGTCCAAGGGTTGTCGGGAAAATTGATCTTCCTGTTGAAGAGAAGAAGAAAGCTATCCCGTTCCAGCCTGTCAGGGTAAGCGGAGAATCCGATTTCAGGAGGAAAAAGAGAAGGAAAAGAATATTAAAAGAGAAAGAAGGAGTACCCGTTGTTAAACCGGTAACAACAGATAAAAAAGAAAAGCCCTCCAATAAGAAGGTCATGAAAAGAAGACCTGTCAGGGCCGAAGTAAATGAAGAAGAGGTTCAGAAGCAGATAAAAGAAACACTGGCACGACTCACGACGAAAGGTAAATCAAAGGGTTCAAGATACCGCAGGGAAAAGAGAGAAGCTATAAGTCAGAAACATCAGGAGGTTGTCGATCAGCAGGAACTCGATAAGAATATTCTTAAAGTTACTGAATTCGTTTCAGTTAATGAACTTGCTTCTATGATGAGTATTCCTGTCACCGATATCATCTCTACCTGCATGAACCTGGGACTGTTTGTTTCAATTAATCAGCGGCTCGATGCGGAAACGATGGCGCTTCTTGCGGATGAATTCGGGTTCAAGGTAGAATTTGTAAGTGCAGAGTTGCAGGAAGCAGTTCGTGAAGAAGATGACGAAGAGGAGGATCTTAAACCAAGACCGCCGATTGTTACGGTTATGGGACATGTCGATCATGGTAAAACCAAGTTACTTGACTATATCAGGAACACCAATGTGATTGCCGGTGAAGCAGGTGGTATAACGCAGCATATTGGCGCCTACGGCGTCATCCTTGAAGACGGACGCCAGATTACATTCCTCGATACTCCTGGCCATGAGGCCTTTACGGCAATGCGTGCCCGTGGTGCACAGATTACCGACATAGCAATAATCGTAGTTGCAGCTGACGATGGTGTTATGCCTCAGACAAAAGAAGCCATTAATCATGCTTCAGCAGCCGGAGTACCGATAATATTCGCTATTAACAAAATTGATAAGCCAACTGCAAATCCTGATAAGATCAAAGAGGCTCTGGCAGCCATGAATTATCTTGTTGAAGATTGGGGAGGGAAGTACCAGTCACAGGAAATTTCTGCAAAAAGCGGACTCAATATTGATGTACTTCTCGATAAAATCCTACTTGAAGCTGAGATGCTCGAGTTAAAAGCTAATCCAAATAAACCGGCTCTCGGAACAGTTATTGAATCTTCTCTCGACAAGGGAAGGGGATTTACTGCAACAGTCCTGGTTAAAGCCGGTACTCTCAGAATCGGAGATATTATGCTGGCAGGCGCCTGTTTTGGACATATTAAGGCTATGTATAATGAAAGAGGCAATAAGGTTGAAGAAGTGGGGCCTGCTACTCCTACTCTGATCCTGGGTTTGAATGGCGCTCCACAGGCAGGCGATAAGTTTAATGTGATGGATAGCGACCGTGAAGCTAAAGATATTGCAACAAAGAGGGCACAACTTCAGAGGGAACAGGGCCTGCGTACTCAGAAACATATTACACTTGACGAGATAGGACGTAGAATTGCCATCGGTAACTTCCAGGAACTTAACATTATTGTGAAAGGTGATGTCGACGGTTCAGTAGAAGCTTTGAGTGACTCGTTAATTAAACTCTCGACTCCGGAGATCGAGCTTAACATAATACACAAGGCTGTTGGTCAGATTTCAGAATCAGATGTTCTTTTAGCGGCTGCTTCGAACGCAATTATTGTCGGCTTCCAGGTACGACCATCTTTAAGTGCCAGAAAACTTGCTGAAAAAGAGGAGATTGATGTCCGTCTTTATTCAATTATTTACAATGCAATTGAAGAGATAAGATCAGCAATGGAAGGTATGTTGATGCCTGAAGTCAGGGAAGAGATTGTCGCAACACTTGAGATACGTGAGATATTCAAGGTCACAAAGGTCGGGACTGTTGCAGGTTGCTATGTTAAAGAGGGCAAAATAACCCGGAATACCAGGGTGAGAATAATTCGCGATGGCATTGTAATTTATACCGGAGAGCTTGGATCACTCAAGCGATTTAAAGATGATGTGAAAGAAGTGGTCGGAGGATACGAATGCGGACTTAACATACATAATTTCAACGACATAAAAGTCGGAGATATGATTGAAGGTTACCAGGAATTCGAGGTCAAGAAAACATTATAAGATTTGCCCCCAAGTTGTCTGTTTGGGGATTATAACCCCCCTCGCCCTTCGGGCATTCCGCCCAAGTGGGGAGAAAATCCCTAAATGGAATAGTATTTTCTCCCCTTCTGGGGGAGATGTTGCGCAGCGACAGAGGGGGTTTAAATCATAGCTTTATACTGTTCCGGTGTCAGAAGGCTGAAAGCCTCTGATGGATCATTTATTTTAATTTTTACCATCCATCCTTTCCCATAAGGATCTTTATTCACCACATCAGGAGATTCTTCAATTGCAGGGTTTGATTCCAGGATCTCACCACTCACTGGCATAAACATGTCAGATACTGTTTTTACAGCTTCGATGGTGCCAAAAACATCTTCCTTCGCAAGAGTTTCTCCAACGGTTTCGATCTCGATAAAAACGATATCACCTAACTCTCCCTGGGCAAAATCAGTTATTCCTACATAACCTGTGTTTCCTTCAACCCTGAGCCACTCGTGGTCTTTTGTGTACAATAAATTAACAGGAACATTCATATCTCGGATGATTTTTGATTATAAATTAAATTCATTTCTCTCTGCAGTCAGATCAGCCAAAAATAAAGCTTTTTTTGTTTTTTCAAGGTGATAAATGTCTTTTTTTAAATATGGATCTAACCTCCTCGATCGATGATTATTATATACTTATAACACTTTTTGAAGATCCCTTGATAACCATCTCTGTTTTAATGACTATTGTTTGAGAAGGAAGATTGTGTTTTTTTTCAATACGGTCAATAAGCAGTTTTACTGCTTCTTTTCCTATCATGTAACCATGTTGCTCAACGGATGACAATGTAGGGAAAGTGATATCTGAGATCATTCCGCTGGTAAATCCGACTACTGAAACATCCTTCGGAACATTAAAACCACATTCCCTGATCACATTCATGGTTTCAACTGCGGTCAGGTCATTTACAGCAAAAATTCCATCGGGTCTTATTGCCCTTTTCATAAGATCAGGGACTATTATTCTGGCCTCCTCCTGAGTGTCGCATCTGATTATGTTTTGATCGTCTATTGGTTGATGATAATGCTTCAAGGCCCTTAAATATCCGTCTTTTCTGTTTTTCCCTATCTGAAGATTCTGCGGCCCCGAGAGATGAACAATATTTTTACACCCTATAGTAATTAAATG
>Ga0209638_1002229_pt1 | contig 11987 bp, 5 predicted proteins | sample BarGraNGADG00211_FD_184490 | JGI IMG/M metagenome (GOLD analysis project Ga0209638, IMG submission 184490) | Arctic peat soil microbial communities from Barrow, Alaska - Barrow Graham LP Ref core NGADG0002-211 (SPAdes) (version 2) | ecosystem: Environmental > Terrestrial > Soil > Wetlands > Peat... | reverse complement strand
CGACTGCGACGCGGTCTTGGTCGGCGACGGCGATGTCGTGGGCGAGGGCGACTGCGACGCGGTCTTGGTCGGCGACGGCGATGTCGTGGGCGAGGGCGAGGGCGACGCGGTCTTGGTCGGCGACGGCGATGTCGTGGGCGAGGGCGAGGGCGAGGGAATGTCCTCCACGAGAGCTACGACCGATCCCGGCTCGGTAGCCTCGATCCTGTAGCCCGACGAGCTGCCCGAGGCGTGCTGCCCGATGGGACCGGTGACCAGGTATGAGAGGCCTTTGCGTAGCGATATCCCCTCCAGCGCGGCCGCAGTGGCGACCACTCGCAGTGGTCCGCTGCCGTCGTCGATCCAGAGTCCGGTCCCGTCCGCCAGAGCATCGGGAGTGGCGGTGAGGACACCCGCTGCCGCGATCCTCGATCCTTCGTCGAGCTCGCCGATGGAGCCCGTAAGGCGGTCCGGGGCGCCAGGCAGCGGTGCGTCGCCCAGTGAAGCGAGCCCATCTTCGTCGACTCGAATCGTGCGCTGACCGTAGCGGTCGTAAACCGTGCCCGTCACGACTATCACAGTTCCGGCAGCGAGGGGCGAAGTCGGGACTTCCGGCAGGTACAGAGCGATGCCGGCCGAGCCGTCTTGCACGAATCCGCCACGGCCGCCGTCCAGGACGCCCAGCCGGGTCGTCAGCACGCCCTCGACGGCGACGTAGCTGCCGTCTTCGAACGTGCGAACCGACGCGATCGGTGACACGGCCGGCTGCTGCGACCCCGAAGGCGAGGGCGTCAGCGTGGCTGTTGGGGGGAGTGTCGCGGTCACCATTGGCGAAGGGGTTGGGGAAGGGGACGCGGTTGGGGAAGGCGTCGCGGTCGGTGATGGTGTCCACGTCTCGGCCGGGGTTGGCGTCACCTGGATCGAAGGGCTCGGCTCGACCGTAGGATCGGCACTCGGCTCGGTCGTGGGCTCAGTGGTAGGTTCGGTTGTGGGCTCCTGGGACGCGGACGGCTCCAGCGATGGCGAGGCCGTGGGAGTGGGGAGCGTCGGGCTCGGTTCCTCCGGCGATGCCGTCTCGAAAACGCTCGAAGGCGTGGAAGTCCCTTCCGCCGTACCACTCGCCGAAGGCGAGGGCATCTCCGTGGGAGCCGGCACGGGGGCCGAGACGAGCGACTGCGGGATTGGACTCGATTGGACCAGCCAATCGGCGGCGTTGTCGTTCGTGTCCTGGATGTTTCCGCCGGCGCCTCCGGGTCGGCGTTCGATGCTCGAGCGCGCGGGCGGGGCAGGAGCCACCGAACCTTCGCGATAGGCGCTGGTCGCGGTCCCCCACCCAACCGCGTCGATGACCGTTCCGTCCCCGCGGCGGAGAGCCAGAGAGCCGCCGTCGGCCGCCAAACCCCCGGCGTACGTGGCATCGGCGAGCGGACCGTAGATGCCGGCCGAGTTGGCGACGAGCAGATGCCGGCCGGGATCGAGCAGCAGGGGTGAGGCAAAAAGCGCCTTTCGCGTGATCGTGGCTCCTGTTGCCGTTACGTACGCGAGGTCGCAGCCGCCAAGGTCGACAGAGGTCGAACCGGCATTCGTGATCTCGATGTACTCGTCGGAAGCAGACGCTCCGCCCGTCACGACTTCTGCGAGCAGCAACTGGGACGACGGCGGCCATGAAGTCGGCGTGCCCGCATAGCCCAGCCGGCTGGTGCCCGCCAGCATCGCCACGGCGACGAGAATCGACGCACAAGGAAGGAAGACCCGCCTGGGAGCAGGCATGGAGCACCTCTCGAAGCCTCTCCGGCGGGAGTTAGCGGCTCATTTGTACGCCTTGCGGATTGGCGTGCACTTATCCGCGGCTTATCTGGACGCCCTCGATTGCAGGGCATCGACCCGGCGCGTCCTGTGGCCTAGTTCGCCATCGACTACCATTCCGACCGCGCCGTTGCCGTGGGCACGAAGCGCCCAGACCTGCCATGCATGACCACCCGAGGAGACACAGTGGCTCGCGCCAAGGGAACCGATCGAGCTGAGGCGCGCCGTCGCTATCGCGCCATCGTCAAGGCGCAGGAAGAGGCCGAGGCCGGCTCCGAGGGCCAGGAGGCCGTGGCTGTCGTCCCTACCAGGAACCGAGGCCGCGGCTCTCAGGCTCTCAAGCCGCTGCCGCAGCCGCAGGTCGCCCAAAGACCTGGCTTCTTCGGGGCGGCAAGAGCAGCCTACCGGCCGGTCCACTATCGCGAGGACGTGCGCTACATCGTCCCGCTCATCACCCGTACGCACGCTGTGTGGCCGGTGCTGGTGCTCACGATCGTGGCGGTGCCGCTGGCGCTGTCGCGTCCGAACGTCAAGGACGACCCGATCCTGAGCGTCGTACTGTTCTTCCTCAGCCCGATGCCGATCGTGCCGGCGATGATCGCCGGGTTCCTCGCCCCCCGCGCGACCTGGCTTGCCGGGCTGATCGACGGCTTCATCGTCGGGATAGGCCTGCTCGTGTTGGTCGTCCTGGCCGGAGTCAGTCAGTTGGGCTTCAACAAGGTCCCGCCCGATCAAGTCTTCGCCGTATCGGTCTCGATCTTTTCGTCGGCCCTTCCGTTCGGCGCCCTGCTGGCGGCCGGCACCGGCTGGTACAAGCGGTTCCTGTCCGCGATGCCCGGTGCGGGTCCGCGCCAGGCACAGCGCCGCAAGGCCAAGTAGCTGCCGGGCGAGTAGCCGCCGGGCGAACTAGCCGCGGCGCATGCCCGAATAGCCGAGAGCCCGAACGCCTTCCGGGCGCTCCGGCCCACCGACAGCCTCCGCCACAACCGGGAGCGGTTTGATCTCGCGCGCCACGACGTTCACGACGCTCGCCTCACGCTGAAGCATCCCCTCCACGTAGAGCAGCGCGTGGCGCCTGACCACTCCCCGGAGACGCGCCCACGTGTCCGGCCAGAGCGTGACGTTGACCATGCCCGTCTCGTCTTCCAGCGCCAGGAAGACCGTGCCGCGCGCCGTCATCGGATGCTGGCGGGTCACGACCAGGCCTCCCAGCCGAACCGGACCGGGACCCCGATCCGCGAGCGAGGCGTTGGTCACGGCACCGAGCCGCTCGAGCGCGGGGCGGAACAGCGAGATCGCCTGCCGGTTGGCGTCGAGCGATAGCACCGAGTACGAGTCGCCGAGCCGTTCGCGCTCGGTCAGCGCGGGCAGCTCCGGCGCCGGCGTCGGCGGCAGCCGCAGGTCCATCGGCTGACCGGCGGCGCGGCCACGCTTCGCCCCGCGCGCGGCCCCCGCCGCCGACCGCGTCGCACCCACTCGACCCCGAGTCGCACCCATGACTTCCCGGAGTTGCCACAGCAGCTCCCGTCGAGGCCGAGCCAGCGAGTCGAGGGCGCCGGCTCGGATCAGTCGCTCGATCACCTCCTCCGGCAGCTCCGTCCGGGCCACGACGTCCGCCAGAGAGTGGTAAGGGCCGCGCGCCAGCTCCGAGTCCAGGCGCTCGGCGTGCTCGTCGCCGATCCCCTTCACGAGCGCCAGCCCCAGCCGGATCCCGTAACCCGTGGCCTCGTCCGACGTCCATGTCCGGCGCGACTCGACCGTCGGCACGATGCAGCCGGACGATCGGACCGCGGCCGGCCGCCGCGCAATACCCGTCCCCTCGGGGAGCGGCTCTCCCTCCCGGCCCACCCACTCCGTCGCGGTCTTGTACGTGGAAGCGTTGACGTCCACCGGCAGGACTGCGACGCCGTGTCGCTTGGCGTCGTTGATCAGCACTTCCACCGGGTAGAAGCCCATCGGCTGGGCGTTGATCAGCCCGACGGTGAACTGGGCCTGGTAGAAGAGCTTGAGGAAGGCCGACTCGTAGGCGGTTCGGGCGAACGCGGCGGCATGGCTCTTGGCGAAGCCGAAGCTCGCGAAGGCCGCGACCTGCCGGAACAACTCCTCGGCCTGCTCGCCAGTCAGGCCGTTGGTGGCGCGGCAGCCATCGACGAACCGGGCGTGCAGCTTCTCCATCTCGTGGCTCGAGCGCCACGTGCCCATCGCCCGGCGGAACCCGTCCGACTCCCCCGCCGAGAAGCCCGCCACTGTTATGGCGATCTGCATCACCTGCTCCTGGTACAGGATCACGCCGAGGGTTTCGCGCAGCACCGGCTCGAGGCTGGGATGGAGATAGGCGACCGGCTCGAGGCCCTGGCGTCGGCGCAGGTACGGATGAACCGCGTTGCCCTGGATCGGGCCCGGCCGGATGATCGCGACCTCGACCACCAGGTCATCCAGGTTGGCCGGCTTCGACTTGGGCAGCGTCTGCATCTGGGCTCGACTCTCGACCTGGAATACGCCCACCGTGTCGGCCGCACGGAGCATCTCGAAGACCTCGGGCAGGTCCTCCGGCAGGCGGTCGAGGTCGACGCAGGCGCCGCAGTCGTGCTCGATGAGCTGGAGCGTTTCGTCGATCGCCGCCAGCATCCCGAGGCCCAGCAGGTCGAGCTTGATCAGCTTCAGCGTCTCGACGTCGCGCTTGTCGAACTGAACCACGACCCGGTCCGGCATCGCGGCGCGCTCCAGCGGCGCGATGTCGATCAGCGGCGCCGCCGTCACGAGCATGCCGCCGGAATGGATCGAGAGATGGCGCGGGAAGCCGTCGATGCGGCCGCAGAACGCGAGCCAGCGCTCCCAATCGGGCATCCCCACGGTGGAGCCGCGGCGGATCTCGGCGGCGATTTCGGGCCGTGGCTCGACCCTTGCCACGCTCGAATGCGGCGCATGGCTGGCGACAGCGCGCTCGGCGGCTGGTTCGGTGGCACGCTCGGCGGCGCGCGCGGTGGCGCGCTCGGCGGCGGTGGCGCGCTCGGCGGCGGTGGCGCGCTCGGCGGCGGTGGCGCGCTCGGCGGCGAGCCAGGCGATGCTCGCCGGGGAGTCGCCCGGGCCGCCCTCGTCATCCGACCCGCCCGAGTGCCGCCGGGCCAGCCTCAGCTGCTCGATCGCCGAGCCGCCTCCAATGTCCGAGACCCCTTGCGCCGTTTCCCCGTAATGCTTCTGGGGGAAGCGCAACGTGGCTTCGAGGGCAACCGGCCGGCTCTGAACCCTCCCCTCTGAGCGTGGATCCGGCGTTTCCGCCGCTCTGGACCGGCCATCCGATGCCGTTTCAGGGCCGGTTTCGCGCGTAGTGCTTCCGGGGCTGGCATTGAGGGGAAAACGTGGCCCGCCAACACCCCCACTGCCGTCCGCGCCGCCGCGAGTCTCGCGCGGCAGGTTTAGTTCGCCCATCCCGTCGGTGAGGCCGCGCCGGCCCGACGCTTCGGCCGCGCGCCGCAGCGAAACCTCGTCCGCCTCGGCCTCCCGTTCGACCGTCTGCGCGAAGAACTGGCCGAAGCCGCCGTCCGCCTCGAGGTCGCGCCGGACCATGACCGAGTCGTAGGTTTCGAGCGCCTTGGCGACCCGATCGACCAGCGGCCGCGGAAATCCCAGCGCATACCCCACTTCCCGCACGGCCGACCGCGCCCGATACGTGACCAGGTTGCAGACCATGCCGGTGTGCTCGGGCCCGTATCGACCGTAGACGTACTGGATGACCTCCTCCCGGCGCGCGGCGGAGAAGTCGATGTCGACGTCCGGATAGCTCGTCCGACCCTCGTTTATGAACCGCTCGAACAGCAGGTTGTGCCGGATCGGATCGACCCGCGTGATCCCCAGGACGTAGGACACGATCGAATCCGCTGCGCTGCCCCGACCCTGCGCCGGGATCCCACGCGACCTGGCGAAGCGAATGATGTCCCAGCAGATCAGGAAGAACTCGGCCAGGCCGGTCCGTTCGATGACGTCCATCTCGTGGGCGAGCTGCTTCACCACCGCCGCCGTCATCGGGTGATACCGGCGGCGGGCGCCCTCGTGGCACAGCTCCTCCAGGTACGAAAACGGCGTGTGCCCCTTCGGGATCGGATAGCCCGGAAAGCGATAGCGCTCGAAGCCGAGGTCAACTGAGCAGCTGGCGGCCAGCTCGCCGGCGTTGCCGATTCCCTCAGCCCAGGCAGCCGCGGTCCGGGCGTCCGCCTCCGAGTTCCCGAACGTGGCGCGGCCGGCGATCGTCCCGCCAACTGCAGGCCGCGCGCTCGAGTTCCCGAACGTGGCGCGATCGCCCGGCGGCCCCGCCCCGAGTCCCGGCGGCAGCCCCATCAATTCCTCGGCCGACTTCAGGAACGATTCGCCGTCCGGCCGGCGGAGGTCGCGCAACTCGTCGAGCGAGCGGCCGTGGCGGATCGCGGTCATGACGTCCTGGAGCTCCCGGCCCTCGGGGCGTGCGTAGTGGACGTCGTTCGTGACCACGACCGGCAGCCCCAGCTCTTCGGCGAGAAGCGCGGTCTCGGCCAAGAGCCAGTCGTCGTCGGGAAGCAGGTGATGCTGCATCTCCAGGAAGAACGCCGAAGTGGCAACGGAATCGCGGCGTGCCTTCCGGCTGGCGAAGAGCCGCGCGTACCGTTCCGCGACGGCCCGCGCTCCTTCCCGATCCCCGACCCGCAGCCGCCGGGCGATCTCGCCGTCGCGGCAACCGGAGAGCGCCACCAGGCCTTCCGTGTGCTCGGCCAGCAGCGCCTGGCTGAATCGCGGCATCGACTTCGTCCCGGCGAGATTCGCCCGGCTCACGAGGCGGCAGAGGCTGCGATAACCCGCCGAGTTGCGAGCCAGCAGGACGAGATGCGGGCCGCGCTGCGCCTCCCCAACCCCTCGCAGATCCTCTCTCACCGCATCGCGGTAGCCGGGGAGCCTGGCGCGGCTGGGACGCGGCCGGGCCGGCAGCCCGTCTGTGGGGAGTGGCGTGTTCCCTGGGGAGCGGCCGCTCCCCGTTCCGCGGCGCGCTCTGCCCCTCCGCCCCGGCACGACGATCCCCTCCGGGTCCGGTACCGCCGCATCGAGCAGCTCGATCTCGACCCCGACGATGGGCCTCAGACCCGCTTCCTGGACTGCGGTCGCAAATCGGACCACGCCGTAGAGGCCGTTGTGGTCCGTGACGGCCAGTCCGGACAGACCGAGCTCGGCCGCACGTTCCGCCAGCTCGTCCGGCGGAGAGGCGCCGTCCAGAAACGAAAAGTTAGTGTGGCAGTGGAGCTCTGCGTAGGCGGCCACTCGAGGCCTCGGCTGTCCGCGGTGCAAAGCAGAATTATAGAACACACGTTCTACTGCCCTCGAGCCCGCGCCGAGAGCGGCGGCGCCGATGCCGCTCGGCCCTGAACCTGGCACGGGCCCTCCCGATCTGGGAAGGCCCGTGCTTTTCTCTTGTGGCTATTCGTGGCCGCCAGCCGTGAAACCTACCTGGCCGGGCTCGCCTTCCGGCGATTGCGCCGCAGCAGGAACAAGAGCGCCGCGACGATGAGCACTCCCGGCACGGCCACCAGGAAGTACATCGGCGACACGCCCGAGGAAGAGCCACTCTGGCTCGGCGCAGCCGGCGCCGGCGACGGAGTCGGCAGGGCCGGGTTCTTGTACTCCTGGTCCAGGAACGTGGTTACCCAGGCCAGCGGCGCATTCCAGTTGATGGCGACCTCGTTCGTGGAGAACGAACCGATGTTGTCGATGTATTGCTCGCCCTGCGGGTTACCGGTCAGACCTGCCGCGGTGACGACCGGGTCGCCGGGGACACCGTTCGGGCCGCCGACGAGAACGCCCGGGGGCGGGGCCGGATAGCCCTGATCGGGCTGGTTGGCCCAGAAGCGGTGATGGGGATGCTGCGGCGGGTTGGCGCCGTAGCCGGTCACAAAGCTCTTGTTCAGCGAGTTCCGACCCAGGATGTAGTCCATCGTCTCGGTCACGCCGTCGAGGTACTTGCGATCGGAGGTGAAGTCGTAGGCGAGGCCCATGAGCACGGCATTGTTGAGCGCCGTGGAGTTGGAGCCCCACGGATAGCTCGTAAGCGGGACCCGGAAGCCTTCCTGCGCGATGTCGGCAAGGCCTGTATCGGCAGTGGCGATGATCGCCTGCTTCGTGGCCTTCAGCTTGTCGGCGGGCAGGTTGTTGGGGATCAGCGCCAGCGAGATCGTCCCGAGCGCGGCAGTGTCGCCCCAGGCCATCGTCTTGGCATTCGCCCAGTCGGGGGATTTCTGAGCGAAGTCGCCGTACTGGGCGTCGCCGGTGGTGATGTACAGCTCAGACGCTGCCCAGTAGAACTCGTCCGTGACGTTGGTGTCGGAGTAGTCGCCGCCGCCTGCCGTGAAGGCAACGGCATACATGGTCGGATTAGCCTGCGCCGCGGTCCACGCCTTTTGCGCGGCCTTCAGGCATTGCGCCGAGAAGGCCGGGTCGATCGTCTTCCAGATGCGGGCGCATTGAGCCCCCACCGCGGCCACATTCAGGGTGGCGGCAGTGGAAGGCGGGAACAGGTGGCGGTCCGGCGTCGTGGCCAGCGGCAGCGAGGGGACGGCGCTCCAGACGTCGTCGTGCAGCTTGTGGTGAACCATGCCGGCCAGCGGCTGGCCGTCGGGAACCTGCATGCCAAGCAGGAACTTCAGCTCCCAGCGAGCTTCGTCCAGGATGTCGGGGACGCCGTTCTTGTTCTCGGGAATGTTCAGGGTGCCGTCGCCCCAAGCCTGCGGATTGCGCTCGTACTCGTCCATGAGCGTCCAGACCGAGATGCCGCCGTTGACTACGTATTTGCCGTAGTCGCCGGCGTCATACCAGCCGCCCGAGGCGTCCAGCGAGTAGGAACAGCCGGGCCACTCTTTGCCGGAGGCATCCGTACCCTTGTAGCAGGTGACGTTGCTGTCGCTCAGGTACGAGGCAGGTCGCGCCCAATCCTGGCCGGAATACTGAGCCAGGATGTCGATGCCGCTGCGGTCGCGGTAGTAGTACGCCAGCGCGTCCTGCTTGAGTGACGTGTACAGGGCGTTGGAGATGTCGAACGGCGCGCTCTCGACGCCGCCCACGTCCAGCTTGTAGCCGGTACCGGCCGTGGTGAAGGACGAGAAGTCGATCTCGTGGACATTATCGTCGGTGTAGTTGTCCTGACCGAAGATCGAAGTCTGCCCGGACGCCACCTCTTTGCCGCTCTTGTCGAGGAGCTTCCAGGGCTGGGGCGAGGTCGCCGTGGTGGCGTAGGAAGCGAGCTTCTCGCCGGCCGGGTAGTAGCCGAGCTGGTTGACGCTCACCTGGGGCTTGGGAGGCGCAGGCGAGGGAGTCGGCGTGGGCACGACGCGCGGCCCGGGTGTTGGGGCGACCGTCGTTCCGGCGTCCACGAAGATGGCGCTGCCGAACACTCTCGGGACCTGGTAGGACTGGTTGCCCGGGTCGGCCTTGGACCACGTCAGCTGCGTGTCGCGATCCGTCTTGCTGGCGCCGTTGAGTTGGGTCTGGAAGCCGATTTCCTCCCCGCCTGTCGGAACGATGCCGAGATCGGACATCGGCACGCTGACCTCAAAGCCCCAGCCGTCCTTCGTCTTGAAGACGTAACCGTGGACGTGGACATGACCCGCATTGACTCCGGTAATCGTGAGCCCGTCAGGGTTCTTGTTGCCGATGTCCGCTGCGTTGACGTTGACTTGCTCGATGTTGGCCCCGTAGGCTCCCGCGCTCAGGTCGCCGCTGGTGTTGAAGAAAAACTCCATGGAGTCTTCGTTCCAGAAGTCGGTCTTGTGCTTGCCGGCAATGATCTGAGAGGTGACGGCCGACATGTGGATGTAGAAGTTCGACGCGTCGGCGGCCACCTGGAAGGAGTACGAGCTGTTCTGGGTCTTGTCAGGGGAGATCAACGGGCCGGTGGTGACTGTCTCGACGGGAACGCCGGCCCAATCGTCAGTATTGCCGTCGACCTTGATTCCCACCGGGAACGGGACGTAGACGGCAACTCCATCGATCTGCGGAGGGGCCAGCGGCTTGACGCTCGCGGCTTCGACTTTCGACACGCCGGATGGCAACGCCGCGGCTAGACCGCCGAGCAGCAGGACGAACAACGACAGGGCGGAGAGTTTCCTGAGCACGTTCGTGTACTCCCTTTGGGCAGGGTCGAGCGGAAGTGCCATGGCGACGGCTTGGCAAGCGCCAATCCTACCCCGCAAGCCCACCGGCCACCGATGTTTTTCGTCCGGCCCCGCGCAACATCTCAGCCACCTTATGCGTCTCCAACGCCAATGGAAACGTACCGCCTGGTTGCGCTGGGCGCTCTCCGAACCACTCTTCTCGTAGGACTCGCCGCTCTGCTCATTCTCGTACTCCTCCCTCTCGCGGTTGCGGCGCAAGCGGCCGCGCATTAGGACCTCCGAAGGCTCCCGGGGGTTCACGACAATTTGCCGACGGTCCGGTGTGGTGGCCGAATCGCTCGACGTCGAACGGCCCGGTGAGCTGGCCGCTCGACAACAAGGCCCGTCGCGATGGTGGCGGGCCTTGTTGCATCCGCCCCTACTGGGGGCACCGAATCGGGGATGGAACGAATCGACCCGCTGGAGCGTCAATTGAAGTGTCGGCCGCGAGGGGCCGCCAACGGACTCACTGGGGGGTAAAGCATGCGAACGACGCGGATCCAGGATCTGGCGGTGGTGCTGTTCCTCGTTGCAGTTCTGGGCGTTCTCCTGATCTTGAGCATCGCCTTCGGCAAGCCGGGTGTGGCCTGACGACCTGTCAGTCGTATACGCGCTCGAGATGCCACGTACCGTCGATGCGATCCAGGTAGATGAGGGCTAGCCAGCGAGGCCCGGCAACCTTGAAGTAGTCCCGATCGATCGGCCTGCTCCACCACCCCTCTTCCACTCGCCACCGGTTGCAGACTTCGACCGGTTCCCGACGACCGTCCCAGCGGAAGGCCAGAAGGCCTCCGCCCGAATCCAGTTCGACCTCGATGCCGGGATGCTCCCGCAATAGACGGGTCATCGCGACCTCCGGCGGCCGGAGGCTTCGCCCGCTCCAACGGAAAGCTGCCGCCATTTCCATCGCTCTTCGGCGAGCGGCGCGTCCGAATCCACGATCTCCATCCAGCCCACCCGCTGCTCCCCGAAGCGCAGCCCGAGCCGAGTCAGCTGCCACCTGAGCCGCCCCGTCCGGCCCGTTTGCGGCGTGAAGAGCGTCAGCTGGCAGCCTGCGTCCGGGGCCACGTCGTCCAACTCGAGCTCGATGCGGGCCACCGGCGCCGGGGGCGGCGCCACTTCGAGCCGGGCGAACAGCAACCGTTCGATTGCGAGGCCCTCGGAAGTGGGCTCGGGAAGACGCTGGTCGATGACCTGCGCGGACGGTAAATCGCCGGCGGCGAATGTTCCGTCCAGATCGAGGGTCAGGCGGGCGTGGGCGGCGGCAGCGCCACGAGCCACCAGCTGATCCCCGAACGCCGCCGCGAGCCGGTGCAGGACGAATCTGAGGGCCTCGGTATCGGCCACGGGCGGCTCGATGGGGAGAGCCAGCACGAGCCGCTCCGGGGCGCGGCGGGGGCGGAACGGATCCGTCTCCTCGCCGCGCGCCCGCGCCGCCAGCAACTCCCCCTCCGCCCCGAACCGCGCCACGACCGCCGAACGCGGCAGCTCCGCGACCTGGCCGATGCGACGCAACCCGAATCGATCCAGGCGGGCACGCGTCTCCGGGTCGCGGCTCAGCATGGCGGCGGAGAGCGGCGCCAGGAAGCCGGCGTCGGATCCGCGCTCGACGATGCGCAGCCGGACGCGGTCGCCACTCCCCGTCTTCGTTCCGTGGCCCGACGCCACTCCCTCCTTCCCGGCCTGCGCGGCCGCCACGGCGGCTACGAACCTCGTGCCGCCGATGCCCGCCAGCGGCGAGCCCGGCAGCATCTCCGCCAGTGCCGCGCCGATCCGGCCGACCATTGGCAACTCGGCTCCCCAAAGCCGCTCCAGGCCGTCGAGCTGCACCTCGGCCCGGCCGAAGCCGGGCGCCATCAGGTCCGCCTCGGCGGCTACGCCCGGGCTGAAGCCGGCCAATCGATCGAGCGCCCGCTCGAAGACCGAGCTGTCAGCCGCCGGATCCGGATCGAGAAACCGGGCCTCGGGGACGAGCCTGTGGGCCGCCCCGAGAGGCATCCCCAGCCGCACCCCCAGCTCGAGCGCCGACCGGCTCGC
>Ga0209638_1002228_pt1 | contig 11993 bp, 7 predicted proteins | sample BarGraNGADG00211_FD_184490 | JGI IMG/M metagenome (GOLD analysis project Ga0209638, IMG submission 184490) | Arctic peat soil microbial communities from Barrow, Alaska - Barrow Graham LP Ref core NGADG0002-211 (SPAdes) (version 2) | ecosystem: Environmental > Terrestrial > Soil > Wetlands > Peat... | reverse complement strand
CCGAAGTAATTAATTGCACGGATATCGTCCAAGCCACCGGTATGATCTTTATGCTCGTGTGTCAGGAGAATTGCATCAAGGTCGCAAATATCTGCTCTCAAAAGTTGCTGTCGAAAGTCTGGACCGGCATCTATCAGTATTGAAAGACCGTTATGCTCAATTAAAACAGATGAGCGGAGTCTGTTGTCTCTTATATCTTTAGATCTGCATACCTCACACCCGCAACCGATCACTGGTATTCCCTGCGAAGTGCCGGTTCCAAGAAATGTCATCTTTGTGGTATAACTCATTTTCATATCATAAAGGTAGGAAATTTTCATACCTTTGCGAAAATTTTAGCTTTGAAAGGAGTTCTATATCTGATACCCTCTCCTTTAGGAGATAATGACCCTAAAGAGGTTATTCCCACCGCAGTAATGGAGTTGACCAGCTCTCTTAAACACTTTGTTGTTGAGGAGGTAAAATCTGCCAGAAGGTATCTTTCAAAGGTAGGGTTAAAGGGACAGATAGATACTCTTCAATTTTATGAACTCAGCGAACATACAAAGATAGATCAGATAGAAGGATATATAAAAATTCTTCTGAATGGAGTGAGTATCGGTCTGATAAGTGAGGCCGGGCTCCCTGCAGTGGCAGATCCCGGATCATCATTGGTTGAGCTTGCACATAACAACGGGATTGAGGTGAGGCCAATGGTTGGCCCATCCTCTTTGATGTTGGCCCTAATGGCTTCCGGAATGAATGGACAAAACTTCGCCTTTACAGGATATCTCCCTATAAAACCGGATGAAAGAAGAACAAAAATTAAACAACTGGAGAGGCTCTCTCTCTCTCAACACCAGTCGCAGATTATAATAGAGACTCCATACAGAAATAACTCTCTTTTGACCGATTTTTTACAGGTATGTGCCCCAAAAACCAGACTCTGTATAGCAGCTGAGATATCTCTTCCTGATGCCTTTATAAAGACAAAAACAGTTGAACAGTGGCGTAAAGAAAAGATAGACTTGAATAAAAAACCTTGTGTATTTATCTTATGAACAATAATAAATCGAGCAAAAATCTGGTTGAACTTGTTAATATGGAGTTCTATGCCCATCATGGTCACTTTGAGGAGGAGCAGATTATAGGCAATAAATTCATAGTAAATTTTTCTGCTGAGACAGATGTTATAACTCCAGGTTTAACTGATGATCTTAAGGATGCTCTCAATTATCAGGAGCTTTACGACCTCATAAGTGAAGAGATGACTATAACATCCAAGCTTCTTGAACATGTGGCAGGCAGAATTTTAGCTCGTGTAAAAATAACCTACCCTCAGGTCAAGTGGGCTCAAGTATCAATCTCTAAGCTAAACCCGCCGGTCGGGGGAAAGGTCGAGGCTTCCAGGATTGTTATGTCATATTAACTTGTAGATTGTAAATGGAAGAAAATAAAAGTAACCGTGTCGCTTTTCTTACACTCGGATGCAAACTTAACTATTCCGAGACCTCCTCGCTAGCCAGACAGTTTGTTGAGAATGGCTACGAGAAGGTGCCAAGCAATAAAGAAGCAGATATATATGTGATCAATACATGTTCAGTTACCGAGCATGCCGACAAAAAGTGCAGATCTGCAATCAGAAAGCTTCATAAACAAAATTCAAACGCCATAATTGCCGTAACAGGGTGTTACGCGCAATTGAAACCTCAGGAAATCCTTGATATAGAGGGGGTAGATCTGGTTTTAGGGGCAGATCAGAAGCAGAACCTCTTTATGAAGGTTTCGCAAATTAAGAGGGAGGGTGCAGGTACAACACATACAGTAGGCAGGGCCTACTCTTGTGCTATCTCAGAAGTTGAAACAATATTCCCGGCCTACTCTTCGGATGACAGAACTCGTTCTTTTCTCAAAGTACAGGATGGATGTGATTATCACTGTTCCTATTGTACCATACCTCTTGCCAGAGGAAAGAGCAGAAACCACCCGATTGCTTTTATAACCAAAGAGGCCCATGAGATTGCATCAAAAGGGATAAAAGAGATTGTGCTGACAGGCGTTAATACAGGAGACTTCGGAAAGAGCACAGGGGAGAAGTTTGCAGACCTTTTGAAGGAGTTGGATAAGGTTGAAGGTATTGAAAGGTACCGGATTTCATCTATTGAACCAAATCTGTTAACAGAAGAAATTATCCGGTGGATGTCGCAGAGTAAAAAATTCTTACCTCATTTGCACATACCTCTTCAATCCGGGTCAGATGCTGTTCTTGTCAGAATGAAGCGTCGGTATAATCGTGAGCTTTTCCGTCAGAGGATTGAGACTATCAGAAAATATATGCCAGATGCTTTTATCGGGGTAGATGTTATTGCGGGCTTTCCGGGAGAGACCCAAGATGAGTTTCTGGATACTTTTAATTTTCTTGAAAGAATTAAACCATCGTTTCTGCATATTTTCCCCTATTCAAAGCGAATAAATACGCCTGCCGCAGAATTTGAACATCAGGTCAAGGACTCCGACAAAACTGACAGAGTTAACAGATTGACTGAACTTTCTGACAAACTGCATCTGGAGTTTGCGGAGGTTAACAAAGGAAGAGTTGAACAGGTGCTTTTCGAGAGTACTCAAAAGGGGGAAAAAATGTTCGGCTACACCAGAAATTACATTAGAGTAGAGCGGCCATACAAAAGAGAGATGATAGGGGAGATAGTTGAAGTTACTATCTGATTAATTTGGTCTCCTTTTCGGCAGCCTTTTTGGCCCTTTTTCTTTTACTCATAAAGATGTTGTTGAAGAGTTCCCGGAAAGAACTGAACTCTTCCTGGTAGACCAAACCGACACCATTTCGCTGACTATTGTCCAGGTAATTGGAGAACTTGTCGGCTGAGTGTGAAAAAGCTTTTGCCCGGAACCTTCCCTTCTCATCCAGTTTGACCTCCACATCCAGATCGCCAGCTAACGATTCTGATTTATTCAAATACTTGGAACTGCCAATATTCCCATTTACAATGACCTTGTTGTTAAATAGTTGTGCAGATACAGCCGCATCAAATATATTTCTGCCATTTTGCACCGGTTGGTAGTTAAAACTTAAATCTAAAGGTATGGCCAATTGCGTAAATATATTGTTGATTTGATTTGATAATACCTCTGTAGCATTTGAATACAGTAAGGTTGAGTTATTGACTATACTAGACTGAATATCCGGAATAAAACTGCCGGAAACGAGTATAGACATTACCTGTTTAACAACTTTATCATCTGTGTTAAGAGCTGCATCTACCCTTGACTTTGTAATCGGATCCAAATCCGGTATATCTATTCCGAAGCTTAGATTCGGATTCATCAAAGCTCCGGACATTCTAATCATACAATCTACATTACGCCGGTTACCAACAGAACTTGTATCTGATATCAAAGTATTTATGGAGGCTTTTGTTCTATAATTCGCTGTCAGATTAATGTAGGTTTTAAAGATATCTCCGTTGAACACTATGTTACCTCCCTGTTGTATAGTGAAATCTCTGTTAAAGAGCCCTTGTAATACAAATTTATAATGTCCCCTGTCAATTAAATAATCACCAAATATGCTAAAAATATCCTTGGAAGGATTAATATCCAGTCTTACAAGTCCGCTTCCATAACCTGTTATGATATCGCCGACAGATTTATCTACCTCGATCAGCATTGCTGCCTCAGGATTAATATTTATTTTTAATTTAACAGCCAGTTCTGTACTCTTTCTCACCTTTTTTTCGCTCGTTACATCTATGTACTCATCATCAACGTAGTACTTTTCGACAGGAGCCTCAACGAAGCTTAGCAGATCTGAACTTGTTGCTTCAGATGTAGATGGGAGTGGTATATGAATCTCAGTATTCCTGTTTGTTGTTGCCGATATGTCCATCATGATTTTTTGGAGAGGTCCGGAAATATTCAATGTTCCGGTTCCAAATGCAGCTCCGTAAAACGATGAGTTGTCGCTTTCTTTTGTATTTAAACACTCTAAATTTGTGAAATTTACGGTAGTATTAAATCTTAGATCAGTGAAATATTTATAATAAAGACCCCCGTTTACACGACCAATATTGCCGAACCGATCTTTAATAATTGCATTATTAACACTTAATCCGTTCTCGGTGAGAAGAACAGGCCCACTTAACGTGTATTGAACCTTTGTGAAATTTACAGTAAATGTAAGATCATTAAAAACAACGTTATTACTTGTCAAAGAGAGCTTATCAATTGGCCCTTGCAGTTGTAAATCTCCTGTTAAACCCCCGCTGCTTTTAGAGATAATATCGCTAAGAAAAGGTTCAAAATAACTTACATTCATGTTGTTAAACCTCCCCTTGAAATCCAGATAGCTACCTTTTGGTCTGTATATACCGGTTACATCAAATGGCATACTTCCACCCAGATTATTCTTAATTGAGACGTTAAAATACCTGTTTACATTGTTCCATTTACTTATTAGTTCAAGGTCTCCGACCCCCTTACCTGCGACAACGACACCCTTCCCGGTTAAGTTAAGTATTATTTGAGGTTCTTTATAAAAATCTATAAGTGTGGCTACACCGGAAAAATACCCACCCAGATTAAAATGATAGCGTGTAAAGATATTCAGAGGCGATATGTCGAAATTCTTAATGTTCAAGTTTAGAGAGTCACTCTTATTTGCAGAGATTATTCCATCAATAAATAGCTCCTGATCTCTGTTGGATAGTTTAACATTGTTAAATTGGTAGGTGCTGTCCTGAATCTGAATTTCGGACTTAGCAAAACTCCATTGTTGATTGTTAAGCACCAACTCAGAAGGGTTAATTACAACATCAAACAGCGGGGAGTTTTTATTCTTGACTCTGGATATCAGTACATCAGACGAGAAGTGCATGAAGTTTTTCATGTCTCCTTTCTTTGAGTAATCACTTTTAATAGCAACTCGGTTATTTCTGACATCAATATTTATTTTACTACTGTCCAGATCGATGCCGGCAAGTCTGATACGGTCGGAATTTATTGTAGAGGATAAGTTACTCTCAGATGATTTGATTTTTAAAAGCATATTATTTGAATAGTTCTGTCTGAACCCTATCCTGTTGGCCTTAAGTTCAAAGTCAAGTTGATTGTTCTCACCGATTTCAACCTTTAAACTACTTTTATTTGATATAAAAAAACCTGGCAATATCAATTCACTAATTGCCTTGGTGTCGTAGAAGTTGACATTAAATTTATAATTCTTAGGCTTGTCTTCATATTGAACATCTTCTCTTTTTTTGATTAGAGCCGGAACATGTTTGTATACTGTTGTATTAAGAACTTTATCAATGAAATTTGTAAAGAAGTCGTTACCCGTATACGAAGCCTCTGCAAAGGAAGATTTAAGAGTGATATTGAAGTTATTTTGATTTGATGCAGACTGAATAGCTATGTCCCCGATTGAATAATCCCCGTGACTGTTTTTAAAATCCAGAGATTTGACATTGATATTACCAACAATATCTCCTTTTTGACTTTGAGTAAAATTAGCAAGTGTTTTGAAGCTGACGGTTGAAACACTGTCTCTATTATCTAGTTTTAGGTCTGCTAAATCTGCATAAGCAACATCTGCGTAAAAGTCGTAGTAAGAGTCAGTTTTTGTAGACAAACCAAAGATACCCTGGAAGATAAAATCCAAGTTCGGATCATGACATATAATTTTGCCGTTGAAAACCTTGTTCACATAACTTCCAACAGAATGAATATTACTGAAAGAATAATTGTGGAACTCAAGTTTTTTGATAAACAGACTGTCTATATAAAAATTACTGCCTCCCAACTCCTCGTCTCTCAAAAGAGCAGACATTGTGCTATTTAGAGTAAGCTCTCCGATGGACTTACTGTTTATCAATAATCCCACATTAAAGTTATCGGTTCTGAGATTTCCCTGTAAATCCAGACCATTCTCTTTTTTATTCTGTCTTAAAAGTATATCCATATAGATATTGCCGATGTCTGATGTGAGATTGCCGTTTGCAACGAAATCATTCAATAATCCTGCAAGTCTGCCTTTGAAGTTGTATTTGGTCAACGGTGAGAGATCTGTAATTGCTTTTATAGGTTTACTGCTATTTATAGAAGAGATTATCTCGGCAATATCCAAGGTGGTGGTCGAACTGTTGTTTATGTCTATAAAAGCCATGGTTTCATCTGTCTTCGGTAGCCCGGAAATTCTTGCATCCAGATCTATAGAGGAGAGCCCGGATTTCGATGTTATCTTAAGACCTTCTGATTTCAGGTTGGTTACAGTTCCTGAGATTAACCCGGAAGCATAAAAAGCGAGTCTGTTATTGACAAGTGTAGGAGCAATTTTCCATAGTGTTATAAAATTCAGATATGAATTATCCAGGTCAATCTCCATTTTAATCTTAGTGAGATATTCCCGAAAATCAAGAATGCTTTTATAATACGCGCATAAATACTTTGCTTTCAACTCTGTATTTCCGTCAAAGATATAAAGATCATTTAGCCGGACTTCTTTTGCGCTAAGTTTGAGTTTGGCATTCATGCTCTTTACGATAAAACCGCTCTTTTCTACAAACCGGATGTTGTTAATATCTGCCAACAGAGTGTCCTTATCTAATCGGACATTTTTAATATCCACATCTATGTTGCTTAAAGAGAGATCAGCAAAGTTTACAAAACCCTTACCATAGTTTACAGCTTTAGAAGTCATGCTCTTATAGGTAAACCTAAAATTGTTCAACTTGATCTCATTTGCAGTCAGATTGATAGGGGGCGCTGTTGTGTCGCCAGGCACTTTTTTCCCGGCGAACTTAAATATCCTCGCCAAATTTGATAAATTGTTCTTTTCTATCACCAAATTAAAAACACCATCGTAAAATCCTATTTTTTTAAAACTGAACTTCCGTGAGAAAAGATCCTTTGCAGAGAAGCTTATAGATAACTTTTTACAATTCAACAATGTGTCCTTCTGATTGTACATAATATAGACATCATTAAGAATAAGTTTATTAAAAAAGAGATAGTATACCTTACCGATAGATACTTCTGTGTTAAGTTTTTTGGATAAAATGGCTGTTGCTCTCTTTGCAACCCAAGTCTGGAGTGACGGATACTGCAAAACAATATACGCTCCTATTGGCAGCATTGCAACAATAAAGAGAATTGCTATTATTATTTTCTTAAAAATCTTAATAGGCAAAAGTTTAAAAGTCAAATTTAATCAAATTAGTGGAGCTATTTGTTAAAAAAGAGCCATTTTTGCAAAAGATATTTTAATATGAAAATTACAATACTTGGAATAGAGTCGTCGTGTGATGACACATCTGCATCGGTAATCAGAGATGAGGTATTACTCTCGAACGTCATGGCTAATCAGGATGTGCACAGTAAATATGGAGGGGTTGTTCCCGAGTTGGCTTCGAGAGCTCACCAGCAGAATATTTTACCTGTTGTTGACAGGGCTCTTAAGTTAGCCGAAGTTGATTTAAGGGATATTGACGCAATAGCTTTTACAAGAGGCCCCGGACTTTTGGGTTCTCTTCTTGTCGGTACTTCTTTTGCCAAAGGACTTTCACTCTCTCTGAAAAAACCTTTGATTGATGTAAACCATCTTCAGGGACATATTCTTTCTCACTTCATAAAGGAGCCACAGAAGGAGAGTACCCATCCAAACTTCCCCTTCTTGTGTTTACTGGTCTCCGGGGGACACACTCAAATTGTGCGGGTAGATGATTATCTTAAGTTCGAAATCATTGGGCAGACAATAGATGATGCTGTAGGTGAGGCATTTGATAAGTGTGCGAAAATTATGGACCTGGGATATCCGGGTGGGCCAATTGTAGACAAACTTGCAAAAGAAGGGAATCCGAAAGCCTTTAAATTTTCAAAACCAAGAATAGCAGATTACAACTATAGTTTCAGTGGGGTTAAGACATCATTGCTCTATTTTTTGAGGGACAGCATTAAGGAGGATCCTGATTTCGTAAGGAATAATCTGAATGATTTGTGTGCCTCTTTCCAACACACTTTGATTGAGATACTTATGGATAAACTGCTTCTGGCAGTTAAAAAAACAGGGATAAAAGAGGTTGCAATAGCAGGAGGAGTCTCTGCTAATTCAGGATTGAGGGAGAGGATTCTCCTTGAGGGTAAGATACGAGGATGGAACACCTATGTTCCTGAATTTAAATTTACTACCGACAATGCTGCAATGATTGCAATAACAGGATATTATAAATTCAGATCCGGTTATACCTGTAACTTGGATGTAACTCCCATTTCCAGGATTCTTGATTATGCGTGAATTTGAAATAACTACTCCGATTAATGTTGAGATAACTCAAAATGAGCTCGTAGATGCTGCTGCCAAAGCTATGGGCGTTACTCCCAAATCGATTGGAGAGGTAAAAATTATAAGAAGGTCACTTGATGCCAGAGGTAAAGATACATTATACCGGTTAAGGGTAGAGGGGTATCTTTCTTCTGAGAAACCGGTCAGCAAATATGTAAAGATCGACTATAAAAATGTTGAGAAAGGAAAGCCGGTGATTGTAGTAGGAGCAGGGCCTGCCGGCCTTTTTGCCTCGTTGAAGCTTCTTGAGAGAGGTTTTAAACCGATAATTCTGGAAAGAGGAAAGGATGTTCACAGCAGAAAATACGATATTGCTAAGCTGAATAAAGAACAGATAGTAAATCCCGATTCGAATTACTGCTTTGGAGAAGGGGGTGCTGGTACTTTTTCCGACGGCAAATTGTACACAAGATCCAGTAAAAGGGGTGATATTTTTGAAGTTTTGAATCAGTTGGTCCTTTTTGGAGCAGACAATGACATACTTATAGATGCGCATCCTCATATCGGGTCCGACAGACTACCGGGAATAATCGAAAACATACGGAAACACATTATTGAACACGGAGGAGAATATCATTTTGATACCAGAGTCGAAGATCTGATTGTGGATGGTGACACTGTAAAAGGAGTAAGATGCACAGGAGGGGAGGAGTACTCGGGGATATCTGTCATTTTGGCAACCGGTCACTCGGCAAGAGATATTTACAGATTGTTTGCAACCAGAGGTTGGACCGTTGAGGCAAAGGGATTTGCCATGGGAATAAGGGTCGAGCATCCACAATCACTAATAAACCGTATTCAATACCATGGCAAATATCAGCCATTTATGCCAACGGCCGAATATAGTCTGGTAGCTCAGATTGAGAACAGAGGTGTATTTTCTTTTTGTATGTGTCCGGGAGGAGTTCTTGTTCCTGCTTCCACTATACCAGGAGAGTTGGTTTTAAACGGAATGTCAAACTCTCAGAGAAATTCGAAATGGGCAAATTCCGGTATTGTTGTTTCTGTTGAACCATCTGACATTCCTGATTATGAAAAATTCGGTGTTCTGGCACAGATGGAGTTTCAAAGTGCAGTGGAGAGAGCAGCATTTGAGTTTGGAGGAGGTAATCTTAATGCTCCTGCTCAAAGAATGACAGATTTTCTTAAAGGAAGAGTATCTGTTAACCTGCCGCAATCTTCGTATGTTCCGGGAACACTATCTGCCCCACTGGATGAAATATTGCCAAAGTTTATTACCAGCCGTTTAAAGCAGGCAATGTTGGTTTTTGATAAAAAAATGCATGGTTTTATCACTTCAGATGCCCTGATGCTTGCCGTTGAGTCAAGAACCTCGTCTCCAGTAAGGATTCCAAGGGATCCGGACAGCAACTGCCATGTAATGTTAAAGAATCTTTACCCTTGCGGAGAGGGGGCAGGGTACGCGGGAGGGATAGTATCTTCTGCAATGGATGGCATTAATGTGGCCACTTCTATCGACTGAGGCGGCTGTGCTTAATACCATAGGAAAAATAGAGTACCAATCCTATAATCAGCCAGATAAGGAAAAACAGCCAGTTGTTGATTCCCAGTTCACTCATCAGGTACATGTTTGTCAAAAGACCCAGTACAGGAATAAATGACCATTTACGTTGAACGGCCATTGTGGTAATCCATATACTGACAATTACAAAAAAGATGAATGGAAGTTTCTGAACCAAACCAGAGAAGGAGAAAGTTGCGAAATTCATTTGTCCTAATGAGCTGAATACTCCGGAAGCAAAGAGAATAGTGAGTATTATTATCCACGCAGGTAAAAGATACCGACGGCTGTTGATGTAAGGAACATGAAATCCTTTTCCGGTAATTTCTCCATGAGGATTTAATACAAGAATACCTCCGGAAACAAGTATGAATGCGAAGAGAGTGCCAATACTAGTCAGGTCTGTCACCGCTGTCAGGTTTGTGAAGAGGGTAGGCACAGCGACTATGATTCCTGCAATGATTGTGGCAAAAAAGGGAGTGCGGTATCTCTTGTGCAATTTCGAAAATATAGGGGGCAACAATCCATCGCGGCTCATACTCATCCATATTCGAGGCTGTCCCATCTGAAAAACAAGCAATACACCAGTCATTGCTATCACTGCACTAAAAGCAATAATTCCTGAAAGTCGGGTGAGATGCAGTTTTGCAAAAGCGTATGCCAAAGGATCGGCGACACCCAACTCAGAAAAGGGGATCATTCCGGTAAGAACAAGACTAATGGTTACATATAAAACAGTAGTTATCACCAGGGAATAGATCATAGAACGGGGCATGTCGCGTCGTGGATTTTTACATTCCTCGGCAGTTGTGGAAATTGCATCAAAGCCAATATATGCAAAAAAAACTCCGGACACCCCTTTAAGTACACCTGTCAAACCATTCGGTGCAAATGGAGACCAGTTTCCGGGGTCTACATAGAATGCCCCCACACCAATTACCAATAAAAGGATTACCATTTTTAACACAACCATCATGTCACCTGCTATCTTTGTTTCATAAATACCCTTCAGTACCAGCCAGGAGATTAGCACAACAATGATAAAGGCCGGAAAATTGGCGATAAAGCGTATATTGCCCATCATAGGAGCTGTAGTCCACGCATTATAGGCATTCTGAATACCGGAATTCAATTCGGCAAAGGGTATTCCGTTCTTCACAGAGTCTAATCCATCTGTAAATCCGCGAGAAGCACTGAAATAGTCAATGCAAAGGTATTCAGGAATATGCAGCCCTATTCCGTTCATCAATCCTGTGAAATATCCGGACCATGAAATAGCAACAGCGATGTTGCCTACGGAATACTCCATTATAAGAGCCCATCCGATGATCCATGCTATGAGTTCTCCAAAACTTGCATAAGCATAAGTATAGGCACTACCACTGATAGGGATGGAAGAGGCAAATTCCGCATAACACATTGCAGATAGACCACATGCCACAGCCGTAAAAATAAATAACAGTGAAACTGCCGGACCGCCACTTGCTGCTGCATTACCAATCGAACTGAAGATTCCAGCTCCAACAATAGCGGCAATACCCATCGCTGTGAGGTCGACTACGGTCAGGGTCCGTCTCATACCATTTTTCCCTTCAAGCTCCCCTGCATCATGAATAATAAGGTCGATTGATTTTTTACGAAATAGTCCGCCAATGTTCATAGAAGAAGTTTTGTGTAAAAGTAGAAAATTTCCTCAATGCATCAATTTGCATCTTTCTTTTTTATTGATTGTGTAATTCAATTGTTTTTAGAATTCGCCAACATGTAAGCCAAACTGGCTGTTTTGGACACTTTAGTATGAGCAACTATTACAATCATATAAATACCATTCTTGGTTTGTACGATAAAATCTGGTACACAATATGCGTCCCTGTATACCGTTACTCGCAACCTGAACAGCCGGAACAACCTCCGCTGCTGCAAGAAGAATCCTTCTCTTGATGCTCGCCAAAAAGACCATGAGAAAGTTCTTGCGGGGTAGCATCACGAACTGCTACAACAGTGCCGGTAAAGTGCAGATCTGCTCCGGCCAAAGGGTGGTTGAAGTTCATAACAACAACTTCATCCTTAATTTCATCTATAGACCCTTGAAGACGATTACCATCTGAGTCCTGCATTGGAAGCACATTTCCTACAGTA
>Ga0209638_1002227_pt1 | contig 11993 bp, 14 predicted proteins | sample BarGraNGADG00211_FD_184490 | JGI IMG/M metagenome (GOLD analysis project Ga0209638, IMG submission 184490) | Arctic peat soil microbial communities from Barrow, Alaska - Barrow Graham LP Ref core NGADG0002-211 (SPAdes) (version 2) | ecosystem: Environmental > Terrestrial > Soil > Wetlands > Peat... | reverse complement strand
AAGAACGGGCGCGCCCGAGCCATCCGGTTCACCACCCTGGACTCGATCTGCCGGGTGCTCGACTGCCAGCCGGGTGACATCCTCCGGTGGACCGCCGACTCGCCCGTCTAGCGCGAACGCGTCCGAAGTTGGCAATCCGCCAATCTGTTGTCGTTCCCATTCAACTCGTTGACAAGTTGAGAGCCCTCGTGCTTGTACGCCGCCTACGACTTTCGAGCTCCTGGCCTCGATCCGGCGCGAGGTCATCGCCCATCTCGGCGCCCTCGACTTCGTCGAAGATCGTGGATATGTTCCGGCCCGCCCAGTTCACACCAGCTGTCCAATCAGGGGGCCATTGGTCACTTGCCAGTGGACACCATGAGGTGACAGCATGACGCACGTGGGCCGCGAGACGGCCGTCACAGTAAAGGGGACCATCTTGCGACGTTTCAGTCGAGTTGTGGTTTGCATCGCGACACTCTTCGTCATGGCCGGGGCAACGCCCGTGTTCGCCGATTCGCCGTCGGCGTGTCACTCAGGGAATGCCCGAGACCATCTCAAGACTGTCGTAATCGACGGACGGGAATACGGCCCAAAGGACGGCCTCAAGGTCGACACCTTCCAGTGCGAAATCGAACCTGGATCTGGCCCTGTGGGCATCGTGTTTGGAGACACGCCGCAGGGGCCCGGCTCTGTCACTCCCCAAATAGCTTGGGGAACGAGCTACGCCTGGAGCACCGAGACTTTGTTGATACGTTACGACGGCAAAGCGAAAGCAGATGCCAACATCTTCGATGGCAAGCGCATCATTCAGGTGTGTATTTGGTACACGCGGGATGGCGTACAGAAGGGAGACAAGGTTTGTTCGACCGCGGCTAGCATCGGCGGGAGCTGGCTGTCTGGCCCCGAGGTGACTACTTGGTGCTGGGACGACCTAGGTAGCATTCATACGATTTTCAACATTTCGACTGTGCGGATCAATCCGTAACATCATCTAACCACAAATAAGGATAACCGGCTGTCGCTCGCCCAAGCTCGGCGAGCACCATGCCGACGACGCGGAACTGCGCCCTGCCAAAGGTCCCATCTGACCTGATGGCTCGCGTCGTCGGCTTCCTTCCGGGCCGTCTACCGGCTCCACGGGACCGAGGCGCTGTGTCTCCTGGGTCTGGCGCGACGGGGTCTCTCGTGCATCCAAACCGCCCCCAGGAACCGTCCAGTTTCGATCATCGGCTCCGCGGCCATGTCGAGGACATTGCCGTCCCGCATCGGAGGCCCGAACCTGCCCAGGATTGCCCTGGCGTCGTCGGCTTCGAGCGGGATCACAAAAGGTCCCGCTGCTGTGTGGATCGTTAGCTCGATCGCCTGTGTCTCTGCCATTTCAAGAACCCCTTGGCCCGCTTGTGGTTCTACCTCGCCGCTGTGACGGGTGCCTCTTGCTGGAGCTGTTCTCTTCCATGGACTCCATCTTCCTCCAAAGCGATGGAGAGTCTCCACTATTCCCAGGGCGGTTCACCGTACGTCAGTTAGAGACGGCGGGGTCACATTGGTCCCAGCCGTCGCCGCTTGTGGGCCACTGCGCTCGGAGAGACGATAACTGGGACGAAACGCCACCGCCCACAACCGGTATGCGGGACTTCAGGCGTTCTTCCGGTGGGCGGTCGAGAAAGAGGCCATCGGGCCTCCCCGATGCGATCGCCGCGGCACGGTGCTCCGTGAGGATCTCCGTCCGCTCCCTGGGGGTCGCCGGCTACACCTTCGCGGGCCGCGGCAAGCGGCGCAACGCGCGCCATGGCCGAGATCGGCCCCTGACGGGTCCGCCCGGCAGCGTCAGTACGGGCGACGCCGGTTCACGACGATGACCGAGGCCCCCAGCAGGACCAGCACCTCGAGACCGTGGGTCGCGACCTCGCGGCCGATGACGAGCGCGGAACTCGAGGCCGCGACCCCAATGTGCACTTCCTCGTAGTGCTCCTGGAACGCCGGGTCGTCGGGCGAAATGATCGCCTCGCCTTCCTCGTAGCTCAGGATCTCGCCTGATGACAGATCGCGCAGCCCAATGCCGAGATCGAGGGCGCCCCTGTCGCCGGTCACATCTGTCTTGTTCGCCTGGTTCCAGCCGTCAGCCAGCGGGATCACGCCGGCGACGAGCACCGCGCCGATCACAAGCCCGGCAAGGAGCCCGGGCAGAGAGCGTCCGAGGACGGCGCCCGCGAAGACGCCGGCGGCGAAGCCGACCAGGGCACGTGCAGGCACCAGCCAGCCCCGGGCCTCGTAGAGGGTGAGGTTCGACGTGATCGGGACCGACGGGGCGAGCGACTGCTGCATGGCATCGAGGGCGAGACCCAGCAGCGTCGCAAGGAGCGCGATGATGGCGCCGACGATGAGGATACGGGGGAGGAACCAGCGGATCCGCGAGCGGCCGAGCGTCCACGGGAGGACCGCGGTGCCGCGCTCGATCTCGCTTGCCACGATGGGGACGCCGACGAACACGCCGGCAAGGACCGCCACGGGCAGTGACGCCAGGCGCAGCAGGCTCGTCGGAGTGTTGACCGCGCTGATCTGCCGGTTGATGGCCATGCATGCCGCACTCGTGTCGTTCAGGCACTCCCCGATGCCGAGGCTCGCAAAGTAGGCCGCGAGGGCTGCCGCACCGGCGGTGAAGGCCAGCAGGATGAGCCCGAAGCCGACGATGCCGAAGCGATGCTGCTTGACGGTCAGGCGGATGGTCGTTCGCATCGTCTACTGCCCCGCGATTCCAGAGCGGACACGCTCGACCATGCCCGGCCGTCCGGCGGCGAGGTAGCCGAGCATCAGTTCTTCCAGCGTCGCTGCCCGGAGGCCGTCGATCGGGCCGTGGTCGGCGGCGACCTCGACGAGAGTGAGGATCTCGCCAAGGCCCAGGAAGGAGGCGACTCGTGCGACGCCGTCGATCGAGGGCGCGTCGCCGACACAGATGCGGTGCGCCGCAAGGGCGGCCCCGACGCCATCGTCGAGGAGCTTCTGCCCACCGCCGAGGACGATGAGGCGATCGGCGGCCTGTTCCACGTCGGTCGCGATGTGCGACGTCAGCACAGCCGTAGAGCCGCGCTTCCGGACACCTGCGACGAGCAGGTAGATGAACTCGCGGCGAGCGAGCGGGTCGAGTGCCGCCAGGGGCTCATCGAGGAGGAACGTGTCGGCGCCGGACGCGAGGACAAGCGCGAGCGAGACCTGCGCCTGCTGGCCACCCGAGAGGTGACCGGCAGGCCCTCCTGTCGGGATGCCGAGGTCGTCGAGCCGTCGGATCGCGAGCGCCCGGTCGAACGAAGGCCGGAGCGAGGCCGCAAGATCAAGGTGGTCGGACACCGTGAGCTCGCGGTACAGGGCAGTCTGCTGGGGGATGTAGCCGACGCGCGAGAGCGCGTCTCCGCGACGAGAGAAGGGGTCGATGCCGCCTACGAACACTTTTCCGCGCGTCGGCCGCTCGAACCCCACCCACGCCTTCATCAGGGTGGACTTGCCGGCGCCATTGGGGCCAACGAGGGCTGTGATCGAGCCGCGGGGGATACCGAGGTCGATGCCCGAGAGCGCAGGCGGCGCGCCGCGCCGGTAGACCTTCGCGACGTCGTGCGCTTCCAGCGCGTTGTCAACCACGGGCACCTCCGATGATCAGCGTTGTGCGGGATGACCTCCCGCCCGTCTATCTTCTGACCCGCCCCGCTCGATCAGCCAGTAGCGGGCTCGATCGACGTGATGACGAACGACCCGTCACGCGCAATGCTGCCGTGGATGATGGCGTCCTTGCCCACCAGTTCGACCCGTGGGTCCACGCCGGGCGCGGTCGGCGCCGTGACCACGTGGCCGTTGTAGGTGAACGTGACGTTCCATGTCTCGTTGGCCGAGCCGCCGGCAGGCGTCATCCCGGTGATCGCGACGTGCAGCATCGCCTCGACGCCGGGTGTCGACGACGGCGCCGGGGTCTGTGTGCCGCCTCCGCATGCCCCAAGGATCATCGCCATGGCGAGTCCAAGGGTCAGGAGGAGGGCGCGGGGCCGGCTTGAACGCATCGGGCGGACCTCTGAGGACATCATGATTGCAGGGAGCCTGCGCCGCATCGTCGGCGAAGCGGCCGTCCGGTCAATCCTGCGCGGCAATGAAGATGGCCCGTCCGGCATCGCCGGACGGGCCATCACGATCCGCGTCAGCTCTGGTTGCCGGCCGCGAAGCAGTCCGAGGTCGAGAACTCGATGGACGTGATCTGGTCGTTCAGCCAACCGGGCATGTTCCACCAGCCGACCGACCCCGGGTTCACCTTCAGCGCGCTGCCGGTGTAGGTCAGGTCCGACCACAGGCAGACCTGCGTGTTGCCGCTGAAGTTCGCCTGCACGCTGCTGATGCAGTCGTCCCAGCTCTGGTTGAGGAAGGCGCACCATCCAAGGGTGGTGGCCTGGTTGTTCCTGAGGTCGGGCTGGTCAGCGCAGGTGTTCCAGCGGAAGCCGGACCTGTTCGCGTCCGAGTAGACGGTGAAGCTGTTACAGGCGGCGCTTGCGGCCGCGGGGCCAAAGAGCTGGCCGATCGGCGTCTTGACCGGCACGGCGGCCAGTCCGAAGACGAACGCGAAGCTGGCGACGAAGGTGAGGAGTCGACGCTTGGACCGGGACATGAATGCCTCCTGGGTGGCCGCGGAGATCCGGGATGCCGCTGCGAGGGGGTGCCAACTACCGCGTATCTTCGTCGCCTCGCCGGCGCTGGTCAAGTAGAACCGTACCGTGTGTCGCCAAAGATTTGCTCGCGCCGTCACAATGGAGATGACCGGTGGGCCGCGCCCGAGGCTGCCGAGCACGCCGCGAGCGAGTGGCGCAGCGGCAGGCAGCCGCCGATGGCGGCGTTCCAGGCGGGCAGCGCCGCCGCGTTCTGCTCGCTGGTTATCGGGTCCGTCCGGGTCGCCCCGGCGGCGGGCGGACACCGCGGGAAGATCAGGGGGCCGGCACGTTCTCGTAGGCCGGCGTCGCGATGATCCCGAACTCCGAGAGCGGCCAGTAGCGCACGACACCGCGCCCGATCACCGACGAGACGGGGATCGGCCCGAAGACCCGACTGTCCTCCGACACCTGGCGATGGTCGCCCATTACGAACAACTCGCCCTCGGGCACGACCCAGCGGGTCTGGTTGCCGGCCTGCGTTGGCTCGACGACGCCGGCATCGTTGCGGAACAGGTAGGGCTCGTCGAGCGCGACCCCGTTCACGAACACCTGGCCGTCCCGGACCTCGACGGTGTCGCCGCCAACTCCGATGACGCGCTTGATGAACGGGTCATTTCCCTCGGCCACGCCCGCGGGCGGCTGCAACACGACCACCTGTCCGCGAGCGTAGGGGCTCCAGCGGCCCGTCAACCGGTCCACGAGGACGTAGTCGTTCTCGACGAACGTCTGCTCCATTGACTGCCCCTCCACCCGGAACGGCTGCGCCACGAAGTTCTGGATCACGAAGAAGATGACGAGCGTGAGAACGAGGGTCTCGATGACCTCGACCGCGCAGCCCAAGCCACCTCCGCGGTCGCTGGTCTTCTCCACGCGAGCAGCGCCTTCGGGCGTGGGCGTGTCGCTCGCCTCGTGATCCACGGTCCCCTCAAGCACTGACGGAATGTCCTCGCTCCCATCGTCGGCGGGCGGAGGGGCACCGTCAAGGAGGTCCGACGCACTCCGGGGCCGGGCGTATTACGCGCGACTCGCGAGGCTCAGCGCCCAGGCGCGTCGGTCGCGTCGACGCTAGGAACGGCCGAAGGCTCGAAGGCGCTCGACCTCACACGGCGCACCGAGCCTGCGCTATGTCCCGCCTCCGCCCGGACAGGGCAAGAAGAAGTTGCGGGCGACCACGCCACTCGTGGGCGCACTCTGAACCGAAGAGATGCCGGCGGGTGAGGAAGCCAACGCAATGCTATACGGGCCATTTCCGAGTACAAGGGAAGAAGCGCCGACGTTTGGTCGGCGCTTCTTCAGGGCCACTTCCGACGTGCGGCTGGTCATTAGCCGCCACGACGGCAACCCGCGGGCGCAGCTCGCTCAGCTGTTCGGTCGCCCGGAAGTGCCGCGCTCCGGGAGCCAGCGCTCAAACGTCCATGGTCGGAGCATTTCGGGCCGAACGACCACGACTGCTGCGCGAGTCAGACAGTGCGACTCGTCCACACGCCAGGATCGACGCTGTAGGACTGGATTTCGATGTAGCAGGCAGAGCTGTTGTCCGCTCCAACGACCGCGGATAGCCTGTATCCGCTGAGCTTGACCCACGAGGTCCACACGAAGGCGGCCCGGGAGCCTCCCGCGACGTGCCCTGAGTAATTGCTGAACCCGTATGCGGTCACGTACGTTCCGCCGGTCGTCCAGAGCCGAACCAGGCAGGAGCGGAAGTTGAAGTAGCCGTCCGAGGTAGTCACGACGCTGCACTGCGGTCTGACATACCAGTATCCACCGGAGAAGCATTCAAGCAGCTCGGCGGACTCCGAATGGCCTGTCCCCAGATACACGCCTCCGTAATTCGTGGCGCTACACGGTGCGCTGCTCACGACGGTGTAGGACGCCGCGGCCACAGGCGCCGCCGCGGCCGCCGGCAAAGCGACCCCCGCCAATGCGGCCACAACGAGCATGCGAACGAGGCGCCCCTCGAATATGGCTCGAATTCGACTCACCGCGATCCCTCCAAACGGTGGGGTGACACCCCGCCGACCCAGCATGAGTCGATCTCCGGTCCGCCCAACCTCTCGGAGCCTGGCTGTGGAAGGCACGACAGGAGCAGGATCCATTGGCATGAAACAACATGTCGGTCCTTCATGCTGATAGAGTCATTCTGTTCTTGACACGGGCGTCAACTAATAGCACACATTCATCTCCTCGGCACCGGGAGTGCGCGGGCCGCGGATTGCGACCCGCGGCGATCTTGCGGGCAACACCTCCTGCCGGACTGGGTGTTGCTTCAGTCGTGATAACCGAACCGGCCAGAACGTAGGTGCCGCTCGAACCGAAAGCAGTGAGGCAGCACGAGAATCGGCTGGGGCGTGGCTCCTCGGACGACCGGAATCCGCGCGGATCAATCACCGCAACGCGCAAGATGGGCACGACCGGGCGTCCGCCGTATTGACTCCGGACGAAACGAACCGATACTGCCGCGTGCCTGTCCCAACGCAGGACGGGCTTGGAAGGCGACCGACGGGAGCGATAGCAGCATGGGAAATCCAGTCCGCACCAGCGGGGCGACCCCGGCCGACCCTGGCGTCAATCATCCTTCGCCGACGACCCGGCAGCAGCGGCGCGCAGCCTCTCACCGGACGGCAACAGGCAAGGACCTGGTGGCGGCGCGAACGCGACCGGCCGCGAAGGTCTGGTGGCGATCGCCGCTGGTGCTCATCACGCTCGGGGCGGTGCTGGCGGGCCTCGTGGTGATCGTGGGCGCAAGCGGGATCCTGACCGCGAAGCAGACCGCAAGCGGACTGACCCAGCCACTCCAACCGGCACCGATCAGCCTCGTGGATCCGGCCGACCCGCGGGCACTCGGCCGCGCCGACGCGCCGGTCGTGGTGGAGGTCTGGTCGGACTTCCAGTGCCCGTATTGCCGCCAGTTCGCCCTGACGACCGAACCCGGCTTCATCGAGCAATACGTCAAGACGGGCAAGGCTCGCCTCGTCTATCGAGACCTGATCGTCAATGACCCGGTGTCGAAGGACCCGGCGGTGGCGAACGCGGGCGAATCCCACCAGTCCGCGGCAGCCGCCCGCTGTGCGACCGACCAGGGTAAGTTCTGGCCCTTCCACGACTATCTGTTCGAGAACCAGAAGGGCGAGAACAAGGGCACGTTCAGTGCTGCGACCCTTGCGAAGATCGCCGATGCCGTCGGCCTCGATCGCGCGAAATACGATGCCTGTATGGCCGGTGGCGCAGTGGCAAAGGTGGCCGACGCGAACGCGGAGAGCGCGGCCGGGATCCAGGCCGGTATCGGCGCGACCCCCACGATCGTGGTGAATGGCGTGGCCCAGGTAATGCCCGGCCAGACCAAGCCGGGCGGTCCGATTGATCTCGCCCAGCTCGGAAAAGCCGTGGATGCCGCCATCGGGGCTGCGTCCTCGTCGCCCGCGCCATCAGGAGCGCCCGGGGCGCAGCCGTCGCCATAGGCGTGCGCAGCCATGTCGCGAGCCCCCGTTAGCCATCGTTGAACGGGGGCTCGAAAGAATGCGAACTGCCTGACCCGCTACGCGGGGCACTCGGGCAAAGCAAGAAGGTTGTCCGGTTGCTCGCCGTCGGCCGTGGTCTTGAGGTATTTCTTGCCGAGTCTGGTAGCGATCACGACATCGACCACATGACCCGTCGGCCTCTCAACGTAGAAGGTCCATTTGCCTTGCTCGATGCCTTCGATCGCCTGGGCCTCGGTGAGCTTCCACCTTTCCCCATTCGGATTGCGTCCGCCGATGTGGCTGATCCTTTCATGCGGATCGGTCCGGTTCGTCTTGTTGACGCACTCGACCCTAACGCGGGTTGCCAACTTGTTGCTCCTGTTCAAGTGTTTCCGGGGGCGTTACCGCCCTCGGAATGGGTGAACCTACTGCTCGCGACGGACGTACTTGAACGGCTTGTCGTCGTGCTTCACGCCGACGAATTGGCCGCTCTCGGTGTCGCGCTTGACCCAGTGACCATTCGGGTGCTCTAACTGCGAGCGCTGCCGGGTTTTGCCCTGCAGGCGTCCGTCGTTTGGATCTTTGTTCGCAGACACGGCAATACTCCACGACAGCTCTATCTCGCGGCCAAGCGGTCACCACAGCGGCGCGTCCGCGCCCTGTACGACCGGATCGCTCGGCGCGACGTCCTCGCGCGCGCCTGGGAGCAGGAGCGCAGCAACCGTGGCGCAGCGGGCATTGACGGCCAAACCATCGCCGAGGTCGAAGCCTAGGGGTGGAGCGGATGCTCGACGAGCCGCGGAAGCAGGTGGAGCCCGGGCGGCGTAGTAGCTCGATGGGCTGATCTCCAGGGCCCGGCAGGTCGGTTTGACTCCGAAGATGGCGCGCTGCTCCTCGATGAAGCGGCGCCAGGGTCTCGGTGAGCAGGTCGAAGAAGCCGGGGCCGTCGATCCCCACGGCGACGTCCGCATTGGGCCGCTCGGGACGCCCGATCGCCTCGAGCCCGGACAGGACTCCCTCGCGCCCGCGCGCAGGCCACACCGCCGTCTCACGAGCACAGGTCCGCGCTGGGCGCTGCGGACTACTTGGGGATCGGACCGCCGCCGTCGCCTGCCAGGGCAAGTGCGGCGCTCGAAATTGCCGTGAGGGTGGACAGGATCCAGGCGATGACGACTGCGCGCGAATGTCGACCGATACGCATGGCGACGCCTCTCTCGTGGCTAGTCTCCCGGCGCAGGACCGGAAGTCAGGCCGCACGCTAAACTCGTTGAATGCCCACGTCAAGTATTGCTAAACTATTCGGGCGAGGGCCGGACTCAGAGTTCGCGCATGCGCTGGGGGCCGAGATCAGTCGAAGGCGGCGCAGAGCAGGCCTGACGCAGTCCGAACTGGGGTCACCCCTGACGAAGGCATTCGTCTCCGAGGTCGAACGAGGGCGAACCCTTCCATCGATCGGAGCGCTCTGCTTGTTCGCCGATCGTCTCGGAGTGCCCGTGTCGCGTCTCGTGGAGGGGGTAGATGCGATCTCGCGGGACGCGTACACTGCCGCGCATGGCAACCACGCAACGACGTCGCGTCACAGTGGACAACACCGCACTGGCCCGGAGGGTCGGGACCCGACTCAAGGTGGCTCGCGCCCGCGCTGGCCTGACCCAGGCACAGCTCGCCGGTGACCGGTACACAAAGGCCTATGTGAGCGCGCTCGAAAACGGCCTGACGAAGCCTTCGATGGCGGCCCTGGACTATCTGTCGGCGCGGCTGGGCACCTCGGCCAGCGCAATGATCAGCGATGAGGCGCCAATCTGGAGTCGTCTCGAAGCCGACGTGAACCTCGCCGCCGGCCACTGGCAAGAGGCCGCCGACGCCTATGCCGACCTGCTCGAATCGGCCATCGATCCTGGCGCCCGGGCGGAACTCCTGTCAGGCCGGGCAGAAGCGCTTGCCCGCCTCGATCAGCCGAACGGGGCCGCCTCCGCCGCGTCAGAGGCCGCCGAGATCTTCAATCGTCACGGACGTGAGGCCGATGCTGCCCGTGCCAGTTACTGGCTGGCCGGAGCGGAATACGAGCAGGAGAACGCTGCTGATGCCCGGGCCATCCTGGGCTCGATCCTTTCCAAGCTCCGGGCCGGACTCCGGGTCGAACCAGACTTTCAGTTGCGCGTCCTGATGCTGCTCGCCACGATCGAGGCACGCGACGGCAATCACGCCGAAGCTCTCGCCTACCTCGACGAGATACGAGGTCTGTCCGCTGAGCTCGATGATCGAAGGCGTGCGACCTATCTCTTCGATCTGGCCTTCAGCTACCGCGCGACGGGCGACCTCGAGGCCGCGATCCGGACGGGCCTCGCCAGCCTGACGCTCTTTCGGGCGATGGAGGCTAATTCCGAAACCGCGATGGCCGAGAACATGCTCGCTCTGACGCATCTCGCACTCGGGAATATCGCGCGGGCGGAGGATCTGGCCGCTGCCGCGAGGGCCCGGTTCGAAAGCCTTCACGACGAGCGCTGGCTCGCCGACGTCGAGGAGACACAGGCACAAATCGCACTGGCAAAAGGCGAGCCGGCCGAAGCCCTGGAGATGGTGGAGCGATCACTGGCTCTGGCGACCACGACCGGCTATCGCAAGGCCGAGATGGGCGGCCTGGTCACGAAAGCGCGGGCACTGGTCGCCCTTGGGCGACCTGATGAGGCATCAGGATGCTACGAACAGGCGACCGAGCTGGCGCGCGCGAGCAAGCGCCCGGCCCGCCTCCGCGAAGTCCTGGGTGCCTGGGCCGGCCTCCTGGCCAGTCAGGGAAACCATAAGCGGGCCTACGAGCTATCCCGCGAGGCCTTGACCGCCTGATATCCACACCTTCACCCGCCGACGGAGCGTGCGCAGATTCTCGCGCTCCTCGGTCGTGAGGCCGTCGGCTCGTCCGACGTCGATCTCGGCCTGCTTCATCCAGCGGCGGAGCGACTCTCGTGCGACGCTGAGATCGTGGGCCACGCCCTCGATCGTGTGGCCGGGTGCGCGGGTGAGACGGATGGCTTCCGCGCGGACCTCAAGTGGACAGGCGGGACGTTTCGGGTTCGGGTTCGGGTTCGGCATCGGGGCCCCTTCTGGAGTCTCTGCCCCACAGGGTCAGGTGTCCACGAAACCGGGGGGCAACTCCAGCCGGCTGGCCTGTTGCCCATCGGGCCGATCGCCTGACTCCACACCGCGAGGCCGTGACTCACCGATGGGACGGGTAGGGGCCGGGCACGGCGACACCGATCGACGTCGTCGCGCGGGCGAGATCACGAAGCGCCCACGTGCCGAGGTCATAGGCCATGCCCGCCAGCCATAGAAGCGGGGCACATCCGCGGATTCCGACCAGTCGGTCCAGCGCCGGTCCGCCGCCGCCCACAGGACCTGGCTCGCCGGCGTGGCGAGTTCGGCCTGCCGTCGCGCTGGCCCTGGGCGGTCGGCTGGGCAGCTGCTCTCACAAGGCTCCGGGCGATCCCGCTGCTCGCCTGACCGTCCCGCTGACACCGGGTCTGCCGCTCCGGGGCTGGCGTCAGCCTGTGTCACTGCGGAGACGGGCGGCCTTGAGGTGGCGTGCAAGCCGGCGGTTCTCGCGGTCCTGCATCTCCCGGTCGACGAGCAGCCCGAGGCGCTCCTCGAACGAGAGGGCGGCGTAGTCGGGACGCTCCAGCTGGTCGACCAGCGCGCGGGCCATGCCCGCGAGGGCGAGGGCGTGCAGCTTGTCGATCGTCGGTGTGATGAGCATTGCTCGGATCTCCTCCTCACCCGTAGTAGCCGGCGCCACGCACGTTGGCGTGGTCGCCGATGGTGGTGACCGGCTCGGAGCCGGGCAGGGGCAGGCCGTCGAGCCCGTTCCGCAGGATCG
>Ga0209638_1002226_pt1 | contig 11996 bp, 7 predicted proteins | sample BarGraNGADG00211_FD_184490 | JGI IMG/M metagenome (GOLD analysis project Ga0209638, IMG submission 184490) | Arctic peat soil microbial communities from Barrow, Alaska - Barrow Graham LP Ref core NGADG0002-211 (SPAdes) (version 2) | ecosystem: Environmental > Terrestrial > Soil > Wetlands > Peat... | reverse complement strand
TGCGCCGAACGTCCCTGTGCATGTGGGATGCCTACCCCGTGACGGATGCTTGCGTCGCCTTGACGGAATGGGAAGCGTTCTTGATGAAAGAACTGTATGGCGCGCCGCCCGGGAAGACCCATATCGTGCCCAACGGAGTGGAAGACACCTTCTTGAACAGCCAGCCGACGAAGCGCGGGCCCTGGCTGGTCTGCACGGCGACCATTACCGAACGTAAACGCGTGCTCGAACTCGCCGAAGCCGCCGCCCTCGCCCAAACCCCGCTTTGGATCATCGGCAAGCCTTACTCGGAGGCGGATGCCTACGCCCGGCGGTTTTCCGCCCTCACCAAAGCGCACCCGCGCACCCTGCGCTATGAAGGTCCGATTCAGGACCGGGCAAAACTGGCGCAGGTGTATCGCCAGGCCCGCGGATTCGTGCTGCTGAGCGCGATGGAGAGCCTCAGCCTGTCGGCGCTCGAAGCTGCCGCGTTCTTCGAGAGCGATTTGGACAAGCTCGTGGAGGCGGGGCTCTCGGTTATCGAGCAGGACAGCAGGACGGCCCCACTGGTCCGCGATGTCCGCGATTGGTGCAAGGCGTCTGATGATTGGCGGTATGTGCGGTCTCAGGTGATCCGCGATTACGGCCATCCCGACTGCACCAATATGTTCCAGAACGTCGGTATCGCGCTGCTCTCGCTCTACTTCGGCGAGGGCGACTTCCTCAAGACCGTCATGATCGCGCTCAACTGCGGCTTCGACACCGACTGCACCTGCGCGACTGCGGGGGCGATAATGGGCATTATCGAGGGCGCGGAATCGATGATGAGCCGATACGGGTTTGTCGACCAGGGGTTCAAGCTCGGTGTCGATGCCCCGCGCCGGTCGGATAGGGTGCTCCACCTCGCGGAGGACACGTGCGCGATGGGGCTGCACTTTACCGAGCATCTGAGCGAGAACGTGAGCATAGAGAACGCTCCGAAGCCGCCGGTTATCGCAGAGCCCGCGGCGCCGCCCGTCGTGATTTCCGTCGAATATGACGGCATGCCGGCTATCGGCATCGGCGACGCGCGCCGCGTCAGCATTGCATTCGCCAACACGACTGATGAGGCGATTACAGGCATGGCGTCGTTGGCTGTCCCCGAAGGTTGGCTTGTGGATGAGTCATCCACTACAGTGGGGCTTGCAGCCAACGCGACTGCCTCGTGGGATGTTGCGATTTCGGTCCCCGAGGACATTGCCGTACTGCAGGAGACGAATTTCCTCACGGCCACGTTCGCAATCGACGGCGGGGAGACCGTGGACTATCGCTTCGGGCTGATCGGTGCGGCGGTCTGGCAGGTGTTCGGTCCGTTCTGGCAGAATCGGGTCAAAATGCCGCATCTTGAGCTTGGAGAGAGCTACTACAAGCACATTCCCGGCTCAAACGATGAGGAATATGCTGATAATGGCCGCGCCTACCACCTCAACACTGATGTGGACATCAACCGCGAGTATATGGATGTTTCGGGATTTCCATTGCATTCAAATCCCGAAACACAGGTGCCTGACGCCGCGAGAGATGGCCGACTGGTTAATACTTACGAGGACAAGATCTCCGTGAACGATCTGGTCGGCTTCCAGGGGCCGTGCGCGGTGTATATGGTGCGGCGGCTGATCTGCCCCGAGGATCGAACGCTGGGTATTCACATCGGCCACACGGACGCGTATAAGCTGTGGATCAACGGTAAGCTGGTGAGCGAGCGGGACAACGTGGACTGGTGGACCGCCGAGAACGCGCATATCCTCAATTTCCCTCTCGCGCAGGGCGAGAACACGGTGGTCGTGAAACTGGTCCGAAGAAGCGATAAGGCGGACTTCAGCCTGATCTTCGCCAGAGGCAGTTCCTGCACGGAGCACTATATCGATTTTGCCTCGCGGAATCCGAATGCTTAGGGCGAGTTGACGGCGGAGCGCTGCCCGTCGGTGTTTGTTCTCGCATCAGCCGCACGAGGGAATTTGCGGGTTTTGCGAAAACGGACTCGTGCTCACGTTGAGCGTGGCGGGAGTCTGTTTTGCGAGATAATACAGTAGACAGTAAACAGTTCACAGTTAACAGTAAAGACCGGCTCGGAAACTGACGACTGTTTACTGTTAGCAGGTGTCTCTCGTGACCCGTGCTCCGCACGCGTCACTGGCGACGCGGCAATGCAAGAAACGCATTGCCTCCCATAATTATAAGACGACAACTCGGGCCTTTTTACACGCCGAAAGCATGGTGTTTTGGTTAAATGTTGTTCACGGGTCGCTAACGCGCGTTGGCTTGGGGCTTTTTGAATCGCGAATGGCGCGAGTTTCGACGAATGACGCGAATGGGAAGGGAACCGAATCGCTGAGGCGCTGAAGTGGGATGAGGACGCTGAAGGGAAGGCTGAGTTGGGGTCAGATCACGGTGTATCGGGAACAAGCTTCCCGAAAGACCGCAGTTCAGACCAGTCGGCACAATACAGCCGCTTATTGAGGATGATGTCGAGTGCGTGGCATAGCTGATCTGACCCTCTGAATTTATAAGCTTTCATGGCTTGTATCCCTTCCTCCGTCACATCGTCACTCCGCGTTCCTGGCGCTCGCTTCCCGCATCTATGTTCCGCACAAGAGGGCTCATCACTATAGTATTCCTGCGGACGCTGTTTGCTTCAGAGCAGGAGCGGTGAATACCACCAGACTCGTGTCCGAAGATCGAACCTCCGCACCGGCCTAGCGGCGCTTGCGCCGGGATGCCAACCCACCTACGCCGCAGAGCAGGGCAAAGATCGACGAGGGTTCGGGAACGGCGACGGGACCTGTTCCGACAAAGAAGAAGTCGGCGTAACTGGGAGGCGGATACCAGTGCGTGACAGCCACCAACTCGGTTGCGCCCGGAACGGTATTGCTGCCCGTCACCACAGAGCAAGTGGCCGTCTCCCCGGCGTGGTAGAGGCACCCCACCTGTGTGCCCCAGAAGCGCAGCCACTTCATTCCGGCTGGGGTACTGGATGAAGGGTAGTTGTCGACAAAGGTCCAGTATGAAACGCCGGGATAGGCTCGATCAGGAACCACGGCGCTGAGTACCTGCGTTTCAACTGGGACAAGGATGAACAGGCCGTCGAATCCGTCAGCCCACTGGTCTCCGGTTCCGGTTCCCTGATCAATATTGTATACATCCCAGGTATATTGCCAACCCTGCGCCACCGCCTCAACTCGGGTGCTTATCTGATATCCGGCCCAAGCGCACGGTGCCATATACACGGCCAGCATCAAAACGCAGGTGACTACGAAGGCTGTTCTTCTCATCGCTCTTCCCCTTCGGCTCTTCCTGGACCCTGTTTCAAACTCTGGTGTCGCCGCCGGAACGCCAGTCCTCCTAGGCCGCAGAGCAGAGCCAGACTCGACGAGGGTTCCGGAACAAGACTTGGCGATGTCGCCTCAACAAAGCCGACACCAAGCGTTCCATCCCGCCCGTTCCCACTCAAATCCCTTACAACGCTACTGCCAGCTGGCTCATCGAAGTTGTAGAGTAGATTTGTGTATTGGTCTGAGGCAAGATCGCCCGTGGGAGCCTGGAATGACGTGCCTGAGTATCTCGCCACCGTAGAGATACGGAGGGTATCAATACAACCGATGAAGCTATTGCCAAGACTACCGTTGTGGCCGTGGCCGAGGCAGCCCACTGCTGCGATACTACCCGAGGAGTTTGCTATGTTTCCCGACGTGGCACGAGAGGCTATCTCGTTTCCATCAAGATACAGCCGTTCTTCGCTGCCGTCATAGACGTATGCGATGTGATACCAGGTGTCTGCAACTAGGTCGACTTGTCCAGTCAGCCAGTTTGGATTGTGGAGGGGATACCCAAAACCCTGTATCTGCGATTGATTGAAAGTGAGAGACTTGTCCTCATAGTAGTCCCGCCATTCATAGTAGATGGTGCAGTCGTTCGGCGGTGATGGAAACGCGGTGAACATGATCCTAGCTTCGTATGTTGCCGAATTCGAGAGTACACTGTTCCCAGCCACGGAGATGGTATCGGTAGGTCTGGTGAAGCGAGCATATTGCGCGTCGCACTGTCCAAGCGTCAGCACCTGCAGCACTGCCGCTATGCAGGCTACCGTGAATCCATTTGCAAAGCTCTTCATCGTTCTTTTCTCCTTCGGCTCTCTACGGAGCCATATCAAGCGTTGTGACAAACAAAAACAGCCCAGGCGCATCTTGCGGTACTGCTTCAGCATCGTAGCAATCCCCAAAACTACCGGGCATTGATTGCATTATATCATGGAATTCCATAAAGTGCGCTACTAATAGTGTGTAGACCCGTAGTGTGCCGCTCGCTACGATTCCCGTATGAACGTACAGCTTGAACTGCAATTGAGCTTGGGGAAAGTTATTCGGGAGCGCAGAAGCCGAATGGGGTATTCGCAAGAGTCATTCGCTGACGTGGTGGGTGTCCATCGAACATATATGGGGTCAGTCGAACGAGGCGAGAGAAACCTGAGCTTGAGGAACCTGGAAAGGATAGCCCTTGCGCTCGGCATACCCCTATCAACACTTCTCGCACTTGCCGAAGCTGATATTGCTGCCGACCCCAAACCCTCAAGCCCCAAGTCGCATTAACAAACCTACCTGAACCCTGCGAAGCGAGGTTGAATCTCCCAATTGCAGTGATTGTTGTTCGCGCCCCGCCCACTATAAGTAGCGGCCAATGTTGGGGGAGTGGATAACCGTTGGTGCCGTGGAGCCTTGGCCGCCCTTCGATACGCTTCGCACTCAGGGCTAGCGGGGTTGGGTTCGCGCGAGAGTGAACTCTCTCTTTTGCCTATGCGCTGTTCCCTCTCTCGACGGAGTATCGTATAATAGCTGAGCGATGCGAAAGACCCGTAGAAGCAGAATTCCAAGAGAGCTTCCGATATTTGTGTTCCTGGTGGCGATGTGCTCGGCGTTGGCGTTTAGTAAGCACACGTTTGCGAGCGCCCAGAATCTGCGCGCCATGGGGACGGATGCGGCGGCTATCGGGATTATCTCGGTGGGGATGACGGCGGTGATCATCACGGGCGGTATCGACCTGTCCGCGGCCGCGATCCTTGCGCTGTCCGCGCTCGTGGGAGGGAACCTGATCGGCGGCGGGCACGTGCTCCTCGGCTGCCTGGCGACTCTCGCGACCGGCCTGGGCTGCGGCGCATTGAACGGCGGGCTGATAACGATTGGCCGGATGCCGCCGATCATTGCGACCCTCGGCACGCTGTATATCATCCAATCCTGCGCGACCCTCTATAGCGGCGGGCAATGCGTCTATATTAACGGCAATCTGGGGCTGCTTGGCAACGGATTCGTGCCCCTGGTGCTTACGCTTCTGGTTTTCGCGGTGGGCTACCTCGCGATGAGGTTCACCCGCCTCGGGAGATACGTCTACGCAATCGGCGGCAACGAGGAATCCGCGAGGCTCGCCGGGATCAGCCCTACGCGGGTCAAGATGGCCGTATACGTCACCAGCGGCCTGCTCGCCGCGCTTGCCGCGCTCGTCACGATGGGCATCAACAACACATTCCAGGCTAACGACGTAGTGGATTACCTGCTCGCCGCAATCGCCGCTGTTGTTATCGGCGGAACCAGCATTATGGGCGGCGAGGGCTCGGTGCTCGGAACCATGATAGGAGTGGGCATCAGCACGGTCCTGCGCAACGGCGCGATTCTGGTCGGGCTGGATGCAAGATGGACCCAGGCGGTGATCGGCGCGGCGATTCTCCTGGCGGTGATCGCGGACAGGTTGAGGCGGCGATGAGGCAGACGGTGCAATCGGGTTCTGGAGAACCCTCCTACAGAGGGCTCGCGGATAGGCTGAGGCGGCGATGAGGAAAACGGTGAAATCGGGTTCTGGAGAACCCTCCTACAGAGAGCTCGTGGACAGGTTGAGGCGGCGATGAAGAAATTGATGCAGATAAAGGAACTGCCGGTCATCGTCCTTTGCGCCGGGCTTTTTATCTACTTCGCCCTGCGAGTGCCCAACTTCATCGATGGAATGGGGATACTCGACGACATCAAGCAATACGCCTCCTACGCGATTCTCGCGGTCGGGCTGACGCTGATCATAGGCAGCGGCGGGATTGATATATCGGTCGGGTCCGTGCTCGGGTTCTCGACGGTGCTGCTTGGAGTGGTGCTCCAGCGGACGGGTTCGAGCCTGGCTGTAGCCTGCCTGTTGGCGATAGCCGCCGGGACCGCCTGGGGAGCGTTCAACGGATTCGCGGTCGCGCGTTTGAGGCTGCAGCCGATAGTCGTGACACTATCCACGATGGCGGCGGCGCGCGGGCTTGCCTACGTCATAGCCGGGGTAGGCATATCCTCGATCAAGCTGCCCGATAGAGCAAACACATTGGTGAATGCGACCTACGCCTCGCCCGCGCCGGTCGTGCTGGCATTGGTCGTGGCGGTTGCGGGATGGCTGGCGCTCTCGCGAACGCCGTTCGGCCGACATATCCTCGCGATCGGCAGCAACGAGCAAGCATCCCGGCTTTCCGGCATCGATGTCACGCGAACCAAGTTCGCGGTGTATGCCATCACGGGGTTTCTGGCGGGAGTTGCCGGGGTGATTACGGCGGGAATGATGAACACCGCAATCACCGAGGCCGGGCTTGGCTACGAGTTTGAGGCGATTACGGCTGTTTTGATCGGAGGAACCAGCATATCCGGGGGAGAAGCTACGGTATTGGGCAGCGTGCTTGGAGTGGTTGCCGTAGCGCTGCTGAACCGGGGCCTGGGCCTGATGGGGATTAACGACCTCGATCTGTGGCGAATGCTGTGCCTGGGAGTGATTCTTATAGTCTCGGTTCTGCTGGACAGGCTGCGGAAGGCTTCAATCACGAAAGCACGAAAGTACGAAAGGGATATTATGACAAGAAGATTGGCTCTAATTGCATTGATACTGCTGGCGTTTGTCGCGACAGGCTGCGGAAAGAGCGCGACGAAGACTCAGGGGACGAAGGGCAAGCGGACGATAGTGTTCGTGGCCAAGCTGGTGGGAATCCCCTACTTCAACTGCTGTCAGAAGGGCGCGGAGCAGGCCGGCAAGGACCTGGGCGTCAACGTCGAGTTCACCGGTCCGGCGAAGGGCGGCGATGTCGCGGGGCAGATCCGTATCATCGAGAACCAGATATCGCGCGGTGTCGATGCCATTGTGATCTCGCCTAACGACCCCAACTCCGTGAAGCCCGTGGTCGAGAAAGCGATGGCACGAGGCATCAAGGTCTTCACGTGGGACTCCGACGCGCCCGATACAAAGCGTCTATTCTATGTCTGCGCATCGGATGACGTCGGGATCGGAACCGACATAATGGACCGGCTCGCGAAGGACATGGGCGGCAAGGGCAAGGTTGGTATAATGTCCGGCAGCCAGGGCGCGCTGAACCTCAATCAGCACGTGGAAGGTGTCCAGAAGGGCCTCAAGAAGTATCCCAACATCGAGTTTGTTGGGCCGATCATCAACAACAACGATCAGCCTCAGTTGGCGCAATCGGGCATGGCGGGGCTGCTTCAGGCTCACCCGGACCTCGGCGGCATCGCCTGCGTGAGTTCGCCTGGACCTCCCGGGGCGGCACGGGCGGTGATCGCTGCCGGCAAGGCAGGCAAGGTCAAGATATGGGGCCTCAGCCTGCCGAGCGAGAACAGGCAGTATCTGAAGGATGGGGTCGTCAACGGCCTGATTCTTTGGGACCCCGCGAAGCTCACTTACGTCACCGCCAAGCTCGTGAACGACTACCTTGACGGCAAGAAGCCTGTCGATGGCATGGAAGTCAAAGACATCGGCAAGCTCAAAGTCGGCAAGACCGGGGTGATTATCATGCCTGGGGTCGTCATCACCAAAGAGAACGTGGATCAGTTCGATTTTTAGCGTGAATCCAAGGGGCCGGAGCCTCATCCGGCCCTTGACACGCCTCCGCAAAGAGACGTATAGTGAACATCGACGCTCCGCCGCTGCCTGCCAGGCCGGCGGAGGTTTTGTGTGTGTTGGAGGCAACGGAATTTTGCTCAAAGCCCTTCGCCTTGGAATATCAGGCAGTTCGTTTATCTACGTAATGCCGAAGGAACTGCGAATAGCCGCGTATGTTACTCCCGTCAAGGAAACCCCCACCAAGTTCGATGATCGGCTGAACGCGATGATGGTCGAGTTTACGCGGGAGATGATGCGCACGGTGAATGGCGTTGCGGACGGGGATACGGGCTGTGCGCTGGAGTGCTACTACTCGACCGCTTGGGATACTGATTCGGTAATCGAGATCGTGCTTGATGACCCGAGAGTCGAGTTGTGGTCAGTGCACGGACCGTATGGTCGGTTCTTGAACCTGAGCGCTCCCACTGAGTCAGTGCGCGAAAACGCTGTAAGCGCCTACTTTGATACGATAGGGCTCGCGGCCAGGCTAGGCGCAAAGTTGGTAGTCGCTCACCCGGGCGCGAACGTGAAGCATGGCATGTCGAAGGCAGATGCGCTTAGGCTGGCGGTCGATCCTTTCCGGCGGATTGCCGACCTCGCGGGTGAGAACGGCATTCGTGTTGCGATAGAACCGCTGCCCAAGAATGAGGTGGGCAGCAGCATAACCGAAGTCCTGGAGATTATCGAGAGAGTCGATCGGCCCAACGTAGGCGTGAATTTCGACGTCAACCATTTGTTCCCGCCAGAGGCGATCCCAGGAATGATCCGCCAAGCGGGCTCGAAAATCCTTAGCGTGCACATCTCCGACCAGGACGGTATCGAGCGGCACTGGCTGCCGTTTATGGGAACGCTGGACTGGCGGGAGATACTGACGGCGCTGGTTGATATCGGCTACACGGGGCCGCTGATCTACGAGACCCACATCCACGACGTCAAGAGCTGTGACCAGGTGGGTGCGGCGATTGTCGAGAACTACAAACGGCTGATCCAACTCGCTCCCGCTTTGGCCTGAAGAGGGGTATACTGTCAGTATGCTCTCCCCCAACGACAATGCGATAGCGTGCGAGAAGCTGCTGGCCTCCAAGAGGGCGCTTTTCATCGGCGCGCACCCGGACGATATCGAGTTCCGCGCGGGCGGGCTGGTGTATCTGATGAGGCAGCGCGGCGTTGAGGTCACCTTCGCTATCGCGACCCGGGGAGGGAAGGGCCTGCCGTTGCTGCTCCGCAAACCCGTTGAACGAATGCGCGAGCGGCACCAGGGCGACGCCGCGGTCGTCTTGGGCGGGGTCAAGGTCGTCTTCTTCGACTACCCTGATGGGAATCTTCCAGCCCACGTGGAGCCGCTTGAGGATGACCTGAAGGCGCTGATAGCCGATTTGCAGCCCGATATTATCCTATGCTGGGACCCTGAGTTCATATCTACCCCACACCCGGATCATCAGGCCGCCGCCGACGCCGCGCGAGCCGCGACTGTGGGAATGAACGTCTGCTGGTATGGGACGATGCAGCCGAATCTGTGGGTGGGCCTTGACGAAGCGGCGCTGCTGATGAAGGTGCGAGCCCTCAAGGCGCACCGAACCGAAACTCCGTGGTTCTGTTTCGATATGCGGTTGAAGAAGCGGATGATCGGGGCAATGCGGCAGGACGGTTCAAAGATCGGCTGCGACTACGCGGAGGCGTTCAGGTTTATTCGACCACATCCACAGACGTAGCCTTCAGCACGTCGCCGTTCCAGTCCCCCTTGACCTCCACCTTGTCGCCTTTCTTGAGCTCGCTGAACCGGCGGGTGGAGCCTTGGCGCGTAACTACCGCATCGCGGGCGTCGATCTTGTTGTCCTTGAGGCCGGCATCTACTGACAGGTCCAGCTTGGTGTAGTCGATGTCCACGATCCTACCGGTGATAGTGTTGGACTTGGCAGGCTCTGATGCCGCAGGTGGAGCCGTAGGCGCAGGCGTCGTCGGATTTGCGGGAGGTTCCGGCGCGGTTGTAGTCTCAGCCGGCGGCTCGGGGGTTACGGGAGCAGGCTCCGGCTCTGCCGGGGGTTCCTGCGCGCGATAGGTGGCGGAGGCGGACGGGACGTACGTCTCGACCCGCGTAGCGACCATGGTGTTGCCATCCCACGTGCCGAACACGCGAATACGATCACCCTTGGCAAGATCGTGCACGCTCGCCGGAAGCTGGTCGATCCGCACTTCGGCGGTCTTCAGCACATCCACTTTTCTCTCGCCGTACTCGGTATTGAGAGCAAGCGTCCTATCGAACGATGACGGAGGAGAAGTAATCGCGCCCTCGATGGAATCCTCTTGGCTATGAGAAACTGCGCTGAGATAGGTGGGTCGATACCCTTTGGTTGCATTGGTCTTGACGCGCCCGGCTGCGGAAACCTGGATACGTTCGGCGATTATCCTGCCGTCGCGACCCATTTGACCCGTGAAGCTGATGCCATCGCCCTCGTTGATGTCATTGATATCGGTAACATATATGTAGCGGCGGATGACGGTCTCGGGCCTAACGATCAGCGCGTAATTGCCGCTGTCCGTGCGAATGTCGATCTCGCTGGATGATCCGACGATGCCGGTAACGGAGCCGCTGGTCTCGATATGGTCGTTCGGCTGATACCCCTGCGGCGCGTCCGCGGCGGTTGCAGTTCTCTCGTCCAGCACCACGATGGAACTCGCGAGTATAGTCCGGGCGGAAAGCTGCACTCCGGAAACTTGGACGTAGGCGTTATCCTTCAGGTCCTGGGTGACGCCGACCTTGCCGCTTTGGAGCTGGATCGTCGCCCTGCCCGTAAGGACAGTGTATGTGGCGCCGTGGTCGGTGATCTCCAGGAATTCCCGAAGGCGGTCGATGTTGGCGGCGGTGCCCGTGATCAGAAATGCACTCGGCTTCTCGACCACGCGATACGTGGCCTCGCCAAACGCGCACACAGAAACCAGGGCAAGTATTAGTGCTATCAAAGCTATGCGAGCGGCTCGTACGTGCATATCAATCGCCTCCCGTGGATCTGAGGGACACCCATTACTATACCGAGACGCCACCAATTTCAAAAGGTTGCCATGCACATTGTACGCAGATCGGCATGAAGGTTACGGTGGCTGTCTGCCAGTATATACTTATGTGGCGTGACTACTCATAGCCGAGTAGGCTCGTCATCCTGATCCTGAATCGAGTTCAGGAGATTCAGGACCCATCTGGATGCTGACTCTCGTGGATTCTCCGAATCCACTGACGTCCGAGGGAAACGAGTTCAGCATGACGGGGAATGTGTTTGATCTTCTCCAGATGAGGTTATTATAGACTATCCCCCCAAGGAGGCAATAATGTACGCAGCAATTATAGCGGGCGGATCGGGAACCCGCCTATGGCCCAAATCCCGCCGGGACAAGCCCAAGCAATTCCAGAGCCTTTACAGCGAGAGCACTATGCTCCAGGACACGGTCAACCGGCTGGTTCCACTGATCCCTAGAGAGAACATATTCATAATCGCTAACGCGGCTCACGAAAGCATTATCAAGGAGCAGCTCCCCTGGCTTAATCCCGACAACTTTGTCGGCGAGCCCGTCGGAAGAGATACCGCGCCCGCGGTCGGGGTGATAACGACGCTCATACACCGCAATGATCCGGATGCGGTCATCCTCGTCAGCCCGGCCGACCACGTGATACTCAAGGAGAAGACTTTCCTGCGGCATCTGGAAGTGGCAGAGCAGGTCGCGTCCGAGGGGCCGAACGTGGTCACTATCGGCATCAAGCCTACCGCGCCCGAGACGGGCTATGGCTACATCCAGATGTCGGAGAATCATCGGGACATGGACGATGTCGCCGTTCACGAGGTCATCAGCTTTAAGGAGAAGCCCGACCTCGAGACCGCCGAGGAGTATCTTTCGAGCTGGAACTACGTCTGGAACAGTGGGATGTTCATTTGGAGCGCTAAGACCGTGCTAGACCTCTTCAGGGACCATGCGCCGGATATCTACAAGCTGCTCATGCGCTATGACAGCGTCATCGGGAAACCGGAGGAATCGAAGGTGTTCGACCAGATCTACGACGCGTTCCCGCGCATATCGGTGGACTATGCGAT
>Ga0209638_1002225_pt1 | contig 12002 bp, 9 predicted proteins | sample BarGraNGADG00211_FD_184490 | JGI IMG/M metagenome (GOLD analysis project Ga0209638, IMG submission 184490) | Arctic peat soil microbial communities from Barrow, Alaska - Barrow Graham LP Ref core NGADG0002-211 (SPAdes) (version 2) | ecosystem: Environmental > Terrestrial > Soil > Wetlands > Peat... | reverse complement strand
TCTCGAACGAGGTGATCTCCTCGCCCGCCATCAGCCGGCGGGCGAAATCCTTTTGCTCTTCAACCTTGCCGGGGGCGGTGAGGCGCCCCATGTTCATTTGAAGCGCCTCTTTCTCGCCATAGCCGTACATCAACTCGGCGCCGCGGTTCCAGGCGGTGATCCGTCGCTCGGAATCTTGAATCGTGATCGCGTCGTTGGAGTCGTGTACCACTGTCGCCATGCGCCTGAGGTTTTCCTCCTCGCGCTTGCGCTCGGTGATGTCGCGCTCGGTGGAGGCGATGCCGATCGTTTTTCCGGCATCGTCCATCAGCTTGGTCACCGTCATCCAGACATCGAGAACGCGCCCGTCTTTAGTGACCCGCTGGGTCTCGAACGAGGTGATCTCCTCGCCCGCCATCAGCCGGCGGGCGAAATCCTTTTGCTCTTCAACCTTGCCGGGGGCGGTGAGGCGCTCGATGTTCATCTGAAGCGCCTCTTTCTCGCCATAGCCGTACATCAACTCGGCGCCGCGGTTCCAGGCGGTGATCCGTCCCTCGGAGTCCTGAATCGTGATCGCGTCGTTGGAGTCTCTCACCACCGTCGCCATGCGCCTGAGGTTTTCCTCCTCGCGCTTGCGCTCGGTGATGCCGCGCTCGGTGGAGGTAATGCCAGTCGTTTTTCCGACATCGCTCATCACTTGCTCCTCGGTCGTATTCGCCCAAATACTACGTTGTACCTTGGCAAAGTACGACCGGTTTAGACGTAGCGCACTTCATCGAGGAGCTTGGGCAACGAGGAGCAGTCCGTACTAGTACCCGCGCCTCGCGGTTGAGTGATTCCTCTCGCAGCAGCTCTTCGAACCGGCGAGCCTGGAACCGAGCGCGAGCTAATAGCCGATCGCGCATTCCTTGTCCTCCGGCTGGATTTCCCCCATCCCACGCTCCCAATTGGCAAGTGACGAGCGGTGTCGATAGCGCCTGCTGCGTTCTCGTGCCTTACGAGCGCGTGTGAAGCCGAGTTCGATCGGCGCTCCTCGCTTCGCCGGCCGGCTAACGCGCAAGCAGCAAACGCAGAGTTAGATTCGCAGCCGGGAAGTTCCGAAGCTTCGCCCTAAGCAGTTCCGCAGTCATCAGGTGCCGCCTTTCACGCCGCCAATACGCCGGCACTCAGCTTGACTGCTCCAGCCGCCGCGGCCATCCCCCGATGGGGCGGTGTCCCTGCGAAGCACTCGAACGAGGGAAGGTCATCCTCTACCGGCTGGAATGCAGGAGTGCAGGCCCCGATTGCGTACGGGGAAACGTGGCAGTTCGCGCTCCGCATCTCTATCACTCCCTGCGCCTCTTTTGTCTCGGAGCCTTCTCCGAGCTGGAGACCGATATCTCGCATGGCGCCGAGGTTCCCTTCGCTTTCGAGGAGCACGCAGCCCCGGGCCGGCCCTCGCTGTATGAGTACCGGCCGCTCGTGCGAGGCTTTGTCGAGAAGCGCTCGCAGCAGCTGATGGGGCTGGCCGATGCGCAGGCGGCGATCGAGGATCTCAGGCACGAGCGGGCTGCCGCGATCTTCGCGCGCGCCCACGCCGGCGAGCAGCTGCCCGACGAAGAGGCGCTCTTCATGACGGTTCTCTTGCCCCTGCTGGTTGCCACCACCGAGGGGTGTGGCGGCTTCGACTGGCACGACGACGCATTCGACCGCGCCTACATCGAGCTAGAAGGCTCTCTCTTCGGCGGCGAGCGAAGCTACATGGCGGTGGCGCCGCTGGTCGGCCTCTCGCTGGGCGCGCAGGTCGAGCTCGGCGACGGTGTGCGCGTTCGCCTCTCGCCTCCCGGCGAGCTTTCAACCTACTGGCCCGAGGCGAGCGGAATACTGCCGCGCGAGTTCGGGCGCCGCGCCGACCGCCTGGCGGTGATCGAGCTCCGGCGCGACCTGGGTGTCGATCAGATCGAGGCGCCCGACGCCCCGGCAGAACTGGCCGACGCGATCAGCGCGCTGCGCCTGGCGACCGCCGGCGCCATCGCCGCGGGGCCGGTGCTGTTCGAGCGGCTCGACAAGCGTCCCTATGGAATCCGGCCGATCCTGCCCATCGCCGCCACCGAGCCCTACGGCGAGCCGACTCGCCTCGATCCCTTCCGCGGCAAGCTGGCGCACGACCTTCGCGCCCGTATCACCCAGGCCGACGAAGACCGCGCGCTCGCCGAGGCGCTCGATCGCTGGGAGCTGTCGCTCTTTGCCCAAGAGCCGTTCCGCTCCGAGCAGCTGCGTGAGGCGCTGACCTCGGTTCTGGGTGCCGACGAGGGGTTGGCGATGGCGGCGCTCAGGGCCGCGACCCTGCTCGGCGACGGATCGAGCGAACGAGCCGAGCTGCGCGTGCGCCTGCGAGCACTGGCCGGGGGAGAGCCGGCCGACAAGGATACGAGCGACGCGATCCGGCGCACGCTGGTCGAGGTGCTGATGCACGGAAACCGCGCCCGGATGATCGAGGCGCTCGACGAGTCGCTGCTCGGCTTGCGCCCGCGCCCGAGCCGCTCGATGGCCATCCGAGCGGCCGCCAGCTAGCGGCTCGCCGCGGTCTCTCGCGCCGTGGGTGTGTTTCGGCACGCTCCGGGCACATTGATGTGGCGCTCGCCGGCCTAACCTCCTCGCGTGCAGGAAGCTCGCGCTGTCATGGCCAGACTCGACCGCATCGAGGCGATGGAGCTCGCCGGCGCGTCTGTCGCACTTCTTCTGAACGAGCTCGGGCGCCTGCTGCCTGAGGCTGGACGCTGGCTGGAGCTGCAAGAGCCCGCCCCGGAGACAAGCGAGGCCCGAGCCGTGCTCGAGCGCTTTCGGCGCGCGCTGAGCGGCAATCCGGATTTTCCTCGCCATTCGCCGCGCTCAGGTAGCGCCGCGGCCGGCGGCGAGGAGCATTCGCTAGTCTGCCCGTGCGTTGAGTCAGGCACGGGCACATGAGAATCTCGCTCACTGGGACAAGGTCGAAGTCCAGATTCGTAAGTCTGGGCACATCTCGGGGCGCTGGCGCAGGCTAGGCGACGCTGTCGGCTCGGTCGGCGTCGGTTTGTCTCGTATTCAAGTCGATCCCGGCATGTGGTCGACGCCGGCGCACGTTCACGGTCGCGCCGAGGAGATCTTCTTCGTTCTCGGCGGCTCCGGGCTGCTCTGGCAAGAGGACGCCAACTTCGACATCGTCGAATCGGACTGCTTCGTCTTTCCGGGCGGGGCGGGGCCGCACACGCTGAAAGCCGGTCCGGAGGGTCTCGACGTGCTCGCCTTCTCGGAGAACATCGGCGACGCCGCGACCTTCCTGCCGCGCTCGAATGTCTCCTGGCTGGGCGTGAGTTGGGTCGAGACCGGGACACTCGCTCATCCCGTCGCACTCGAAGCCAAGCAAGGCCCTCCCGAGGTGAAGGAATCGAGCTCACTGCCCCCCGCGAATTTGGTTCGGCTCAAGGATGTGAGCGCGGTCGGCACCTCGAAGAAGACGATCGGGCGCATTCGCCGTGATCTCGGCCGCGCCGTAGGCTCTCGCAGCTCCGGCCTTGCGCAAATCTCCGTCGCCCCCGGCAAGCTTTCCTGCCCCCCTCATTGTCACTCGGCCGAGGAGGAGCTATTCGTCGTGCTCGAAGGCGAAGGTGCGCTTCTGCTGGGCGACGAGGAGTACAAGCTGAAGCAGGGTCACGTGGTTGCGCGCCCGCCGGGAACCGGTGTCGCACACGCCTTTCGGGGCGACGGGAGCGGGTTGACTCTGCTCACCTATGGAACGCGCCGCTCTACCGACCTCTGTTACTACCCGCGCTCGCGCAAGATCTCCTTCCGCGGTCTCGGTGTGATCGGCAGGATCTCGCCCGTCGATTACTGGGAAGGCGAGGAGTAACAACACCAAGGCGATCTGCCCGCTGCGCCACGATGCTCTGGTGGCGCGGCGCCGATTAGTCTCCTTCGGCCATGTCCGCGCGTCCGAAACGGGACGTGTCCCGACCGAAAGGTCGTTCCGGGAAGCGCCCGCTCAGAGCAACCTTTGCGCCCGTCCGGCCATGTCCGCGTGCCTGGCACCGGGACTAGTCCCGAGGAGCCGCTCTGCTCTTAACGGCGACCGCCGAGATCGGCTTGAGCCAAAGTGCCTGGAAAGCTTCGGATATCCCGTACCATGTGATCTGTGCCGTGTCGGCGGCGGCAGACTGGGCGGGCTCAGCCGCGAGCTAGGGAAGGACTCCGCTTGAATAGGCAGAAGATGGAGCGCCGATGGGGGTCGCAAGCTTATTGTCGCGTCCGCTGGCACGGGCGCCTGAAGAAGGAGTGTCGATGGGGCGCGTGATCGCGTTCGCCAACCAGAAGGGAGGCGTCGCCAAAACGACGTCAACCTTGAACCTCGCGGTTGCGTTCGCAGAGCGCGATCTCGAAGTTCTGGTGGTCGATCTCGATCCGCAGGGCAACCTGACCATGAGCCAGGGGCTGAACCCCGACACGATCGAGCGCTCGATGTTCGATGTGCTCGTCCACCGCTTGCCCATCACCGAGGTAATACAGAGGCGCGAGATCGACGTGGCGGTCAGCTCGATCGATTTGGCCGGCGCCGAGCTGGCGCTCTCGAGCATGATCGGGCGCGAGCGAGCGCTGGACAAGGCTCTCCTTCCGGTGCGGGAGAAATACGACTACATCCTGATCGATACACCGCCGTCGCTGGGCTTGCTGACGATCAACGCCTTCGTCGCCTCAGACGGCGTGATCGTGCCGGTGCAGTGCGAGTACCTCTCGCTGCGCGGGCTCGTCCAGCTCGAGAACACTCTTTCGATGGTGCGCGAGAACCTCAATCCGCGCGTTGAGATTCAGGGGATCCTGCCCACGATGTACGACCAGCGGACGCTTCACTCGCGCGAGGCGATCGACATCCTGCAGGAGAATTTCGGCGACCTCGTCTTCGCCACGAGGATTCGCAAGACGATCCGCTTCGCCGAGGCGCCGGTGAAAGGCGCATCCGTGCTCAAGTACGAACCGAAGGGAGAGGCTGCGGATCTGTACCGCGATCTCGCCAAGGAGGTGCTCAATGGCGCGAAAACGCGCAAGCATGCGTGACGGCCCGCTGGCGGAGCTGTTCCGAGCTACCGAAGCCGCTCAACGCCAGGCCGAGCGCGACACCGCCCCCGAAGCGAAGGAGCATCCCGCGCCCCCGGCTCGCACTCCCGAGCCGCTCGAAGAGACTGTCGAGCACACTCCGATCTTCGATGAGCCACCGGCTCGAGTAGAGCCTTCTCCGCCCGCGATCGACGAAGAGGTTGCCCCCGCTTCGCCCCCCGAGCCTCCGGCGACGGCGCCTCCGACCGCTGCTCCTCCGGTTACTGCGCCGGCTCCGCCGAGCGCTCCCGCGCCTGAAGCAAGGCGCGCGAAGCCTTACGAGCCGCCGTCCAGCCCCCGCTACATCGAACCGATTCCCGAGCCGCCCGCTCGGTTGCACCAGGTTGGGCCTGACGCCAGCGCCTATCTGGCCGTAATTCGCGTGGCGGGCGTCGGCGGTGCCGGTCTCAACGCCATCCACCGGATGATGGACGCCGGCATCTCGCAGGTCGATTTCGTCGCCATCAACACCGACATCCAGCAGCTCCAGATGAGCGACGCGCCGATGAAGATCCACATCGGGCGCGAGCTGACCCAAGGCCTCGGCTCGGGCTCCGACCCGGAGGTCGGCAAGCTGGCGGCCGAAGAGGCTTACGATCAAGTCAAGCATTCGCTGCGCGGCTCGGACATGGTCTTCGTGACGGCCGGAGAGGGCGGCGGGACCGGCTCCGGGGCGGCGCCGGTCGTGGCTCGGATCGCGCGCGAGCTAGGAGCTCTCACGGTCGGGATCGTCACGCTTCCCTTCCGCTTCGAGGGCACCAAGCGCAAATCCCAGGCCGACCTCGGCGTCGAAGAGCTTCGTCGCAGCTGCGACACCGTGATCGTCATTCCGAACGATCGGCTGCTCGAGGTGCTCGATCGCTCGACGTCGATGCTCGAGGCTTTCCGTATCGCCGACGACGTGCTGCGCCAGGGCGTTCAGGGCATCTGCGATCTGATCACGATGCCCGGCCTGATCAACCTCGACTTCGCCGACGTGCGCACGATCATGAAAGACGCCGGCTCGGCACTGATGGGCATCGGCTTCGCCACCGGTGAGAACCGGGCCAAGGAAGCGGCCGACCGCGCTCTGCGCTCGCCGCTGATCGACACTCAGCTCGTTGGCGCCCGGGGCATCCTGCTCTCGATCGCCGGCGGCGAGGACCTGTCGCTGATGGAGGTCAACGAGGCGGCGGAGATCATCCGCCAGGCTTCGACCGAGGACACGAACATCATCTTCGGCGCCACGATCGACGAGAGCCTCACCGGCCAGATGTGGGTCACCGTGATCGCCACCGGCTTGGGTGGAGCGGCCGGCACGCAAAAAGGCTGGCGCGCCAGCTTCGAGCCGGCTCCCCGCGGGGATGTCGATCCGCTCGAGCCGCCCAGCTTTCTCAGAGACTGACGCTCAGGTGCGCATAAGAGGATTTTTATGAGTGTTGACCACACGTTTGCTATATCAGGCGTTACTCTTCTCGCCTGAGAAGCGGTCAACAAGGAGCGTTCATGCAGACAGTTGCCCTGATTCGTAAGTTCGTCGTCGCGATCGGTATCGGCCTGACGCTGGCGGCCCTCCGGCTCGACATCCTCGCCGAAACGGTTGGACTGGGCGGCGGCCTCTCCTACTGGACGAGCTGGACGACGCGCCTGATCTTGCTCGCGCTCATAGCCGGCTGCGCCGGGCTGCTGATCGCCAACGTCATCCGTGAGGAAGAAAGCGATCGCTTCCTCGCCACGATAAGCGGGCTCGGAATGATCTTGCTCGGCTTCTTCCTGTTCATTCCCGTTGCAATCGGCTTTGGCCATCTCAGCGAGCTCGCGCTCGGCCCAAAGTTCGGGGTCGCGGGGAGCGCTCTGATAGTGCTGGGCGCCCTTCCCCTGCGCGCTCTCGGCTCCCGGCGGAGCTCGCGCGAGCGCCGCGGTCTGCCGTTCTACGTGACCTGGTCGGTCGCGGTGGTCGGTTCGGCTCTGGTCATCGTCTCGCTCTGGCGCGAGACCGCCGCCAACCCCATCACGAACACCGCGGGGGGACGCAGCCTTGGCATCAACGCCACCTTCCCGCATTACTGGAGCTCCGTCGGCCTGTCGGGCGGTCACTCCCTCGGCATCTTCATGCTCGCGGTTGCGATTGCCGCGATTGTCTTCGCCCTGGGCGACGCCGTCCTGAAGATTCCGGCCATGGGCAAGTGTGCGCTCGGAGCTTCGCTTCTGTTGCTCGGCGTGGCGATCTACTACCCGTGGGGCTATCTCGTTGGTTTCTTGAATATCAGCGCGCTTTCAACCGGCGCAGGACTCGCGATCGAAGGCGGACTGCTGGCAACTGCCGCGGCGCTGACCGCTGTCTCGGCCGAGCGCGGCGCAATGGACCTGCGCGGGCTGGAGATCCCCAGGCTCCTCGTCGTGAGCGGCATCGGCCTGGCGCTGGCGGGAACCTGGACCAACGTCACGGGAGCACAAGGCACATCGCTCTGGGTTGACGGGACGACGGCCGCCTTCCCGCTCCTTCTCATTGCCATCTCCAGCGCGCTCGTGGCGATCAGCTTCGCATACAAGCGCAGGTGGGCGCCCGCTTGGGCGAGCATCCTCGGCTGGGTGCTGGCGGGCTATTTCGGCACTTACGTGGTCGAAGCCGCGCCCAATAATCTCGGTACGCTCGGACCGGCCGCCTGGTTGGGATTGAGCGGCGGTGTTCTGATGGGCCTGAGCGCCGTCTCGCTGCGCAGCGTGGCGGCCTGGAAGCGACGCTTGCCGAGCGTCACGCCCAGGCGCTTGATCCCCTGGCTCGCGACCGGAATCGGAAGCGGGATAGTGCTTGGCTCCCTCTGGCTCACGACACTGGCGCAATCCGGAACGAAGGCCGGCGAGACGTACTGGAGCTCTGCCAGCTCGCTCGGCGTCTTGATGGCGGTGCTAGGCGCCTCGACAATCGTCGCTCTCCTCGCTGTGCTGGTCACGCGGCTATCGGCTCTGAACATGTGGATCCTGGCCGCGTCTCTCGCCCTGCTCGGGATTGCGCTCTTCATTCCGGTGGCGGAGGCGTTCAAGCACCTCGGCGAGCTTCGCAGTGGAGCTTTGCTTGCACTCGTCGGCTCACTTCTCGCGAGCGCCGGCGCCGTCGCGATGACGTTGACCGAGCTTGCGGAAGAGGAGTCGGAGGAGGACGGAACGACAGGCCGGTCGAGGACTCGTCCGCCTCTCAAGGGCAAGAAGTCGAGAATCCCCGAGATGCGTCGAGCGCGCTAGCCGGCGCTTCGTTCGGCGTCTGCTTACGACTGTCAGGAAACGGTTGAGGGCGTCCCGTCCGGGGCGCCCGCTTCCTGCTCCGCAGCCGTCCTAGTTGCAGAGCCTGTTTGAGCGCTCGATTATCTCGAGTGCGGCCCGGGCGTTGTGATACGGGCACTTCCAGGCGGAGACCTTCGCCAGATCGAGCTCGGGGCGACCTTCGGGAGAGACCCGGTAGTACCACTCACCGTAGGTGTGGTCGATGACGAACTCCTCGATGAAGCGCCAGCTCTTGAGCGCGGCTTCGAGGAAGTCGTCCCTGCCCGAAAGCTCGAAGGCGTTGAGGAAGCCGACGACGGCCTCGGCCTGCGGCCACCACTCCTTGCCGAGCACCGGCGAGTGGTGGTCGATCGCGTCCCAGACGCCGCCGTGCGCCTGGTCGTAGCCCTCCGCGAGCACGTCATCGGCCATCGCCAGGCCGATCTCCTTCGTGCGCTCGCTGATCGCCTCGTCGCCGAGCACGTCCGCCGCCTCGCCCAGGAGCCAGCTGGCCTCGATGTCGTGACCGTGCGAGATGGCATCCGAGAGGGGCTTCCAGTCGCGGTCTTGGAACAGGATCAGCTTGTTCGTCTTCTCGTCGCGGATGCGGAAGGCGAGGATCTCCCAGAGGGCCTGTAGGCGGCTTCGTAGCGCGGGCTCCGGCCAGACGCGAAGCAACGCCGCGTAAGCCTCGAGCAGATGCAGATGCGTGTTTTGCGAGTAGGGGACATTGAGATCGATCGGGCTCAGGCGCATGTCCTCGAGCGGGCTCCAGTCGCGCGCCAGCGCCTCGATGTAGCCGCCGTGCGCAGGCTCGAAGGCGTGCGCCTCGATGCTCTCGAACAGGCGAATCGCATGATCGAGCGCCTCTTTGTTGCCGGTCGCGCGGAAGTACTCCGAGAAGGCGTAGACGCCGAAGGCCTGGCCGTAGGTTTGTTTGCGCTCGTCGAGAACGCCCCCGCGGCTGTCGACCGTCCAGACGAGCCCGGAATGCCGATCGTCCCAGAAGTGCTCGAGCAGGTAGGCGTAAGCCCGCTCGGCCAGCTCGCGGTAGAGCGGCTCGGGCCAGGATCGAAGAGCGGCCGAGAAGGCCCAGAGGATGCGGGTGTTGAGGACGCTGCCTTTGGGCGCCTCGGTATCGACCTTCAGGTCGTTCGCGATCAAGCCGTAGAAGCCACCCTTCTCGCGGTCGACGGTGCGCTCGGCCCAGAAGGGGAGTATGTCCTGGCGCAACTCGCGCTCGGCGGCGGCGCCCAGGGCGGTAAGTCGCTCGACCGTGCTCATCGGAGGGCGATGCTATCAATCCGGTCTTCTCGGCCACCTCTCCGTGCCCGGCGCCCCGACCTGTCTTTTTCGCGCGGCGCGAGTACGCGCCGTCGTGACGGAGGGGAGCGCGTACAGCTTCGGAGACAGCGAGCTCGCCGCCGAGCGGCTCGCGCTCGTAGCGCGCGTATTCGAGCCGGCGATGCGGAAATTTCTCGAGCGAGCGGCGCCGCGGCGCCCGCAGCTGGCGCTCGATCTGGGCTGCGGGCCGGGTCACACGACCGAGACCGTGGCGGCGCTGACCTGTCCCGAGCGGACGGTCGGCCTTGACGTCTCGGAGCAGTTTCTCGAGCATGCGCGAAAGCGGGCGGGATCGCGGATCGAGTTCGTCCGCCACGACGTGACGGCTCTGCCCTTTCCCGCCCGGCCCGCCGACCTGATCTTCGCGCGGCTTCTTCTCAGCCACCTGCCCGAGCCCGAAAAGCAGGTTGCGCGCTGGGTCGGCGAGCTGACGCCGGGCGGCGTGTTTCTCAGCGACGAGGTCGAGCGAATCGAGACGCGGCTGGAGCAGTTCGCCCGCTATCTCGCGCTGACAGAAAGAAGAATTCGGGCGAGTGGCGGCGAGCTCTACCTCGGGCCAAGGCTCGACGCTCTGCACGAGGGAACCGGCTTTCGCCAGCTCTCGAGCGACCTGGTTCGGGTTGCGCCGCCGACCGGCGAGGTGGCCGCCATGTTCCGGCTCAACCTGCGCGCGATGCGCGCCGACGGTCGACTGGAAGGCTTCGTTAGCGCCACCGAGCTGGACGTTATCGGGCGCGAGTTGGACGAGCTGGCGCGATCGAAGGCCGAGGGCGAGATCGTCTGGTACTTGCGCCAGACGGTCTTTTCGCCCGCCTGAGCCGCCTATATTTCGCGCTGGCGATGTCCGGGCGTCGCTGCTACCTTAGGAGCGCGATGTTCCTGCCCGTTCGTATTTGACGAAGCCGCGCGCCGCCGGGCTCTTTAGCCCCGGCACTTAGAAGCGCGCCCCGGGGTTCTCCGCTTCCGTCGCTGTAAGGAGTCGCAATGTCATCCGCTTTTGCTTTCTCACAACCCATTTACGATCGAGCCCGTCCAGCGGTCGAAGTCACCTGTCTGCGCAAGGACTTCTACCGCCGCGAGGGTCTGCGCCGCCGCCGCGTTACGGCGCTGGGCCCGGTCTCCTTCTCGATCGAGCGCGGCGAGTGCGTGGCCATCCTGGGCCAGAACGGGTCGGGCAAGTCGACGCTGGTCCGCCTGCTCTCGACGCTATTGCTCGAGGACGCGGGTGGAGCGCGCATCTTCGGTCATGACGTCTTTCGCGAGCCGCGGCGGGTGCAGCGGCTGATCAACCGCGTCTCGGTGGAGGCCTCCTTCTTCAAGCGCCTCTCGGCGATCGAGAATCTGAGCTACGCGGCCCGCTTCTACGGTCTGCGCCGCCGCGACACGAACGTGGAGATTCCGCGCATCCTCGAGCGCGTCGGCTTTCCGCTCGCCCGCGCCACGGGGCCGATGGAAGAGCTCTCGCGCGGCATGCAGCAGAAGGTTGCGCTGGCCCGCGCTCTTCTGACGTCACCGGCGCTGTTATTGCTCGACGAGCCGACCACGGGTCTCGACCCGCGCTCCAAGCTCGAGGTACAGGACTTCATCCGCGAGGTACGCCGCGTCCACGACGCGACGGTGCTCCTCTGTACCCACGACCTGGCCGAGGCCGAGCAACTGGCCGAAAGGGTGGGCATCCTGCACCGCGGCGAGCTGCTCTGCCTGGCCCCGGCGGATGAGCTCAAGCGCCGCTACGGGGCCGAGACGCTGGAGGAGGCCTTCTTCTCCGCCACCGGTGCCGTTCTCACCGAAGAGGAAGAGGTGAGAGAGTGATGCGCGGAACCGCGACAGCGCTGCGCTCGGAGCTGATGGGCCTCTCGGGCATCCTCGAGCGCAACGTCTACATCATCCGGCGCTACATCTGGTGGGAGCTGGCCTGGTTCGTCTGGACGCTCGCCAACACGCTCTCGATCGTCTTCATCGCCAAGGGCTTCCAGCAAACCGGCGCCAGGATCGACGTCAACAAGGCCACGACCTGGCTGCTGATCGGGGCGCTCGTTTGGAGCTACCTGGGCATGGTCTTCGGGCTGCTGGTCGAGATGGTGCAGTGGGAGCGCTGGGAGGGCACGATCGAGCACACCTTCATGGCCCCCCTGTCGCGCTCGATGCACCTGCTCGGCACGGGCCTGTTCGGCGTGCTCTACGGGCTCGTCAGAACGGCGGCGCTGTTCGTCGTGGTCGCCTTCTTCTTCCATCTCAGCCTGCCCGGCGCCGACTACCTGGCGGCTCTCGTCGTGCTGCTCGTCGCCTCGATCTCCTTCATCGGCATCGGGATGATGACCTCGGTGCTGCCG
>Ga0209638_1002223_pt1 | contig 12003 bp, 15 predicted proteins | sample BarGraNGADG00211_FD_184490 | JGI IMG/M metagenome (GOLD analysis project Ga0209638, IMG submission 184490) | Arctic peat soil microbial communities from Barrow, Alaska - Barrow Graham LP Ref core NGADG0002-211 (SPAdes) (version 2) | ecosystem: Environmental > Terrestrial > Soil > Wetlands > Peat... | reverse complement strand
AGCGGCTCGCCGTTCAGCGTCGCGCCCTCGCCGCGCCGGCCGATCCACTCGTCGCCGGTACCGAAGTCGTAGACGTAGCCGAGGAACACGTCGCCCATGCGCGCGCCGTCGGCGAACGCGATCGAGAGCGCGAAGAAGGGGAGGCCGCGCTTGGCGTTGAGCGAGCCGTCGATCGGATCGACGACGACGAGCGTCGCGCCGTCGCCGAAGCGGCCGACTTCCTCGGAGACGATCGTGACGTCGAGGTCGCGGAAGCGCGCGAGGATCGCGTCCTCCGCCGCCTGGTCGACGGCGGTCGTCTCGTCGCCGCCCTCGCCCTGGCGGACGACCGGCTCACGCTCGATGCGCGTGGGCTGCTCGACGAGCACGGCCTTGACGTCCTCGACTGCGCCGCGGCAGACGGCGATCCAGTCAGGTTCAGACGGGGCCGTCACAGCGCGTAGAAGAGCAGGCCGGAGGTGAGCTTCGGATAGAAGAACGTGCTCTTCTGCGGCATCACGTCGCCGCGGCCGGCGATCTCCCACACGTCTTCGATGCGAGTCGGACGCAGCAGGAATGCAGCTTCCGCGTCGCCACGGTCGACGGCGGCGATCGCCTCGCGCGCCTGCGGCGTATAGGTGACGCCCTGCGGTGCGAGCTTGTCGACGATCTCCGGATCCGATCCGTCGCCTTCGAGCAACTCGTACCTGCCGTCGCGGTAGAGCACGAGGCCGGGGAGCTCGTCGCCGGGTACGTCGATCGGCGTGCCGCTGACGCCGTTCACCGATTGCGCGATGCGATGCGTCGGGAAGATCGTCAGGCCTTCCTGGTCGGTCGGGACGATCACGACCATCATCCACGCGCTCTCCTCGGAGCCCTCGCGCTCGTGGAACGCGAGCGTCGTCTCGTAGCGATGGTGCCCGTCGGCGATCAGCAACTGGGCGTCCGCGAGCTCCGCCGTGAGCGCGTCACCGAACTCGGCGTCGAGCCGCCAGAGCCGTGCGCTGACGCCGCCCTCCTCGGCTTGGAGGTCGGGCTCGCCGAGCCCGTCGAGCGCGATCGAGCCGTCCCAGAGCAGGAAGATCGGCTCGAGCTGCGTGCGCGTCGCCTCGAGCAGCCGCAGGCGCCCTTCCTTGGGGCCCGCGTGCGTGCGCTCGTGCGGGAGGATCACGCGGTTCTCGTACGGCTCGGTGCGGAGCGCCGCGACGAAGCCCTCGCGCGTGCGCGCGACGCCGTCGGGGCCGACGTACTCCTGCGCGAGCCACCAGTACGACGGCTCCTGTTCCTCGACGAGGACGCCGGTCTCGCGCCAGTCCGCCAGGTCCTCGGCGGCCTGCTCCTCCGAGTCGGGCAGGGTCAGGCGCACGACGTTATGCGGGCTGCGGTGCTTGTACTCCTTGCGCTCCTCGGGGGAGATGACGTCGTAGGGGGGTGCGACGAGGTCGGCGAGCGGCCCGGCGACCCGTTCGTCGAAGCGGAGCGCGCGAAACGGGCGGATCGTGGCCATCGCTCTGACCGTACCAGCGGGCCGGATCCGCAGGTGACCGTTCCGGTCCTGGCCGGGCTCGCGCCTAGACTCAGCTCATGACCGCGATCGCGCAGCTCGAGGAGAACCGCACGGTCGAGGGGGTCTATGCGGTCGCGAAGAAGGAGCGGCTGCGGACGAAGAACGGGGCGCCGTATCTCGCGCTCGAGCTCGTCGACCCGAGCGGTCGCATCTCGGCGCGTGTCTGGAACGACGTCGAGCTGCTCGACACGCGCTTTGGCGAAGGAGATGCAGTGCGCGTGCTCGGCCGCGTGGAGAAGTTTCGCGACCGTCTGCAGCTCGACGTGCGCACGCTCGAGCCGGCGGAGGGCGTGGATCCCGGTGCGATGGCGCCGGCGATGCGGCGCGACGCGGACGAGCTCGAAGGCTTCCTCGAGTTTCTCGTCGCGGAGATCACGCACCCGGGTCTGCATGCCGCGGTCGAGCACGTGCTCGACACGGAGACGCGCGCCGCGATGCGCTCGCTGCCGGCAACGCTCGAAGGTCACCATTCGTATGCGGGCGGCCTGCTCGAGCACACCGTCGGTGTCGCAACGCTGTGCCGCGAGACGGCGCAGCTGCACCAGCGCCTGCGCATCGACCTGCTGCTCAGCGCGGCGCTCGTGCACGACGTCGGCCGGACGCGCGAGCTCGGGCGCGGGCCGGTCTTCCGCCCGACCGACGAGGGACGGCTGCTCGGCCACGTGCACCTCGGCTTGCGGCTGATCGAGGAGCGAGCCCCGGAGCTCGATGCCGGAGTACGCGCGGAGCTGTTGCACGCCGTCTCGTGCCATCACGACGTTCGCGGTGCGCGCACGGCGGAGGCCGCGGTGCTCTACCACGCGAACCAGCTCGACGCCGTCGCGGCGACGAGACCCGTCAACGATTGACCGGGATCCTGCTGGCTCTGGCCGCGAGCCTCTCGTGGGGTGTCGCGGACTTCGGCGCGGGCGTCGGCTCGAGGCGGCTGTCGGTGCCACTCGTCATTGTCGCGTCACAGGCTGCCGGGCTCGTGTTCGTCGTGCTTTTGCTGGCGGTCTTCCGTCCGAGCCTGCCGACCGGCCCGCAGCTCGCGTGGGGCGGGCTCGCCGGCGCGATCGGCGTCCTCGGCTTGCTCGCGTTCTACCGCGCACTTTCGATCGGCGCGATGGGGATCGTCGGGCCGATCAGCGCGACCGGCGTCGTCGTGCCACTCACGTACGGGCTCGCGCGGGGCGAGCGGCCGTCGACGATGCAGCTCGTCGGTGTCGGGCTCGCCATCGTCGGCGTGATCGCCGCATCGATCGAGAAGTACGTCGACGCGCACGGCAGCCGGATCGGCGCGGGCGTCGGGTTTGCCCTACTCGCGGCACTCGGCTTCGGCGGCTCGATCTCCGCGCTGAGCAAAGCGGCGGCGGGCGGCGCATTGTGGGCGCCGCTCCCGATGCGCGTCGTGGGCATTCCGCTGATCCTGTGCGTCGTGCTCTTCCTGCGCCCGTCCACGGAAGGGCTGCGCACGTCGTGGCGGCTGCTCGTCGGGATCGGCGTCTGCGACACGGGAGCCAACATCCTCTTCGGGCTCGCGTCGACGCGCGCGCTGCTCAGTGTCGTATCCGTGCTGGCGTCGCTCTATCCCGTCGTGCTCGTCGCGCTCGCTCGCGTACTGCTGCACGAACGGATCGCGAAGCACCAGCTCGGAGGCGTCATGCTGGCGCTCACCGGCGTGGCGCTGATCAGCGCAGGCTAGAGCGGGAGCTCGCCGACGCGCTGCTCGATCGTGGCGCGGAGCTCGCGCGCGTCCTCGAGGCAGAGGCCGGCAGGATCGGCCAGGTTCCAGTCGCTGTACTGCTTGCCGGGGATGACCGGGCAGGCGTCGCCGCAGCCCATCGTCACGATGAGATCGGCCCATTCGACGTCGTCGCGGGTCAGCGCCTTCGGCGTGCGCCCGGAGACGTCGATGCCGACCTCGTCGAGCACGTCGACGACCACCTCCAGGATCTCGTCTGCGGGCTCCGAGCCGGCGGAGCGCCCCTCGCCGCCGCGACGCTCGTAGAGCGCCTGCGCGATCTGCGACCGGCCTGCGTTCTCGACGCAGACGAAGAGGACGCGGGTCATCCGCCGAGCGCCCCTCGGAGCGCGGCCACCGCTTCGGGCACGAGCCGGTAGTACGCCCAGGTGCCGCGCCTGCTGGACTCGACGAGCCCGGCCTCCCGCAGCACCTTCAGGTGGTGGGAGATCGTCGGTTGGGCGAGGTCGAGAGCGGCGACGAAATCGCACACGCAGACCTCGTCGGCGGTAGCGAGCCGGTTGACGATCGCAACGCGCGTCGGATCGGCGAGCGCCTTGAAGCGGGCCGCGAGGGCGTCACGCTCCGCGACGTCGAGCGGAGCGACGTCGGGGCCGCAGCACAGGGTCTTGAGGACAGGCAGGAGTTGCATCGATGGATTTCAATATAACATCATCGAAATCCATCGATGAAAGGAGGAAGCATGGACGACTGCACGAGCGGTTGCGATTGCGGCGACGACTGCTGCTAGGCCAACCTGCCGGCGGGGGCGTACGACCCCGCCGGCGCCTTCACGCGTCACACGTTGAAGCGGATGTTCAGGACGTCGCCGTCCTCGACGGCGTAGGTCTTGCCCTCGAGCCGCTGCTTGCCCGCGCGCGTGGCCTCGGTGTGGGAGCCGGCGGCAACGAGGTCGTCCCAGCGGATCACCTCGCAGCGGATGAAGCCGCGGGCGATGTCGGAGTGGATCGTGTCGGCCGCTTCGATCGCGGTCTGGCCCTTGCGCAGCGTCCACGCGCGCGTGTCCTTCTCGCCCGCGGTGAAGAACGTGATCAGGTCGAGCGTGTCCGCGAACCGGCGCACGACCTCGTTGAGCGCGGACTCGCCGCTGCCGCGGAACTCCGCCGCCTCCTCGTCGGGCAGCTCGGCGAGCTCGGCCTCGAGCTTCAGGTCGATCCCGTTCGAGCCGTTCTCGATCGCGATCATGGGCTTGGTGGTCAGGGGCTCGAGCTCGGGCGGCAGCTCGTCGGGCCAGTCGGCCATCGTCTTCCCCGAGTCGAGGTGCGCGAGGAGCTTCTCGAGCTGCTCGACCTCCTTGCGGAGGGTTGCGTCGCCCGACCTCGCCTGCTTCGTGATGCGCTCGAGCCGCTTCTCGACGTGGTCGCGGTCGGCCACGAGCAGCTCGAGCTTCAGCGTCTCGAGGTCGTCGGCCGGCAAGTGCGTTCCGGAGAAGCCGTCGAGCACGACGAGCAGCGCGTCGACCTGGCGCAGGTTGCCGAGTAGCGCCGGGCCGGTGCCGCGCACCTCGGAGACGCGGATCGCTGCGGGCGTGACCTTCCGCGCGTGCACGACGTCGGCGAGCTGCTGGAGCCGCGGATCGGGGATGGCCGCCATGCCGACCTCGCCGTGCGCCTTCGCGCCGGTGAGAGCTTCGAACAGCATCGACTTGCCGGAGCTGGGCAAGCCGACGATCCCGACTTCGAGCGCCATGCGCCTACGCTAGCTGGGCGGCTCTTCGACCTGCCTCTGAAGCGACGCGAGCGCACGGTGCTGGAGCGACTTGATCGCGCCCTCGCTCTTGTCGAGGATCTTCGCAACGTCGGCGTTCGCAAAGTTGAAGACGAACTTCAGCGTCAGCACCTGCTGTTGCTCGTGCGAGAGCGTCTCGATCAGCTCGAGCATGGACTGGCGTCCGATCGACTGCATCGCTTCGGCCTCGGCGGAGGGCTCGTCGGAGTCATATGGCTCGGGCACCTCTGCCTCGGGCTGCCAGCGGCGGTGGGAGCGAAAGTGATCCATCGAGAGGTTGTGCGCGATCCGGAACAACCACGCCGAGAAGGGAGCGGACTGCCAGCGGAAGCGGCCGATCGACTCGAGCATCTTCAGGAACGTCTGCGTCGTCAGGTCCTCGGCGTCGTGGCGGTTCGCGACGGTCATGTGGAGGTAGCTGTAGATCCGGTCGAAATGGATCAGGTACAGCTCCTCGAGCGCGGCGCGATCGCCCTTCTGCGCTTGCTCGACCAGGGCGCGGACATGCGCGGTCGACTCCCTGCGCACAGGCTCTTCGGAGGCGTCTGAGCTCACGACGTCAGTTTCCCCCCGACCGGCGGCGGACTAACCCGAGCCGAAGCCGACGCGGCTCGACCGGTTGAAACGCCGGAAATACGCGACCTGCGGGACGACGACGTGGTAGGCGCCGTCCTCCGTGGTGAGCACGACGACGCGCGGTCCGTCCTCGTGGAGCGCCCGCTGGAGCTCCTCGGCGGCCGCGGCATCGACGAAGCCGCCGATCACCTGCCCACCCTCGAAGCCGATCTCGACTCGAACCCGATCGTCGTCAGCCACTCGACACCACCTCCGAGAGAACGCCGTGGACAGAAGCCGGATGCACGAAAGCGACCTGAAGGCCGAAGAGGCCCTCGCGCGGCGTGAGGTCGATCAGCTCGGCGCCGTGCTCGGCGAGCTCGACGAGCGCCGATGCGACGTCGTCCACCTCGTACGCGACGTGGTGCATTCCAGGCCCGCGCTCGGCGATGAACTTGCCGACCGGCGTGTCGTCGCCGAGTGCCGCGAGAAGCTCGACGCGGCTCTCCCCGACGCGCATCGACGCCGCCTCGACGCCCTGGTTCTCCACGCGTGCCCGGTGCTCGAGGCGGCCGCCGAAGAGGCGCTCGTACGTTCGCACCGCTTCGTCGAGGTCCGCGACGGCGACGCCGACGTGGTGGATGCCTCGTGCTTCCACTCGGGCGATGCTATCCGGTGCCGGTCAGGTGCGGTCGGTCAGAACGGGAGCTCGGGCGTCGTCGCAGCGACGACCCGTGGCATACCGACCATGTCGGAGGCCCGCGACTCGGGCTCGACGCCGGCGAACAGCTCGACGACCTCGTCGCGGCCCAGCGTCTCCTTCTCCAGGAGCAGCGTGGCGATCTTGTCGAGCATCGCCCGGTGCTTCTTGAGCAGGCGGACGGCGTCCTCGTAGGCGCTGTCGGTGAAGCGTGCCTGCTCGCTGTCACGCAGCCGCTTCGTCTCTTCCGAGAGGGCGTAGTTGTCGGCGCGCATCGTGCGGGAGGAGACGCCGTCGGCCATGCCCCACTCGAAGACCATCGAGCGTGCGATCTCGGTCACCTTCTCGAGATCGTTCGCGGCGCCGGTCGTGACGCGGCCGAAGACGACCTCCTCGGCAGCGCGGCCGGCGAGTGCGACGACCATCCGGTCGATCAGCTCTTCCTTCGTGTGCAGATAGCGATCCTCTTCCGGGAGATAGAAGGCGTAGCCGAGCGCGTCGCCGCGCGCGACGATCGTGACCTTCTGCAGCTCCATCGCGGAGCCCATCAGGTGAGCCATCAGCGCGTGGCCGCCCTCGTGGTAGGAGAGGATGCGGCGTTCCTTCTCGGTGAGGACTTTCTTCTGCTGGAGACCGGCGACGACGCGCTCGAGTGCCGCGTCGAAGTCCATCTGCGTGACGAACTGGTCCTCGCGGCGGCCGGCGAAGATCGCGGCCTCGTTGCAGATGTTGGCGAGCTCGGCGCCGGTGAGGCCGCTCGTCTGCTTGGCGACGATGCCCAGATTGACGTTCGAGGCGAGCGGCTTGCCCCGAGTGTGCACCTTGAGAATTGCCTCGCGGCCCTCGAGGTCGGGCGGCGGGACGAGCATCTGGCGGTCGAAGCGGCCGGGGCGGAGCAGGGCGACATCGAGATCCTGGATGCGGTTGGACGCGCCCATCACGACGACCTGGCGGGCGCCTTCGAAGCCGTCGAGCTCGACGAGCAGCTGGTTGAGGGTCTGATCCTGCTCGCGGTTGAAGCCGTGGCCACTGCGCTGCGCGCCGACGGCATCGAGCTCGTCGATGAAGACGATCGCGGGCGCGTTCTTGCGCGCCTCCTCGAAGAGCTTGCGGATGCGGGCCGCGCCGAGGCCCGCGAACATCTCGACGAACGAGGATGCGCTCGCGGAGTAGAAGTTCGCGCCGGACTCGTGGGCGACCGCTCTGGCAAGCAGCGTCTTGCCGGTTCCGGGCGGTCCGTACAGGAGCAGCCCCTTCGGGACCTTCGCGCCGAGGCGCTCGAAGCGCTTCGGGTCGCGCAGGAAGTCGACGACCTCCATCAACTCGGCGCGAACCTCTTCGACACCGGCTACGTCGTCCCAGGTCGTGTACGACTTCGCCTTCGAGTCGGAGTGGGTCGGCTTGATGCGCGGCATGATCCCGACCGTCTTCCACAGCAGCCACGCCATCAGAATCAGGATCAGGAAGAAGCCGAGCGGAAGCCAGGTCGTGGCGAAATTCGCGGCTTGATGGAACCAGTTCCCAACCATGCTTTCGTCTCATCGGCAGCGGGACGGGAATCCCTTAGCCGAGGGAGCGGATCACCTCCTCGACGGTGGAGGTCTCGACGCCGCGGTCGCGCCAGACGGCCAGGCAGGCCGCAGTGCGGGTCTCGTCGAGCCCCCGGGCGGCGTCCTCGACGAAGCGGACGCGGCGGCCGCGCTGGAGGAAGCCGAGGATGGCGGCGTCGTCGCAGACGTCGGTCGCGACGCCGAAGACGACGATCTCGTCGGGGTCGAGGGCGGCGAGCAGGGCGTCGGTGTTCGGGTTCGTGAAGACGTCGAAGCTCTTCTTCAGGAGCAGGATCTCGCGGTGGCCGTCGATCATCGAGGTGACCAGGCCGGGCGGGAACGGCAGGAGCGAGAGCGGCAGCGGGTCGCGCTGCTTCGTCTCGAGGATCTTCTCGGCGCCACGCGTCCCGCGCAGGCAGTGCGGCGGGTACGTGTTGTGGAAGTCGGGCTCGTCGGAGATCTCGGGGTCGGTCAGCTCGTGGTCGTCGGCGGACGCGACGTGGGTGAGCCGTGCCGCGCGCGCCGCGTCGACGAGCAGCTCCATCGCCGGCGCAACGTCCCTCGCACCGGGGACATAAAGCTTCCCCGACGGCTCCATGAAGTCCACCTGCGTATCGACGTCCCAGAGGATGCGCCCGGCCATTCGGCCATTGTTGCGTCTCCGCGCCGGTGTTGGAGCCGTCCACACCGAACACGTCCGATACCAGGTGTCTGACGTGTCCTACAGAGCCCTGTCCCGTACCAGGTGTCTGACATGTCCTCCGGAGCCCTGTCCGGTACCAGGTATCGGACGTGGCTCGTGGTGGCGTGGCCGCAATCGACATCTTGCGGATGCGGGCTCGGCGGAAGAGGCTTGCCGCGTGGGACAGAAACCGCGGGACACGACGCCCGGCATCCACCACATCACCGTCGGAGCGACCGCCGCGGAGACCTATTTCCTCGACGAACCCGACCGCTTTGTGTGGACTCGCCGGTTCATCCGTACGCTCGATCGGTTCGGTTGGACGTGCATCGGCTTTGCCCAGCTAACGACACACGTCCATGCGATCGTCGAGACGCCCGATGAGTCGATATCTGTCGGGATGCACTACCTCAACATGTTCTACGGGAAGTACTTCAACGAGAAGAACGATCGGCGAGGGAACCTCGTGCGCTCCCGCTATTGGTCGAAGCGATCCGTCGACGACGCGCAACTCATCGCTGCCTTTCGCTACGTCGCGCGCAACCCGATGCTCGCCGGTCTGTGCGCGCGACCGGAGGATTGGTACTGGAGCAGCCTCGGCACCTCGTGCGGGCTCGCCCAGACATTCCCATTCGTCGACGCATCGGTGGTCTGCGCCACGCTCGGTGCGACCGAAGCGACCGCGCCTTCCCTGTTGCGCGCGCTGGTCCGCGACTAGGTGACGAGCTCGAGCCGCGGACTCTCGCGGTAGTGGCGGCCGAACTTCGCCGACGGCTTGCCGTCAGTCAGCACGATGTCGCCGGTGAAGTCGTTCGAGCCGCGGATCAGTGACGAGCCGACGCCGTACGCGTCCACCGGGACGCCGTTCGCCTCGAACTCCCGGATCTTCTCGACCGTGAAGCCGCCGGAGACGACGATGCGCACGCGCTCGTAGCCGCGCTCATCCAGGGCCTCCCGCACCTTCGTCACGAGCCGCTCGTTCACGCCGCTCGGCTCGAAGTCGCCCATCTCCTCCCACAACGAGCGGTCGACGAGCGCCTCCGACGTATCGAGGCGCACACCCCAGAGCCGGTCGCCCAGCGCATCGGCGACCGCAAGCGCGGTGCGCACCGAGTCGTTCTCGAAGTCGACGAGCACGGTCACGTTCATGTCCGGCGACGCCCACTCGGCGAATTTGCGCGCGGCGAGCACCGTATCGCCCTCGTACGCGGCGATCAGCGCGTGCGGGACGGTGCCGATGCCGCTGCCGCCCCACCACGACGCCTGCTCATCCGTCGTGACGCCGATCTCGGCGCCGACGACCTGCCCCGCAACGTACGCCGCGTAGCCGTCGCCCGTCTGCACACGGTGATGGTCGTGCCGCGCCGGCATGAAGATGATCGGCTTCCCGTTCGCCGCCTGCAGCACGTGCACGACGTTCGTCGTGATCAACGTGCGCCGCGCGAGCGTGCCGAGCACCGGCGTCTCGAGGTGCGCAAACGTCGTGTAGTCGCCCTCGATCGTCAGCACCGGCTCCCACGGCTCGATCCGATCGCCGTCGTAGAGCGCCCGCACCTCGAGCCCGTCGAGGCCGCTCGCGCACAGCTTGAGGATCGCGATCGCCTCGTCCATGCCGCCGAGCCACGCATCCCGCTTCTGGAACACCTGCAGCACAACGCGCGGATGACGGCCGTCCTGGAGAAGCGCGTCGCGCGCGTGGTTGAAGTACGCATCCGTGTACCAGCCGGCGCGCATCTTCTCGACCGGGAGATCGAAGATCTCGGGCGGGAGTCGCGTCCTAAGCGTCTGCGCCATGCTCGAGCTCGAGGCAGGCGGCGAGTGCGGCCTCCGCGACCTCCAGCTGGTCCGCCGACGGCTCTGCCGTCGAGAAGCGGTGCTGGAGCTCGTGACCCGGCTTCGACAGCGCCTGCGCGACGGGGTTGTCCGGATGGCGTGACATCCAGCCGAAGATCTCGGTCGACGCCGCGATCGCACCGAACTGCGCCGCCGCGCGAGCGCGACCGCGCGAGCGCTCGGGCGCAAGCCCCGCAAGCAAGTTGCCGACGGCCGACGTCGCGACGAGCGGGCCGAGCAGATGACCGCCGCAACGCTCGTGCTCCTTCGTCGCGCCCGCGCCGTGCTCGTACGTGCCGATCGAAATGTGCTCGGCGCCGTGATACGAGGCAAGCTCCGAGCCGCGCATCGCAAACGCTGCAGGCGCCAGCGAAAGCAGCCCCGAGATCAGCTCCTGGGCCGCGGGCCGCAAACGGCTCGACTCGCGAACGCCCTTCATGGCGACCGTCACGCCCACCATCGTCGCGAGCACACGCCGATTCTGCATCGGCATCTGCGCCGCCGGCAGCTTCCGCTTCACCTGCGGCAACAGTGCGAGCGCCTCGGCGAGCCGCGCCGGCCCGCGCAACAGCGGGCTCGTGACCCCCGACGCGCGAAAACGCTTCCGCGCCGACGCAACCTCGAGCCGCCCGTCCGCATGACGGATCGCGCACGCCCACGAGCTCGGGCCGTGCACGAGCACGCCGTTCGGCAATGCCATGCCTCCGAGCCGGATCTTCTCTTCGCTCATCGGTCCAGAGGGTATCCGGCGGCCGCCCGCAGAGCGCGCTGGAGCGACTCCGCCGCCGGGCCCGGGCGGCCGTCGGCGATCTGCGTACCGTCGACCGAGACCACAGGCATCACCTCACGGATCGACGAGCTGAGAAAGGCCTCATCCGCAGCAAGCAGCCGCTCGAGCGGGAACGAGCCCTCCTCGACGCCGTACCCCAGGTCGGAGGCGAGCTCCAGCAGCGTCGCGCGTGTCACGCCGGCAAGGATCGGCAGCTCGAGCGACGGCGTCAGCAATCGGCGCTCCTCACGCCACCAGACGTTCGAGGTCGGCGCCTCGAGCACGACCCCGTCCGGCGCGACGAACAGCGCGTCGTCGGCGTCGCGTCGTGCGGCTTCGTCCTGCGCCACCATGTTCTCCGCGTAGCTCGTCGACTTCGTCCTCGCGATCAACTCGCTGGGCGACCATGGCACGACCGCGAGCCGCAGCCCGCGCACGCGCTGCTCGTCGTGACCCGAAGGCAGCGTCGAGATGAGCGCGAGCCCGGTCGGCTTGCCCTCGCCCTCGCGCCCCGGCGTCCAGAGCAGGCGCAGCACCGCGTCGGGCTCCCCGCCGGCCGCGAGCGCCTCCTCGACCGCAAGCGCCAGCCCGTCCGCGTCGACCGGCGGCAGGCCGATCCGCACAGCCGAGGCGGCCAACCGCTCGAGATGCGCCTCGAGCCGGAACGGATGCCCCCCGTAGACGCGAATCGTCTCGAACACCGCGCGGCCGCGCAGCACGCCACCGTCGTCGGCATGCAACACGGGCGCGTTCGGATCGAGCGGGCCGAGGCCCACCTCCGCAACGGCGAGCAGCGTCATCGCAGCGCCGCAGCTTGCAGCGGAGCGCCGATCGCCCGAAGCAGTGGCCGCGCCTTGACCCACGACTCCTCGACCTCGGCGGCCGGGTCGGAATCC
>Ga0209638_1002222_pt1 | contig 12009 bp, 8 predicted proteins | sample BarGraNGADG00211_FD_184490 | JGI IMG/M metagenome (GOLD analysis project Ga0209638, IMG submission 184490) | Arctic peat soil microbial communities from Barrow, Alaska - Barrow Graham LP Ref core NGADG0002-211 (SPAdes) (version 2) | ecosystem: Environmental > Terrestrial > Soil > Wetlands > Peat... | reverse complement strand
TGTTGATTTTGCACCGGCAGGGTAGAAGTAGTCGTCAAAATGGATGCCGTCAACAGCATAATTATTTATGATCTCTTTAATTACATCCTGCAGGTGAGCTTTTACCTCAGGCATTCCTGGATTAAGATACCTGTTATTTTCAAATATGATAGACCAGTCCGGATGAATAACAGCCGGGTGATTTGAAGCCAATATATTACTGGTTGAGCCAATCCGGTAAGGATTAAGCCATGCATGCAGTTCCATACCTCTTTCATGACAAGCTTGAATAGCTACGGCTAAAGGGTCAAATCCGGGATCAAGACCTTGAGTTCCGGTGAGATACATTGACCATGGAACTAATTGTGATTTATAAAAAGCATCCGAGGAGGGTCTGATTTGAAAAAGAACCACATTAAAATTCAATACTTTTAGTCTGTCTATCATACTTATTAAAGCAGCTCTCTGAACCTCACCGGTAGTATTTTTTGGAGGCCAATCGTAATTTCCAACAGTTGTCAACCATGCTGCTCTGAATTCATGCTTGAGTAATACCACATCTTTTGTAGAATTATACTCTTGTGATTGTACGGTAACGAAAGAAGTTTGGCCGCTATAGGCTGTACCCACTGCATTAATAGAGTAAGACCTTATATAATAAGTAGTACCCGCAACTAAGCCGGTAATTGAACTTGTAAAACTGCCTAAGCCCGTTCCGTCGTTTGTTTTACTGTCGGTGATTTTCGGGTACATGCTCGTGCTCCAACAAACACCTCGTGCAGTAATTGCCGAACCACCATCCGCGGTTATCTCACCGCCGGATACGGCCGAGGTCATAGTTATATTGGTCACAGTTGTAACCTTGATTGTAGGAATGACCAAAAGAGGTTCTTTCTGGCAACTCGAAATTAGTAGCATCAAAAATCCCGTGAATAAGAGCGTGTAAATAGCGGAATTGATTTTCATGACTGATATTAAGGTTAAGTTTTTCAATTATTTGGGATAAAGATAATAAATATTCTTTTTTACATATATTTGTCTGGCAATTTCTTTCGGATTCATGAACAATATATTAATATTAGGAGCAAACGGGTTTGTTGGCCGTAAAATTCTGGAATTTTTCAGCAGTAAAATTGAATATAATGTTACCGGACTTTCGGTTCACAGAGATATTACCCCCGGCAAAAGTTACAATTTCATTGAGGCGGATATTTGCGATTATGTTATAATGGAGCAGATTTTCAGAAACGTCAGGCCAAATGTCGTAATTAATTGCTCGGCAATTTCTGTTCCCGATTATTGTGAGACTCATAAAGAGGAGGCTTACAGATGCAATACCAAAGCAGTGGAATCATTGGCTGTTATGTGCAATTCTTCAAATTCCAGATTTATTCACTTATCTACAGATTTTGTTTTCAATGGAAGAACCGACAGGCTTTACAAAGAGGATGATTTACCGGATCCGGTCAACTATTACGGTCTTACAAAATACCTTGCAGAACAATCTGTTTCAAAGATTTGTACTAATTATGCCATAGTCAGGATAATTGTTGTATACGGAAAACCATACCCTGGTCAACATGGAAATATCTTAAGTTTGGTGCAGCAAAAGCTATTTGGCGGGGAACAGATAAAAGTCGTAAACAACCAATGGAGGACACCTACATATGTCAGCGATGTTGTAAAAGGTGTAGAATTATTATCAGACTTTTCCATTAACGGAATATATCATATAGGAGGCTCTGAATGCCTGACAATAGCCGAAATTGCATACAAAGTCGCCGATTATCTTGGATTGAATAAATCTCTGATTCAATCGGTTAGTACAGAAGATATACGAGAAAAGACCCCTAGACCGCGATTCTCCGGACTCAGCATAGAGAAAGCCCGGCACGAATTGGGTTACAAACCGGTAACGATTGAAGAAGGTATGAGTCTTATGTTTTCCTGATATATGTATTAGTGATATCACTTTCCAATACAGAACTTACTGAAAATATTTCCAAGAATTTCTTCAGTATTTATCTCCCCGACAATTTCACCGATATGGAAAAGGGCCTCTCTGATATCCTGAGTAAGGAGATCTGTCGGTATGGCGGATTCTATCCCCTCAACTACTCGAAGAAGAGCAGATCGAGCGTCTTTAAGTGCCTGATAGTGCCTCAAATTGGTTACTAAAGTAGTATTTGCTCCGATAGAAACATTTTTTTGAGTATTTATCAATAATTCTTTCAGTTTGTCTAAACCCATAAGACCCTTAGCCGAAACAGGAAGAATTGAAAGCAATTTTAAACCTAATGAATTTGCCTTGATACTAACACCGCTAATTAAATCTGTAATAAATTTATCGTGTTTAATTTTCAGGAGGATATCCATTTTGTTAATGAGGACGATAACCTTCTGATTTTCTTCGTCAATATTAGTTTTAAGCTGTCTTAGACTATCTTCAAAGCCTTCGGGTCTGTCTGCATCCAGCATCAGAATAACAATCGAGGCCTGTCTGATCTTTTCGAATGTTCTTTCAATTCCCATAATCTCGATGGCCTCCTTTGTCTGACGTATGCCAGCAGTATCTATAAATCTGAATGCGACCCCTTCCAGATTAATAACATCTTCGATGAAGTCCCTGGTAGTTCCGTGAATTTCAGAAACAATTGCCCTTTCTTCTCCAAGAATCGCATTTAAAAGGGTACTTTTTCCGGTATTAGTTGCACCTACAATTGCCACGGGTACACCATTTTTAATGACGTTACCTAACTTAAAAGAGTCGATTAAACCGGAGATGTGGTTAATCGTATCACTTAGAAGATCATTCAATTTAGTTCTGTCTGCAAATTCTACATCCTCTTCACTAAAATCCAACTCCAACTCCATTAGGGAAACCAAATTAAGAAGTGAGTTCCTCATTTGAGATAGCTCTTTAGAAAACCCACCCTTCATCTGTTGTATTGCAATTCTGTGAGCGGCAGCGGTTTCCGATGAAATAAGATCTGCAACTGCTTCTGCTTGAGCTAAGTCCATTTTACCATTTAAAAAAGCTCTTTGTGAAAATTCGCCCGGTTTTGCCATTATTGCACCTTCCGAAATGAGAAGCATAAGAATCTCCTGTTGAATATAATTCGAACCATGGCAGGTGATCTCAACTGAGTCTTCACCTGTAAATGAGTGAGGAGCTCTAAATAGAGATATTACTACTTCGTCTAGTAACTGATTATCTTTATATATGCTGCCAAATCTGACATTATAGCCTTTAGTGTCACTTAAGCTAACTCCTTTAAATGGTTTAAATACAGAATTTACTATCGAAATTGAATTTTCTCCACTCACCCTTATTACAGCTAAAGCAGCGGTCCCTTGAACCGTTGCCAAGGCACATATTGTTTCTGTTGTGTTCTCTTTATTCATATCAATCAGTTTGTGACGGGAGTTTTAAGCTCCATTGCTACAATATTTTCCAGGTGGTGGGTATGAGGAAACATATCAACAGGATGAACTTTTGTTATTTCGTAACAGTCTGACATCAGAGCTAAGTCGCGTGCTTGACTTGCCGGGTTGCAACTGACATATATAATTTTACGAGGCTTGGCTTCAACAATAACTTTAGCAACATCCGGGTGTATTCCGGCTCTGGGAGGGTCCAATATAACTACATCCGGACTACCATTAGCTTTAATAAAGACCGGGTTGAGCATATCTTTCATATCTCCTGCAAAAAAGAAGCAATTTGAGATGTTGTTTTCTCTAGCATTTGTTTTGGCATCTTCTATGGCCTCCGGAACATATTCTATACCAACAACCTTATGTGCTTTTGAGGCCAAAAAGAGTGCTATGGTCCCTGTTCCGGTATAGAGATCGTATACAACCTCATCTCCCTTAAGGTTTGCATAATCTCTTACTATTGAATACAATCTATAAGCCTGTTCGGAATTTGTCTGATAGAAAGATTTGGGACCAATCTTAAATTTCAGGTTCTCCATAGTCTCATATATAGAGTCACGACCATAGAAGTTAACAAATGGCAGGTCTGAAATATTGTCGTTTTTCTTATTATTAATTACATAGTTAATAGAGGTAATTTCGGGAAACTTCTCTATTACAGCTTTTAAAAGCAATTCTCTTAACTCCCGATTCTCATGAGCGAATACTAATATGAGCATAACTTCACCTGTGGTGCTGGTTCTTACAATCATATTTCTCAGGAACCCGGACTGCTCTCTCAAATCGAAGTAGGGGAAGTTGTGTCCGATCGAAAAGTCACGTATGAAGAGTCTTATGGCGTTTGATGGTTCTGATTGAAGGTAACACCACTTAACATCCAAAACCTTATCAAATAACCCGGATATATGAAATCCAAGACCGGATTTTTCACTTTCAGGAATGTTGTCGATTTCATCTTTTGACTCGATCCACCTCTTGTTTGAGAAGGTGAATTCCAATTTATTCCTGTAGAATTGTGTTTTGTCTGATCCAAGGATTGGCGTAATTTCCGGTAACTTCAGCTTACCTATTCTGGTAAGTTGATCGACGACCTGCCTCTGCTTGAATTCAAGCTGCAAAGGATAGGGCAGGGGTTGCCACTTACACCCACCGCATATTCCGTAATGGGAACAAAACGGCTCTATTCGGATAGGAGAGGGCTTAATCAAATTGACAACGTATCCCTCCATATACCCTTTTCTTTTAATATTTACCTGAACATCAACAATATCTCCCGGAATCGCGTGGGGGACAAACAAAACTTTCCCATTTATATGAGAAATCGCTTTTCCCTCAGCTGCAATGGATTCAATTTCAATAGATTCTAAATATTCTTTATCTCTTCTTCCCATTATCTGTTTCTTTAGGCTGCGAAATTAACTTTTTTTGCTTTGGATCGTTACTATTATATACAAAAATTAGTATATTCGCCATATGTAAAAATAGCAAAAATTATGAAAAAACTATTCACTTTTTTTGTTTCAATTTTGATTTGTTTATCTGTGTCTCTTAGAGCTCAGGATTTCAAATCAATCTCCGGAAAAGTACAAGATGCAACCACTAAACGAGCACTTAGTTTTGCATCAATTCAGTTACTTTCAACCAACATCAGTAATGTTACCAACTCAGAGGGCGTTTTTGTACTAAAGTTCCCTTCTGCATCAAAGGCTGACACTCTGTTAATCTCATATTTGGGATACAAGTCGCAAAGAATTTCTGTAAAATCATTTGAAAACACAGAATTAATTGTGACGCTAGATCCATCAGTTACTTTACTTAAACCCATAACTATCAGGCCGCAAGATGCCTCTTCCATAGTTAAAATGGCTCTTTCCAGGGTAGAAAAGAACTATATTACCAAGCCTGTCCAACTCACAGCTTTTTACAGGGAAATGATAAAAAAAGGCAATTCCTATGTGTCTATTAATGAGGCTGTTTTAGATATTAACAAGGCGTCTTATAATGGTTTTAAAGCTGACCAAATAGGCATATACAAAGCTAGGGGAAACTATGATCCCAATCGTATAGATACATTAATGGTAAAGTTTCAAGGTGGACCAAACTCGGCATTAGACATTGATGTTCTTAAAAGTCCGTTTTTGGGGGTAGATGTCTTTATGCTCGATCAAGTTTACGATTTCAAATTTGGATCTCCGATAATAATTGATGACAAATTCTTCTATGTCATTGAATTTGACGAAAAAGAGAGACAGGAAAATATCTATTTCAGGGGAAAAATTTTCATAGAATCAGAATCGTTGGCAATCGGAAGAATTGAATTTGCCATGAACGTAGAGGGAAGGCCGAATGCCAACACATATTTTGTTAAACGAAAACCACCAACATTAAAAATGGATGTCATATATGCTAACTATGTGGTGAATTACAAACAAAACAGAGGCTTGTGGTATTTTGATTACTCCAGAACCGAGGTTAAATTTCAGGCAAAATGGGATAAAAAATGGTTTAAAAATAATTATGTAATCTCATCCGAATTTGCTGTAACAGATTTTAGTGAAGTGGAAAGAAAGATTGATGCAGAAAATAGAATTAAACCAAAAGACATTATCTCCAACAGAGTTAAAGATTTTACCGATGATAACTTCTGGGGAGGCTACAATATAATTGAGCCTGACCAATCTATTGAGAGTGTGATAGCCAGGATTATTAAACAGCTCAGAAAACGAGATCAGTAATACAATTTATATTATGTTAAATAGGCGTACGGTAGCAGGAGTCGGAGCACTATTATTAGTCTCCCCTAATCTGGTGGCACAAGAGCGACCAAATATTATCTTTATTATGTCGGACGACCATGCAGCCGCCGCGATCAGCGCGTACAACAGCAGGTTATCTAAAATACTTCCCACTCCTAATATAGACAGATTGGGTGTTGAAGGTGCCAGACTGAATGCCTGTTTTGCTACTAATTCTATCTCAGTCCCAAGCAGAGCTGCAATTTTAACCGGTCAATACAGTCAGAAAAACGGTGTCTATACCCTATCGGACAAGTTAGATACCACAAAACAAACACTTGCAAAAATTTTACACAATTCCGGTTATAATACCGCTATTGTTGGGAAATGGCATCTTGTTACTGAACCTAAGGGATTTGATGATTATGCTTGTTTTATAGGTCAAGGGACATACAACGATCCAAAGTTAGTTGAGAAAAACCGTACCGACGGTCTAAAATTCGAAGATTCCAAGGGTACAACTTACAATGGAAACTCTGAAGATGTTGTAACTCAAAGAGCTATTGACTGGCTTGAAAATATGAGAGATACAACAAAACCATTCTTTTTAATGTGTCATTTTAAAGCTCCTCACAGACCATGGCAGCCCGCAGAAAGGTTTAAACATTTATTCGACAGCATCTCGATTCCGGAACCGGAAAATCTTCTTGACGATTACGCTACCAGAGGCAACTACACCGATTCTCTTACCATGAGTTTGGAGAACATGGTCGAGACCGATCTAAAAACTGCAATTCCTACAAATTTGAGTAGAGATGAGCAAAGGAAATGGGCATACCAACTCTTTTTGAAGGACTATCTAAGATGCATTGCAGGTGTAGATGAAAATGTTGGAAAACTTCTCAACTATTTAAAAGAAAAAGGATTAGATAATAATACAATTGTAATATATACTTCAGATCAAGGTTTTTTTCTTGGAGAACATGGGTGGTTTGATAAAAGATTAATGCAAGAGGAATCCATAAAGATGCCTTTTTTGATAAGATATCCAAAGGAGATTAAACCAGGTACAGTAAACGGAGATCTCTCTTTAAATGTAGATTTTGCCCCTACCCTGCTGGATTATGCCGGTGTCAGTATCCCTGAAGATATGCAGGGAAAAAGCTTCAGGAACAACCTTTCCGGCTCTACACCAAAAAACTGGAGAAAATCGATCTATTACCGTTATTGGATGCATAACGATTTCTATCACAGGTCAGTTGCCAATCTTGGAATACGTACTGAAAGATATAAGTTAATATTCTATTATGGAGCACCCTTGAATATGAAGGGAGCCAGAATGCCCTCATATCCACCAGAATGGGAATTTTATGATCTTAAGAAAGACCCTACAGAGATGAATAATTTATATAGTGACCCAAAGTATAAAAAGATCATTAAAAATCTTAAGGACGAAATTCTCAAACAGAGGAAAGTTCTTGGGGATGAGGATAGTCAATCTTCTGTAATGAAGAAAATAATGGATGAATACTACTGGAGATAAATTATTGAACCTAGCTCCTTTGCCTGAAAGGATGAGACCGAAAACTCTGGAGGATTACGTTGGGCAAGACCACCTTGTCGGACAGGGTTCTGTGTTAAGAAAAATGATTGAGTCCGACAATTTGGCCTCTTTCATATTATGGGGCCCGCCCGGTGTTGGTAAGACGACCTTGGCAAAAATAATTGCAAATCAATTAGAGAGGCCATTTCATATCCTATCTGCAATAAATGCAGGCGTAAAAGATGTGAGAGAAATAATCGATAAATCCAGGTCAAACTCTCTGTTTAATAAGGCGAGACCGATTTTGTTTATTGATGAAATCCATAGATTCAGCAAGTCACAACAAGACGCACTTCTAGGAGCTGTGGAAGATGGTACATTGACTTTAATAGGGGCAACAACTGAAAATCCATCATTTGAAGTTATCGCTCCCCTACTCTCCAGATGTCAGGTATATGTTCTAAAGTCCCTTAGTATAGATGCTTTAAACACATTATTAGAGAGAGCCATTAGATTAGATCCTGTTCTAAAACAAAGAGAGATTGAGATTAATGAAAAAGAGGCGCTATTTAGATTCTCAGGTGGCGATGCAAGAAAATTGCTGAACATAATAGAGATAATTGCTGGAAGTTTCTCCCCCGGTGAAAAAATTGTAATTGACAACAAGATCGTTACAGAAAAACTCCAGGAAAACATCGCATTATATGATAAAAACGGGGAACAACATTACGACATTATTTCTGCATTTATCAAAAGTATCCGAGGCTCTGACCCTAATGCTGCTGTATATTGGATGGCGAGAATGATTGCCGGAGGGGAAGATCCTCTGTTTATCGCCAGAAGAATGGTAATTTTAGCATCGGAAGATATTGGGTTAGCCAATCCCAATGCCCTGCTTTTGGCAGAGGCCTGTTTTGAAGCCGTTCATAAGATAGGAATGCCTGAATCTAGAATAATTCTGTCTGAAGCTGCTATATATTTAGCTACTTCTCAAAAGAGCAATTCGGCGTATTTAGCAATAGATTCGGCACTTGAAGAGGTTGAAAAGAGCGGAGACTTGCCCGTTCCGTTACATCTTAGAAATGCCCCAACAAAACTTATGAAGGATTTGGGGTATGCAAAAGAATACAAGTATGCCCACTCATATTCGAACAATTTTGTGGATCAGGAATTTTTACCCAAAGAGCTGAATGATAAAAAATTTTACGAACCGGGGGAAAATTCAAAGGAAAATGAGATCAAAAAGAGACTTGAATCTCTTTGGAAAAAATATAATTATTGATTGTTTTTAACTATTTTTGCTGCGCTATGATAATTGATAATATCCCAAATATCAGACATACCGATCAAGGTAATTTTTTCCTTCTCGCCGGCCCATGTGTTATTGAAGGTGAGGAGATTACATATCGGGTAGCATCTGAAATTATGGAAATTACAGAGAAGCTCTCTATCCCATTCATTTTCAAATCATCATACCGCAAAGCCAACAGATCCAAATCCGATTCATTTACCGGAATTGGAGATGAAAGAGGGTTAGGGATACTCCAAATGATCCGTGAGAAGTTGAAAGTTCCTATCGTCACAGATATTCACAATCCGGAAGAGGCCCCTCTTGCTGCGTCATATAACATTGATGTTCTTCAAATTCCCGCCTTCTTATGCAGACAAACCGACCTTCTGGAGGCTGCTGCAAAAACCGGCAAATTTGTGAATATAAAAAAGGGTCAATTTCTAGCTCCACTCTCTATGAAATTTGCAGCAGAGAAGGTTGCTGAAAAAGGTAATAATAATATTATACTTACAGAAAGAGGTACTCAATTCGGCTATTCTGACCTTATTGTAGATTTCAGGGCAATTCCACAAATGAAGAGCTTTGGCTACCCTGTCGTTTTAGATGTTACACACAGTTTACAACAGCCAAATCAGTCCTCCGGTGTTACAGGAGGAAGACCGGATCTGATTTCAACAATGGCACGTGCAGGAATTGCTGTTGGAGTGGATGGTCTGTTTATTGAAACGCATCCAAATCCGGCATCCGCCAAATCCGATGGTGCGAATATGTTGAAATTAGACTTATTGGAAGAGTTGTTGAGGTCACTCGTTCCATTCAGAAAAGCATCAAATTTGTTTAACAAGCTTTAATTTAGCGTACTATGATTGTAAATCAAGATTTTACTAAAAGATATGAAAGAATTCCTGTTGACATCTTTGAAGATTCGTCAGCTGCTTCGATATTAGTCGCAGAACATATTGCAGAGACAATTAAGGGAAAAAACCGTAAGAGTCTCCCTTGTGTTTTGGGTTTAAGTTCCTCTTCTTCATCTATCCAAGTATACGATGAGTTAATCAGGTTATTTAATAAAAAAGAGATATCCTTTAAAAATGTCTGCATTTTTTCTGTAGACGAGTATTATCCCCTGGTCAGAAATGAGTTGCAAAGTCATTTCAGATTCATCAAAGAATACCTTCTTGATTATATAGATATTCCAGAAAAGAATATTTATTGTCTTGACAGCGAAGTAGCAAAAGAAAATATCCACCAATATTGTGAGGACTTCGAAAAGGAAATGTCCTCTCTTGGAGGTATTGATATTTTAGTTTTAGGCAATATGGGTTTCAATGAGCCTGGTTCACACTACAACTCAAGGACTCGGTTAATCACTCTTAACTACAATACTCGTGTCTCTTCTGCTTCTGAGTTTTTTGGTGTGGAATATGTGCCTTTTCATGCATTAACAATGGGGATCGAAACCATTTTAGCTGCTAATAAGATATTCTACCTGGCTTTTGGAGAGGGAAACGCCTCTGGTATTGCCAAACTCATAGAGGGTAATATTAACGAACAAAACCCTACATCTTACCTGCAACAACACGAAAACATAGAGGTATTGATAGATTTACCGGCTGCCGCAGAATTAACAAGGGTTAAAACACCTTGGTTAACAGGGCCATGTGAGTGGAGTGATCATATGATCAGAAAATCTGTCTTTTGGTTGTGCAGAAAATTGGATAAGCCAATTTTAAAGCTTACCGACAGAGATTATAACGATAATGGCATGAGTGACCTTATAACTGAAAAAGGTCCTGCTAACAAGATAAATATCAAAATTTTCAACAATCTGCAACACACAATTTCCGGTTGGCCGGGAGGAAAACCAAATGCAGACGATTCAACCAGGCCGGAACGGGCTACTCCGTTTCCAAAGCGCGTAGTAATATTCAGTCCGCACCCCGATGACGATGTTATCTCAATGGGTGGCACACTCGCGAGGCTCTCTGAGCATGGTCATGAAGTTCATCTTGCTTATCAGGTTTCTGGAAACATTGCTGTGTTTGACCACGATGCAATAAGATTTCTAGACTTTATAAGAGATAGCTCAAAAATTTTCGATTTTGATTTTGGTAAAAGCGAGGAAATCTATAAATCAGCACTTAAAGAGCTTGCTACCAAACATCCAGGAGAACCAGATATTTCAAGCATAAGAGAGGTAAAAGGTGCTATCAGAAGAGGTGAAGCCAAAGCTGCCTGCAGGTATTTGAAAATTCCCGAAGATCGGGTTCATTTCTTGAATTTGCCATTTTATGAAACAGGGGGTGTTAAGAAAAACCCAATTAGTAAAACGGATATTGCAATTGTTAAAAAGCTTCTCCAAGCTGTAAAACCTCACCAAATATATGCTGCCGGTGACCTAAGTGATCCTCACGGAACCCATAGAGTATGTCTGCAGGCAATCTTTTCGGCTCTAAATGAGTTAAAGGGAGAAAAATGGATGAAAGATTGTCGTGTTTGGCTTTACAGAGGTGCCTGGCAGGAGTGGGATGTTGCTGATGCAAATATGGCCGTTCCATTGAGTCCGGAGGAGGTTAATATCAAAAGAGAGGCAATATTTAAACATCAATCTCAAAAAGACCGTCCTGTATTTCCGGGATCGGACCAGAGAGAGTTCTGGCAAAGGGCAGAAGAGAGAAACCATAATACTGCTGTTCTATTTGATAAATTGGGAATGGCAGAATATCAGGCAATTGAACTATTTGTTAGATACAACATTTAAACTTAAAAATAATGAAACAACAGAAAAACTTCGTCATTCCTATAATTTTTATTGGGATGATGTTCTTTGCGATCGGATTTGCTTTGGGTATTAACTCTTTCCTTATTCCGGTTCTTAAGGGTACACTCGGTGTCTCATCAGGAGAGTCATATTTGATACTTGCGGCTACCTTCTCAACCTTTATAATTTTTGGATACCCTGCCTCAATGACAATTTCTAAAATTGGCTATAAACGAACTATGGCATTGTCTTTCCTCCTTTT
>Ga0209638_1002221_pt1 | contig 12009 bp, 8 predicted proteins | sample BarGraNGADG00211_FD_184490 | JGI IMG/M metagenome (GOLD analysis project Ga0209638, IMG submission 184490) | Arctic peat soil microbial communities from Barrow, Alaska - Barrow Graham LP Ref core NGADG0002-211 (SPAdes) (version 2) | ecosystem: Environmental > Terrestrial > Soil > Wetlands > Peat... | reverse complement strand
GGTCATCTGCCGGATAGCGAGGTGCCGGTCTCCCCGTGGAGGTCGCTGCCATCATCGACCTCCCACAGGGGGGTATATCAGCGCGGCTGCGTGATCGGTCTGGGGTCCAGGCACTCATCGTGACTCACTCTCCGACCCTTATCAACGCCTCGGGGCTGTCCGGCATCCGGGTCGTGTATCGCCGCATCGAAGGTGATCAGGACCGGTCCGAAGTTCTCATCCCGCCTGACCTGCGGACAGTCACAGAGGCCCTTGGGGCCAGTCCGGCCGATGTGCTGTTGGGGCAGTGCTTTGTGGTTGTTGAAGGCAAGACCGAGAAGGCGGTCCTGCCACGCTGGGCTCGCAAGCTGGGCATCGATTTGGAGCGCGAGGGCATCCGGCTGTTCGCGGCCGAGGGTTGGTCTAACGAAACGACGCTCGCCCGTCTCACTGAGCTCGTGTACCCGGGCGCACGCCTGCACGCACTTCTGGACGGGGGGACCGGTCCCGAAACCGAGCGAACGAAGATCGTGGCGCGGTTTGGGGACCGCGTGTCCGTGAAGATCCTCGGAGTCACCGAGATCGAGGGTGCCTACAGCGAGTCGGCCGTGAAACGGTGGATCGTCGCGAACGGAGGAGATCCGGCTCGGGCAACCGGATTCGCGGCGCAGGCGTCACGTGGGAGGGCCAAGCAGGCTCTTACGAGGCTTACCTACGACGAGTGGAAGCGAGCGTACAGGGTTATCGAGGATGGGGAAGCCATCGCTGACAACATGTCGGTTGGCGAGATCGACGCGGACATCGGCGGGTGGTTACGGACTCTGGTGGCTGACAACTAGCGCGGTCAGTCAGAGGCCGACTTCAATCACCGGATGATCGACAGCCATTGTGGTGTCCGTGCCCATAACCTCGTAACGCTCTGCGGCCTGAACACGACGTTCACGGGCTCCGCCTGAGATTGGGTGGCCGCGCCGTAACGCCCGCTCAGAACCCCGACGCTGAACGACCCGCGTAGACGCTATGGCAACGTCGTGTAGGCCATTTCCGCCTGTCCGCCTAGAACATGTCGCACCTTGGTCTGATTCGACACGCAAAGGCGCCTGCAAGTGTTTGTCGTAACCGCCCTTCCTCTGCCCTGACGACCCGTCCGCCACGGGCTCAAGTCGTCGTCTCCGGAGTGCACCCTGCAAGCTCACACGGCGAAGGCTTCTCGCACTTCCACTCGATCATCCGAACCGCTGAGATTGACCATGACCCAACGCTCGACCATTCCAGCGGGCGGCTTGTCGAACGCCAGGACCACAACCTGGAACGGGAACCCGGGCGTCGATAAGCGCTCGAGTACTGCGGATCGCCAGTCCTCATCGAAGTGGTCGTCGAAATCATCAACAACGAGCACGGTTGGCTGCGTCTTCGCCCGTTCAGTCGCTACCGCAATTGCCGCTTCGAGGCCCACGCGGAGTTGGCCGGTATGCCCTAGCCTGCCCCAGGGATAATGCTGGTCGCGCAGGGTCTTCGCTGCACCCGGGCGGAACGGCAGGCAGGCTTCGATTTCGTCAGTAACGGTGACTCGCACCGAATGGACCAAACGACCCTTGATCCCAGCCACCGTCGTCGCGATCCCTGCAGGGTCTTCGTCCAGCGCCGCCGCTAGGTCGAGCAATCCCGGCTGACGCTTGAAGTCCGTGATTCGTGGTGCCCGCCATTCGTCTGACCGCATCGAGATGCGGACGATGCCGAAAAGGCCAGCGATCGCCGCTGTCGCTTGGGCATCCAGCGTCGACATTACTTGCGAATGAGAAATCGTCACGGCTGCTTGGTGGGGCGTGGGATCGAAGTAGGTGATCTCGAAATCCACGTCCCTTCGCAGGTCGGGGGTGCGCCAGCGGCTCCAGCGATGAGGCTTGCCGAGCCCCGCAATCATGTCTGCGATCGCTGTCTTTCCCGTCGCGTTGCCGCCAACGATGATCGTGTGCTTCCCGAAATGGATCTCGAAGGGCGCGGCGAACGGGTGCGCGGACCTCACATGAAGCACAGACAACCAGCCTGCGCCTGGCGCCACCGCCCCACCCTGCTCAACACGCGCCAATGCCTCCGCCAAGCGCGTGTATGCGCGGAGCGACGGGGCGTCGTGGCCCTCTCCGCCGTTGACATCGATCAAGTCAGCATGGCGACTACAGCACCAGATGCCATTGGCGATGTCACTGAGCTCAGCGACCGACAGTCCACCTTGGCCACGTGGTCCACCCGCAGCGGAGCTGAAGATGTGAGCTGCGCGCCCGCTGCTTGTAGCCTTCGCGGCGGCTACAGCAGGGCCGCTTGTTGGCGCGCGGCACCACGGGACACTGCACTTGTTTCCGGCCCGGTCTCTGAGACTGAGAAGCTGTCGTGTACGGGGCGAAAAGTCGGCAATGCGCGCCATTGACGAATGGTCCCTCTTGCCCTCGCCACGCCTGGTCTTCAGAGCGGAAGCGGCTTGACCGTCGATCTGGGATCGGATCCCGGGTCCGGCGCTCGCCCGCCTAGCGAACCCGATCGTCGCCCCGTCTCACCTCCAGTCTCGCACAGCCACGATGGCATGCGTGGGGCGGCACGCGTGTCACAACCATCACGAGGTCGTCTTCAGTCTGTGGACCGTCCTGCCAGGATGTCCGTGCGGATCGACGACCGAACGTCGATGACAGGGGACGCCATGAACGACGGCGTGGGCCTCCTCCTGAGCGTGGTCGCGCTTGTCCTGGTCCCGATCTGCCTCATCCGCCGTGTGCTGGGTCGGGCCGACCTCGCGGCGCTCTACCGGGCGCCCGCAGGTGACACCTGGCCGCACGGAACGCAGGAGGGGGACTGCCCCCGCTGGCACCTCGATGAGCAGCAGCCGACCGAGGCCACGAATCGGACGACGCCTCGTGCGCCCGACGATGGCGCGTCGGCCGAGCTTCTTGCCTGCACGGTGGACGACCTCGTGGCCCTCGACCCGGCCTCCGGTCGCTCCACGCACGGCCACTTCGTGCAGTCACCTTCGGCGGTCCACGGTCGCGTCGGCCTCGCCGGTCGCGTCTGACCGCGGGGCCGTGGACGCTCGAGGCCCAGGCTCGCGAGCGAACGCCGACGCCGGACCAAACCTCTGGCCGGCGACGGCCGCGGTCGGTCCTACGCGCCTGAGGGGCGTCGCGGGAGCGGCATCCGCCGCGAACGCTGGAGGATCGCCGCGCACCTCGCGCTCCACGGCCGCGTCGCCGCGCGCCGCGTGCGGCGGGCCCAGGCGGGTGCCACGTCCGAGGGGTCGGCCGGCCACGAAGCCGAGCGGATCCGCTCCCGGGCGCGTCAGCCCTCCGCCGCGAACCCCGCGCCCGCGACCGCGTCGATCGGGTAGACGTGAGGGGTGAGGCCCGTGCGAACCGGGTACACGGCCTTGACGCGTTCGCGGAGCGCAGCCACCGCCTCCCGCGCGACGAGATTGATGGTGCAGCCGCCGAAGCCGGCCCCGGTCATGCGTGCCGCGGCGACGCCCGGCACCCCGGTCGCGATCTCGACGAGCGCGTCGAGCTCGGGTGAGACGACCTCGAAGTCGTCGCGCAGCGACTCGTGGCTGGCGGCCCAGAGCCGTCCAACGGCCGTGAGATCGCCGGCGGCGAGGGCGGCGATCGATTCCTCGACCCGGACGTTCTCCGTCACGACATGGCGGCAACGCCGGAATGTCTCCCGGTCAACCCGGACCGCGACGGCCGACAGCATCGCCGGAGTCAGGTCGCGGAGCGAGCGGACTCCCGGGTCGTCGACCGCCAGAGCGGCAACGGCGGCCTCGCACTGGGCGCGCCGGGCGTTGTACTGCGACGAGGTCAGGCTTCGTGAGGAGCCGGTATAGATCACGACGAGGGCATGGCGCTCAAGGGGCAGCGCCACGGGTCGCCACTCGAGGGAGCGGCAGTCGAGCAGCATCGCCGCGCCCGCGACACCGCAGGCGACGGCGAACTGGTCCATCAGGCCGCAGTTCACTCCGACATACTCGTTCTCCGCCCGCTGGCAGATTCGCGCAAGGTCGAGCGGCGGGATCGCCGCGGGCTCGACCGCGAGCGCCCAGGCCGCGGCCAGCTCGAGGGCCGCCGACGACGAGAGACCCGAGGCGCGCGGGAGCGACGAGGCGAGGACCCCGCGGAAGCCCCGGATCGCGATGCCGGCCGTCCCGAGAGCCAGGGCGGTCCCGGCGATATAGGCTCCCATGCCGCCGGTGCTCGGGGCGATCGCGTCGAGATGGAAGGACGCCCGTTCGCCCGTCGCATCGCTGACGAGCTCGACGCGCCGGTCGGACGTCGAGACGAAGGCGATCCGGATCTCGAGGTCGATCGCCGCCGGGAGGACGAAGCCGAGGTCGTAGTCGGTGTGCTCGCCGATCAAGTTGACGCGCCCGGGGGCCCGGACCACCGCGATCCGCACAGGGTCGGCGGCGGCGGCCGGCTCGAGCTCGGCGAGGCGGGAGCGGAGTCGCTCGGGCGCAAGCTCCGGCGCGTGCGCGACCGCGCTGTCTGCGGTCGGGATCACCGAGCCGGTGTCCCCGCAGGAACCACTGCAAACCCCGGGTGCTCCTCGCGCACCGTCACGGGCGCCGCCTGGAGGCAGACGGCGCTCTCTTCCGGCAACGTGTCGTCGATGAACAGGAGCGTGGACGTCTCGACGGAGGCGCGGATCTTCGTCAGCCGCGCCGACCGATGTGGCGGGTACAGCTCGACGGCCAGGTGCCAGTCGGTTGAGCTCCGAGGCGCTTCATGGACAACCATCATGTACGGGAGCTCGAACCCGAAGAGCCCGTTGTAGCGCTCGACGACCGTATGCAGCGCGCCCGCCAGCGCGCGCGCCTCGTCGGCCGTCAGGTCGGTCAGCCGTCGCGCCCCATGCCGAATCGCCCGGACGTGCACCTCGTACGGCCAGCGGGGGGCGAATGGCACTCCCACCGCCCAGTAGGGATCGGCGTGGATGTTCCGCTCGGACCGCAGCTGCTCGGCGACCACCCCGCAGGAGACGCAAGCGCCCGTGCGAGCACGCCCGTCGGCGAGGGCGGCCACCCGGCGCTCGATCCAGGGCGGAAGGTGACCGAAGGCGTAGATCTGGCCGTGCGGGTGCGACAGGGTGGCCCCAACCTCGCCGCCGCGGTTCTCGAAGGGCAGCACCAGGGCGATCCGCTCGTCCGCCCACAGCTCGGCCGTCCGGTCCCGCCAGACGGCAACGACCCGGGCGGTCTCGGCCGGCGTGAGCGTGGCAAAGTTGCCCTCGTGGCGCTCGGTGAACATCACGACCTCGCAGGCACCGAGCGACGGGGCGAACCGCGGATCCTGCGGGTCGGGAACGCGCGGTGGGTCCAGCGTGAAGGTCGGGAACCGGTTGCCAAAGACCGCCGCGTCGTAGCCGAACGCGAGCTCGGGCCCGCCCGGGCAGAGCGGGCATCCATACCGTTCGGCCGGGCTGCCCGGGACGGTGCCGCTCCCGGTGGGCGCCGAGCCGTGCGGGCGAACGTTGCGCGCCGGCGAGACCGCCACCCACGATGCGGACAGCTCGTCCCGGCGAAGGTGCAGCGCCGTCGGCTCGGAGCGCGGCGCATCGGGAGGCGGCGTCCCGCGGACGTCGCCGTACACGTGGATGTGGCGGCCATCCGGCTGGACGAACGTGGTCCTCTGGAGCGGGAGCGGTTCCGGCGTCATTCGACCGCCTCCAGGGCGAACAGGCGGGACTGGAAGTCACCGCGCTCGGCCGTCTCCCGCCGGTTCGAGGCCACGCTGATCCCCGCGCCCATCAGGTCATCGCCGCCACGCACGAGGGCATCATGTGACGCCGCGGCGTTGCCCGAGGACGGCCACGGCGTCACGCGGTAGAGAGCCGCCGGATCGAGCCCGCGCAGGCGGATCCAGTCGGGGCCGGGCTCCGGACGGTTGAGGATCCGGTACCACCCGACGACTGCGCGCCGACGATCGTCGGCGACCGTCATCCAGGCGGCCTCGTTGCCGTCTCCCTCGAACGGGCTGCGCAGACGCACGATCCGCCCACGCTGGAACAGCTCGCGATGCTCCTTGTAGAAGGCCACCTGGTCGGCGACGGCGCGGCGCTCGTCCGGCGAGAGGGCCGTCGGATCAAGCTCGTAGCCGAGGACGCCGAAGAACGCGACGGCAGCCCGGGTGTCGAGCGGCACGACCCGGCCGACCTGGTGATTCGGAACGGCCGCCACGTGGGCGCCCATCGAGCTGAGCGGGTAGACCAGCGACGTGCCCCACTGGATGCGCAGGCGCTCCACCGCGTCGGTGTCGTCACTGGTCCAGCCCTGGGGGGCGTAGGCCAGGATCCCGGGATCGAACCGACCGCCTCCGCTCGCGCACGACTCGAAGAGAATGTCCGGGAACTCCGTGACGAGCCGCTCGTAGAGGTCGTAGACGCCCAGGATGTAGCGGTGGAAGAACTCGCCCTGGCGGTCCGCGGCGAGCGCCGGGCTGTACGGCTCGGTGATGCTCCGGTTCATGTCCCACTTGACGTAGGAGATCGGCGCGCTCCCGAGGACGTCGCGCAGGACCGCGAAGAGGTGGTCCACGATCTCCCGGCGCGACAGGTCGAGCACCAGCTGGTTCCGGCTCTCGGTGCGCGGCCGGCCGGGCACGCCGATCGCCCAGTCCGGGTGCTCCTCGAAGAGCCGGCTCCGACGGCTGACCATCTCGGGCTCGATCCACAGGCCGAAGCGCATTCCCAGCGCCTCGACCTTCCGGGCCAGCCCGTCGAGGCCGTCGGGCAGCTTCCGGCGATCCACGAACCAGTCGCCGAGCGAGCTCGTGTCATGGTCGCGCTCGCCGAACCAGCCGTCGTCGAGCACGAAGGCCTCGATGCCCATCTCCCGGGCGGACGCGGCGATCTCGAGCAGCCTCTCCTCGCTGAAGTCGAAATAGGTGGCCTCCCAGTTGTTGATCAGGACCGGTCTCTCCCGGTCGCGCCATGTTCCCCGGGCCAGGCGCTGGCGGTAGAGCCGGTGGTACGTGTCGCTCAGGCCACCAAGACCCTCGCCCGAGTACGCCAGGACAGCCTCGGGCGCCGAGAACTCGGCCCCGGGATCGAGCGTCCATGAGAACGTCTCCGGATTGACGCCGACGCGCACGCGCGCCGAATCGAACGCGTCGACCTCGACCTCGGCGACGAAGTTCCCCGAGTAGACGAGGCTGAAGCCGTAGGCCTCACCAGATTCCTCGGTCGCCGTGGGGCGGGCGAGGACGACGAACGGGTTGTGCTCGTGGCCCGACGCGCCGCGAAGGCTGGCAATCGATTGCCGCCCGGGGGCAAGCGGCCGCGTCATCACGTGCCGCTCGCGAGCCCAGGTCCCGCTCAGATGCACGAGGTCCCATCCCGCATCCGGCAGATCGAGCGACGCGCTCATGACGCAGCGGACCACGGCAGGTTGCGTGCCGCCGTTGCGGATTCGGGCGCTTCGCGCCACGACCGGCGCATCCGCGAAGATGGTGTACAGGAGCGTGACCTCGATCCCGCTCGGCGCGTCGCGGAGGAGGACTTCGACCGTCTCGGCCTCCTCGTCCGCCTCGACATAGGTGGATGGCAACCCCGGAAGAGCAGGCTTCCCGGCCACGATCCGGTGGCCGACATAGGCGAGGTGCAGCACGGACGACCCGTCGGCCGGCTCCACGACCAGGGCCGGCACCCGGAAGTCGCCGCTGCCGCCGGTCGGGTATTCACGGGCAATCGGCTCGCCGACCCGGTTTGAGAAGCCCTCGAACGGGTACGCCCCCAGGTGTCGATAGGAACGTCCCGGCGCAAGGGCGGGGCCGAAGTACAGGTGACCGAACGAACCGTCCTCGAGGACCCGCGCGAGGTAGCTGATCCGACCGTTGTAGAGGTGGAGCTGGTTGGTCGATTCATTCCAGCCGATCGGCATGGCCCTCTCCGGATCAGGCTCGATCGGACAGCTCGGCGGCGAACCGGACGCCGGGGCGTCGGTCGTCGTCCAGTGCCCCCAGGCCACCGTACCCGACGGGCAGGGCGACGGCCGGGGCGCCGTCGCGCGCGTCGGCGCCGTCACGATCAGCGATCCGGGTGACCTCGGGGGCCCGTGCCTGCGCCCAATGTCCCGACTCGACAACCACCAGCTTGCCGACGCGGCGCCCCAGCTCACTCTGCGCGTCGGCACCCAGGCGCGAATCGGTGATGAGGACATCGGCTTGCTCGATCCGGTCGATCGTGCTCAGGCCGACGACGCCCCATTTCGTGTGGTCCGCCACGACGACGAGCATCCGGCCGGTCTCGACGAGCGCCCGATCCGTCTCGGCTTCGAGCAGGTTCGGCGAGGTGAAGCCGGCCTGGAGATCCATGCCATGGACGCCGAGGATCGCCCGGTCAACGTGAACGGTCCTCAGGGCGGCGACGGCAAAGGGTCCGACGAGGGCATCCGACGGGGTTCGCACCCCGCCGGTCAGGATGACCCGCTGGTCCAGCCGTCCGCGCCGGTGCAGGAGGTCGGCGACGGGCAGCGAGTTCGTCACCACGGTCAGCTCCGGCCGATCGAGGAGGCACCGCGCGACCGCATACGTCGTCGTGCCCGCCGAGAGCGCGACGGCGCTTCCGGGCGGCACGAGGGCCGCCGCCGCCTCCGCGATCGCCTCCTTCGCCTCCTGTTCGAGCGATGACTTGGCGCGGAACCCCGGCTCGAAGAGCGCCCGTTCCTGGACGATCGTCGCGCCGCCATGCACCTTCTCGATCAGCCCCTGCTGGTCGAGCAGCTCGAGATCGCGCCGGACGGTCATGTCGGACACGGCCAACTCGGCGACGAGATCCGCGACCCGGACGCCGCCATCCGTCCGGATCCGATCGAGGATGTGCGCCTGTCGTTGTCGAGCCAGCACGATCCTGGGCTCCTCACGTGCGACTGATCGCCGATCGCCAGTGTCCCACAAGATCGCTTACAAGACAACGGAGTTCATCAGATGGAGAAACGGGATTCGGGCCGAATCGTGCTTGACACGCGGGTCGGGCCGCTCAACAATCGCTGCGACCATGTCGGTTTCTGTGTGATGGTCATTTCCCGGCACCTGGTGAGGACCAACAACAACCTGATCGCCGCGGGCTCCATCCTGGTTGCCATCCCGACACTGATCGTCTTCTTCGCGCTCCAGAAGCAATTCGTGAGCGGGCTGACCCTCGGGTCCACGAAGGAGTAGTGGCCATCCCCGTCCCCACTCCCTGGGGGGCGCCCGAGCTGACCGGAGCGGGCCGCGTGCGGATGCACTCGGTCCCGCACCCGGATCGGGTCGACCTCGACGGCCGATGGCGCTTCCAGCTCCTGCCACGACCGGATGCGGAGCCCGGGCTCGCCTGGGGCGAGATCGACGTGCCGGGCTGCTGGACGATGCAGGGCTGGGGCGACCGGCCCCACTACACCAACGTCCAGATGCCCTTCCCGGGCCTGCCGCCGCACGTGCCGGCGGAGAACCCCACGGGGCTCTACGAGCGCGAGGCCGACGTCCCGGCGCGCTGGGCGGGGCGGCGGATCGTGCTCCACGTGGGCGCGGCGGAGAGCGTCCTGATCGCCCGCGTCAACGGGCGAGAGGTGGGCATCAGCAAGGACTCGCATCTCGCTGCCGAGTTCGACGTCACGGAGCTCGTCCAACCGGGGACCAACCGGGTCTCGCTGACCGTGGTGAAGTGGTCGGACGCCAGCTACGTCGAGGACCAGGACCAGTGGTGGCATGGTGGGATCACGCGCTCGGTCTTCCTCTATGCCACGAATCCGGTCCACCTGGCCGACGTGCGCGCGATCGCCACGCTCGCGGACGACAACGCCGGCGGGTCTCTCGAGGTCCGGATCGAGGTCGACTTCGGCGGCACGCCGGAGGCCGGGTGGACGGTGGAGGCCAGCCTGGGCGACCTGACCGGCATCCTCGCCGCGCCGGTGCCGGCCACGGGGCGCCACGAGGGTCCACGCCCGAGCCGGCATCGCCGCGAGCTCGCCGATCGCCGGATCTCCTCCGGACCTCTGACCGACGAGGAGCGGACCGTCCTGTGGCCCCGGCTCTACACGGAGCTGGCGGCCGCGAACGTCGGCCAGGTGACGCTGACGGCGAACGTCTCGGGCGTGTTGCCGTGGTCGTCCGAGCTGCCGAACCTTTACCCCTTGCGCCTCGCGCTCCGGTCCCACGCCGGAGAGATCGTCGAGGAGGTCACCCTCCGGGTCGGCTTCCGCCGCGTCGAGATCGTGGGCCGCGACCTGCTCATCAACGGACGCCGGGTCTTCATCCGGGGCGTCAACCGCCACGATTTCGACCCGATCACCGGCCGCGTCGTGTCGGCCGGCTCGATGCGGGCCGACGTCGTGACGATGAAGCGGTTCGGCTTCAACGCCGTTCGGACCTCGCACTATCCGAACGACCCCGCGTTCCTGGACCTCTGCGACGAGCTCGGCCTCTACGTGATCGCGGAGGCGGACATCGAGTCGCACGCGTTCATCGACAGCCTCTGCGACGACCCGCGCTACCTCGGGGCCTGGGTTGACCGGGTCTCGCGGATGGCCCTGCGCGACAAGAACCATCCATCGGTCATCGCATGGTCGCTGGGCAACGAGTCCGGCCACGGGACCAACCACGAGGCGGCGGCCGCGTGGTTGCGCCGTTACGACCCCGCGCGGCCGCTCCACTACGAAGGGGCGATCCGCTGGGACTGGGCAAGCGACCAGGGGGTGAGCGACCTCACCTGCCCGATGTACCCGCCGATCTGGGCGATCGTGGGGCACGCGGAGTCCGGCCATCAGCGCCACCCCTTGATCATGTGCGAGTTCTCGCACGCTATGGGCAACAGCAACGGGACGTTGGCGGACTACTGGGCCGCGATCGAGGGCACGCCCGGGCTCCAGGGCGGCTTCATCTGGGAGTGGTGGGACCACGGGCTCGTCCAGGCCCTGCCGGACGGCACCCGCCGCTGGGCCTACGGCGGCGACTTCGGCGACCAGCCGAACGACGGCAACTTCTGCATCGACGGGGTCGTCTTCCCGGACCGGAGCCCCAAGCCGGCACTCTGGGAGCACCACGCCTTGGCCGGACCCGTTCGGGTGAGCGCGTCCGCGGACGACCTCAATGCCGGTCGCATCACGATCCACAACAACCAGGACTTCCGCGACCTGGCCTGGCTGCGCGCGGATCTCGACGTGGCGGTCGAGGGCGTCGTCGTGCACGCCGCGGAGCTGCCGCTGCCCGAGGTCGGGCCGGGCGAAGATGCGGTGGTCGCGCTGCCCGGCTGGGCCGGGCTCCACCGGCCAGCGGGAGAGGCGTGGCTGACGATCCGGTTCGTGACGGCCGGGACCGAGACGTGGGCGGATGCGGGCCACGAGGTGGCCTGGGCGCAGCTCGAGATGCACCCCGGCCCGATGCACGCGCCGGCCGCGACGCACTCCGGACCGGGACGCCGGGCGGTCTCCATCGACCTGGACGGACAGCTGCTCCACGACCTCCTCGCAGTGCCGCCGCTCCTGAGCCTGTGGCGCGCCCCCACCGACAACGATCGAATCCCTGGGCTCGCCGCGGAGTGGGAACGACTGGGCGTGGATAGGCTCACGAGGATCCTTGAGTCGATCGACGAGGTCGACGAGATCACCACGATCCGGAGCCGGTATCGAGCTGCGTCGGGAATCGAGGTGTCGCATGCGATGGTCCTGACGGCCCTCGCCGAGCGTGCCGTCCGCATCGACGAGACCGCGATCATCCCGGAATCGCTCCCGGACCTGGCGCGCGTCGGGACTGTGCTGGAGGCGGCCCCCGGCCTGGACCGGGTCGAGTGGTTCGGCCGAGGCCCGCACGAGACGTACCCGGACCGGCGTCGCGGCGGGCGGGTCGGACGCTGGCGCTCGACCGTGGCGGACCTCCACGTGCCGTACATCCGGCCACAGGAGAGCGGGGGCCGTGCCGACGTGCGGTGGTTCTCGCTGACCGACGCGACCGGCCGCGGCCTGCGGATCACGCTCGACATGCCCCGCCAGGTTTCGGTCTCGCGATTCCGGGCCGCGGA
>Ga0209638_1002220_pt1 | contig 12010 bp, 9 predicted proteins | sample BarGraNGADG00211_FD_184490 | JGI IMG/M metagenome (GOLD analysis project Ga0209638, IMG submission 184490) | Arctic peat soil microbial communities from Barrow, Alaska - Barrow Graham LP Ref core NGADG0002-211 (SPAdes) (version 2) | ecosystem: Environmental > Terrestrial > Soil > Wetlands > Peat... | reverse complement strand
CGGGGTCGTAGCCACCGAACACCCGCAATTCCCAGTGTCCGGGAGTCCGTTCCCTCATGCTTCCCGGTCGGCTATCGCTGGCTGTCGTCGCCATGCTCCAGACCTTACGTCGTGTGGAGCATTTGTGGAGCACGTTCTGCGGGTATCCGAACCTGCTATCCACAATTCGGATCTGACCTGGCATTTCGAGTGGGCGCTAGAGGACTCGAACCTCCGACCTCAGCCGTGTGAAGGCTGCGCTCTAACCAACTGAGCTAAACGCCCGTACGCAGGTCGCGGCAACCGGTGCCACCGACAAGCAGATGGACATGGTAGCCCGACGCCGGACAGGCAGAACCTCGAGTCGCCGGGTCAACGTGCCGAGCTTGCCGAACTCGCCGGGTTCGGAGCCAGTGCGTCGAAGCCGATGGCGGCCTCCAGCGCCGCGGCCGATCGGAGCACCACCAGGTCACCGTGCTGGGGTCCCACCAACTGGAGTCCGACCGGCAGTCCCGAGGCGGCCAGGCCGGCACAGACCGACGCCGCCGGCGACCGGGTCAGGTTGAACGGGTAGGTGAACTTCACCCAATTGAAGTCGGGTGTGCCGTTGATCAACCCCGATCCCCCCAGCGAACGGGGCGGTGGGGCGGCGGCCATGGTCGGCGTGATCAGGAGGCGGACGTCGTGAAACAGCTCGACCAGGCGGAGGTTGAGCTCATGGCAGGTGTCCTCGGCCCGGACCAGGTCCAGGGCGCTGGTCTCCGCAGCGCCGTCGATGACCATGGCCAGGACCGGATCGACCTGGTCCCACATCGGCGTGCCCCGGATATCGGCGTGGGTGCGCAGGTTGTACACCCCGGACAGGATCAACCACTCGTCGACCGGGTCCTTGTCGAACACTCTGTCGATCTCCACCACCTCGGTACCCAGCGACGCCATCACTTCGACAGCCCGCTCGCAGATGGCCAACACCTCGGCATCAACCTCGGCGTAGCCGAGCGTGGGCGACCAGGCCACCTTGCGCGGCGGTCTCGGATCCTCGATCGCCGCCATCCACGAGGCCTCCGGTCGGGGAAGTGACCGCAGGTCCCTGGGATCCGGTCCCACCGCCACGTCGAGGGCAGCCACCACGTCGGACAGCCGCCGGGCCATCGGGCCCTTGGTCGAGAGATGCTGCCAATCGGGCGCGTGCAGACCACCACTCGGGACTCTGCCGAGCGACGGCTTCATCGCGGACAGCCCACAGCACGACGAGGGGATCCGAAGGGACCCTCCCCCGTCGGACCCGGTGGCCAACGGCACCATGCCCGCAGCGATGGCCGCCGCGCTCCCACCCGACGAACCCCCCGGGGTGTGGGCCAGGTTCCACGGGTTGTTGGTCGGTCCGAACAGCGGGTTGTCGGTGTCGGCCTTCCATCCCAGTTCAGGTGTGTTGGTCTTGCCCATCACCACGCAGCCCGCCGCCACCAGTCTGGCCACCAACGGGGAGTCGTCGGCCGCCGGCGCTCGATCGGCGAAGGCGACCGAGCCGTGGGTGGTGACATAGCCGGCCGCGTCCTCCAGGTCCTTCACCGCCAGGGGGATGCCGGCCAACGGACCCGGGTCCACTCCATCAGCCACCTTCCGGTCAACGACATCGGCGGCAGCTCGCGCCCGGCTCGCGTCCACGGCGACGAAGGCGTTGATGTCGGCATTGTGCTGCGAGATCTGGTCCAGGGCATGTTCGACCACCTCCCTGGCCGACACCGTGCCGGCCCGCACCTGTTCGGCCAGCCCCACCACGGTCACCTCGCGGAAGTCCATGGCACCGACCGTACCGGCGGGTCCCCCGGGCCACAACCGTCGTGATGACACCTTCCCCAGCCGTCGATTTCTACAACCACCGGCGCTCGGGGCAGTCTGTGGTCATGGCCAGCCCCACCGGATCGCCCATCGACGGAGTCGTCCTCGACCACGTGGCCCACGCCGTGGAGCGCTGGCAGGACGTCTGGAACCGCTACGCGGTCGACCTCGGGGCGGTATGGAACTCGGGAGGACCGGGACCCGGCTTCGCCCCCGCCCAACTCCGGTTCGCCAACAGCGCCCGGGTCGAGGTCCTCATGCCCAACGACGTCGAGGTGAACGACTTTCTGGCCAGGTTCCTCGCCTCCAACGGGCCCGGTCCCCACCACCTCACCTTCAAGGTCCCCGACCTGGCCGGTGCGCTCGATCAGGTGCGTGCGGCCGGGTTCGATCCGGTGGGAATCGATCTCTCCCATCCCGAATGGCTGGAGGCCTTCCTCCACCCCAAGCAGGCCACCGGCGTGGTGGTCCAGTTGGCCGAGGCTCCGGTCCCCTGGTCCAGCCCCCCACCTCCTGACTACCCGGTCGGGTACCGCCGGCGGAGCGACGGCTCGGGGCCGGTCCCGCCGGGGGCACTCCGGTGGGTCAGCCACGCAGTGGCCGATCTGGACAGCGCCGTCTCGCTCTTCGCCGGCCTTCTGGGCGGAGAGGCGGTGGGCGAGGGATCGCTCGACGGCGTGCGTTGGATCGAGCTGTCGTGGAGCGGTCCCCTCGGACTCCGCCTCCTGGCGCCAGTGGACGACCGACCGTCGACTCCGCTCGGCATCTGGCTGGCCGGACGGCCGGGTCGTGTCCATCATCTCGACTTCTCGGCAGCCGAGCCGGAAGGGATCGCCGGTGCGGTTGCGACCGAGGATCACCTGGCCGTGGCGGGTAGCGACACCGATCTCGCCGCGTGGGAGGTCGCTCCGGAAGACAACGGCGGGCTGCGCCTGGTGGTGCGCCCCCAAGGGTGACCCCCGGACCGGCCTGGTCCGGACCAGCCCGCCCGCGCTGACCGGAATCGAAACGGACCGCCAGGCCAGGTAGCCTCTGCCCCGATGGCCGACCGAACCCCCGATGAGGACCAGAGCGACGTCGACGACGGCGCCGTCGGACAGGCGTCCGGCAGGCAACCCAAGGCCAAGGTGAGCCGCTTCGAGCGGATGCGGTCCAGCGTCCAGTCGGCCAACAGCACCCCCGAGACCCGCGACATGTCCACCAAGTGGCAGATCGACCGGCTGGACGAACGGGAGAAGCGGTTCTCCTTCGCAGCCGCCGGAGGTGCCCTGCTCTTCGGGGTCCTGATCTACCTGCTGGAGACCCAGAACGCCAGCTTCCGCCTGTCCAAGAGCCAGGTGACTCCGCAGACCACCCTGGTCCTGGGATTCGTCTGTGCCGGGCTGCTCGTGGTGACCACCATCATCGGCCGTCGGGCCCCGGTCGGCTTCGTCGCCCTCTTCACCTTTCTGGCCTACGGCACGTCCGCCTACTTCCTCGGTGCCCCGTTCCTCTTCCTCGCCGTCTGGCTCCTCTACCGCTCCTACAAGTTCCAGCGGGAAGCGGCGGCCAACCTCCGGGCCGCCAACGCGGAGGCGGCCAAGGCGAAGCCGTCGGTGACCCGGGCTGCCGTGACCTCAGCCAGGGCCTCTCAGCGCACCACCCGATCCAAGGGACCGGCCACCCCCGAGGCCAACAAGCGCTACACCCCCAAGCGCCCCCCGCCACCGGCGCCCAAGCCCTCCCGTCGGGACCGCAAGGCGGCCAAGACCTCCGACTGAACGGACCTCTGGCCGGGCCCCTGACCGGTGAGGCCGGCCAGTGAGTCTCGCTCAGGCCGGCTCGGTCACCAGGGCCGAGCGCAGGAGCTCCAGGATCTCGTTGCGGCGGCGGACCAGGGAACGGGCGGTGGGCTCCTCGCCGAACGCCCGCAGCACCTCCACCTCGGTGAGCATGCCGATCACCGTGGAGTAGATGGCCAGCAACAACAAGCGGGGCTCGTGCCGACGCATGTGGCCCGCGTCCATCTCCGCTTCGAGGAACTCGGATGCCCGATGCACCAGCGGGTCGAGAGCGGTGACCAGCCGGGTGGCCGCCGGGGTTCCCAGCCGGCCCATCTCCCGCACCAGGCCGACCAGTTCGGGCCGGCGGGCCGCCAGCCGGAACACCGAGCGCACCACCGCCTCGATCCGGGACCACCCACTGCCCGCCGACGTCAGCGAGTCCTCCAGGGCCGCCGAGAGCTCGATGGCGCTCCGGTCGATCACCGCTTCGAGGAGAACCTCCTTGGACGGGAACCAGTAGAGGATGGTCTGCTTGCGGATCTCGAGGCCCTGGGCCAGTGCGTCCAGCGACGACGCCTCGTAGCCACGGGTGGCGAAGGAGACCAGAGCGGCGTCGAGGATCCGTTCGGACGTACTCGAACCCGCATCCCCTCGGCCTCCCGACCCCGGGACGGCACGGGGACGGCTGCGGTCCCGGGCCGGTCCGTTCCGGTCGGACGATCCTTCGTCAATGCTCGACTTGCTCACTTACCATATGGTAGACAGATCCGGTGACGCGCGTTCGTGACGCCCTTGCCGGCCGGCGGTTCTTCATCACCGGCGCCACCGGCTTTTTGGGAACAGCCCTGGTCGAACGCATTCTCCGTAGCGTTCCCGACAGCCAGGTCGTCCTGCTGATCCGTCCAGGGCGGCGGGCCACCCCCCTGCAACGGGCCACCAAGGAGATCATCAAGAACGACTGCTTCGACCGGCTGCGCCAGGAGTTGGGCGACCGGTTCGACTCCGAGATGGCCGCCCGGGTCGAGGCGGTGGCCGGCGATGTGGCCACCGATGGGCTCGGGCTCGACGACGACGGACGGCAGCGACTGTCGGAGTGCGACATCGTCATCCACTCGGCCGCCGCTGTCAGTTTCGACTCTCCCCTCGACTCCGCCGTCGAAGTCAACCTGCTCGGCCCCTCGAGAGTGGCCGCCGAGGTGGAGTCGGCCAGACGCCTGGCCGCCGAGCAGGGCCGGACCGGACCGGTCCACCTGGTGCCCGTGTCCACCGCGTACGTGGCCGGCACCCACCAGGGCGAGGCCAAAGAGGAGCTGCTCGACGGGAATCGCTTCACCGTCTCCGTCGACTGGCGTGACGAGGTGGACGCGGCACGTCGCCAACGCAGCGACCTCGACGCCGACTCCCGGCGTCCCGAGCGCCTCACCGGGTTCACCAAGCAGGCCCGCAGCGAGCTTGGTGGTGCCGGACTGCACCTGCTGGCCGAGCGAGCCGAACGGATCCGCGAGGACTGGGTCAAGAAGCAGATGGTGGTGGTGGGACAGGCCAGGGCCCAGTCCCTCGGTTGGCCCGATGCCTACCCGTACACCAAGGCGCTCGGCGAACGGGCTCTGGTGGCCCAGTACGCCGACACCGTCCCCATGACCATCGTCCGGCCCTCGATCATCGAGTCGGCGCTGGCCGAGCCCCGGCCCGGGTGGATCCGCGGCTTCCGGATGGCCGAGCCGATCATCATCTCCTACGCCCGGGGGCTGCTGCGCGAGTTCCCCGGCGTGCCCGAAGGCGTGACCGACGTGATCCCGGTGGATCTGGTGGTGGCGGCCATCATCGTGGTGTCCGGCGAGGCACTGCTCACCCCGCCCCCGGAATACCAGGGTCCCTCGGTGTACCACGTGGCCTCCGGGGTACGGAATCCGTTCCGCTACGGGCGCCTGGTCGAGCTGGTCACCGCCTGGTTCACCGAGCACCCGCTGTACGACGCCGACGGCCAGCCCATCGTGGTGCCGGAGTGGTCGTTCCCCGGTCGTGGCCGGGTGCAACGCCAGTTGTCCCGTGCCTCCAAGGCCATGGATCTGGCCGAGAAGGTGGTCGGGTCACTGCCGATCCGGGGCAAGCAGGCCGCCTGGATGGCCGCCCTCGAGGAGCAGCACCTGCTGGCCGACCGGGCACTCGGGTACGTCGAGCTGTACGGGGCCTACACCGAGACCGAGGCCCTCTACCGGGTGGATCGGCTCCTCGCCCTGTGGGACCGGATGGACGATGACGACCGCCGGACCTTCTGCCTCGACCCCGCCGCCGTCGACTGGGACACCTACGTCCGGGAGATCCACCTCCCCTCCATCATCGAGCACGCCCGGGTCAAGACCTCAGCGGGCAAGTCGACCAAGCCCAACCGGGCCGACCGGGCTCGCAAGAACATCCTCTCCCCCGATCGCCATCTCGCTGCATTCGACCTGGAGAACACCCTCATCGCCTCCAACGTGGTCGACTCCTACGCCTGGCTGGCCTCCCGTCACCTGCCTCCGGCCGAGCGGGCGGCCTTCGTGGCCGACCTGATGCGTGAGGCCCCCTCCCTGCTCCTCCTCGACCGCCGCGACCGCGGGGACTTCCTCCGCTCCTTCTACCGCCGCTACGAGGGTGCGCCGGTGGATCGCCTGCGAGACGACGGGTGGGAGCTCTTCTACGACCTGTTGCTGGCCAAGTCGTTTCCCGCCGGCATCGCCCGGGTCCGCGAGCACCGGGCCCTCGGCCATCGCACCATCTTGATCACCGGCGCCCTCGACCTGGTGGTCGAACCGCTCCGACCCCTCTTCGACGACATCGTCTGCGCCCGACTGGGCGAACGGGACGGGAAGTTCACCGGTCGCCTGGACGTGCTCCCCCCGATCGGGGAGGCCCGCGCCCTGGTACTCGAGGAGTACGCCGAGGCCGAAGGGCTCGACCTCGGCGAGTCGATGGCCTACGCCGATTCGGCCAGCGACCTCCCCATGCTCGAGGCGGTGGGCTTTCCGGTGGCCGTCAATCCGGAGGCCAAGCTGGCCGTCATCGCCCGGCGCCGCGGTTGGCACGTGGAGCACTGGCACAGGGCCGAAGGAGGCTCCCCTCCGCTGCTTCCCCTGGGGCCGTTCGACCGCCGGGGCTCGCTCGCGCGAGGACGGACCAGCGCTGCGGCGCTGGCCGGTGCGGCCCGACGATCGGCCGGCGAGGGCGCCCGATGAAGGCGCTGGTCTTCGAGCGGAACATCGCCCGCTTCGCCGCGTCGCGGGTGGCCTCGGTGTTCGGTTCGGGGCGCGGAGCGGGCATCGGCCCCCTCCAACTCCTCGATGCCACCGCACCCGAGCTGCCCGCCGAGGACTGGTTCCGCTTGCGCCCGCTGCTGTCGGGGATCTGCGGATCCGATCTGGCCACGCTGGACGGACGCAGCTCGCGCTACTTCGAGGACATGGTCAGCTTCCCCTTCGTTCCTGGACACGAGGTGGTCGGCGTGCTCGACGACGGCGGTCTCGATCATGCCGGTCGCCGGCTCGAGCCCGGCACCCGGGCGGTGATCGAACCGGTGCTCGGCTGCGCGCCCCGGCACATCCTCCCGCCCTGTCCCCAGTGCTCTCAAGGCCACACCGGCCTGTGCGGCAACATCGCCTTCGGCGCCCTCGAACCCGGGCTGCAGACCGGGTTCTGCACCGACACCGGCGGGGGTTGGTCCACCGCTCCGCTGGTCGCCCACCGATCCCAGCTCCACGCGGTCCCCGACGCCCTCTCGGACGAGGATGCGGTGATCGTCGAACCCACCGCGTGCGCCGTCCATGCCGTCCTCTCCGCCGGCATCGCGCCCGACGACCTGGTGGCCGTGCTCGGGGCCGGGACGCTCGGCCTGGCCACGGTGGCCGCCCTCGACCGCATCAGCCGACCGGACACCGGCTGCACCGTGATGGTCGGTGCCAAGCACCCACATCAACGGGAATTGGCCGCCACCCTGGGTGCGGACACCGTGGTCTCCCCCGACCAGTTGGCCCGGGCCATCCGGCGACAGGCCGGATCCCTGGTGCTCGCCGGCCGCCTGACCGGTGGGGCCGACGTGGTCTTCGACTGCGTGGGGAGCTCGGAGTCCCTCGCCCAGGCCCTGTCCATGGTGCGGCCCCGGGGCAAGGTGGTCCTGGTGGGCATGCCGGGCAAGGTGGCCGTCGATCTGGCCCCCCTCTGGCACCGAGAGCTCACCCTGGTCGGCGCCTACGCCTACGGCGACGAACGTCCGACCTCGGGGACCACGCCGCGTCGCACCTTCGAGCTGGCCCTCGAGGTGGTGGCCGATGCCGGCCTCGGCTCGCTGGTCTCCGCCGCCTACCCGCTCGAGCGCTACGAGGAGGCCATCGCCCACGCCGGCGCCGCCGGTCGCCGGGGCGCGGTCAAGGTGGTCTTCGATCTTCGTAAACCGAAAGGAAGCATCCGATGAGCCCCAGGCCCGGATTCGTGCTCGACGTCGACCGCTCCACGCCACCGACCCTGTTCTGGCACGGCGAGAGGTTCAGCCTCGAGAAGCTGCCCGAGGGCAGCCGGGTCATCTACGCCCCTGAGCCCATCGACCCGCTGAAGGACCCCTCCGCCGCCATCCGTGCCGCGCTCACCCACCCGGTGGGTGACCAGGATCCGCTACCCGAACAGCTCCGCCCGGGGATGCAACTGACCATCGCCTTCGACGACATCTCCCTGCCCCTGCCCCCGATGGAGCGACCGGACATCCGCCAACTGGTCATCGAGCAGGTGCTCGACATGGCCGCCGAGGCCGGCGTGGACGACGTGGCCCTCATCGTGGCCCTGGCCCTCCACCGGCGGATGACCGAACCGGAGCTGCGTCATGCGCTGGGCGATCGGATCTACGACGCCTTCGCCCCCAACGGACTGCTGACCCAGCACGACGCCGAGGACCCCGACGCCCTGGTCCACCTCGGACAGACCGAAGAGGGAGAGGACGTCGAGATCAACAAGCGGGCCGCCGAGAGCGACCTGCTGGTCTACGTCAACATCAACCTGGTGGCCATGGACGGCGGGCACAAGAGCGTGGCCACCGGACTCTCCAGCTACAAGAGCCTCCGTCATCACCACAATCCGCAGACCATGCAGCAGAGCCGCTCGTTCATGGACCAGCACCGCTCCGAGCTCCACTCGTCCAACTGGAGGATGGGCCGGCTCATCGCCGAGAGCGGGGTGAAGGTCTTCCAGATCGAGACCACCCTCAACAACGACACGTTCCCCACCGCCTTCAAGTTCCTCCAGAAGCGGGAGTGGGAGTGGAAGGCCAAGGACCGGCTCGGCTACCTGGCTGCGTCCAAGGCCCTCGACCGTACCCCTCCCCGCTACGCCCGTCAGATCTTCCACTCGGTGAAGGCCCCCCACCGGATGACCTCGGTCCAGGCCGGCGAGGTGGAGGCGGTCCACAAGCTGACCACCGACAACGTATGGGCCCAACAGGGTGTGGTGGTCGAGGGTCAGACCGACATCTTGACCATGGGGCTCCCCTATATCAGCCCCTACAACGTGAATTCGGTCCTCAATCCGATCCTGGTGGCCTGCCTCGGGCTCGGCTACCTGTTCAACATGTACCGGGGTAAGCCGCTGGTGCGCGAGGGCGGGGTGCTGATCATGACCCACCCCACGCCCTGGGAGTTCAACCCGGTGCACCACCCGAGCTACATCGACTTCTTCGAACAGGTGCTCAGCCAGACCACCGATCCGATCGAGGTGGCCGACCGGTTCGAGGAGTCCTTCGCCACCGATCCCTGGTACATCCACCTCTACCGGACCGGGCACGCCTACCACGGGGTCCATCCGTTCTACATGTGGTACTGGTGCGCGCATGCCCTCCAGCACCTCGGTGCGGTGATCATCGTCGGGGGTGACCCCGCCGCCGTGCACCGACTTGGCTTCCGTGCGGCGTCCACCCTGGCCGACGCCCTGGAGATGGCGGCCGACGTGGTGGGGCCCTCGCCGTCGCTCACCCATCTCCACGCACCGCCGATCCTGATGGCCGACGTGCAATGAGCCGGACCTTGGGCTCGTCCAACTCGCTGCGCGGGTGGCGGTCGGTCAGGACCGACGCCGCCCTGGGTCGGTCGGACCGCACCGGAGGTCCACCAGGACCCTCCACCTGGCTGCACCGCCTCACCCCGTCCGCCCTCGGATCCCGGGCCGGTCGGGCACGGTTCCCGCTGGCCGCCCCCAGCTGGCCCGAGTCGGTGCCCCGGCCCGCGCCCACCCCCGGTCTGGGCGTCCACTACGACACCGAGTGGTCCCGTCGGTATCCGGTGCGCCTGGCCCGGGCCCTGGTGCTCGACAACGTGACCAGGCCCCTGGCCCGGGTGATCGCCTCGCCCCAGATCCGCGGGGACGAATCGCTGATCGGATTGGAGGGACCGGTCATCTTCGCCTCCAACCATGCCAGCCACGCCGACACACCGCTCCTGTTGAGCTGCCTTCCCCTCCGGTTCCGCCATCGGACGGTGGTGGCCGCGGCCGCCGACTACTTCTTCGATCGACGGTGGAAAGCCGACGCCTGGTCGTTCCTTCTGGCCGCCATCCCCATCGAGCGGACCAAGGTGAACCGCCGATCGGCCGACCTGGCCGCCTCCTTGCTCGATGACGACTGGAACCTGGTGATCTTCCCCGAGGGCGGGCGCTCGCCGGACGGATGGGCCCAGACCTTCCGGGGCGGTGCCGCCTACCTGGCCTCGAGGACCCGTCGGCCGGTGGTACCCGTGCACCTCGACGGGACCCGCCACCTGTTGCCCAAGGGCGGCAAGGGAGTCCGGAGGGCCCGGACCACCGTGACCTTCGGCACGCCCTTGTGGCCGGAGGAGGGCGAGGACGCACGCTCGTTCGGCGCCCGCATCGAGACAGCCGTGGCCACCATGGCCGACGAGGCCTCCACCGACTGGTGGACAGCCCGCAAGCAGGCGGCCCGGGGGACCATTCCCCCGCTGCAGGGCCCCGATGTCGCCGCCTGGCGGCGGTCATGGATGCTCTCGCCGGCTCCCGAGCTCCGGGAGACCGACGACGGGAACCAGTGGCCACGGCGCTCGACGTGACCAGTACCGCCTGACCCAGTCAGGCTCAGGCCCGACGCCCGATCAGCCGGCGCACCAGCCCGCCCCGGCCGGTGCGCGGTACCGAGGTCAGCCGCTCGGTGCGCAGGGCGAGCTCGGCGGCATCGTCCAACGGCTCGAGCGGTCGGTCGGATCCCCCGGGCGCGATCGCCCATCCGAGCAACAGGTCGGCCAGGTCGGGGTTCCGGGCCAGGAGCGGTCCGTGCAGATAGGTCCCCACCACCCGGTCGCTCCACGCCCCCTCGGTGCCGTCACCCCCACCGTTGCCGACACCGGCCACCACGCGTCCGATCGGGCGGGCCGCCGGCCCGAGCACGGTCACCCCGCCATGGTTCTCGAACCCGGTCAGTGGGGGCAGGATCCGACCACCAGGCAGACGGGGTGCCTCGGGCAGGCTCTCGGCGATCACCTCGCCCACCGCCCGCGGGCCGGTGCCCTTGCGTGTGGTCACGTCGAGGAGGCCGAGGCCCTCCTGGGAGCGGTCGGCGCTGTCGGGGAAGCGCTGGCCGAGCAGTTGGTACCCGGCGCAGACGCCCAGCACCACTGCACCCTGGTCGAAGGACCGTCGGATCGTCCCCTCGGCGATGAGCGCGGTGGCCGCCCGAACCTGGGGACCGTCCTCCCCGCCGCCGATGCAGTACAGGTCGGCGGAGGGCAGCGGTCGACCCGAGTCGGCCTGGATCAAGTCGACGTCGATGCCTCTCCAGGCCGCCCGGCGGGCCAGGACCAAGCCGTTCCCGCCGTCACCGTAGGTGCCGAGCAGGTCGGGGAAGACCACGGCGATGGCCAGTGCCGACCGCGGCGATCGCGGGGTCACAGCCGGCCCCGCAATTCGGCGAAGGCGGTGTAGTTGCCCAGGAAGTCGACCGCCGGTGACGATGCCCCGTCGGCTGGGGCGGCGAGGGAGACGGCGCGCTCCACCGCGGCCACCGGGTCGTCGACCACCGTGCAGGCCACCTCGGCGTAGCGGAGCCGGACGTCCAGATCGCGCCGCCGGTCCCCGGTGACCACCACGGTACGGGCGACCAACCGTTCGAAGGGGACGTCCCACAGCCAGCTGGGGTCGAGGCCGTCCGCGATGCGGGCGTTGATGGACAGGACCAACGGCGTCTCCGCCGGACTGGTCTCGTCCAGGAGGTCGAAGATGGCCGTCCACCCGGCGGGGTTCTTGGCCAACAGGAGGCGGACGGGATGACCGCGGTGCACCGTCGCGGCGAATCGCCCGGCCACCTCGTCGACCGAGGCCACCCGTTCGAGGGCCCCGGCGGTCGTCACGGGAGCCCCTTCCCCCGTGGAGTACCCGGCCTGGGTGCCCATGATCGGTGCGGCCAT
>Ga0209638_1002219_pt1 | contig 12016 bp, 10 predicted proteins | sample BarGraNGADG00211_FD_184490 | JGI IMG/M metagenome (GOLD analysis project Ga0209638, IMG submission 184490) | Arctic peat soil microbial communities from Barrow, Alaska - Barrow Graham LP Ref core NGADG0002-211 (SPAdes) (version 2) | ecosystem: Environmental > Terrestrial > Soil > Wetlands > Peat... | reverse complement strand
CTGACGGGACACCCCGAGGACGCTCGCTACATCACCCGTGCTCAACAACAGGGACTCGATCCGCTCCATATCCATCATCGTCCATCACAAACACCAAAACACATCAGGACAGCCCGAGCGCAACGACTTCCCTGACACATGCGTGACCACCGTTGCCTACTCTCATCGGCCCCACCCGTTGCGCCGCTATTTCCCTGCGTCCTGGTCACACATCTGGTCACACGCGCGGTGGCGCGAACACTGCTCCCAAGGGGACTCCTCAACGTGCAACGCTCCTGGTCGCCACCCCTTGCCGAGCGGCATCGACGGCCGCCGGGTGTCGCACATGAGGTACGAACCTGAACGAAGATCTTCACCGGGCGGGTCTATTGGGCACCCTCGCGCAGGAGACCCCAACTGACCTACTGCGTTCCCACGACACGTTGGGCAATCGAGGAGACCTTCCAAACCACGACAGGCGAAACCGGGCTGGACCTCGTCAGGTCAAGCGGTGGACCGGCTGTACCGGCACATCACCTTGTCGATGCTCGCCCACGCCTTCCTGACCGTCGCCCGGTCCACGAAAGGGGCCCACGATCCACCGACACCGCTGGCGATGACGGGCTGATCGCGTTCATCTTCCCCGAAATCCAGCACCTGATCACCCGACTGATCTGGGCCAGCATCCCGAACCCGGGCACACCCTGCACCGCTCCACTGAGCCGTCGCGTAACTGACACGCACGCCAACTCGTCAACCTGACCCGGCCCGGCGAAGCGGCGCCCGAGAAGCCACCCGGGCGCCGCTTCGCCCTGCCCCCTTGACAACACCCCCTACAAATCAGTCGGCGTCCGTAGCTGCCCCCACCGGGCCGACTCGCCAGGGGTGGTGCGCCGCTGAGGCACGCCCCAGGGGTTGCTGTCGCGGAGAGGCGCAGGCAGGAGCTGTTCCGGCACGCCCTGGTAGGCGACCGGGCGCATCAGCCGGGTGATCGCCGCAGTCCCGACCGAGGTCCCTGAGTCGTTGGTCGTGGATGGGAACGGGCCCCCGTGCTGCATCGCCGGCGTGACGGCGACGCCCGTCGGCCAGTCGTCGACCAGCACACGACCGCACGAGCGCGCCAGCTGGACGAGCAGGGGCCGGATGGCGGCGAGGGCCTCCCCCTGACCGAGGTGCACGGTTCCCGTGAGGTTCCCGGGGAACAGCTCGCGAGCGATCTCCGTGAGATCGCTCAGATCTTCGTACTCCACGAGGATCGACAGCGGTCCGAACGCCTCGTCGAGCAGGCGGTCCCGCTGGTGCTTCAGTGTCTCGACGTCAACCGCGACGATAGTCGGGGTAGCCCAGGTCTCGCCGGCGTCGTTGACCCGCAGCGTTCCCTCGACGACCCGTCGGACACCCTGCGTTGACAGGATCGTGTCCCTCCGTTCGCGGTATCCGCTGCCGACGTGCGGGTTCAGCAACCGGTGCTCCGGCTGGTCCGCACTGCGGCGCGCGACGGCGTCTCGCAGCTCTGCATCTGCCGGCACAAAGAGAAACCCCGGCTTGGTGCACAGCTGCCCCGCCGAGCCCGCGACACTCCCGACGAACCCTGCCGCGAGGGTGTCGCGGCGCTGAACGAGAGCGTGGGGAGTCACGAAGACCGGGTTGACGCTGCTCAGCTCACCGAAGAAGGGGATCGGGGTCCGTCGTCTGGCGGCAATCTCCGCAAGCGCTCGACCTCCCTGCACCGAGCCAGTGAAGGTCGCCGCGCGGATCCTCTCGTCCGTCAGCACCTCTACTCCCTGGCTCTGGCCGAGGACGAGCCCGATCGACCCGTCAGGGAACCCGGCATCTCGTAGAGCTGACGAGACCAGCTGGTAGGTGGCCGACGAGAGCCGCGGATGCCCGGGATGTCCTTTGACGATCACGGGGGATCCCGCGGCGAGCGCGGCGGTCGTGTCACCGCCAATGGTGGAGAAGGCGAAGGGGAAGTTGCTCGCAGCGAAGTTGACGACGGGGCCGACGGAGACAAGGTAGCGTCGGATGTCAGGGCGGTGGCCCAGTGCGAAACCGGGGTCCTCCTCATCGATTCGCACGTCCAGGAAGTCCCCGGCGCTCACGACGTCAGCGAAGAGCCGCAGCTGGACGCTCGTGCGCCGGAGCTCGCTGGTCAGTCGCGGACGGGTCAGGCCAGTTTCGGCTTGGGCCAGGGGGAGCAGCTCCGGAGCGTGGCTGTCGAGTGTGTCCGCCACGGCCAGAAGTCCCTGGGACCGCTGGTCCAGTGGCATGCTCGCCAACTTCTCACGTGCCGCGTCCGCCGCGGTGAGCGCGGATTCGACGTCGGCTGCAGCGGTCCCGTCGAGCTCCGCCATCTGGCTCATCGTGTGTTCCCTCCCGAGCGACACGTACCGCCGCTGCTCTTGACACTATCGTCACCCGACTGCCATCCTCGTGCAAGGAGTGCAGTGCTCCTGCATCTCTTGCAGCGACGGGGAGGTTCAGATCAATGAAGATCACGAAGCTCGAGACTTTCCACGTCCAGCCACGCTGGTTGATGGTCAAGGTCTCGACCGACAAGGGTCTCGTCGGCTTCGGCGAACCGGTCGTCGAGGGGCGAGCGCGGACCGTCGAGACGGCGGTCCACGAGCTTTCCGACTACCTGATCGGACAGGACCCGCGAAGGATTGAGCACCACTGGCAGGCGATCTACCGGGGATCCTTCTACCGCGGCGGCCCAGTCCTGATGAGCGCGCTCAGCGGGATCGAGCAGGCGCTCTGGGACATCAAGGGCAAGGACCTCGGGGTGCCCGTCTACGAGCTGCTCGGTGGACGGGTCCGTGACTCGGTACGGATGTATGCGCACTGCCATGGCGACACGCTCGAGGAGCTGGAGTCGGTGGCCCGCCGCCGCGTCGCGGACGGCTTCTCGTGTCTGAAGCTCTCCACAGTCCCCCCGGCCTGGCCCCTGGAGACGCCCGCCTTCGTGGAGAACGAGGTCGCGCGCGTTGCCCGAGTACGCGAGGTGGTAGGCCCCTCCGTCAACATCGCGGTCGACTTCCACGGTCGGGTCGGCCCCGCGCTGGCCAACATCCTGATCGCCGAACTGCAGCCCTACAACTTGATGTTCGTCGAGGAGCCGTGCCTCCCGGAGAACACCGCAGCAATGGCGGAGATCGCTCGCCGGACCACGACGCCGATCGCCACGGGCGAGCGCCTGTTTACGCGCTGGCAGTACCGGGACCTCCTGGAGCAGAGCGCTGTTGCGGTGGTGCAGCCCGACTTGTGCCACGTCGGAGGCATCTTCGAAGCCCGCAAAGTGGCGGCGATGGCCGAGACCTATTTCGTGTCTGTGGCACCCCACAACCCACTCGGGCCGATCTCGCTGGCTGCTTGCATCCAGCTCGACGCCTGCACCCCCAATTTCCTCATCCAGGAGCACCCGACACTCGAGGACGGTAGCGATCTCGGCAACGGCCTCCTTGTCGACCCCTTCGAGATCCGCGATGGAAAGATCTCCCTTCCCACGACACCTGGCCTCGGTATCGAGGTCGACGAAGACGCCCTCCGTGACCGGGCCTCCGATGGTACGTGGGCCACACCTACTCTTCGCCACGACGACGGGTCCGTGGCGGACTGGTGAACAACACACGCCCGACGAAAGGAATATCATGAGGTTGAAAGGACCAATCGCGGCAGCCGTTGGGTTGAGCATTCTCGGAATGGGGCTCTCCGCCTGCAGTTCCGGTAGCCCCAGCCCCAGCGGCAGCGCCGGCATAAACTCCACCACCCCGGTGACGCTCACCGTCCTCTCCCCGACCGTGGTGGAGAAGCCCGAGAGCGTCGTCGAGAAGGGGTACGCCGACGCCTACATGAAGCTGCACCCGAATGTGAAGGTCGAGTTCGTTGGCGTCCCGATGAACGATGCGTATGCGAAGATCTCTACGCTGGCCACGGGCGGCAACATGCCGGACATCTTCGTGAACTCGCCGGAGTTCTCCTCGCAGGCGAACCAGCTCGGCATCGTCGCCGACATGACCGCTCTTCTGGGTTCGGACTTCATGAGCGGCTTCGCCAAGGCGCCGCTTGCCCAAGCCACCCTCGATGGCAAGGTGCAGTTCGCTCCGTTCTTCACCATTCCGACGGGACTTCTCTACCGAGCGGACTTGTTCGCCGCGGCAGGCCTCACACCCCCCAAGACGTGGGACGAGTTCGAGGCCGACGCGAAGACCTTGACCGTTGACGTGAACAAGGATGGAAAAACGGACCGCTGGGGTTTCGCGATGGTGGGGACCAACAACGGATCGGGGGGCTCGCGCTTCATCCCTGTGATGCGGACGTTCGGCGCTCAGGAGCTGGTAAAGGACGGCACCGGCTGGAAGACCAGCTTCAACACCCCTGAGGCCGTGGCCGCCTTCAAGTTGTACGGTGACCTGGTCAACAAGGATGGCGCGGTGCCCCCTGGTCCCTTGCAGACGGGATACGCCGAGGCGACAACCGAGATGGCGACCGACAAGACCGCGATGATGATCACCGGGCCGCACACGATCGGCGCCATCCTGGCCCAGAACCCGGCCCTCAAGGGAAAGTTCGCGTCAGCTCCGCTCCCGGCCGCCACGGGCCATAACCCTGTGTCGGTGCTGGGAATGCTGGGCTGGTCGATCTCCCAGGACAGCAAGAACAAGGACGTTGCGGCGGACTACATCAAGTTCATCCTCAACAAGGAGAACCAGATCGCCTGGAACTTGACAACAGGTCGACTCCCGGCCCGGACCGACGCCCTCGAGGACCCGCAGATCGCGCGGCCGGAACTGAAGGGTTTCATCGCGGCACAGGACTACGCGTTCACGTTGCCCAACGTCACGTACTACCCCGACCTTCAGGTGATCGCAGCGAACGCCTACCAGGGGGTCATTCAGAAGAAGATGACGCCCGAGCAGGCGGCGGCGTCTGCGGCCGCCAAGACCGAGACCGACATCGCGAACAACAAGTAGGCGGAACAGGTGTGGCCACAGGAACCTGTGGCCACACCCCCGTCTCGGGGAGCTCACTCCATGGCCAGATCGTCGAAAGTGGCTGCCTCGCAGCAGCGTGCAGGACTCGGGTTCGTCTCGCCGTCTGTGCTCGTGCTGCTCGCACTGGTGGTGTACCCGCTGTTCTACGGCTTCTACATCAGCATGTTCAAGACGAACCTCCGCAACATGTGGAACTTCGTCGGGCTGAAGTACTTCGTCCAGGCCCTCAGCGACAGTGACTTCATCCACACCATCAGTGTCACGTTGCTGTTCGCAGTGCTGGTCGTCGCCGGGAACCTGCTGTTGGGCACCGCACTCGCCCTGTTGCTCAATACGAACATCAGGTTCCGTGTGGTGTTGCGCGCCATTCTCATTCTGCCGTGGCTCTTCCCGGACGTGGTCGTGGCGATCCTCTTCAAGTGGATCTACGACCCGCTCTACGGGCTATTGAACTTCGCGCTCACATCGGTGCACCTCATCGACCACCCGATCGTCTGGTTCGGAGACTCGAACTTGGCGTTCAGTGCCGTCGTCCTGTCGTGCATCTGGAAGGGCTACCCCCTTGTGATGATCCTGGTCCTCGCGGGACTCCAGTCGATCCCCAAAGACCGGTACGAGGCGGCCCAGCTCGACGGAGCAGGGCTCGCGAATCAGTTCCGGTACGTCACTTTCCCGGGCCTCGTCCCAGTGCTCGCTGTGAGTGTGATCCTTGACTTCGTCTGGTGGTTCAAACATTTCACGATCGTGTGGCTGATGACGGCTGGTGGCCCCATCGATGCAACCAAGGTTGTCAGCATCGACATCTATCGGATCGCCTTCACGAACTTCGACTTCGGTCGGGCCGCAGCCCTCGCGGTGATCGTGTTCTTCATTTGTCTGGCGTTCAGCATCGTCTATCGGAGGCTCGTTCGTGATACCGAAGTCTAGCCCGCGACGCCCACGCAACAGACTCGTCCTGTATGTGCTGCTCGGGGTGGCCTGCGTCTTCGTTCTCGTCCCCGTCCTGTGGATGATCGTGACGGCGCTGAAGCCGGAGACGGACCTGTTCTCGACACCACCGCGCCTGTGGCCGACCGCCCCCACGCTCGACGCGTTCAGGCGCGTGTTCACCGATTATCCCTTTGCGGACTACTTCCGGAACAGCATCATCGACGTGGTCGCAGCCACGGGCATCTCGCTTGTGTTCTCCTCGCTCTCGGCCTACGGCGTCTCGCGGTTCAAGTTTCGTGGTAGAGGATCGTTCCTGACATTCCTGCTGATCTCGCAGATGTTTCCATCGGTGATGCTCGTCATCCCGTACTTCAAGATCATCCAGGTCTTAGGGCTCTACAACACCTACGCGGCGCTGATCGTCACCTACGTCTCGTTCACGATGCCGTTCTGCTCCTGGATGATGTACGGCTATTTCAAGAGCATTCCGCGGGAACTCGATGAGGCCGCGGCGATCGACGGCGCCAGCCCGCTGCGCACCTTTCTGAGCGTGGTGCTGCCATTGAGCCTCCCGGGGATCGTCGCGACCGCGATATATGCCTTCATCACTGGGTGGAACGAGTACCTCTTCGCCCTCATCCTGACGAGCTCAGAGGACATGAAGACCGTACCGGTGGGCATCGGCCAACTGATCGGGCAGTACAAGATCCAGTGGAACGACCTGATGGCGGCCTCCATCTACGCAGTTGTTCCGCTGATGGTGCTCTTCGTCTTCCTCCAGCGCTATCTCATCAGCAGCCTGACTGCTGGTGCCGTCAAGAGTTAGGACAGCCATGTCGAAGATCACACAGGTCGAGATCATCCACGTTCGACCGAGATACTCGTTCCTAATCCTGCGCACTGACGACGGGCTCTACGGACTCGGTGAGGCGGCCCTCGAGGGCAGAGACAGGGTTGTCGAGGCAGCGGTCCACGAGCTCGAGTACCTCCTGCTGGGACAGGACGCCGCGCGGATTGAGTACCTGTGGCACCTGATGTACCGCGCCACCTTCTACCCGGCGGGCGCCATCATGGCGAGCGCGATCAGTGCTATCGACCAGGCTCTGTGGGACCTCATGGGGAAGCGACTCGACGTCCCGGTCCACGTACTCCTCGGAGGTGCTGTCCGCGATCGCGCGCGCGTCTACAAGCACGTCAATACTGATGATCATTCGCCGACCCGTCCGGAGGAGGCCGAGGCTGACGTTGTCGAACTCGCTGAGCTCGCCAGGTCAGCGGTGGCGGAGGGCTTCACCGTCGTCAAGACGGCGCTTCCCGGCCCAGCGCGATACGTCGAGTCGAAGGCTTTCATCGACCGCCAGGTCGCCCGCTTCGCGGCGCTAAGGGAAGCGATCGGTGACGAAGTCGACTTTGCGGTCGACTTCCACGGCCGAGTCAGGCCGGCGCTGGCCATCCAGCTGATCAACGAGATCGAGCCGCTGCGGCCGCTCTTCGTTGAGGAGCCGTGCCTTCCGGAGGACGTGGGGGCCATGAGTGAGGTTGCGCGTCACGTGAATGTCCCGCTGGCTGCTGGTGAGCGACTCTTCACGCGTTGGGGATTCCAACGACTAATCGAGAGTCGTGCGGTCTCCATCGTGCAGCCCGACCTGTCACACTGCGGCGGCATCTCCGAGGCGCGCAAGATCGCAGCACTGAGCGAGACATACTCGATGGGCTTCGCGCCCCACAACCCCTTAGGGCCGGTCAACCTCGCCGCGAGCCTGCACCTGTCGTTCACGATCGAGAGCTTTGTCGCCCAGGAGCAGATGACCCTGGGTGAGGGGCTTATCACGGAGCCGTTCACGGTTGATCGCGGGTACGTAGATCTGCCATCACGCCCCGGCCTCGGCGTCGAGCTTGACTTCGAGGCAATTGAGTCGCGCCGCTACGACGGAGGCTGGAAGCTGCCGCACTGGTTCGACTCGCACGACTCCGGAGTTGCACCATGGTGACGGTCGGCGGCATCGATGTACTGGAGCAGTACCGAGCTCTCCTGTCCTCACTTGAGGTCCCCTCGCGTGACGAGGTGGCGCCGTCGTCCAAGCGCTTCCCGGACGGTGCGAGCTGGCGGGTGGAGATCCCGAGCACCGAGGGTGTCGAGGCGCTGGAGGCGGTCTTCTCGGCCGCCGACCACTACGGCGTGCCCGTACATCGGGTCTCCCAGGGCAGCGGAGCGATGCTCCTAACTGACGACGAGATCAGGACCATGGTGGCCATGTGCCACGCGCGCAACGTCGAGCTGAGCCTGTTCGTCGGGCCCCGTCCCGCTTGGGACGCCGCAGCACAACGATCCTTCGGCGGGAACCGCGTAGAGGGTGCCGATCAGCTCGTGTACTCCATGGACGACCTCGCTCGTGCTGCGGGTTTGGGCGTGCGCGGTGCTCTTGTCGCCGACGAAGGGGTCGTTGCTGTCGCAGGGGAGATGAAGAGGACCGGGCTGCTGCCCTCGGATTTCGTCCTGAAAGGGTCCGTTCAGCTGATGGCAAGCAACCCGATGTCCGTGCGGATGCTGCAGAAGGCGGGTCTAAACACCGTGAACGTCCCCCCCGGGATGAGCCTCAGCCGGCTGTGCTCAATCCGAGGAGCGATCGACATACCGATCGACTTCTACGTCGAGTCGCCGGACGACGTCGGCGGATTCGTCCGCAACTACGAGATCCGCGACCTCGCGCAGGCGTTGTCCCCGATCTACCTCAAGTTCGGGTTGCGCAACCACCAGGGTGTCTACCCGAGCGGTGGGCACCTTCAGCGACTCAACATTGAACTCGCCCGCGAACGGGTGCGCCGGGCCCGGATGGGGCTCGACCTACTGGAGCGCCTCGGAGGCGGTGGCCCGATGACGCCCCTGGACGCGCCGTCGCGCATCACGCGTCTCGGCGTCCCGGTGCCGGGCGGAGCAAGTGAGCGGTCATGACCGACGCGGCGACGAGCACGGGAGGTCTGCGCCGCGAGTACGGCGTGACCGGTTTCGGTGAGTCGATGCTCTGCCTGAGCCTATCCCCCGACCAGCCGTGCACAGTCTTCGGTGTAGGTGCCGAGGCGAACCTCGTGTCGTACGCGGCACTCGTCGGCGTCCGCGCGCGCTGGGTCAGCCGTTTGGGCAAGGACCAGGCCGGGGACATCATCGAGGCAGAGCTGGTGGCGCGAGGTGTGGACGTCGTGGCCACCCGCGACGCGTCACATCAGACAGCGCTATGCATCAAGGACAGCCGGAACGGCGTCGTGAGGATGCGCTATTACCGAAGTGACAGCGCGGCGACCGTGTTCGACGGCGTTGAGTCGCTTGCGATCGACAACACGGCGTGGCTGCACCTAACGGGCATCGACCTCGCTCTGTCGGAGCAGACCCGAGCGGCGACGATCGCGCTCGCCCGCGCAGCCGTGCAGGTCGGCACGCGCGTGAGCTTCGATGTCAACTACCGACCCGCGCTTTGGACATCTCCCGAAGAATGCTGGAATGCGTGCCAGGAGATATTGCCCCTCGCGGACCTCATCTTTATCGGTGACGACGAGGCTGAGATTCTCCTTCCGGATGTGCCTCGGGCGAAAGCTCGCCAGTCAATGCTGCGGGGCCCGGGCCAGATTCTCATCTACAAACGAGGCGCCCTGGGGGCGGAGTTCGTGACGGATCGTGAGAGCGGGTTCGTGCCTGCGCTCGACGTCCTTGTTATCGAGACGACGGGAGCCGGGGACGCCCTCGCAGCGGGCGTCGTCGTGGGGCTACTACGGGATCAGAGCATCGAGCAGTCGCTGGTCCTCGGCGTCAAGTTCGCGGCGCTTGCCATCCAGACGCACCGGGATGTGCCGAGTGCGAGCGAGCTCCGGGCGCACGCGGATGTGCACGACCTGCTCAGCGGGTCTGCGACTGGGTGTCAGAATGATCAGGCTCGTTCTTCCCCAGTGGAGGCCGGAGCGAGCATCGAACGGCGGCCCGGAGTCGGTAGGCAGGCATGAGCCAGTCATTGGAACGAGGCTTGCACATCCTCGAGCTAATCGGTTCCCAGCCGCGATCAATCACGGAGCTCAGCGTCAAGCTCGAAGTACACCCGACCACTGCTTTGCGTCTGGTGCATGATCTGCGAAAGTGGCACTTTGTCCAGATCCTGCCAGACGGAAACTATGGGCTGGGCCCCGTGCTCATAGGTCTGGGTCATGAGGCGATCAAGACGAACGACCTTGGCCTGCGGGCCCGTCCGTTCTTGCTCGCGCTCAATGAGGAGACCACGGAGACGGTGCACCTCGCCGTCCTGGACATGCTCGACATCATGTATGTCGACAAGGTCGAGGCGCGACACGCGATCCGAATCGAGTCTCACGTCGGACGGGTGGTGCTGAAGCACTGCACTGGCGTCGGAAAGGCTGTCCTCTCCTGCCTCACCGAGGCGCAGCGCGCCGACCACTATGCCGGCATGGACTTTCGCCGGTACACCTCGAAGACCATCACGGACCGCGCCGAGCTGGACCGCGACCTGGCCCTGACTCGGGAACGGGGGTACGCGGTCGACAACGAGGAGCACGAGCGGGAGATCTGCTGCGTGGCAGTTCCCATCTTCTCCGCCACCGGCGTGGTCGCCGGTTCCGTGAGCGTAAGCGCCCCGGTGAGCCGGTTGCCTCTTCCGCGGCTCGTCGAGTACCTTCCTCAGATTCAACGGGCGGCCGAGGGGATCTCCGGGGTCCTCGGTTACAGCGAGACGAGCTGATGGGTGGCGCGCAGCTCATCGCCATCCTCCGGGGATTCTCTGCCGAGCAGTCGGTCGAGCTCGCCCTGCGGGCGTGGGACGTGGGCTTCGACCTGGTCGAGGTCCCCGTCCAGTCCGAGCAGGCCTGGCAGTCGCTGCAGGACATCCTTCGCGTCGCAGAAGGTCGCCCTGTCGGAGCCGGCACGGTGCTGTCCGTGGAACAGGTGCACAGGGCGCACTCACTCGGCTGCGGAGTGATCATCGCGCCCAACTTCTCGGCCGACATCCTCGAGGAATGTCGGGTCCGAGACCTCGACTACTGGCCGGGCGTGATGACGCCGACCGAGATCGCCGCCGCGGCTGCTGCGGGGGCGACGACACTCAAGGTGTTCCCCGCAGGAAGCCTCGGGCCCGCCTACCTCCGGGAACTGCGGGGCCCGTTCCCCGACCTGCGGCTGGTCGCCGTGGGCGGCGTCTCCCTCGCCAACGCGCAGGAGTTCGTCCAGGCCGGTGCGGACGCGCTCGCCTTCGGCAGCAGCATCACGGAGGCCGTTGCACCCGAGAACCTGTCCGTCATCTCGGCACTCGTGGACACACTCCGGAGACGAGACCGGTGACAGCCGGGTTGCTCGAGCGTCCGAGCATGGAATCCGCGAGCTGAAGGGGATGCGCATTGCATCTCCGATCCTGACGGCATCTTCGAGGTACTGCGCAGGGAAGGAGTCCACTTCCGCAACGACATCTTCACCGGCGTTGGCGGCAGGCAGATCCTGATCGAGGACCCTTCCGGTGGTCCCGTCGAACTGTTCGAGGCCAGCCTCATTAACGGCCCGCATGAATGATCGTTGAAGAACGTCGCTGACTGCTGCACGGGAGAGAGACTGGACGGCGGGGAGCCGAGCCGTGCCCGTCCGTAAGACGAACGATGACCGGACGCTTGCTGAGGCAAGCTCGTTGTCCCGGTCGCCATCGGCTTGCGGCCACCGTCCCTGACCTGAGACTACGAAGACAAGACGATGACGCCGTCCGCGCCTATCTTGTCCACAACTTGAGGGTGGCACTCAGAGACCCGACTGCCAGGTCCCAGGTGCGACCGCTGGGTTTCGACCCGGCGAGCGCCGTCTCGCGGCACTCGGCCCGTCCCGATCGTGCTCGATCGTCTCGATCGTCTCGATCGCTTCAGCCGACCTGAGACACGGCGGGACCCCCGAGACGCTTCTGGTCACGGATCTGGTCAGAACGCACACCTCCCCCGGACACGAAAACGACCCGCAAGCTAAGCTTGCGGGTCGTTGACCTGCGGTTATACCGCTGACACGTTGGTAGCGGGGGCAGGATTTGAACCTGCGACCTCCGGGTTATGAGCAGAGAGGGCCACAGCCCAGGAGCCCCTCT
>Ga0209638_1002218_pt1 | contig 12017 bp, 10 predicted proteins | sample BarGraNGADG00211_FD_184490 | JGI IMG/M metagenome (GOLD analysis project Ga0209638, IMG submission 184490) | Arctic peat soil microbial communities from Barrow, Alaska - Barrow Graham LP Ref core NGADG0002-211 (SPAdes) (version 2) | ecosystem: Environmental > Terrestrial > Soil > Wetlands > Peat... | reverse complement strand
TTGAACCCGGGTTATTGGGGTCAGGATTATTGGGGTCAGAGCCCAAATCGGTGAGACTTTGTTGGCCAGCTCGAAGCCCGTGCCCCGAATTGGGATCCGACCCCAATAATCCTTCGGCTTGCTCGAAATTGCGATCTGACCCCATTAACCCTCCAACCCGATTCGATGCCACCGCCGATGCGGCCATGGATTGCCGCGCCACGCTCGCAATGACGAGTGCAGGAGTTGTTGGCATCAGGGTTGCAGCACCCAAAGAAATATTTCTCATGCCACCAACTCCTCGCAGGCCGCGACGATCATTGAAACTGCGTCAAGTTTCTGAAGTTTCTTTGCCGCCAGCGCCCGCTCCAGCAGCGCCGGTCGGTCTATTTTTTGCAGAAAATCAGCCAGCCATTCGGGGCTTAGATCGCGTTGTGATTGGAGCCAACCCGCACCCTGCTCCACCAGAAAGCGGGCGTTGTGGGTTTGATGGTCATCGACCGCAAACGGGAACGGCACCAGCAGGGCAGCGGCTCCCACCGCCGCAATCTCGGTCACGGTGCTGGCGCCGGCGCGACAGATCACCAGATCAGCTTGGGCCAGGGCGTGCGCGGTGTCATCGATAAAGGGCGTGAGCTCGGCCGAAACACCGGCAGCCGCATAGTTTGCGCGCAGCGCGTCAATCTGCGCGGCACCGCTTTGATGCACGACCTGCGGCCGCTCGGTCACGGGAATCAGCTTCAGCGCTTGCGGTACGATTTCATTCAAGGCTTTGGCACCCAGGCTACCGCCCAGCACCAGCACTTGCAGCGGCCCGCTGCGACCGGCAAAACGCTGGGAAGGTTCGGCGATGTTGATGAAGGCCGGGCGCAAGGGATTGCCCACCCAGCGTCCTTTTTTCAGCACTTTCGGAAACGCGGTGAAGACGCGCGCGGCCACGCCCGCCAATAATTTATTGGCCAGACCAGCGATCGAGTTTTGTTCGTGCAATAGCAGTGGTTTGCCTAGCAGTACGCACATCAGTCCAGCTGGCAAAGTGATGTAACCGCCCAAGCCCAGCACCACATCGGGCTTGACGCGGCGCAACAGCGCGAGGCTTTGCGAACAGGCGCGCAGCAAATGCCAAGGTAGCTGCAGCAGCGTCAACCAGCCCTTGCCGCGCACGCCTGAAAAATCGACCGCTTCAAACGGGAAGCCTTGCGCTGGCACCAGGCGGCTCTCCATGCTTGGCTGCGTGGGCGTACCCACGCCGCCAAGCCAATGCACGCGCCAGCCACGCTCACGCAAGCCCTGCGCCAGCGCCAGCCCAGGGAAAATGTGGCCGCCGGTGCCACCGGCCATAACGAGAGCGGTCTTGCTCATACGCGGCCTCCGTGCATCAGCGTTCGGTTCTCGTTGTCAATGCGCAGCACCACCGCGATGGCGACCAAGTTCATCATAATCGCAGAACCGCCATAACTCATCAATGGCAAAGTCAGTCCTTTGGTCGGCAAGGCACCGAGGTTGACACCCATGTTGATGAAGGCCTGAAAGCCAACCCAGATGCCCACACCTTGGGCCACCAAACCAGCAAACACGTGCTCCAGCGCAATCGCCTGACGGCCGATATGCATCATGCGCCGGATCAACCAGAAGAACAGGCCGATAACGCAGACCACACCGACCAGGCCAAATTCTTCCCCGATCACCGCCAGCAAAAAGTCGGTATGCGCTTCGGGCAACCAGTTGAGCTTTTCCACACTGCCACCCAGCCCGACACCAAAAATTTCGCCGCGGCCGACAGCGATGAGCGAATGGGTGAGCTGATAGCCTTTGGCTAGCGCATTTTTTTCACTCCACGGATCGAGGTAAGCAAAAATACGCTCGCGCCGCCACTCGCTCGAGGCGATCATCAAAATAAATGCCACCAGCAGCACGCTGGCAATCAAAAAAAACATCCGGGCATTGACGCCACCCAAAAACAAGATACCCATGGCAATCACGGCAATCACCATGAAGGCACCCATATCGGGCTCGGCCAGCAACAGCGAACCCACCAGCACCACGGCCGCTCCCATCGGCAGCACCGCGCGGAAAAAATGTTCTTTAACGTCCATTTTTCGCACCATGTAATCGGCCGCATACAGCAGCACCGTGAACTTGGCCAGCTCCGACGGTTGAAAACTCAGAGGCCCCAGTGGCAGCCAGCGCCGTGCGCCATAAACCACTTTGCCCACATAGGGAATCAGGACCACTACCAGTAGCAGCACGGAGACCACAAACAACAGCCGCGCCGACTTTTCCCAGGTGGCGATCGGCACCTGAAAAGCCAGCAGCGCGGCGATCAGGGCGAGTACCAGCCAAAGGGCATGGCGTGTTAAAAAATAGGTGTGGGTGTAGTTGGCAAAACGCGGGTTTTCCGGCATTGCAATCGAGGCCGAATAGACCATCACCAAACCCCACAACAGCAGCGCCAAAGTGACCCAGACCAGCGGTTGATCAAAACCCATGACGCGCGTCGGCGCGCTGCCGGTGGCGCTGCGCCGGGTCGCACCCAGGCGCACCGGCAATAGATCGAGCGTGCCCGGATTGAAGGCGCCAAACCAGGCTGAGAAACGTTGGACCAGGCTGCTCACGGCGCATGCTCCAGTTCAACCCCGGCAGTGAACTCAAGCACGGCCTGCCTGAAGACGCGGGCACGGTGTTCATAGTTATCAAACATGTCGAAACTGGCACAGGCCGGCGACAGCAGCACCGCGTCGCCGGCCTGCGCTTGGCGCCTGGCCAGCGCGACGGCTTGCGCCATGGAGGCGGCTTCCAACAGGGCGACGCCGCTGCCTGCCAAAGCAGCGCGCAGCAGCGGCGCGTCGCGGCCGATCAGGAGCACGGCACGCGCGTAACGCTGGATCGGTTGCGCCAGTGGTGCAAAGTCTTGCCCCTTGCCTTCGCCGCCCAGAATGACAAGCACTTTGCGCTCTGCGCCCAGGCTGTTGAGCGCGGCCACGGTTGCACCCACGTTGGTGCCTTTGCTATCGTCAAAATATTCGACACCATCGAAAATGCCAACCGACTCGACCCGGTGCGGCTCTCCTCGGTAGTCGCGCAGACCATACAGCAGGGGGCCGAGCGCGGCATCAGCCGCACCGGCCAAAGCCAGCGCCGCCAGCGCGTTGAGCAGGTTATGCTGGCCCCGAATAGCCAGAACCGAAGCCGGCAGCAGGCGCTGCAGGTGCAGTGCAGGCACTGTATCTTTACGCGGCTTTTCGTCGGAGGGCAGCGCGCGCACCAGCCAGACCATGCCATTGACTGGCTCAAGCCCATAGTCGCCCGCGCGCTGCGGCAAATCACTGCCAAATGTGACGTAGTCGCGAACCTGCGGGCGTTGCTGTTTGACGCGCACGGGCGCGGGCAACAACGCCATCACAGCGGGGTCCTCGCGGTTGAGCACCAGCAAGCCATGCTGGCCAAAGACCGCCGCTTTGGCAGCGCTGTAAGCCGCCATGGAACCATGCCAGTCCAAATGGTCTTGCGTGATGTTGAGCACCGCACCGGCGCTGGGCTCAAAGGTTTTCTCCGCGTCAAGTTGAAAGCTCGACAACTCAAGCACCCAGACTTCGGGCAAAGTATTGGCGTCGAGTTGCTCACCCAGCGTGTCGAGCAGTGTCGGGCCAATATTGCCCGCCACCGCGACTGTCTTGCCAGCGCGCACCAGCAACTGGCCCGTGAGTGAAGTGACGGTGGTCTTGCCGTTGGTGCCGGTAACGGCCAGTACTTTGGGGCAATAGCCGCGTTCACTTTTCAAATCAGCCAGCGCCTGGGAGAACAAGCTTAATTCGCCCCCGACCCACAGGCCGGCAGCACTGGCGGCTTGCAGCACCGCTGCCAATGCCGAGGGTGCTAAACCCGGGCTTTTGAAAACCGCACACACAGCGCCACCCAGCACCAGCGCAGCATCAAAAGGACCGCTGACAAAACGGGCATTCGGCAGTTCGCGTTGCAGCGCTGCCAATTGGGGCGGTGCCACGCGGGTGTCGGCCACCGTGACCGTGGCGCCACAGCGCGCACACCAGCGCGCCATCGCCAGGCCGGAGGCACCCAGGCCCAGGATGAGAACGTGTTGGTCTTTAAGATTTAGCACGTTTTACCTCAGCTTGAGGGTCGAAAGGCCCACCAAACACAAGAGCATGGTGATGATCCAGAAGCGCACCACGACTTGCGTCTCTTTCCAGCCGCTTTTCTCAAAGTGGTGGTGCAGCGGCGCCATCTTCAAAATGCGCCGCCCCTGACCAAACTTTTTCTTGGTGTATTTGAAGTACGTCACTTGCAGCATGACCGAGAGCGCTTCCACTACAAAGATGCCGCCCATGATGGCCAGCACGATTTCCTGGCGCACGATCACCGCAATAGTGCCCAAGGCAGCACCGAGTGCCAGGGCCCCGACGTCGCCCATGAAAACCTGCGCCGGGTAGGTGTTGAACCACAAAAAGGCCAGTCCGGCACCCGACATGGCCGAGCAAAAAATCAGCAGCTCGCCTGAGCCTGGGATGTGCGGGAAAAACAGGTATTTGGAATAGACCGCGCTGCCCGTGACATAAGCAAAGATACCCAGGCAAGCGGCCACCATCACCACTGGCATGATGGCCAGGCCATCGAGCCCATCGGTTAGATTGACGGCGTTGCTGCTGCCCACAATCACAAGGTAAGTCAGGATGACAAAACCGAGTACGCCCAGCGGGTAGCTGATTTCCTTGAAGAACGGTAGCAGCAGCCCGGCTTTAGGTGGCAGGTTCAAATCAAAACCCGACTGCACCCACTTGAAGAAGAGTTCGAGCACACGCAAATTTGAACTCTCGGAAATGCTGAACACCAGATAGAGCGCCGCCAGCAAGCCAATCAACGATTGCCAGAGATACTTGTCGCGTGAGCGCATGCCTTCAGGGTCCTGGTTGACCACCTTGCGCCAGTCGTCAACCCAACCAATGGCACCAAATCCCAAAGTAACCAGCAATACGATCCAGACAAAGCGGTTGGAAAGGTCGGCCCACAACAGCGTCGAGAGGGTAATGCAGAGCAGAATCAAAACCCCGCCCATCGTGGGCGTGCCGCTCTTGCTCAAATGCGAATCCATGGCGTAGCCTCGAATCGGCTGACCGATCTTGAGTTCGCCCAGACGGCGAATAACAGCAGGGCCGGCCACCAGGCCCAGCAACAGTGCCGTCAGTGCCGCCATGACCGCACGCAATGTGAGGTATTGAAAGACGCGAAAAAAACCAAACCCGGGCGAGAGCGATTGCAACCACTGAGCCAGGCTAAGCAACATGACTGGCTCCCTGGGCTGCATGAGTGTGTTCGAGGATGGATTGAACGACACGCTCCATCTTCATAAAGCGTGAACCCTTGACCAACACACTGCCCACATGCGGCAATTCGGCCAGCACAGCGTCTTGCAACGCTTCGACCCCTGCGAAATGACGCCCAGCGCCAAAATTTTCTGCGGCCAGCGCCGATAAATCGCCGAGCGTGAACAGCGAATCAATACCAAACTGACGAGCGAGCTGCCCAGCCTCGGCATGCAGCGCTGAACCCTGCTCGCCCACCTCGCCCATATCGCCCAACACCAGCAGACGCGGTGCCGGCAAGCCCGCCAACACTTCAATCGCGGCCCGAACCGAGTCCGGGTTGGCGTTGTAGCTGTCATCGACCAGCGTGATGGCGCGCGCGCCCTGCTGGAGCATCTGCGCCCGGCAGCGGCCTTTGACCGGTACAAACGCTGTCAGACCCTGGGCAATAGCCGCCAGTGGGACGCCTGCCGCCAGCGTGCAAGCCAGCGCCGCCAATGAATTCTTGAGGTTGTGCCGACCGGCAATATGCAAGGTGTAACTCAGTGAGCCCGCCGGGGTGATGGCCGTAACCTGCCAGGCATCGCCCAACCACTGTGACTGACTGCAAGATACATCAACCGGGCCTGCCGCCCCGCCAGCAAGGCTGAATTGCAGCACCGGGCGTGGCCCGGCCTTGGCCAGCCACAGCGCGCTGTAGGGGTCGTCGCTCGGAAACACGGCCACACCGTTGCCGACCAGGGCATCAATGACCGAGCCGTTTTCCTGCGCCACCGCTTGCACCGTGGCCATGAATTCAAGGTGCTCGCGCTGGGCGTTGTTAACCAGTGCCACGGTGGGCTGCGCGATGGCTGCCAGCCTGGCAATCTCGCCCGGATGGTTCATGCCCAGTTCGACCACCGCAATGGCATGCTCAGCACGCAGGCGCAGCAGCGTGAGCGGCACACCAATGTCGTTGTTGAAATTGCCCTCGGTCGCCAGAAAGGCCTGCGGCCGGTACACACGCAATATGGCAGCAATCATCTGTGTCACGGTGGTCTTGCCGTTGCTGCCGGTGACGGCCATCAAGGGCAATTTGAACTGCGCGCGCCAGTGCGTGGCCAATTCGGCCAGCGCCCGCTTGCTATCGGCCACCAGCAAGCCGGGCAAGTGGGCGGCCTGCAGAAGCGCCTCAGCCGTACCGCTCTCAGTAGCCTGGCACAGCGCCGCCACCGCACCCTGTGCTTTGGCCTGGACCAAAAAATGATTGGCGTCAAAATGCTCGCCCTGCAAGGCCACAAACAAGTCACCAGGTTCGACTGTGCGACTGTCGGTATGAACCCGTTTGAAGCTGACAGAACCACTGTCCTGGCCCCATTCAACCAGACGTGTACCGCTCAACCAGGGCCGGACTTGCGCAAGCGTCATCATGTCACTCATGACGCCTCCTTTGCTGCGCTGGCAGGTGCCACCCAGCTACTCAGGGCGCGGCGCACCTGCTCAATATCCGAGAAGGGCCGCCGCACTCCCGCCACTTCCTGATAGTCTTCATGGCCCTTGCCGGCAACCAACAGCACATCGGCCGCAGTCGCCTGGGCTAGCGCCGCTGCAATGGCCAGCGCGCGATCAGCTTGAACCGTGACGGCTGCATTGCCCGCGAGACCGAGCAAAATCTGGCTGATGATGGCGTCGGGTTTTTCGCTGCGCGGGTTGTCGCTGGTCAGCACGACCCGGTCGGCGTGGCTGGCAGCAATGGCACCCATCAGCGGGCGCTTGGTGCTGTCACGGTCACCACCGCAACCGAACAGGCACCACAATTGGCCACCGCGTTGTTCGGTCAGGGGGCGCAACGCGAGCAGCGCTTTGGCCAGCGCATCAGGCGTGTGGGCGTAGTCCACCGCGACCAGCGGCTGGCCAGGCCCACCCAGGCATTGCATGCGCCCTGGCACCGGACTTAAATCATGGCAGGCTGCAACCGCCGCCGTGAGCGGCACACCCAGCGTTCGCATGGCCGCTAAAACACCGAGCAAATTGGCCACGTTGTAGCTGCCAATCAGAGCGGTCTGCAGCACCTGGGGCTGGCCAGCGGTGCTGGCGCCCTGATTTTCGGTTTCAAGCACGCTGAAACACAGTCCCTGCGCTTCATAGCGGATGTCGCAGGCGCGCAGCCGTGCCGGGCCAACGCACGACAGCGTCCACAGATCAGGCACTTTGCCCTCCAGCTCAGCCGCCAGTTCAGCGCCCTGTTCATCATCGATGTTGATCACGGCCGCCTGCAACCCCGGCCACTGGAACAGCCGCCGCTTGGCTTGCCAATAGGCCTCCATCGTGCCGTGATAATCGAGATGATCCTGGGTGAAATTCGTGAAAATCGCGGTGCGAATGTGCGTGCCGTCCAGCCGATGCTCCACGATGCCAACGGAGGAAGCTTCCAGCGCGCAGGCTTGCAGGCCCTGCTCAACAAAGCGACGAAAACTTTTCTGCAACAACACCGGATCAGGCGTGGTCAGGCCGTTGGCCACCAGGTCGGCAGCGGGTTCTCCTGATCCGCCTGGAAGCGGCGGTTTTCCAATGCCCAGCGTCCCAACCAAAGCACAGGCAATGGGTGCCACCTGCTTTAAATTGGAAAGCGCCTGCGCCAGCCACCAGGCTGTCGATGTTTTGCCGTTGGTGCCGGTCACCGCCACGACCTTGAGCCGGGCCGAGGGCTGATCAAAATAGGCGGCGGCGATCTCGGCGCAACTCGCTTTAAGTTGAGCGTAAGTGCCAATCTTCTGGCCCGCCAGCGCGAAAGCCTCAACCCCCACGCGCTCCACCAGACAGGCGCCGGCACCGTTGGTCAGAGCGCTCGAAACATACTGACGGGCATCGCTGGTAGCACCGGGCCAGGCGATGAAACCATCGCCGGCATGCAGCTTGCTGCTATCGGTTTGCAGCGTGCCGGTGACGCGCTCGCCCAACCAGTGGGCGGCTTCAAGCGGCGTGTGCAGCTCGAGCATCAGAAGCTCTCCTGCGAAGCCTGCGCTTGCGCCACGATCTGGGGTTTGACCGACAGGTCAGGTTGAATGCCCAGTATTTTCAGCGTCTGTTGCACCGTCTCACTGAACACCGGCGCCGCCACGTCGCCGCCAAAATATTTGCCGCTGCTGGGCTCGTCAATCATCACCGCCACCACAATGCGCGGTTGCTCGATAGGGGCCACCCCCACAAAAACCCCCCGGTATTTTTTGCTGGCGTAGCCGTGGCCTTCTTGCTTGTAGGCGGTGCCGGTTTTCCCGCCCACCGAATAACCCATGGTCTGCGCTTTGGGTGCGGTGCCGCCGACGCCGGTGACCATCTGCAACATGTGGCGTACTGCGCCAGCGTTTTTTGGGCTGATGACACGCACACCCGCCGCCGGCTGATCTGACTTGAGCATGGTTACCGGCACCAGGTCGCCGTCGCGCGCAAAAACGCTGTAGGCGTGGGCCAACTGGAACAAGCTGATCGACAAGCCGTAGCCGTAGCTCATGGTGGCCTGCTCAATCGGACGCCAGGTCTTGTAAGCACGCAAACGACCGCTGACAGCACCCGGAAAAGGCAGCAAGGGCTTCTGGCCAAAACCCACCTGACTGAACATATTCCACATCTCGCGCGGCTGCATCTGCATTGCTATTTTCACGGTGCCAACATTGCTCGACTTCTGGACCACCTGGTTGACCGTGATCAGGCCCTGCGGATGCGAATCGCTGATAGTGGCGCGGCCGATCATGAAGTGCCCGGGTGCGGTTTGAATCTGGGTCTCCGGCGTGACCAGGCCCTTTTCAAGCGCCAGTGCAATGACAAAAGGCTTCATCGTGGAACCGGGCTCAAAGGAGTCGGTCAAGGCCCCGTTACGCAACTGGCCACCGCTGAGGTTGCGGCGTTGCCCGGGCGAATAACTCGGATAGTTGGCCAGCGCCAGCACTTCGCCGCTCACAATATCGAGCACCACCACACTACCGCCCTTGGCCTTGTAAAGCAACACAGCGTCGCGCAGCTTCTGGTAAGCAAAAAATTGCACCTTGCTGTCAATGCTGAGCTGCAAGTCCCGACCATCTACCGGCGCAATTTGCTCACCCACATCTTCCACTACCCGGCCCATACGGTCTTTGATGACGCGGCGTGACCCGTTATGTCCACCCAGGTCTTGGTTGAACGCGAGCTCCACGCCTTCCTGCCCCTTATCCTCCACATTGGTAAAGCCCACCACGTGGGCGGCGGCTTCGCCTTCCGGGTACTGACGCTTGTATTCCTTGCGTTGATAGACGCCTTTAAGCCCCAAGGCGGTGATTTGCTGCGCCACCGAATCATCGACTTGGCGTTTCAGCCAAACAAAGGTTTTATCTTCGTCCGCCAGGCGCTTGTTGAGCTCGGCCAGCGGCATCTCCAGCAAGCGCGCGAGTTGCTCCAGGTTGGGGTCGTCGCGCTCAATATCTTCCGGAATGGCCCAAATACTCGGTGCCGGGATGCTCGACGCCAGGATCAAACCGTTGCGATCAAGAATGCGGCCGCGATTGGCTGGCAATTCCAGGGTGCGGACAAAACGCACCTGACCCTGCCTTTGAAAAAAATCATTGGCAATCACCTGGATGTAGGCGGCGCGCGTCGCCAGTACGGCAAAACACAGGGCAATCACCGCCACCACAAACTTGCTGCGCCAGACCGGCGTGCGGCTCGCCAGCAACGGGCTCGACGTGTAGCTAATGCTGCGGCTCATCGAACACCTTTGATGGGTGACGACTCGGCGTGGTAGTTGACATAGTGCGTGATGGCCGGCGTAGCGTTACGCATCTGTAATTTTTCTTTCGCCAAGCGCTCAACCCGCAGTGGTGTTGCGAGCGAGCGCTTTTGCACTTGCAGGCGTTCCTTATCAGTCTCCAGCCGGTGCTCCTGTGAGCGGGCCTTGTCAAGCTCGGAGAACAGTCGGCGCGATTCATATTGAACACTCACCAGGTACAAGGAACTGGCCAACAAGGCCAGCAGCAGCAGCAGGTTGAGCCTGGTCATGCTGCAGTCCTTTGCGCCACGCGCATGATGGCGCTGCGCGCGCGCGGGTTGGCGGCCAGCTCGGCAGCGCCGGGCCTGACGCGACCGAGCGCTTGCAGACGCATGACTTGCGGCTCGGCAAAAGGGCTACGCCGGTCATAGGCAGCGCGCGAATGCTTGGCAATAAATTGCTTGACAATGCGATCTTCCAGCGAGTGAAAGCTGATCACCACCAGGCGACCGCCGGGGGCCAGAACTTCCAGACTGGCCGCTAGCGCCTGTTGCAGTTCCTCAAGCTCGGCGTTGATGAAAATCCGAAAAGCCTGAAACGTGCGTGTTGCCGGGTTCTGGCCCGCTTCGCGGGTTTTGACCGCGTCAGCCACGAGAGCGGCCAGCTCAGTGGTGCTTGAAATTGGATGCTCCTGTCGGCGAGCAACAATCGCCTTTGCAATCGGGCCAGCAAACCGTTCTTCGCCGTAATCACGTATCACCTCCGCTATTTTTTCGCTCTCAGCAGTTGCCAGCCACTGCGCCACGCTCTGGCCGCGGCTGGTGTCCATGCGCATATCAAGCGGGCCCTCGAACCTGAAGCTAAAACCCCGCGCCGGGTTGTCAATCTGCGGCGAGCTGATGCCTAAATCGAGCAAGATACCGGCCACGCTGGCCTTGTCCATTTCAGCCAAATGGCTAAAGCTCTGGTGCCGGATGGAGAAACGCGGGTCGCTGATGCGCTCGGCTTCGGCCACCGCCTGCGGGTCCTGGTCGAAAGCAATCAAACGCGCCTGTAGCGGCAAGCTTGAGAGCAACAGACGGCTGTGGCCGCCGCGCCCAAAAGTTGCATCCACATAAGTTTGCACTTGAGCAGCGCCGGCGGTGGCGGGCTCGGCAGACCGATCATTGAAAAGAGCGTCAACCGCCTCTTTCAACAAAACAGTGGTGTGTTTCCATGCGGTGTCCACCAGCGGCCTTCAGAAAGAAAAATCCTTGAAGACGTCAGGCATGTCGCCCTGCAACGCCCGCGTCTCCTGACTGTCGTAGCTCGCCTTGTCCCACAGCTCGAAGTAGCTGCCCATACCGAGCAACAAAGTGTCCTTGGTAATGCCGGCGGCCTGACGCAGTTCGGGCGAGACCAGCACACGCCCGGTGCTGTCGATTTCAACATCCATCGCATTGCCCAGAAAAATCCGCTTCCACCATTGGGCCGACATCGGCAAGGCAGCGATCCGTTCACGGAATTTTTCCCACTCCGGGCGCGGAAAAATCATCAGGCAACCGTCCGGGTGTTTGGTGATGGTGAGCGCTCCGTCCGCCGTGGCGCTCAGGATGTCACGATGCCGCGTCGGCACCGACAAACGACCTTTGGCATCCAGACTTAATGACGAAGCACCTTGAAACACGACAGTACACCTTGGTTAATTGGCCGGCAAAGAAATGGAGATACAAAGGCACTTTTCACCACTTAATTGCACTTTTTTGCACTGTAGCAGCAAAAAAGCTTTATGCAAGTGGGCTTACAAAAAAAACTTCAATGAAATCAAGGGTTTAGAATAAAATCGGAAGGCACTTTCGTCATTAAATTGTTCTTAATTAAGTACTTAGCTGGTTTTATGAAAGTAATGCTTGAAGACAAAGACTGTTTCAAAAATAGAAAAATAATCGTCTTGCGCTTGCCTGATGTTGCTGTCAACCCATATTGAACCCCCTTGCCGAAATTTCACTGGCTAGTGCCAAGGG
>Ga0209638_1002215_pt1 | contig 12021 bp, 14 predicted proteins | sample BarGraNGADG00211_FD_184490 | JGI IMG/M metagenome (GOLD analysis project Ga0209638, IMG submission 184490) | Arctic peat soil microbial communities from Barrow, Alaska - Barrow Graham LP Ref core NGADG0002-211 (SPAdes) (version 2) | ecosystem: Environmental > Terrestrial > Soil > Wetlands > Peat... | reverse complement strand
CCAAAACGCATGCCTTGCTCCTTTATCTAATTTTCAACAATATTAACAACCTAATAAAACAAAAAATACCGGCTTGTTTCTGCATGTGTAGGCGCAACCTTCAGGTTGCGGCTCTTGTTCTAACGTGCCAGGCTGTTATTAACCTGTCTTAAACTTTTCAAACAAAATCCGCAACCTGAAGGTTGCGCCTACATAACCAAATACAAAATCACATTAGACTCACTATGCCACCACCCGGAGGAACTTCCACGCCTCCAGCCCCAGCGCTATCAGAAGCAGCAAAAATCCGGCCCACAAAAACCATACGAATTTATCTTCCCTCTTGTCGTACGTCTTTACCTGTATGTCCTGTTTTTCCAACTTTCCTATGATGTCGTATATTTCCTTTAAACTCCGTTCGTCCGTGGCCCGGAAGTAGCGGCCGCCGCCGATATCCGCGACCTGTTTTAGCACCGTTTCATCGGGTTCTTCCCATTTTAACTGCTGGCCCGTAAACCTGTCCACAGCCTGCCGTTTGATGCCGTCATTATACATGACCAACATGGGGGCTCCGCCTTTTTTCCCTATGCCTATCGTGTATATTTTTATTTTCTTAAAAGCCGCGATTTTGGCCGCTTCAACCGGGTTCATACCCCTGTTATTGCCGCCGTCGGTCGCGAGTATTATGACTTTTGAGGAACCTGACGCTTCAAGCCTGTTTGTGGCGGTAAGCAGGGCCTCTCCTATGGCAGTACCGTCTATCCTGATGGTCTGCAGGTCCACCTGGTCTATGAAACTTTTTACTATTTCATAATCTATGGTCAAAGGGCACTGCGTAAAAGCCTTGCCCGCGAAAACCACAAGGCCCGCCCTGTCATTGACAAGGCCCGACACAAATTCCCTGCAGACGCGCTTTGCCGCTTCCAGCCTGTTCGGTTTTAAGTCCTCGGCCTGCATGGAACCCGATATGTCAAGCACGAGCATAATATCTATGCCCTTGATCTTTTCCTGCGTTTCTTTTTTGACAAGCTGCGGCCTCAGCAGGGCGATTACAAGGAGTATTATCCCGGCAGCCTTCAATATGTCGGGCACAAAATACAGGAACTGCTGTTTTGAAGACGCCTTAAGGAGCGATGAAAAGTTCGAATATCTTATCTTTATGAATTTAAAGTTCCGCCATAAAAGCGCCGCCAGAAGAACTGCTGCGGCGGCAACCCCCCATGGCAGCAGATTTATATTTTCAAACCTCATCTGCCCCTCCTGCCTTCGCGCTTTTTAAAGAACGTAATAAGGGTTTTTATGTACGACTCCCCGCAGTTTAATACCATGTGGTCTATACCGAGAGATTTAAATGACTTAAATATCTTTTTATCACCGGCCTCAGCCGCCTTTTTCAGTTTTTCCGAGGATTTTTTATCCGCAGTATCCACCCAGGTTGTCCGGCCGGTTTCCGGGTCCGTAAACGGCGCATATCCTATATCAGCCATATCATAATCGCGCCTGTCGCGCAGCACAACTGCTATCACGTCATGATGGAACTTAAGCACTTTCAGGGAATTGTAATAATCTTTCTCGTCATAAAAATCCGATATCACAAACACAGTGCTCCGCCTTCTCAATATATGGCTCAGATAAAGCAGCGATTCCGAAAGGTTTGTCCCTTTCTGTTTTTGTTCGTGATAGGCAAGCTCCCTTAATATCCTTAATACATGTTTTCTCCCCTTTTTGGGGGGTACGTATTTTTCCAGCCCCGAGGAAAATCCGAGCAACCCTACCCGGTCGTTATTTAAGTTTGCGGTGAACCCGAGCGCGGCCACAAACTCGAACATGAGCTCGCTTTTAAGATTTTCCTTTGAACCGAATTCAAGCGAGGCGCTTAGGTCCGCGGCAAAAATAACCTGGAGTTCCCGCTCCTCTATGAATACTTTTATATAAGGCGCATTCATCCTGGCTGTCACGTTCCAGTCTATGGCGCGTATGTCATCGCCTTCCTGGTACTCGCGCACCTCGGTAAACTCGATGCCGCGGCCCTTAAAAGAAGACAGGTATTCGCCCTGGAGGACGGTGTCCACCAGGTGCCGGGTGGTTATCTCGATTCGTTTTATCTTTTTTAGTATTTCTTTGGAAATCATTTATTTATCCTATTTTTAAATTTCCGCAACTTTTTCCGTCGCAAGTACAGGCTAATTCCGAACTCCGAACTCCGAATTCCGAACTTGCATTTTAAGGCACCTTCACCTTGTTTATAATCTGCGTTATAACATCGTCCGGCGTTATATCTTCTGCTTCAGCTTCATATGATAAAATAAGCCTGTGCCTTAAAACCTGAAAAACCACGGCTTTCACATCATCAGGCGATACATACCCGTCGCCGTTTATGAACGCGTTAGCTTTCGCGGCAAGTATCAGGTTTATGGATGCCCTCGGCGAGCAACCGTATTCTATAAGGTGCGCCAGCGGGAGTTTGTAATCATCCGGCCGCCTGGTGGCAAAAACTATGTCGGTTACGTATTGTTTGATTTTTTCATCTGTATAAACAGCGTCCACTATCTCCCTCATTTCCAATATGTCCCTGGGCTTCAGCAGCGTGTCCACTTCGAACTCACGGCCGGCTGTCATCCTGTTTATTATCTCTATTTCCTGTTCCTTGGTCGGGTAATCTATCACAACTTTCATGAGGAAACGGTCAACCTGCGCCTCGGGCAGGGGGTAGGTCCCTTCTGTTTCTATCGGGTTCTGCGTGGCAAGCACTATGAAAGGCTCTTCAAGCTTGAAGGTCCTGTCCGCTATGGTAACCTGTTTTTCCTGCATGGCTTCCAAAAGCGCTGACTGTACTTTGGCCGGCGCCCGGTTTATTTCATCGGCCAGTACGATATTTGCGAAAACAGGCCCCGTGGATATGGAAAACTCCCCGGTTTTTGCGTTGTAAATCCTGGTGCCGACCAGGTCCGCTGGAAGAAGGTCAGGGGTGAACTGTATGCGGGAAAATTTTGCCTGTATGGTTTGGCTCAATGTTTTCACAGCCAGGGTCTTGGCCAGCCCCGGCACGCCTTCAAGCAGTATATGCCCGCGGGTTAAAAGTCCGGTAATAAGCCCGCGCACCATCCCCTCCTGCCCGACTATGACTTTCTCAACCTCGTTAAAAACTCCCTGGATCTTCTGTGACTTCTCTTTGTCCTTCTCCGATAACTTCACGACTTTAGCCATTTTTATCCTCCGTATGTATTATTTCTATATTTCAGCTTATACTTTAGTTGTAAATCAAAACGCCTGCCTCCTCATCCTACCTCCTTACCCTTAAACGAATCTTGCCCTTAATCAATGACCACCATTGTTCCTTCCGACACATAGTTTGACACCTCCACTATGTCCGCATTCTGCATCCTGACGCAGCCGCTTGACGAGTCATTTCCTATGGACGGATCATCATTGGTTCCGTGTATGGCGATCCCGCTGCCCGGATCCATGTAATTTCCATTTAGCTTAACCGGAACCCTGCCTGCCGCGATTGCGGCCCTGTATTTTCTCATGTCCTCGTCATTGGGATAATCAAGCAGCATGAAAACAGAACCGTATGCATTATACCCGAGATCTTCCTGCGTGCCGTATTTTGTGTGGCCCTCAGCCGCGTTAAAATAGGCCGAGTTTAAGGACTCGATCCTTTTTTTTCCTTTGATATTCTTTATCCTGGCATTCCTGTAATAATACCGGTAGAAATTAAATCTGGCCGCGTCGTTTTTGCTGTTTGCCATGTCTTCCCTGATTTGTTTCATGTACCAGGGCTCATGATACTGGCATATTTCCAGTATTTTATAAACGCCGGCCGGGGTTTTATTATCCCCGCTGTAAACTTTATCGCCGCGTCGCGCGCCTGTTGCCACAATGTATGTCTTCCACACCTTAAGATTTTTATCTATCAAATAAAGCCTTTTAAGGTTCTTATTTACATATATAAAATATTGTTTTTTGTATCCTTTTAAATGGTCTTCTAAATTCAGGAAATAACCGGCAAACAGGCAGGACGACATTGCAGAGAGCAATAAAACAGCGATTATTTTTCTCATTGTATTAATCCAGGAAGTTTATTGTTAAAGGCGGCCTCTCCACGTTCACAAACTCCACGCCGGCTTCCTTGAACAGGTCCTCGAACTCTTTGTCCGGGTAGTATTTGGAAGTGACAAATTTCCTGATCTTGGAGTTAACCACCATCTTGGCGCATATTATGCAGGGAGAGTGCGTGCAATAAATCGTTGCCCCCTCCGTGGACGACCCTGTGAGCGATGCCTGTATTATGGCGTTTTGTTCCGCGTGTATGGCGCGGCATATCTCGTGCCGCGTACCCGAAGCTATGCCCATCTGGTCGCGCAAACATCCCAGCTCCGTGCAGTCCTTGATGCCCGCGGCCGCGCCGTTATATCCCGTGCTGACGACCTTGTTGTTTTTTACTATAATGGCCCCCACGTGATGCCTTAAACAGGTGGAACGCTCGGCCGCAAGGTATGCCATTTTCATGAAATATTCCGTCCAGTTTGGCCGGATATAGGGTTTGTACTTTAAATCCTCGAGGATTTTATCAATCTGCTTGAAAAGCTGTTCAGGCGTTCCCGAGTTATCAACTTTGATGTCAGCCATGTCAAGACACTTTGTGAGCTGTTGGGCATTAGGGTCGGATGAATTTTCCATTTCTTCCTTTTTTTTGAATTCATCCAGGGTTGCCGGGTCTCCCGGCCTCGCGCGCTTTACCGCCCTTTCAAAACGGACTTTAGGGTCGGCATTTATGCCTATGAGCATGAAGTTTTTGAGGGTTTTTTTCAGTTCTTCGACTTCAAAAGGATTGCGTATGGAATCAACCACGGCCTGCGGCATATTTTTTATCTTGGATGATGTCATTTTGGCGAGGACAGCAGGGCCGTCCTTTGCGCGCAGTTCATTTCCTATGGTTATGAGGTTATCCCTCACAGGCTCCAGGCCTCTTTTTTTGGCCTCGTGCCTTATAATGTCGGAAAGCGAAAATGCCGTGAATTTTTTGTTGTCAACCAGGTACTTTATGGCTTCGCCTTTTCCGGCCGCGTTAGGGCCCGTAAAACCTAAAAACATGTGAGCCTCCTTCAAAGTCAATTATAGTGATACATATTATAATGGATTGGACTATTTTTGCAAGTTTTTTGTTGCGGAAAATATGGCATGGCAAGTTGCAGGTTAAACCGGCTGCCGGCATAAGTGATAATTGTTTAATTAAAAGCAATATCACCTGCTCCATTATTTTGCACAATCCGGCTATTTTTATGTTATTATTTACCATACTATTTATGGAGGCTTTTTTTATGAACTTCACACACATGTCCGAGAGCTGGCTTGAATTCTGGCTGTTTAATGCCTTTGTGATCGCGCTTTTACTGCTGGACCTCGGGGTGTTCCAGAAAAAAAGCCATATCATAAAAATGAAGGAAGCGCTTATCATGTCGGGTATATGGATAAGCATAGCCCTGCTTTTTAACGTTTATGTTTTTTATGCCCACGGCGGACAGAAGGCCCTGGAATTCTTTACCGGGTATATCGTGGAAAAATCATTGAGCGTTGACAATCTTTTCGTATTCCTGACCATATTCAGTTTTTTTGCCGTGCCCGCTGCTTTCCAGCAGAAAGTTCTTTTTCTTGGCATAGTCATAGCCATGATACTCCGCGGTATTTTTATATTTGCCGGTATAAGTTTGATTGAGAAGTTCAGCTGGCTTATATATGTCTTCGGGGTATTCCTGATATACACAGGCATCAGGATATACATCCAGAAAAACAAGGAGAAAAAACCCGGGCAGGGCGAATTTATAAAATTCCTCGAAAAAATACTACCGCTTTCAAAAAATTACGACGGCAGCAGGTTCACCACAAAAGAAAACGGCAAATCACTTTTCACCAGGCTTTTTCTGGTTTTCATCGTAATAAATTTCGTGGATGTGCTTTTTGCTTTTGACTCTATTCCGGCCATATTCGGTATCACGCTTGACCCGTTCATAGTTTATTCATCCAATATATTCGCGGTACTTGGTCTGCGGGCGCTTTACTTTGTACTGGCAGAGGCGGCCGCGACTTTCTACTACGTGAACCACGCGCTGGCCTTTATACTGGTTTTTGTCGGCGGGAAAATGCTGGCTTCCAATATTTATAAGATAGGTTCCGGGTTTTCGCTGCTGTTCATAGCAATTGTGTTAACCGCGGCCATACTGGCGTCGGTAGGGAGGAATAAAAAGTTGAAAAAGAATGAATAGTTGGCTTGTGTAGGCGCAACCTTTAGGTTGCGGCTTTTGTTCTATCGAGGTCTTGTTATTGATTTTTTACCTGATACAGCACTTCTCCGAATTTCATTCAAAATCCGCAACCCTATAGTCCGTATAAGCAAAGCGTTACGGATAAAGGTTGCGCCTACATAATCTATACAAATACCTTGACTTCTAATTCTTCCTCAACCGTGAAAACACCGTCACTCCACCGAAGATCAGCGTCGCTACCACGACTATGGCCGCGCCTGATGCCAGGTTAAAGGCGTAGGAAAAAACAAAACCCGACACTGTCGATATCACGCTTATTATCACAGCCAGCAGCATAAGTTTTTTAAAATCATGGGTAAGCAGCAGGGCCGTGGATGCCGGTATAATAAGGAAAGCCACTGCCAGTATGATGCCGATTATCTTTATGGAAACCACTATGGTAAATGATATCAGGGTTAAAAGCAGGAAATAAATGAAATCCGTGTTTATCCCCGAGACCCTGGCGCCTTCCTCGTCAAAGGCAAAAAACAGCAATTCCTTGAAATATATATACACAGCGGCCAGCACCAGGACGCAAACAACGCCTATGGCGTAAAGGTCATTGTCTGTGACGGCAAGTATGTCGCCGAACAAATAACCGAATATGTCGGCGTTGTAAGTTTTATTGAACCCTATAAATATGACGCCAAGAGCCATTGTAAAAGCGAAAAATATCCCGATAAGCGCGTCTTCGGATGTTTTGGAGTTTTTCTTTGATATGCCGATCAGCATGGCGATAACCCATGAAAATATCACCGCGGCCGCTGTCGTATTAAAACCAAGCAGAAGACCGAGCGCCACGCCTCCAAAAGCCGAGTGTGCGATGCCGTCGCCGATAAAGGACATCTTTTTCAAAACGACATAAACGCCGATAACGGCTAACAGTACGCCGGAAATAACGCCGGCTATAAGGGCTTTCTGTACAAAAGCATAATGGAGAATGTCGGTCATTTTAAGCCTTTCTTTACGCTATTTGTCATGGTCATGTTTCTCATATATACGCCCGGACTTTTTAGAATGGAATATAAAGTCCGTATCAATCCCGCATACCTCGCATGCCTGTTCATCGGTTAGGACGCCTTCGGGTTCGCCGTGCACGTGTATTTTATGGTTTACGCAGGATACTTTTGTCACCTGTTTTGCTATCATGCTTATGTCATGCGATACCATTATTATGGTAAGGCCCATCTCCCTTTTCAGTTCATAAAGCAGTTCATAAAAAGTGCTCTGATTTTTCGCGTCAACTCCGGTCGTGGGCTCGTCAAGTATGAGGAGTTCAGGATTATTCACTATACCGCGGGATATAAAAACCCTCTGCTTCTGGCCGCCTGACAGTGCGTCTATGTGTTTTAAGGCTTCCCCATCCATGCCTGTTTTTTTCAGGGCAGTATGCGCTTTATCAATGTGTGTTTTTTCAACCCTGCGGGCCGGGCCTATGCCTGCATACAACCCCATAAGCACGACATCAATCACGGATACCGGAAAACCGGTATTTATGTTGGTTTCCTGCTTTACATACGCTATCCTTAACCTGTCGGATGTGTTGAATTTCACAGGGTCTTTCCCGAAAACCCGCACTTCGCCTTTCATTGGTTTTAACACGCCCGCTATGAGCTTAAGCACGGTCGTCTTGCCGCCGCCGTTGGGCCCGATTATGCCGAGGTAATCGCCCTTCATCACATCCAGGGTCACGTCCTCCACGACATATTTGCCGTCATAACCGGCAAATACATTCTTAAGGGAAATTATGTTATCACTCACTTCATGGCCTCTTTTATGATTTCAAAGTTCTTTTTCATAAATCCTATGTAGTCCCCGTCTGCCGCACCGTTAGGGTCTATGATCAGCACGTTAACGCCTGCTTCTTTTGCGATAACATCAGCGGCCTTTCTGGGCAGCTGCGGTTCCGCGAATATCGTCCTGATGCCGTATTCTTTTATTTTGGCTATTATGATCTCAAGGTCCCTGGGTGTCGGTTCCCTGCCAGGCACAGCCTCTATTACACCGGCTTCCTTTAAACCGTATCGTGCCTCAAAATACACCCACGCCGGGTGAAAAGAAATAACTTCCTTTAAAGTGAATTTTTTTGTTTCCGCGCTAAAGTATCTGTCCAGTCTGTCAAGCTCCACGCCGAACTTTTTATAATTAGCCGTGAAATAAGCCGAGTCAGCCGGATCAAGCTTTGACAGAACGCCGCATATGCGCCCGGAAAAACCTTTTGTTATCACGGGGTCAAGCCACACGTGCGGGTTGCCCGCCCTGCGGCCGCTTTTATCCACGGGTTCGTCTGAATCCCCGGCTAAAAGCTTAATGCCGTCTGTTATTGTAAGTATCTGCAATTTTTTATTATCCGAAGCCTTCACTATTTTATCCGCCCAGAATTCCATGCCTGACCCGACCTGTATGAATAAATCAGCGTCTGCCATGGCTTTTAACTGGGATGGTTTTGGCGAAAATGTATGCGGGCTTGAGCCGGGCGGCACCATGGACATGATATCAGCCTTATCACCCGCGATCGCGGCGGTAATATTATACAAGGGCACTATGCTTGTCACTATTTTAATCCTGTCAGCCGCAAATATTCCCGCGCTTATCATTAACGCCGGCAGGAACATGAAGTATTTTTTCATTCTTGTTTTTTCCTTTATTTGCTGTATTTAAAAAAATCCATGCCGCTAAAATGGTTCTTTTCAACAAAGCCGCCCTGCACGAGTTTGCCCAGCGCCATTTCTATCTCTATTTTTTTCAGCCCCATGGCATCCTCAAAGTCCTTCGCTGTCATGGGCCTGCGCTTTAAAGCTTCCAGTATAGCGTCTTCTATGCCGTCGATGGTATGAATGCTGCTGCCCGTAAATTTGCCTATGACTTCAGCCCGCGGCCCGAGTATCATGGCAAGTTCCCTTAACCTTAAGTCCTTCACGGGATCGGCATATTCCTCGGCACGCGAACGCACCACGGTGTTTATCTGGATCTTTTCTATATTGGGTATGGTATCCAGGACTTTTTTTGCCTCAATCATGTCATTGTTGGAATCATTCATTCCGCTGACAACCATTATCTCAAGCCATATCCTGCCCTTATATTCAGAGGCAAAAGCCCTGAGCCCTTCAATGACCTTTTCCATCTTTATGGAGCCATGCGGCCTGTTCACTTTAATATATGTTGCGGGTGTAAAAGCGTCCATTGAAGGCATGACCACATCGGCGTTCATGAGTTCCAGCCTTACCTGCGGGTCCGTTAAAAGCACGCCGTTGGTTATCACAGCCAGGGGTTTATCGGTTATTTTCTTGATCTCGGTTATCAGTTCGCCAAGATTTAATGCCAAAGTCGGTTCACCCGACCCTGATATGGTGACATAATCGGTTATGCCGCCTTTTTCAAAAAACTGCTTAAGTTCGGTTATTATGAAGTCCGTTTCCACAAAAAGTTTCCGTTCACTGGTCAGCTTAAAACTCCTTCCCAGTTCGCAGTAAACACAGTTTAGATTGCAGCTCTTGCTGGCCAAAGGGTCAACCCCGAGGGATAGCCCCAAACGTCTGGAAGGCACAGGCCCGAATATATACATTCTTTTTCCTTTCTTATCATATGAAAGTATTGGTAGCTTATTGATTATATAGGGTAAAAAGTGTGTTGTCAAACATGGAATGAAGAACGCTGCCTTGAGTGTTTAAGACAAGAGGCTGGAGCCTCGAGACTGCGGTAAATTTTTAAGGTAAAAGCGCCGTTTTACTTGTTTGTTTCCCTTTCTTTCACTATTATTACTTTTGACTTTGCGGCGGTTTAACACATTCAATATAAATACGGTATAAACATCCTCGTTTTCTTCATGTAATTCCTGTATTGTCCCTTGAATTTCCTTATCATCTCGCCCTCTTCGGTTATAGCGGTAAGATAAAGCGCAACAACAATAACAGCCATGAGGACAGACGTCAAATAACCAATGTGTTTTATGTACGCGCCGGACCCGAAAAGCAGGAGGGACAGGTACATGGGGTGTCTTATGTATTTATACAGCCCTGTGACGACCAGTTTTGTCGTATTCTCAAACTTTCCTTTTGGTTTACCGACCGATTTAATCAGATAAAAGGCGTATATTGCCACAAACAGGGACGCGGTTAAAAGCAGCCAGGATATAAGTTGAAGGACAGAAAACGGATTTTTAAACCAGACGCGCGCGTTTAAAAGTATCAGCAGCAGGATTGATTCAAAAGCAAAGAAACGGTAAATACCGTGATAACGCTTTTCCTTAATGGACAGCCACCAGGAAAAAAACATTATAAACAAAGTCCCTGCCAGAAAACCCGGGATCCACAGCCCTGTCATATCAAGCCTCCTGCAGAATTATTGGCCGGACCGGCCTTTCGGGGTTTCCTCAACACCCGCGGCTGTCTTTACCGGCGCCGGGGGTAATGCTTTAACCACGCCGCTTTTATCATCAGCCTGGGCCGTAAATATTCCCTTCATCATATTATCCATGTCGATTATTTTTATATCAGCTGAAGGTTTAAAAAGCGAGTCGTCTAATACAGCGTTCTTTTTAAGGTTTGAAACAAAGGTTGTTATCTTGGAATCGTTCCATTCAGACACGCTTTTAACCACAAAACCGTCTTTTGTCCTCCATTCAATCACAGTCATCTTTTCCCCGTCCTGCCCGTCAGGTTCATGCGTGAAAGTATAAATGTCGCAGGCGGTCCCGCTTATGGTTTCAGCGCCGATTTTCTTCGCGGTCTTCCTGTATTTTGCGGCTTCTTCCCTGTACTTTTCGGGGTTTGCGGCGCTATTCATGGAAAGTTTGCTTCCTGTTTTTTCATCCTCGTTTATTATATACATTACCTTATTTGTCATTATCATAACCTGTTTCACTTTTGTACCGCTGCCGCTGTCGGTAAATACGCCTTCCATGCGCATTTTATTTCCCTTAAACATCACTGCCTGGTCTATTACCGTGACAACGCCTGCCGACTCGGATGTGGTTTTTGAATCCCAGCTCGCGCTGTTGTAGGGTATGTATGAAAACATGTCATTACCGGAAACCGCTGTCAAAGCGGATAACGGCAGGATGAATGAAAACATGGCGATAAAACATGAAAAAATCTTTTTCATGGATTTACTCCTTTAATTTTGATACAAATATGAAATACCTGAAATGTCTTTGACTTAATTAGTCATTGGTAATTAGAAATTAGTAATTGTCTTGTCTTACCCCATTGCCGCTATGTATTCGTACACAAAAGAACTTCTTATGTCGTCCATTGTGATCGAATTGATGCTGTTGTCGTTTTTTACCGCCTGCGGCGTTATTATGGATTCCATGCCGTTGACAAACTTTAACGCGCATGCTTTTTCCCCTACTTTTCTTATCCTGATCTCATATATAAACTCGGCCGTATCCCCGAACCTCACCGCCGTCTTTATGACCTGTTTGATTTTGTCTATATGAAGTGTCCTGTTTTTGGCCGTTAGATCCTCTTTTAACCCGTCAAGCGCGGGGATGACCGTCTTTATAAGGAAATTTTCAATATCCCTGTTGAGTTTTGCCGCGGCCACGCCGTCTGAAAATTTCTCCGTATCCTTGCTTTCAAAATAATCATTAAGTTCTTCCTTCCAGTCGTACATTTTTAAACCTCCATTGTTCACTGTGTTTGAGACTGTCGGAAAACCCTATATAACCATGAAATTCCTTATCGTGTCCGGAACGGATGAAATTTTTCTATGGCCTGTGCGCCACTAAAACCTT